>WNFC01006825.1_pt1 | contig 15114 bp, 14 predicted proteins | sample 5400541 | NCBI WGS metagenome assembly WNFC01 (sample SAMN13153342, study PRJNA577476) | soil metagenome | isolation source: 120 cm saprolite under Douglas fir tree site 2 hole 2 replicate 1 | place: USA:California | collected 2015-04-18
AGCCAAAATTCTTGCCGTCGCTTCAGCTAAATCGAGAGCGCAAGTCGGAGCGCCCACCTGGTCAGCGACGATTTTCAATTCTTCGCGTTCGGTGGCAATGCGCAAGATTGTCAGGAGGAAATTTCGTCCGTGCGTAGCGTAGACCCAGGACGTGCGAAATATCAGGTGGGCGGCGCCGGAATTGCGGATCGCTTCTTCGCCTGCGAATTTGGATCTGCCGTACGCGTTGAGTGGATTTGGCGGATCCGTCTCGACATAGGGAGCCTTCTTCGAGCCGTCGAAAACATAGTCGGTCGAAAAGTGAACGAGCATGGCACCGAGCTTTTTTGCTTCTAGGGCAAGCAATCGCGGGGCTTCGGCATTCACGGCGAGCGCATTGGCTTGATCGGTTTCCGCTGCGTCAACGGCGGTATAGGCGCCTGCGTTGACAACCAGTTGCGGGTTTGCATTCCGCATGACTTGGCGAATTTTTTCCGGCTCGCGCAGATCCAGGTCGTTTCGTTCCGGCGCGATCACTTCCCCCAGCTTTGGCAGCAATCGATTGAGTTCCGAACCTAGTTGGCCGGTCTTACCTGTCAGCAAGATCGTGGGTTTCATTTGGACGAGTATCGCGGCAGAAAGTGCTGCTTCACGTCGGCAAGTTTCGGATTATTGGCGTCTCTCTGCGAAAGCGCTGGATGAGACACACCCCAGTCGATAGCGAGAGCAGGGTCGTTCCACAAAATGCCGTATTCGTCAGATGACGCGTAGTAATCACTGCATTTATAAAGAAACTGAACGGTTTCCGTCATAGCCAAAAAGCCGTGGGCAAAACCCGCTGGGATATAGATTTGATTTTGTTCCCTGGCGGAGAGGTGGACCCCCGTCCACTTGCCGAAATGCGGCGAGCCGACGCGGATGTCCACCGCGATGTCCAAAGCTTCGCCTTCGATGACGCGACAGAGCTTGGCCTGGGCGTGCAGCAATTGGTAGTGAAGGCCGCGAAGCGTTCCCCGGGGCGAGATGGAGTGATTGTCTTGAAGGAAAGTGTCTTTGATGCCCAGCTCTGCGAACTTAGCGTAGTGGTAGGTCTCGAGGAAAGCGCCGCGCGAGTCGCGATGGACTACGGGACGCAGCTCATACACACCTGGCAGGGAGGTTTCGATTCGTTGCATCGACAAAGAATATACGCATGTTGGTTCTAAGCGGACAACTTTGAACCGGAATCCGCGATCGCCTTGAGCGAATTTTCGCGATCATCGTAGTATTTCTCGTAATACGAGAGGTATTCACCGGCGCGAACGTCGGAAACCCATTTGTTATTGTCGTTGTACCATTCGATGGTTTGGCGAACGCCGTCTTCCAAACAAATTTCCGGTTTCCAGCCCAGCTCCCTTTCTATCTTTCCGGAATTTAGGGCATAGCGACGGTCATGGCCGGGACGGTCCGCGACATAGCGGAGCAGGCTGTCCGGTTTGCCCGTCAAACGAAGCAGGCGTTGCGCCATCGCGAGATTTTCTTCCACGTGCGTTCCCCCGATGTTGTAGACCTCGCCGATTCTTCCGCGTTCGAGAACTGCGAGAATTCCACGACAATTATCTTCAACGTGCAGCCAGTCGCGCTGCTGTTTGCCGTCGCCATAGATTGGAAGAGGTCTGTCGTCGAGCGCATTCGTGATCATCAGCGGCAGGAATTTTTCGGGGAACTGGTAGGGACCGTAGTTGTTCGAGGACCGAGTGATCAGAGCGGGAAACTTGTAGGTGCGAACGTAGGAGCGAACCAAAAGATCCGAGGCCGCCTTGGACGCGGAATAGGGACTGCTTGGCTGGAGCGGAGAGTCTTCGCTGGCATGAGCTCCTGCAGCGACGTCGCCATAGACTTCATCGGTGGAAATGTGAACGAAGCGCGAAACGGCAAGCTTGCGAGCGACCTCGAGGAGGGTGAAGGTCCCAGTGACATTGGTTTGTATTACGGGAGCGGGTTCGTAAATGCTTCGGTCGACGTGCGATTCGGCAGCAAAATGGACGACGGCATCGCAACCGCGCATGGCGGCTTCTGCCGCGATGGGGTCGCAAACGTCACCTTTAACGAATTGATAGCCGGGACGATGCGCAATCGAGTGGAGGTTCGCGAGATTGCCAGCGTAGGTGAGTTTGTCGTAGTTGACGATCGCGTGGCTATTTTTTGCGTGCAGAACATAGCCGATGAAATTTGAGCCGATGAAACCCGCTCCGCCAGTAACGAAAATCTTCATCGGGCGCCGTCCCGGCTCAGTACGCTACCTGCGGACTCTTCACTGATAATTTTGTTGGCGCCGGTGCCCGCCACCAGATTGTTGGCGCGCAGCAAAGATTCAAACGTGCCGGCATCGGTCCACCAGCCCTCGAGAAATTCGTAGGTCAAAGTGCCTTCTTGAACATAGAAATTGTTGACGTCGGTGATCTCGAGCTCGCCGCGCCCCGAAGGCTTCAACCGGCGAATTTTTTGGAACACGGTGGAATCATACAAATAGATTCCGATGACGGCGTAATTCGATTTTGGATTGCGCGGCTTTTCTTCGATGCTGAGGACGCGGTTCCCGTGAATCTCTGCGACTCCAAACCGTTCCGCATCTTGAACTTCCTTGAGCAGAACCTTTGCCCCTTGTTTCTGCTTCTTGAAGTTTTCAACTGCGGGGCGAACGTTATTCTCAATAATGTTGTCCCCAAGCACCACACAAATGGCTTCTCCGTCTGCGAAATCTTCCGCCAGCCCGAGTGCTTCGGCAATGCCGCCTTCTCCTTCTTGGTATGTATAATTTATGTGCTTCAAGCCAAAGTCTCGGCCGTTCCCTAGCAGATTGAGCCGGCTGCCCGTACCCCCAGCAAGGACCACGCCCCTCATTCTAGTCTCCAGACTACTGTTAACTACTGTGGTAATATATTTCTGCATTAATCATGGCCCGAGACGGCATGGAAGTGGCTGCCCTCACGGGCGCTCGTTGAATGTCTGACATCTTCCGGCCGAAAGGAATACTCTGGCACAATTGCCTTGATCTTGGCGCGAATCGGGGCAGCGCCGTCAACACTCATCGAGGTGCGAAGGTCTTCCAACTGACGGCATAATCCGGGCCAGTCCTTCAGTGTTCCCGTTGTCCGTTTTATTTTGCCGCACGATGTAGATAACACTCTTTCGTGACTGTAGAAAAGCTCCTCTTCTAGTTTTTCTCCGTCACGCAGACCTGTGAATTGAATCTGCACGTCATGCTCGAATTTGCCCGACAATCGGATGAGGGTGCGGGCTAAATCGAGAATTCGTATTGATTCACCCATATCCAAAACCAAGATGTCGCCGTGGTCCCCAATGGCAAAGGCTTGCAACACTAACGCCACGGCCTCTGGCGTAATCATAAAGAAACGCTTAATCTCTGGGTGTGTGATTGTGAGTGGTTGGTGATCACGGAGCTGCTGCTTCAATACCGGAATAACGCTGCCGCTAGAGCCCAGTACATTTCCGAACCTTACTGAAACGCAACGCATACCGTTCGGTGGTCTCGAAGAAATGATTAGTTCGCAGATTCGCTTGGTCGCCCCCATTACATTTGTCGGATTCACCGCCTTGTCGGAGGAAATCAACACAAAGCCTTTGCAACCAGCTTCTGCAGCCAAATCCAGAAGCCCGACGAGTCCGAGGACATTGTTCTTAACCGCTTCTTGAACATTGGACTCCATCATTGGCACATGCTTGTACGCTGCTGCGTGGAAGATGACGTCCGGTGCGAATTCCGAAAGGAGGGCACCGACACGCTCGGAATCGCAAATATCTGCGACCCGAAGCACTAGCTGGGAACCGTTCTTATGCTGGATTAGGTTCAACCGAAGAAAAAAGAGTCCCGTTTCACTTTGGTCCAGACAGATCAGCCGGGCAGGGCCGTATTCAAGAATCTGGCGACACAATTCCGATCCAATCGAACCCGCGGCTCCTGTCACTAGCACGGTTCGGCCGACAATCTCTCTGTGGACGGCGTCGAGATCGATCTGAACGGCCTCTCGACCGAGCAGGTCTTCCAGACTAACCTCGCGAAGTTGACTTACTGCTACCTGTCCCGCGATAATGTCCTTGAGCGCAGGGACAGTGCGGAAGCCAATGTTGGCTTGGTTGCAGATTTCAACAAATCTCCGCATCTGGCTTCCAGTAGCCGATGGCACAGCGATGAATACCTCTTCCGCTGGCTCCGAAGAGAGCACCTCTGGCAGCTGGTCGACGGTGCCTAGCACGCGCGCATTGTCGATCCGAATGCCCAATTTCGAGCGATCGTCATCGAGACAGCCAACCGCCATATAGCGACTGTCTGGCCGGCGAATTTCGCGAATTATCGTTTGCGCCGCAGAACCTGCGCCAATGAGGATCACTCTCTTGCGGGAAGAGATATTCTCTTTAACCGACTCAGCGACTGCTCGGGACAGAAGGCGCACCCCGGCCAGCAAGCCGGCCGTTAGCAAAGCCTCCAAGATATATATCGTCCTCGGGAAAGCTGTGGCTCTCAGCGCAAGCCGCATGATGAACCAGAACAGAACTGAGCCACTGACCACTGCCTTCAGAATGTCGACTCCGTCTCGAATTCCCACATATCTCCACCAACCACGAAGCAATCCGAAATAGGCCATTGCCCCAAGCCGGGTGAGCAGAAGGATGGGAATCGACAATGCCAGGACGGAACGATACGGAAGCGTGAAATCAAAACGCAGCAACCAGGCAAGAACTAAGGAACAAATGATGAGCCAAGCCTGGAAAACAGCGATGAACCAGGGCCTATATCGCAACAGCAATTGCGGCATTTTATGAGTCATGGTCATCCAAGGTTCTGGCGCTCTGCGTAAGACTGCTTACACCTCGATCAGCCTGCCGATGCTGTCCGCCAGAAACAGCGGCATCCAGCACTTTGGCGACGGCCCGGCACGTGTCGTGCATATCGATTTCTGATAGTGTGGGATGAACGAGAAACATCAGGCTGGTCTCGCCCAGTTCCTTGGCCACCTTCAATCGTTGTGTAGGGCGCAGTTCCGGCGTGAATGCCTGTTCCAGATAGATCTCGCTGCAGCTGCCGCTGAAGCACGGTATCCCCTCCGCAGTTATCGCCGTCATGATTCGATCCCTAGTCCATCCGTCTCGTAACTGCTCGGGGCGAACGAACGCATAGTACTTGTAGTAGGAATGCGAGACCTCCGCCGGAGGAACGGTCACGCGCAGTCCCGGGATTGTTGAAAAGGCTTCCGTGAGGATGGCGGCATTTCTCTTTCGTGTTTCCACATAACCGTGTGACTTCTTTAGGAGTATTCGTCCCAACGCAGATTGCATCTCGGTAAGCCGCCAATTCGTCCCGAAGGACTCATGGAGCCAGCGAAAACCTGGGGGATGCTGCCGATTGTAGACAGCATCATAACTCTTTCCATGGTCCTTGAAGCTCCATGCCCAGTGCCAGATCGCATCGTCGTTGGTCGTAACCATTCCGCCTTCTCCGCCCGTTGTCATGATTTTGTCCTGGCAGAAAGAGAAAGCGGCAGCGTCTCCCATCGATCCGACCGGTCGCCCTTTGTATGTTGCGCCCTGGGCCTGGGCGCAGTCTTCAATCACCTTTAGTCCGTGTTCGCGCGCGAGCTCTAGGATGGGATCCATTTCGCAAGGCCAGCCGGCTAGGTGCACAGCGATGATGGCCCGAGTGCGCGGCGAAATGGTCGCACGGATAGTGTCTGCGGTGATGTTCTGCGAAACTCGATCCACGTCGGCAATGACGGGACGCGCGCCACGCATCACGGCGCAACTGGCCGAGGCGATAAAGGTTCGAGAACTGGTAACGACTTCATCGCCTTGGCCGATCCCAAGCGCATAGAGGGCTAGCTCTAGGGCCACAGTGCCGTTAGCTACGGCAACGCCATACCTACATCCTGCGTGAGCAGCAAACTCCTGTTCAAACCTGCGCCCCTCGTCGCCAGTCCAGTAGCTAACTTTGCCCGAAGCCAGGACTCGGGCTACTGCCTCCACTTCATCAGCGGCAAAGGATGGCCAGCTAGGAAACGCGCGCTGCTTTTGATCGTTTTTCCTGCTTGCTGCAATGGTAGTCATCAGTCGGTATCCGGGAATTCTTACGCCCTGTAAATAGTTTGCCACTCAAGCATGCAGGCGCCCCAGGAATAACCCACCCCGAATCCCACCAGCATTAACTTCTGCCCGGGCTTGAATTGATCGCAAACACGATGAATCGTTAGTGGAATCGTGTTGCTCACCGTGTTGCCCACATCTTCCAGGATTATGGGGGCTTTCTCTTTTGGGATCTTAAGCTTAGTGCGAATATGTTCGTTCATGAACGCATTGGCCTGATGGAAAATGAACCAATCTACCCCTTCAGGGGTGCAGTTGTTCAGTTTCGCGGTAGCTTCAACCAAAGGCGGTATACGTCTCAGGGTGAAGAGGAAGAGTTCCTGTCCGTCCATGAACAGAGATTCGGGACTGTGTAACCCGCCCTGCTCGTCGGTTCCGAGCAGCATTTCTCCGGATCCACACCGCGAGCGCATGCCACCGGAGCGCACGATCAAATTTTCAGCGCCACTGCCATCCGTGCCGAGGCAGCCGGCGAGAATCCGTGCGCCTGGGCCAGTGTCATCAATCAATGTTGCCGTGGCCCCATCGCCAAACAATACCCGGACCGAGCGATCTCGCGGGTGAATGTACTTGGTATAGGTTTCACCTGTCAGGAACATGACCCGCTTGGCGTTGCCCGATGCTATCAGCGATTCAGCGAGCCGCAAACCATAAACATAGCCGGAGCAGCCTTGATTGAAATCGAGAGCCGCACAATGAGTCCCTAGATGCAACCGGTCTTGGAGAATGCATGCCGTCGCTGGCAGAAAATAATCGGGGCTCTGTGTACAGAACAAAAGGAAATCAATCGAATTGCGATCCACGCCGGATGTCTCGAGCAATTTGCATGCGGCGGAGTAGGCGAGGTCGCCGGCAGTGACCTCCGGAGCTGCAACATGACGAACCTTAATTCCGACTTTGGCCTCAATCCTGGGCATGTCCCAGTCCGGGTTCTCTGCTTGAAGTTGTTCATTTGTGACAACACTTGCCGGCAAGTGCACACTGATCCCTTTGATAAACGCCTCCGCGCGCGACCGCAGTCCCATTCCTCTTACCTTGCTGTCCCAATCTTCGCCGTGATGCATTGAACGGCATCTTTTGCAGTCTTGAAGCTCCTGATTTCCCTCGCACTCAGCTGGATCCCGCACCGTTCGTCCAGGAGTGACATGATGGATAACCAAACCAAAGAGCTCCATTCGGGCACGTCAGCTATTAGCGTCTCCATTGAAATAGTGGACTTATCCGCTTCCAAAGCTTCGGCAAATAATCCTAGCAATTCATCCGAATTCATCTAGTCATTCCCCTTGGTCAGCGCCTGAACCCACTCAGGCCGGTGCACAGGCTACTCATCACTTTGTCATAGCGCGGCTCAAGATGTGGAGAAGCCCCCATCAATCAAGAAGGTTGCCCCTGTGACAGCGCGAGATGCATCCGACAGCAGATACGCAGCAAGGACTCCAATGTCTTCTGCCTCCGTCAATCCAAGAAACTGCTTGTTCTTGACCTGCTCGAAGCCCACAAAAGCATCCTCAGCCTGATCCAACATGGGAGTCTTTACGTATCCTGGAACAATGCAGTTGACGCGTACGCGTTTCGACGCCAACTCCAGCGCTGCAGATTTCGCGATTCCGAAGAGTGCTGCCTTCGTTCCGCTGTAGGCCACTAATCCGGGCGAAGCAACAAGTGCAGCTACCGACGACATTAGTACGACCGAGCCGCCCCGAGACGACGTTATATTTTTTTCACTCATCGCTCGTAAGAGCGCGAGGCTGGCGTACACATTGATAGCCATCATCGCCTCGACACTCGGCCGCGAGGTCATCCGAAGCGAAATCGGTTTGCCAACACCGGCTGAATGAACGATACCATCCAGGGGGATCCCTGCCCTTTCGACCTGTTGACGTACTAACGACGGAATCGCATCGGTTTCTGTCAGGTCAGCCGCAAAAGCAGAATGCTTTTTCGGCTCGTCTGTGGCACAGAGTGTTTCTTGGAGCGCCTGCTCACGTCTTCCCGTGAGAATAATCCGCGCACCAAGCCGACTGAGAACCAGTGCAGTCGCGCGCCCTATTCCCGAAGACGCACCCGTAACCAAAATCAGCTTCGCGCTGAGATCAAGCGGGTTAAACATGTCGTGTCTTCCGCCAGGTGAACAATGTCGGTCACGAGGCCGCTCATTTCAGTAGCTAACGCCCCCCACGAGTAGCCCACGCCGAAACCCGCCACTACAACCTTTGTGGATTCCGGGGAACGCAGCCGGTTAGCCGCAGAGTCGGCAATGAGCAGCGGCATTGAAGTCATCGACGTATTTCCGAACCTCTCGATGTTAATCGGCGCCTGTTCGTTTCTGATCTTCAGTTTCCTCACAAGAGTTTTAAGGATGAATCCGTTGGCCTGATGAAAAACAAACAGATCCACTTCGGGCACTTGCCAGCCGCGCAGCTCCGTCACGGCATTCACGAGCGGAGGAACACGCTGAAGCGTAAAATTGAAGATAGCAAGGCCATCCATCGCCAAATCTCGCTGGCTTCGCGTGTTTCCGGCTTCATCCGCGTGCTCGGCAAAGACTTCAGAGCAAGGCATAGCTCGGAATGCGCCCCCGGGCACACACAAGTTTTCCGCTCCGGCCCCATCGCTGCCCCCTACGAAGGCCATTGAACCTGCTGCTGGGTCAAACTCCAACGCAGTAGCCGAGCCGGCATCACCAAATAAGACAGCTACGGACTTATCTCGTGGTGAAATCAATTTCGAAATGGTATCGCCGGCGAGTAGAAGGACGCGCTTGCACGATCCGCTGGCTATGAACTGCGCAGCAGCCCAGAGGCCGTATACGTACCCGGAACAGCCCAAGCCGATGTCGAACGCAAGGCAGTGATCCTTGAGCTTGAGCTCCCTGTGAGCAATGAACGCGGTCGCTGGCAAGAAATGATCGGGCGTTTGCGTGACAAGAAAGATTCCGTCAACTGACGCAGGATCCCAGCGGAGTCCTTCGAGGAGCCGGCGTGCCGCAGCGATGCAGAGGTCGCCGGCGGTTTGTAAATCCGTAGTGCGATAGAGGTCCTTGAGTCCGACAGTTGCGCCGACTTTCTCGATCTCCTCGGCCGTCAGAGTGCTCCGGACATTCCGGATGCTCACCGGACTCCCTGGGAGCGCCCCTACCACCCCTCGTATCGCAACATTACTGAGTATACATTGAGACAAGCCAACTCTCGCTCTCAGGCTATTGGTTCAGGATTTTTGAATCCGGAGGAATCGCCATTCCCTCCTCTTCCTTCATAGAATTGCGCGTGCAGGTACCCCCATCACCGACGTTTGGGGAGGAACCTTGCGAATTACGACCGAACCAGCACCAATAGTAGCGAAATCACCCACCGTGATGCCCTGCAGTACGGACGCATGACTTCCCATGAAGACACCTGTTCCAATGCGAACATTACCCGTAATGTCGCAATAGGAGCTAATCGTACACCCGTCCCCTACCGAAGCATCATGACCAACACTGGCATTAACGTTCAAGCTCGTGTGGTCGCCCACTTCGGCGCCAGTGCTGATCAGGGCGTTGATGAAAAGGAAGAGTCCCCGTCCGATCTTAGCGTCGGGCGCGATGTGCGCACTCGGATGAATCAGGTTGACGAATTCTCCTCCGCGCTGAGCCATGAGTTCGGCACATTTCAACTTAGTTTTAGTTTTTCCAATGGCACAGATGAACACCTCATCGCGTTTTGGCTGGTGATCTTGAATTGATCCAAGAACCGGCAAGGAGACATGTCTTGTGCTCATGCGGCGCCGTGACCGATCAACGTCATCATCGATGAATCCAGCGGGCGTCCACCCTACTGTTGCCGAATCCAGCGCAGAGGCAGCCCACAGCATCTCGCGAGCAAACTCACCGCCACCGATAAGAATAAGTTTTCTGGAAATCATATTGGCTGCACGCCGGTGCCACAACAGACGCGACACAGAACTTCGAATGTCCGCGGCATCAGGCACATGTTGACGACAATTCCATCATCTCCGCGTAATTTTTCTGAAAATCAGCTACGCGCAGCTCTTCATCGCTCAACTGTCCGGTGCCAACGCCGTTCTTGATACCACGTTGAACGGCCTCGCAGATGGCCTTGTCTTCCAGGAACACGGCCCGGTTGAACTGCACGACGGAATCGTTAATCATGGCTCTTACGTTTTCCCTTACCTCGCTTTCTCCCTGCAATTTCGCAGCAAACACATAACTTGTGAAGCTCGTGCGCGTGGCACCCCTAGGGGCGATCTGTTGCAACGCAAACGAGTTTCCATAAGTTGTTGCAATTGTAAGACTGGGAAAAACGAGCTGATGCAGATAGCCCTTGACTTTGAAGGGCCGGCCTCGAAAGATGTCTTCAAGCCTAGTCATCTGCCTCTCAACCGTCTCACTTACGCTGGCATTCCAGACCGAATGCATTCCTTCAAACTGAAAATCTGTTCCCGATGCACCAAGCATTTTGAACGTCTTTGAGTGTATAAACGCGACGTGATAACTCTCAAGGGTGTTTTCGACAGCAATCTTCCAGTTGCATTCCATATCTAGCTCATTGCGGTCAATCAGCTCACCGAAGCTGGAGCTCATGATCTCAATTCTATTCCACGCCTCCCCAAGGAACTGGCGAAGGCCGGGTACGGTGGAATCGAGACTCACGAAAACGAGTGTTCCGCATACTTCTACTCGATATTTGCGCAAAGCCAGCGAAAGAATCACGTCTTCAGTCAGGCCATCGAATCGCGGGCGGCTCGGAATACCTACTGGAACGCCTTCGCCATCGTAGGTCCAGCCATGATAAGGGCAACGCAATGGCCCATTACCTTTTTGCTCACAGCGAATTTCACTGAAGCGGTGACTGCACACATTGAGAAAGGCCCCCAGTTTGCCCTCAAAGTTTTGGACCACGATTGGTTTGCCTGCGACCTCCGCAGAGATGTAGTCATTGCCATTCGCGAGGTCAAACGTGAAACCCACGAAATTCCATGTACGACCGAAGAGCCTCTCGTACTCATTACTGAGCACGACCGGGTCGTGATAAGAGGGGCATGGTATTAAACCCTTCAAGCAAACCGCTCCTCATCTAGCCTCACCAAAACGATGTCCAAATAATGCCTGGAAAAATCAGCTGGATTGATGAATGTCAACAACCTTCGAAATTGAGCCGATAGCGTCAGGGTCATCGATCGAGAGCAAATTGTGGCGTGCCAATCCGAACCTGTGCAACGAGCCTGTTCAAAATGTCTTCCGGACACTTCTCTGTTTGCGTCTGATTCGTTGGGTTGTCGTTCGATTCCGTGAAACCCGAGACGTTCTAGGAGCTGCTGACTTTGTGTCTGACAGCAGCATCACAAACGCAACTGCAAACTGGCGCTCATGGGAGATGGATACACGGACCTGGCGAACACCAATTCGTCTTGCAAGCTCGGAAACTTTTCCACGTAAAGCCAACCTCGGCGCTCCACTCGACAAGCTCACAGTTTCGATCTCTGTCAGTCGCAAGTTCCTCGTCAACCCGACTCCCAAGGCCTTGAGCGCCGCTTCCTTAACCGCAAATCTGCCCGCGAGATATTCTCCTCGTCTCCTCTCCGGCAGCCGGTCGGCCGCTCCAAGCTCTGTCCTGCTGAACGTTTGTTGGGCAAAAGTTGGAGATTTTTGGACCAACGTGGCAAGCCGCTCAATTTCGACCATGTCTACACCAATTCTCATCATCGGGTCTCCAACTGGTTCGTAATTCTCGCCCGTTGCCTTCGTTTGGAAATTACTCGGAGCCTACTTCTTCTGCGCTGTCCATCCAGTGCTCAGCGGATTCCTGGTGTGTTCCCAGGAACTCTTTTGCAGTGGCAATTCCTGGTTGGTTGATGCCGCGCCGGCGAAGCACGTTCCAAATCGTTTGAACGATGATCTTTGCGTCCAACCACACACTCATCTGGTCCACGTACCATACATCTTTGTCGAACTTCTCTTCCCACGTCAGCGCGTTTCGCCCGTTTACCTGCGCCCAGCCCGTAATTCCGGGTTTGACTTCGTGGCGGCGAGCCTGCTCTGCCGTGTAGCGATCCACGTAGCGCATAAGAAGTGGGCGAGGTCCCACCAAGCTCATGTCCCCTTTCAACACATTCCAGAGCTGTGGAAGTTCATCTAGACTCAACCGGCGAAGCATCTTCCCAAAACGCGTCAGCCTTAACTCATCGATGAGTACCACGCCCGTCGCATCACGAGCGTCCGTCATGGTCCTGAACTTTAAGAGAATGAACGGCGCAGCCTTATAACCTGGACGTTGGTGCCGAAACAAAACCGGTCGCCCCATGGTTAGGTAAATGAGTATGCCTACAATCCCCATCACCGGAGCCAACAAAGCGAGTGCAATACCCGCGATGAATACGTCGAACATTCGCTTGAGACCACGATTCAACTTGACACTCCCTACTGATCATGAAGATCTATACGAAGTCAGAATGACGTCCGGGCATTTTTGCGCCTCTTGCAAATACGTCAGCGGGCGGGCGGCGAGATTCGCGACAAGAAACTCTTTCACTCGGGTCCTCACGCTCGTGAGCTCAAGTTCTGCGCGGAAGAATCGGTCACAATTCTCAGCCAGTACCTCCAGGCCGTTTCGCTGCATGCGCAACAAGGCTTCTTTCAATTCGCTCCGGTTCCCACTTTTATAGCTCTCACCCAGACCCAATTCTGCAACCAGGCGCTGAAGGTCGCCACCCATCGAGTTAACGATCGGTAAGCCGGCTGCGAAATATGTACTCGCCTTATATGAATATGCAGCGGAAATGTTGATGTATCCGTTGAACCCCACATGGCAGCTCCGCAGGATGTCAGCGAGTTTAGCTGCATCGAATATCGCGCCAAAATAGCGGTATCGAATGTTCCTTTCCTCGAGCTGGCTGACGAGCCACTGTTGGCGATCTCCCTCACCGATAATGAACAGTTGCATCTGTTCGCGCAACTCCGGCTCAGCTAGAACGTCAAGCAGGGTCTCGAAGTCGTAGAGCCGCCCCAGGTTGCCAACGTAAGCCACAGTGAAGACGGATTGTTTGGGCACGCTGGACAGAAGCGCCTCATGGCCAATATAGAACCTCTTCGCGGTCGCAGACCGGTTCGCGTACTTGTTGGCCTCGTCCAGAAATTGGTCCGACACCGCGAGCACGATATCTGCCTTATGCACTCCGGACTTGAAGAACCATTTCCACAGGGCAAAGAACGGTGCCAGGACTCGCCTGAGTAGTTGCGGGAACGGAAGTACGTCCGGCCAGATGTCGATCACATCTATGATCTTCGTTCTTTTGCCCGCGGTCCTGAACAGCAGCCAGGACAATTCGTTCAGTGGTGCGCTCGCGTATACCACGTCGTACTGATTGCGGTGCTTCTTGAAATACCGCGCGGCGTTAAACGCAAACAGCATATGGGAGATCAATCTTCCCGGACTAACATTGTTCTTATAAGGTCGCGCTTTGAGATAAACCACCTTCGCAAACGGCTCGCATTGCCGGTGTTGCCGTTTTTGTTTGCTTCCATGATCGAAGCCGCTCGTAACCACATCCACCGGCATGAGCTCCGCGAGCACCGACGCCATGAACCGTGGCCGGTTTGCCGGCACATCGATGGAAAAGAAAGGTGCGAATACAATCGCGCGATGGTGCCCAACCGATTTCGTCATTCGGATCTCAGTAGCCACTTGCGGGGACTGCCATTCTCCTACTCAGCTTCTTTTTGAGATCTCGTTTCGCGTGCAGCAGTCTGCCCGCGCGACAAACGAGTTCCCTCGCCAGCGTCCAGCGCTGAGCCAGTATGCGCGTAGCCGGCCCGTGTTTACCGGTCGTCACATTACTTCCGTGGCGACGATAGAACAAGAGCGGCTCGTCGAGGTACGCGGCCTTGCCCACGATGGCGTTCACCAACCCGATCCAGGAATCATGCATGGGGAGGCCCTCGGGAAAGGGCAACGCCACTTCCGCCACTTCCCTGCGGAAGGCCATTGTGGACCCCTGATAACGGTTCTTGATCAGATTTGCCAGCACTCCGGTCGCGACTGAGCCGTTTGAATACAAGCGCTCCCCTAGGGACCGCCCGGCAGCATCGATGAGTTCGCCATTGCTAATGACCAGGCTGACCGACGGGTCGGCGGCGAACCGCGTGATGAACGCTCGAACTTTGTCGCTGTGCCAGAGGTCATCCTGGTCGCTCAGGAATATGATATTGCCGCTTGCAAGCTGCAGCGCACGCTCGTAGCTTCGAACAACTCCAACGTTGTGCACGTTACGAACGACCCGGACACGGCTATCACCAAAACTCTCAATTAAGGCCGCAGTGTCGTCCTCGGAGCCGTCGTCTACCACGATCACCTCGTCCGCTTTTCCGAGCTGCGGTAAGATCGATGTGATTTGCTCGTGGATGTAGTGCGACCCATTGTGTGCAGCCATGCACACAGAGAGTTTTTCGTGCCTCGGGATCGAATGCATAATTGCTCACGCTACCGAAACGCCCGCCTATTTCCGTTGAAAAACAGATATAGTTAATCGCATTCGACGGTACGCTTCCCGCTCTGTCCAATGAAATTAGCCGCCACACAATCCCTGACCATGGCTGGTGCAATAGAAATGAATAGCCATCCCATGGAAGCGAAATCTTATCCTGTGTCCATTGGCTCGCGCACAAAGCTGGGAAGCAGCACTAACGATGCCGACCTCTCATCGCCTAAAAGAGTTTTTGTTGGACCGAAAAAAGAGAATATCTGCGCTGTCCTCGTCACCTATCACCCGGATGCCCGATTTGCAGAACGCCTCGACAGAATCCGTGAACAGGTCAGCGCAACCGTAATAGTTGACAACACGCCTGATGCGAATTTTCGTTCATCCTTGCAACGCCTAAGCAGCACTAACATCGAAATCATAGGAAACGAAGAGAATCGCGGGATTGGCACAGCCCTGAATCAAGGCTTGGCCCGTGCCATACAACTCGGCTACGAGTGGGTGGTTACTTTCGACCAAGAC
>WNFC01011178.1_pt1 | contig 15114 bp, 15 predicted proteins | sample 5400541 | NCBI WGS metagenome assembly WNFC01 (sample SAMN13153342, study PRJNA577476) | soil metagenome | isolation source: 120 cm saprolite under Douglas fir tree site 2 hole 2 replicate 1 | place: USA:California | collected 2015-04-18
GTCGGCGCGAAAGACCACTGATACAGCCGTAACCCTGTACATAAAACTATGGTCGAATGGAGACACTCCGGGGAGCGGGAGCGGGTGACAATGTCACCCGTTCCGCCTATTGTGCGGCTCGCGCTAAACTCTGTTTCGTGGTGAGGATAAGCATGCCGGCGAGGGGTGGTTTTTGTAGCGGCGGAGATGGAGCATCTGCGCTCGGTACGGTAGGCCGCGCTTCTCCGCGAGTCTCCGCGGATAAGGAGAAGCATTTGGCGAGTGCGTTGGAATGTTGATTCTTGATTCTGATTCCGCTTTGGCAGGTTGCGGAAAAAGGCGTTCCGCACCCTGCTGGTGTAATGACCCACCCTGTTCCTTTCCTTACCACTGAAGCCAGGGTTTTACGGCCCGAGGATAGATTCGGATAGATTCGGATAGATTCAACCCGTAGATGGCCGCGGATCAAAAAGCATGCGCTGACTGCTGCCCCGCTCCACATGAAAGCCACCAACTTCAAGCTTGAGAGTTCGTGAGTGAATTGGCAAAAGCGGAAAAAAGAATTGGCGGGCGTCTTGCCCTAATCACGCCGCGTAGTCCTTTGGCACGGCCTCGCGGCCGCTCGACCGGCTCAGGATGACACAGACAAGGACCCACAAAGGCGTTTGCAATGAGCATCGGCCCTTTAATCGCGCACCTAATTTTTCGCGGGCCGCGCCACACCGCGCTTCTCCGCGGCTCTCCGCGGATAGCGGCGGTGACTTGTCGTCTCGAACGAAGGCGGTCGACCCCCACCTAACCTCCCCCTGGTCAGGGGGAGGGATTTCCGGCGATACCGATTTCAATGTTACAGGACACTAGTTTACTTCAAGATGTTTGCTGATCCGGTTACTGCTATCAACCGCGAGAAGCAGATCGAGCGCTGGAGCCGAGGCAAGAAGCTGGCGCTTATACGGACGGTGAACCCCTCGTTCAAAGAGCTGAGCCTGGATGAAAGTGCATGAATCAGCATCGGTCGCGGGGCCGCAGGTGCTCGCCCGCGCGCCGCAGACGGCGCGCGATCCCTCCACTTCGGTCGGGATGACAGACAAGGGAGGCATCGCTCGTTAATGCGTTTGCGCGGCAGTGCAGTAGCGCGATTGCGCGCAGAACTCTGCATTCGCACCTGAACGAGGCAGCCAAATTCCTCACGTGGGACAGGCTTTCCAGCCTGTCATTTCTGCGGTGGAAAAGAGAAGATGACAGGCTGGAAAGCCTGTCCTACTCACCGAGCAGTGGGCGCTCGCGTCATTGTCTGCGTTCGCTACTTTCCATGCACGATAATGGATAAAAGGGTTGCGCTAGATTGCGCTAGACGCGTTGCGGCCAAAGGCCGCAGCCCCGAAATCGACGAACTTACAGCTTGTGCGGGATCGGCGGGATGCCTGTGCCAACGCGGCGCGAGCGCAATGCTCGTCTGTGTGACAGCGGGCGCAGGACCGAAGTCCGGCGCCCGCTGGAATCTCACAGGCAACATGCCTGTGCCATCAACTTGATGTTATGCGCTCGCTGCCAGCGGGCCGCGCAGCAGCTTGCCCGGCAGTGCCCCGCTGGGTTCATTGTCACGCAACAAGACTTCGCCATTGACGATGGTGGTCTTGATGCCGACCGCCTTCTGCTTCAGGCGGCGGGCGCCGCCCGGCAGATCGTACTCCAGCGTCGGCATCTGCGGCGCCACCGTCGCCGGATCGAAGACTACGGCGTCCGCATAATTGCCTTCGCGCAGCAGTCCGCGCCCTCTCAGGCCCCAAAACGATGCGAGGTCAAAGGTTAGCTTGCGGATGGCCTGTTCGAGGGTCAGCGCCTGCCGCTCACGCACCCAATGACCCAGCAGATGGGTCTGGATCGACGAGTCCATAATCTGCGAGACATGCGCACCCGAGTCGGAGAAGGTGACCACCGAACGTGGATGTCGCATCATCGCCAGCACGATGTCCTGATCTTCATTGACGATCGGCTGAATAAAAATTGCTTCAGATGCTTCTCCAGCGCGAGGTCGAGCATTACTTCCAAAGCGTCCTGGCCCCGTTCGCGTGCGACTTGAGCAACTGAGCGGTAGGGCGGGAGCGGCTTATCGAGCACGAAGAAGTAGTCGAAATCCGGCGGACGCGCCTCCGCGCCGACTATATTATGCCGTTTGGTCATGAATTCGCGCGCGGCCTCGACCAGTTTGGCGCGCATCGCGGGATTCCTGAGCGCCGCTTCCTGCTCGGCCAGCGGCAGCTTACGGATATCGCTCCACACCGGCGCCTTGTCGAACGGCAGCGTGCTCTCGAACGATAGCAGGGTGCTGATCCAGCGGCTGGTCCCCTGCACCAGCATCTTGCCGCCGGCCGCGACGGTATCGTCGACCAACTCGTAGAATGCACGCCAGATGTGCGGCATTTTGCGGAAATAGACCACGCCAAAGGTAGTTGGCACTCCGGTTTCCAGGGCGAGCGACTTCATCCGGCCCAGGAAGTTCTGTAGCCGGTCTGGAGTGGGCACGTCTTCTTGCGCGATTTCGAAGACGCCGGCGCCCAGCTCACCCATCACCCCGACCAATTGTTTCACCTCGTCCCATTCCGCCAGACGGCTCGCCACCGGCCGGCTGTCCGGCGTCTGATGAGCACTCGATCGCGAGGTGCTGAAGCCCGCCGCCCCAGCCTTAATCGCCTCGCGCAGTTCACGCTTCATCGCGGCGAGGTCGTCCGAGGTCGCCGCATCATCGAACGCCCGCTCACCCATCACGTAGGTGCGCAGCGCGGAATGTCCCACGTACGCGGTATAGTTAATGCCCTTGGGCAGGCGGTCGACCGTGTCGAGGTATTGGGCAAAGTTCGCCCATGACCATTTGATTCCGGCCTCCATCGCCTTGGGGGAGATATCCTCGGCGCGTTCGAGATTGCGCATCACCAGCAGCTTGTCCTTTTCCGCACAGGGCGCGAGCGAGAAGCCGCAATTGCCCATCACCACCGAGGTCACCCCGTGCCAGCATGAGCAGGTGCCGAGGGGATCCCAGAACACCTGGGCATCCATGTGGGTATGGCCATCGATAAAGCCCGGGGCGACGACGTGTCCCTCGGCATCGATGGTTTCATTCGCGCCGCCGGTGATCTTGCCGATCGTGGCGATGCGGCCGCCGGCGATACCGACGTCGGCCTGATAGCGCGGGAGCCCGGAGCCATCGACCACCGTGCCGCCGCGAATAACGATATCGTATTGCATGCCTACCTCCTGAGTCGGGAGACATCGATGCCTTCCCGCCGGATTGCTGTCCTTCAGACCATGTTATCCGTTATTTGCGACGCAAAGTAAAAGCCTGGAAAATCGAAGCTATGGACTCGAGCCTGCAGCTTACATGCTCGACCCCGGATTGAGAGCCCGCTACGATGGGTGTGATGCGAGTTGCCAGCGGAAAAATTGCCGGAAGGATCGTAGTCGAGGGGGCGCCTTTCGAGGAAGGCGCTAGCGTTACTGTGATCGCGGCCGAAAGCAGCGAAACCTTCGAGCTTGGTGCGGAAGACGAAGCGGCCCTGCTAGCGGCGATAGGGGAGGTGAATCGAGGCGAGATTCTCGACGGCTTTAAGCTCCTTGCCAAACTCCCTCAATTCAGGGCTCTGGTCCCCCTTTCCTTCCAAGAGATTGTCGATTCTCATGAGCAGAGGGAGAAGAGTCGGGATTCCTCGCGCGGCAGCCACGCGCGGGAATGACAGAAAAGGCTCGCATTCTCTTAGTTTGTCATTCTCGCGCGCGTGGCTGCCGCGCGTGAAGAATCCCGGGTCTTTTCCTGATTAGGACTCCGCGGAGTGAAAATCGAGATGGCCCCCCTCCTTCCATTCCCCTTCCCTTTGATCCCTTTGATGAGGGTAGAGAGAGAGCGCTCCGGGGACCTGGGCGCATTGCGCGGCGATGCTGCTTGCACTTTTTGATTGAAGGCGACCGGTCAACCCTGTTTCCTCAACCGCTGTTATGGCGAGGTAACTCCACGATGAAGCGGGAGCCGCTCCCGACCGTGCTCTCCAGCCAGATACGGCCGTGGTGCGCCTCGACGATCTGCCGGCAAATCCATAAGCCCAGCCCGAGACCGCCGAAGGTGCCGCCTGGACGTGGCCGGGCCTGTTCGAAACGCTCGAAGATACGTTGCTGATGCTCCAGCGGAATGCCGGCCCCGTAGTCTCGCACCTCGATTCGCACGGAGTCATCCAAGCCTTGGAGCGTAATCTCGACCGGCTTGCCGCCGCCGTACTCGTGGGCGTTGGCGATCAGATTGGAAATGACCTGGTCGAGCCGCCGGCGATCCCAGCGACCAACCAGCGCGCTGCTCCGACGCACGGTGGTTTCGCTGCCCTTGGTGATGGCCGCCATCACGCGATCCGCCACCTCCTGCGCCAGCACGCCCAGGTCGAACTCTTCCGTTTCCAGTTGCAATGGCCCGCTTACCATTCGTGAGACGTCTAGTAGCCGGTCGACCAGGCCGGAGAGCACTTCCATCGTTCGTCCCATTCGCTCCAGCCGCTCACGGATTGCCTCGGCTGATATCGGCTCAGCATTGGCCCGCAACCTGAGCGCGGTGCTGGCAATTTGCAGTTGGAGGGTATTGAGCGGATTTCGCAGTTCATGCGATGCCACCGAGACGAAGTCGTCGCGCGCCCGCAAGACCTGCTCCAGACGCTGGCGCGCGGTGACTTTGTCGGTCACCTCGGTACCATGCGCGATTACTCCGGTAATCCGTTCGTACTCGTCCCGCAGGGGCTGGAAGGTATAATCGAAATATCGTACGGTATCGCCCCATCCACGGTTGGTAAGGGGAATCTCGCGTCCGGCTAATACTTCGCCGGTCTGATAAACGCGGGAGAAAAGCTGCAGGTAACCGAGCTGAGCGAATTCCGGATAGACTTCGGCCAGTGGTTTGCCGAACACCTCGGGAGAGCCGCGAAAAACTTCAAGTGCCGACGGAGTGCTGAAGCGGACATAGTGCTCGGCGCCTTCAGTAACCAACACCAAGTAAGGCGAGGTGGCGAATATCTCCTGCAGGCGCCTGCGCTCGCTCTCGGCCAGAGCGCGCGCTTCGCGCGCCTGAGCGATTAACCGCTCGAGTTCGGCTTCGCTGCGGCGTTGGTTCGAGAGGTCGCGCACATGAGCGACAAAAGCAGGCACGCCGTTTACGCTCAGACTTGGGAGTGGCGGACCCCCTGCCCCCCGCGCGCCGGCGAAACCTCGCAAATGCCGCTCCCGCAAGCGGGCCGGAACGATCAACTCGACCAGTGGCTGGCCGACAGCTTGTATGCTGTTGTAGCCGAAGGTACGTTCGGCCGCCGCGTTCCAGCAGGTGATCCGGCCGTCGCCATCGACCCCGATGATAGGCTCTGGAACAGCCTCGAATAGGGCGGCTTTAAGTGATGCAGACTGCTCGAATGTGGGCTGAGGGGAAGCCAAATTCTCTCCGCCGGACAGACCTTTTGCCACTGGCCAGCCGCGTCGTTGCCCCTAACTTGTAGTCGTCATCTCGGGTCGCGTTCAAGCGATTCGTTTTCCACCACGCGTAAACGCTGAATATCGGTGATTCGGGCGGCAAAGGTCGTCAGTTAGCGCCTTTCGGCTTTCTTGACTTAATACGCTACCTACGTGATCTGCTGGAAAAGACTGCGCCATTTTGCGAAAGGGTAGAGGCAATCTGCCGTAGGAGGCACGGCGATCATGAGCGACGCACGTGGATTGATCGAGGCCATTCGAACCGAGCTGAACCCATTGCACCACAAGATAATCAGTCATCGCTACGTGGCGGCGCTGGAGGCCGGCCAAGTGGCGCATGAGGGGCTGGCGGTGTTCGCCATCCAGCAACACCATATTATCGCTAGCGACTTGCGCAGTATCGCTCTGCTGCTGGCCCGTCATGGCAACCTGCCCAGCCGGCCCTTTCTGCTCGGCATCCTGCAGGGCGAGAACAGCGCTTTCGAAGCGTTGAGCAAATTTTCGCAGGCGCTGGGAATCAGTCAAGAAGAGCTAGGCCGCTCGGAACCGCTTCCCGCGGCGTTTGCCTACAGCGCGTTCCTCGCCTGGCTGGGGATGTACGGCTCGGATGCGGAAATGGCGGGCGCCTTATCGTTAAATTTTGCGGCGTGGGGCACCAACTGCGGCAAAATGGCTGCCGGGCTCAGAGCTAGATACGGCTTGAACTCCAGCGCGGTGAGTTTCTTCGATCTGTTTGCCAATTTACCTCCGGCCGGTGATGCCGCAGTCGCAGTCATTCAAAGCGGCCTCGACCGCGGAGTGCCCGCCACGGCCATCGCGCGTGCCGCACGCATGCTGCAGGGCTACGAACTGATGTACTGGGACGCGATGGCCGAGGCCGCCGGCGTGTGAACTGATCACGTCTCGCGCCGCGAAGAAAACGGGAGCCGCAGCCATCGCGCGACGCTGCTCTTATAGTCACGATACTGCTGACCGAATAACCGCTCCATGGTTTGTTCTTCCTGCGGGATCACCATTCGGTCGATAACGATCACAAACACGATCGGCGCCAGCAGCATTGCCGGGGATCCGAAAAATGTGGCGAACCCGAAGAGTACAGCCGTGAGGCCGACGTACATCGGATTGCGGGTAAAGGTATAGGGCGGCACGATCACCAACGACGCCGGCTGCCCGTACGGATTCCTGGTGGTATCGCTCGCCGCGAACAGCGCCGCGGCGTAACATGAGAGCCCGGTGCCGCCGGCAACCAGCAAAAGGCCAAACGCTTGATGGAGCAGCACGCCGCGCTGATGGTGTCCGCCGATTAGATGCAAAAGCAGGCCGATTAGCAGCAAACCGGCCGCGAGCAACGGCGGGTGAATATGGAGCGTGCGATTCACGCGGCGGCTGTCGGCTTCCTGCTCATAGACTTGGCTCATCACTGGCCCCTCCCGAGTCGGCTCATCTTTCGGTTAAAAAGCGTAAGGCGCGGTCTCTCGGAATCTACCTTCAGCAAGGCACAGACCAAACCCACGCATGGGCAATTTAGCGAAAACACTGAAGTTTTGGGCGGTGCAGTCCTACACAGTTGGCTGATGCAGCTATCCCACTGCCGCCCCCAGGCTGCATCAGCCGCGCGCTATTGCGCGAAAAATCCGCCGTCCACCGGCACTCGCAGATCGGTCACTTAGGACGTGCGGCCAGAACCCAACCATGCCACTGTCTCGCCCACGTCTTTGGCACTTCTGCGCCTAATCCCGAACGGCGACGACATATGCCAGGATGTGTCCACTCAGGCGGCCGCGAATTTTTTTAGGGGACCTTGTCGAAAAGGACCTTTGTCGCACGTCGTAATATAGAGCAACGACTCAAGTGCGCGCCTAAAAAAGGAGAAGCTATGCGATATGCCATACTGATCTATGAAAACGAGGCCGACTTTTCCGCCCGCACCAACGGGGATCGCCGGGAGCGTTATTGGGCCGCTTGGCGCGCATACTCTGAGGCGCTGACTGCCGCGGGTGTGACACGTAGTGGCGCCGCGTTGCAACCGGGAGGGACCGGAACGACTGTCCGCTTGAACGGTAACTCGCGGCAGGTTCAGGACGGGCCATACGCTGATACCAAGGAACAGCTCGGCGGTTTCATCCTCCTCGACTTACCGGACCTCGACACCGCACTCGATTGGGCCGCGCGCTGCCCGGCGGCGTCGACTGGTGCGGTCGAGGTGAGGCCCGTCTTTGAAGGTGAAATGAGCTAGGCAGTGGAGGCGAGCGAAACCGCTGAAAGAGTCGCGCGCCTCTCTTATAGCCGCCTGGTTGCTTACCTGGCGGCGCGCTGGCGCGACCTCGCCGCCGCCGAGGACGCGGTCAGCGATGCTCTGCGGGCGGCGCTCGAAAGCTGGCCTCACACCGGTATTCCTAAAAAACCTGAGGCCTGGCTGCTGACAGTCGCGCGACGCAGGCTGTTCGACGAAAACCGTCGCGAGCATTCCCGGGACCACGCCGCGGACACGCTCCGCACCATCGCGGACGAAGCTTACCAAGACCCTGCGAACGTCTTTCCGGATGAGCGGCTAAAGCTGTTATTCGTTTGCACCCATCCCGCTATTGACGCCGCGGTGCGCACGCCGTTGATGTTGCAGGTGGTGCTGGGGCTGGACACGGCGCGCATAGCGTCTGCCTTCCTGATCGCTCCTTCCGCAATGAGTCAGCGCCTGGTACGTGCCAAGGCCAAGATTCGCGACGCCGGCATCGCCTTCGAAGTGCCCGAGAAAAGCCAGCTTGCCACTCGGCTCGACGCGGTACTGGCAGCGCTCTATGTCGCTTATGGCGCCGGATGGGAGGAGATCGCCGGTGCGGATCCGGGGAGGCCCGATCTGGTTGATGAGGTGCTGTGGCTCGCTCGGCTCATCGTCGAGTTGCTGCCCGACGAACCGGAGGCAAAGGGACTGCTCGCGCTGATGCTCTATTGCGAAGCACGCCGCCCGGCGCGCCGCACCTCCGACGGGGGGTTCGTTCCACTGTCGGCGCAGGACACCAGACTTTGGGTGCGTCCCATGATGGCCGAAGCGGAATTCCTGCTGTTCGCCGCTTCAAGAGTGGGGCAGGTGGGCCGTTTTCAGTTGGAAGCAGCGATTCAATCCGGGCATGCCGAGCGTGCCTGGGGTGGCGGGGTCGAATGGCCCGCAATCGTGCGCCTTTACGAAGGATTGCTGTCAGTGGCACCAAGTGTCGGAGCATCGCTCGGCCATGCTGCTGCCGTGGCCGAGGCCCAAGGAGCCGAGCGCGGACTTGCTCTATTGGAAGAGATTCCGCAGCACCTGGTGGCTAACCATCAGCCCTACTGGGCGCTTCGGGGGCAGCTCCTCAGGAGTGTCGACCGCCCCTTGGAGGCGTGGCAAGCCTACGAGCGAGCGATCTCTTTTACTGAGGATCGCGCGATCAGCGCTTTTCTATGCGGTCGGCTCGTTGGCGCGATGGAACAGTTCTGGGATGAGGCTCTCGAAAGATTACGGCGCGAAATCGAACGGACCGGGCGGGCCAACCTGTGGAAATGACGACAATCCCACGCATCGTCTACGACTCAGCCTTGGGTGGGCAATGGGTCAGCTCTTTACAAGTGGAAATGACGACAATCCCACGCATCGTCTACGACTGTAGGGCGACATCATAGTCGAGAGCGGTCGAGGGCTTCGACCAGGACTCCCCTGTTGCGCGAGCATACGGCTCCGATTGCGACGAAGGGCGGGCGCCTGGGCGCGTCACCGACACGCGCGAAGGTCGGGGCGTGTGGCCGAGAAACTGATCAAGAAATGTCCGATGTCGATTTGGTCCATCCCCATTCGTCATAGGATCGAAGGGCTGCGGTGAACAGTTGACTACGGATCTCCCAGCGCGGTTTATGCTTCGAAGGGAAGTGTTGTCGCCGCCGTCCCCTTCAAACTGCGGGCGTATCTGAAATCAACTCTAAATCCATCAAGGGAGCAGCGTTATGGCGGAAAAATCGCATCAAGTGGTTTCTCGGGACGAGTGGCTGGAAGCGCGCAAGCAATTGCTGATCAAGGAAAAGGAATACACGCGGCTAGGTGATCAGCTGAGTGAGGAACGGCGCCGACTGCCATGGGAACGGATCGAGAAGGAATACATATTCCACGGCCCGGCGGGAAAAGAGAGTCTCGCTGAGCTGTTTGCGGGGAATAGTCAATTGGCCGTCTATCATTTCATGTTCGGACCCGACTGGGAGGCGGGTTGCCCGCACTGCTCGTTCTGGGCGGACAACTTCAACGGTATCGACGTCCATCTGAACCATCGCGACGTCACGTTAGTGGCAATTTCGCATGCTCCGCTGCATAAGCTGGAAGCCTTCAAGAAGCGGATGGGCTGGAGCTTCAAGTGGGTATCAGCAGGTGAGAATGGATTCAACTATGATTATTGCGCATCCTTCACGCCGGAGCAGGTGGCGAAGGGCGAGATTTATTACAATTACCGAGCTACGCAGATTACCAGGTCCGAAATGCCGGGAATCAGCGCGTTCTACAAGAATCCGCAGGGCGAGATCTATCATACCTATTCGGGCTACGCGCGCGGAGTCGATACGATCAATGGCGCTTATCGGTGGCTGGATCTGATGCCCAAGGGGCGCGATGAAGCTGGAATGACTTTCAAGCAGGCGTGGGTGCGCCATCATGACCGCTACGGGACTGACTATATGCCTCCGGGCGCGCAAATGAGTGGACGCGCGTGACCGGCCCTTTGATTTACTGGATGTTGACCGGATGAGCGACGCGCGCGTCGACAATCGCTAATTTTTGTCCAGATGCCGGCGCGGAACTCGTATGCAGCGAAGACCCTCAAGGAGCAGACGCGCGCACTGTATGAAGGCGTGCTCGCAGCGAGCGTGAAATCGCCGCGGCCGGATGTCGATATTTTCACGTTCGCGAACGTCGGCATCAGTATCTTCTACGTCGAGCCCGATGAGGCGCTCACGCCGGCGCATCACATGAATGCTATTTGGCTGGGATTCGAAGTCGACGACGAGCCTGCGGCCGCCGTCGGCTTGGAGAATCTCGGCATGCGCCCGATCGAGTACTTCGACGAGGAACACCAGTATTTTCAGGGGCCGGGAGGCCAGGTCTTCCGCCTCGCGAAGCGCTGAGAGCACCTCAATCGCGGCGGCCAGCTTCGGTACGGCGCCCTCGAGGCATCCCGGCTCATTCCAAATGCCCAACTAGCCGTGATACCTGACGCCGGCCAGTGCGTCCTATCGATGCACAGTCGCAGTTCTATGAAGCCGATTGCATGGCGTTCATCAACGCCTGGGCCATCTTGGCTCCATCATAGCTGAACCTTTTCTCTGCCGTTACGGACAATACCACACGATCAGGTGAAGAGAGCAACTTGAGCATGCCCTGCCGCCCGCTTTCGTTGTCTGGAAAAGCCATGTGCGCGAGCTGGTCGAAAAACCATTGCTTCGTTGGGGCATCCTGGTGAATCGTGCAGCGTCCTTTTAGCGTGACGGCGAGGCTCGTATTGCCTGGCGCCTGTCCACTCACGATGACACAGATCCGGCCGTCGCGTCGGACTGCGGCAACTCGTGGCCGCCGGCCGCCACAGGTCATCCAGATTTTGCCGTCCCTCCACAAATAGGTCATCATCGTCCCGATAGGCCATCCGTCCCGGGTACTCCAGATTAGCGCGCATTCGTGTTGTCCACTTAGAAGCGCTTCCTGGTCTGCTGGGTCGAGCGGAAATTGTGGGTTATCCAATACGCTCATTTGCGACCTCGAAATTGACCTTTCCTCTGCATTTTGCCGAATTGACAAGAACCGTCGATCGGAAGGCTTGCATCTGCTCTACCGACTTCGCCGTCAGAATCCGTTCAAGCGACTGCTTGGCAGCACCCTCTATGCACTAGTCGTGTGTGAGTCGCGGGAGGATCGCCGGAATCGACAGCGGTGTCGGCCTTTTTTTGGAAGATCTGCAAAGGTGCTGAAAGGGTAGGCCAGCGCAATCCCTAAGCACTATTGCTGATTGCTGATTTTCCTCTCACCTCGCATCGAGCCTAACGTGTTCCGATGGCCCGCCAGGGAAAAATGTCCGGCGCGGCGCCGTTCAAGCGTTAAGAGAGTCGAGAAGCTCGCGATACAGCGAAAACGGAGGGACGAACATGGCACAGATCGGGCTCAATCACCGTTTGAGTGTAGCGAAGACGCGCACGAAGCAGACGCGCGCACTGTATGAAGGCGTGCTCGCAGCGAGCGTGAAATCGCCGCGGGCGGATGTCGATATTTTCACGTTCGCGAACGGCTCTGGCATCAGTATCTTCTACGTCGAGCCCGATGAGGCACTCACACCCGCGCAACACATGAATGCGATCTGGCCGGAGTTCGAAGTCGACGACGAGCCTGCGGCCGCCGTCGGCTTGGAGAAGCAGACTACCCCCACCTGACCCATTCGTCGCTGACGCTCCTCAGGGCAGGCTCTCCCTTTTGTAATGCGCACGTCGCAGACTCCTTAGCTCGGCTCCGCTGCGCTCCGCCTGGTGTTCCCTGGTCAGGGGAGGCATTCAGATGCCAGCCTCCGTGTCAAGCGAACCTATGTAACCATAATCTACGCAAGTAAGTACTAACTTAAACCGCTGTACCAGAAAAATAGTCATCGCTAGGTGGGGGCGCTGGAGAACGGCCAAGTGACGCGTGTCGTGCACATCAACCCCAGTGGGGGCAGGCACGGCGATAAGTCACTGGTCCTGTTCGCCATCCAGCAACACCATATTGTCGAGCACTGCAAACCGAGCGATTATTGCGCGAAAAATCCTCCATCGACCGGCATCGGCAAACCGGTCACGTAGGAGGCGCGGTCGGAACACAACCATGCCACCGTCTCACCTACCTCTTCCGGTTCACCCAGGCGTTTGAGCGGTTCGGAACGGACCATGCGCTGTTCGGCATCCTTGGTGAACTGCATCAGCCGGCCGAGCATCGGCGTACGAATCGGTCCGGGACAGACGGCATTGACGCGGATGTTGTGACGGCCGTATTCGAGTGCCGCCGCCCGCGTCAGCCCGGCGACGCCATGTTTGGCGGCGACATAAGCCGGACCGCCGATTGCACCGGCAATCCCGGCCAGCGACGAGGTATTGACGATCGCGCCGCGACCGCCCTGTTTAAGCATCTGGGCGATTTCGGCTTTCATACAGAGCCAGACGCCGGTGAGGTTGATCGCGAGCACACGATTCCAGTTCGCTTCGCTACATTTATGCGTCAGGGCGGGTTCACCTTCGATGCCGGCATTGTTGAAAGCGCAATCGAGCCGTCCGAATTCGGCCACCGTCCGCGCCACCGCAGCATCGACTTCACTCGAATTCGAAACGTCGGCCTTGAGACAAATGGCTTTTGCGCCGGCTTGCCTGACCGCGTCAAGCGTTTGCTGAGCAGCTTCGGCAACGACGTCTACCAGCACCAGTTGGGCGCCCTCGCGCGCAAAAATTGTGGAGGTCGCCCGCCCGATGCCGGAGCCGGCTCCCGTAATCAGCGCCACTTTGCCGTCGAGTATCCCTGCCATCTCGGTTCTCCCTGCGTTGCTCGGGCATGTCAAAACTCGATCTGCGGCGGATACCGCCATACGCGTCGGCCCTCGAAGCAACCGACACGGTGTTCGATTTCGCTAAATTTATCTGATTGCCCAGTATCCCCACTAGCTTTTCTCGCGGGCACTCGGAACATCTCGCAAATTCACCGATGGACCCGGAACTTCTTCCATCCGCGCCGTCGTATCGTTGTCGAACTCAAGATGCAGCGCGCGCACCAACAGTCCATGCATTCGATAAGTCGCAATCACCAGCAGGAGTTCCACGATTTGTTCGTCGTTAAAATGGCGCTTCAACGCCGCGAAGGTCGCATCTTCAACCAGGTTGCGGCCAATCAGCTCATCAGCCGTCGCCATCACAGCTCGCTCCGCCTGATCGAACTGATCCGACGTCGCCCAAGCCTTGATCGCCGCCAGCTTCTGTTCCGCGATTCCCACAGTGCGCGCGAGCTTAAGATGCTGCGAGTACTCAAATCTGCAGTCGCCGACTATCGCAGTGCGCAGGATCGCGATCTCGCGATAGCGAGGCTCAAGTTTTCGTCCCGGCTGCAGGAGTGCGAACAATGCATCAGCGGCCAGCTTCAGGATATCTGGAACCAATGCGAGTGTAGTCCAATAGTCGCCCGGCGAGCCGGTGGCGGTTCCCGGCTGCGCTACCGGATTGCGGTCGCCGAAGATCTGCTGATAAAGTTTTCGAATTTCCGGGGTGGCCTCGGAAAGAGGCACCTGGCGTACCCGATTTCCCATCTTGGTCTCCTATAGTGTCGTACGTGCCCGCGCTCGATTCGCTTACAGACTCTCAAGATGACACAAAGTGTCCATGATGTAGTCCATCGGAATCGCTCACAGATGGAGAAGTCTGGCGGCATTACCTCCGAGGACCTTCAACTTGTCCGCTTCAGAACAACCGCTTAGTGCCTGCTTCATCCCATTAACGCTTTCCGGCCACGGACTATCCGGATGCGGGTAATCTGAACTGAACAGAATACGGTCCGCGCCCCATCTGCGTATTGCCTCGCCAATCAACGAATCCTCCGACTCCACTGCCCAGTGGAAGTGTCCCAGGTAGTCGAGTGGATGTTTCTTAGGGCCGCGCAAGTGTATGCGCTGGCCATGTATCAGCTCGCCAAACTCCCATCCCTCTTCGAGCCGATCAAACAGGTATAGTGCGTAACCCACATTGCCTTCTTCGAAAATGAAGCGCAGGTTCGGATAACGATCGAGCAAGCCGCTATAAATCAGGCGGGCGATCGCAATCATATGCTCGAACGGATGACTGAGCATCCACCAAACCGGATGATCGATGGCGAAGGGGCCGCGTTCCCACCAGCCGGTGCGGTCGCCTGCAGCCGGATGGGTCTGAAACGACGTGAGCCCATCGGAATGGACAATAATCGGGATGTTCAGCTCGTTCATACGGGCGAAGAACGGCCAAAATTCAGGAAGGTCAAGGTTTTTCCCGTGCACGTTGGTGCCAATCACCACCACCGGCATCTTGAGTTCCTTCACCGCGCGTTCGGCCTCGTCGGCCGCCGCTTCGGGGTCCTGGAGCGGCAGAGGAGCGGCGCCGAGATACCGCGACGGTTGCCTGCACATAGCGATCGTCTCGGCCAGGCCATCGTTGTACTTGCGCGCAGTCTTGATCGCGAGTCTGGGCTCCGCACCATAGAACACGTGCGAGGTATGGAAGATTAACACCTGCTTGTCGATTCCCTCCTGGTCGAGGTCGGCCAAACGGCGGTCGAGGTCCCAGGTGTTGCGCACGTCGATAGGCGGCTTGTGGGGCCGCGGCGACTTGCCGTGGGGCGGCGTCAGGTCGATACGATGGCCGTCGAACTCCATCATCTGCCCGCCATCGGGCAGGAGCTGAATCTGAAATGCAGTATCATCCAATCCTTTTACGACAGTGACATGACTGTCCACGTCGATGACTTCCATGACACCTCACCCGCATACGGCTCGAAGCCCGGCCCGAGAAACGGGATTCCCCGCGCGGCAGCTTGGTGGACGCGGGCGTCCCGCCCGCGATGATGGCAGGCGGGACGCCTGCCCCACTATGGAATGACAGAAAAGTCCC
>WNFC01019124.1_pt1 | contig 15114 bp, 10 predicted proteins | sample 5400541 | NCBI WGS metagenome assembly WNFC01 (sample SAMN13153342, study PRJNA577476) | soil metagenome | isolation source: 120 cm saprolite under Douglas fir tree site 2 hole 2 replicate 1 | place: USA:California | collected 2015-04-18
GCAAGATCGACAATTTCATTCCGCCGGAAATGGCTGCGCACATATTGAGCAATCAAAACGCATTTTGCAAGAGATCTTTCCAACTGTGCAGTCGACCCCGCTGAAGGCTGGCTTCATCTCGGCTCCCTGGCGATAATCGGGCACCGATGAAAAATCTCTTTTGGGCTCTTCTGCTGCTCCCGTTGAGCACTACTGCGGGGGCGGAAAAGAATGTTGCTCTAAAGTTTGACGTTCATGCCGCAGAGCGCTTTGCACGTCTGGCGCTGGCGTGCGTCGAGAAAGAGTATCCGAACAAGATCAGTCACGTGTTGAACGGCGATGCAGATGTCGCGCCGCCGCGTAAGCTGACGCCCGCATTCTACGGTTGTTACGACTGGCATTCATCCGTTCATGGACATTGGTTGCTCGTCAGGCTGGTGCGCACATTTCCCGACGCATCGTTTGCTACATCAGCGCGCGATGCGCTGCGCAAAAGCCTCACCGCGGAAAATCTGAACCAGGAAGCCGCTTATCTTCGCGGAGCGGGTCGCGCGAGTTTCGAACGTCCATATGGATTAGCGTGGCTACTCCAATTATGCGCCGAGCTGCGTGAGTGGGACGATGACCAAGCGCGGGAGATGTCGGCGAACTTGCGCCCGCTTGAAGAAGCTGCAATCGAGCGATTGAAAACATGGCTGCCGAAACTCTCGCATCCGGTGCGCATCGGGGAACACGATCAAACGGCATTCGGGCTCGGGCTGATGTTGGATTACGCGCGGGTAACCAAGAACGAATCTTTCGCCAAGCTGGTCACCGACTCGGCGAAAAAGTTCTTTCTCGCCGATAAGGATTGCCCGCTCTCTTACGAACCTTCCGGCGAAGATTTCCTCTCGCCATGTCTTGCTGAAGCTGACGTGATGCGTCGCGTGCTTTCTCCTGCGGAGTTCGCGAGGTGGTTAAAAGAATTCATGCCGCAAATCCCGATCACGCCAAACGCTGATTGGCTGCCCGTCACAGTCTCGCCCGATCCGAGCGATCCAAAACTGGCGCATCTTGACGGATTGAATTTGAGTCGAGCGTGGATGCTGGAAGGAATTAGCTCCGCGCTTCCCGCGGATGATCCACGCCGAGCAGCGCTCTCTGCCGCGGCTGACGCCCATCGTCGCGCGGGGCTAGCCGCGGTGACTGGCGAGCATTATGAAGGAGGACATTGGCTAGGCAGCTTTGCGGTTTATCTGACCACCCAGCGCGGGATTCAACGCGCAAAATAGAGGAACGCAGCCGAACTGCCTTTACGATTGCGCTCATCACAGACCCAGCGCAGAGCGCGGTTCTCGCGCGAATTTAAAACCAGCTATTCGCGCGCCAGGATCGACAGCTTTTCCGAGCGCGAGCACTTGAAAACTGCGGCCCAGCATTTCTGGATGCAGCAACGTTTGGAGCGCGCGTTTCGTTTTTGGGTCGACACTTTGCGACAGTTCATCAAGAAGCAATTCCGACAGGATTCCCGTGATAAAATGATGTTGATCGGTGAACCCTGCGACCCGTAAACCGCATGCCTCGGCACGCTCAGCAATACTTGTCCATTCGACATGCGCGGTGATATCGGCACACCCAACTTCATCTAAGGGAGACGGGAGAAGGCGATGTTGGGCGCGGACTTGCAGCGTTCCGGCGGACTGCTGCGGCGCGTAAAACTCCTCACGCGGATGGCCGTAATCGATCGCGAGCACGTAACCACGACCGAGTTTGCATGAAATATTTTCGATCCAATCAATCGCGGCAAGATTGATTTCAGTCTGAAAACCCGCGGGCCGCGCAGGCAGCTTTTTAAAACGTTTCCGCAGTTTTCGATCGCCTATCGGTTGATCAACAAATGCAAATACGGCGCCATTCAGCGTGACAAATTTTTCCCGCCAAGCGGTCGACCCGGGCTTGGTTTCGCCCGACACAATCAGATGCACCGGCATGGAATCGAGCAGTTCATTGGCAAAATGAACTCCAGTGAACGGCTCGAGCGCATCAATTGAAGCGCACCACTCGATTTTGTCCCCAAATTCCGCGAGCGTCAGCGATTGTCGATCTTTCAAGACCGGAAACGGCTCGATGATTCGGTACCGCAAAGCCGCGAAAAAATCCGGCCAGCGTTTGCGCACCGACTCAAGAACATCGCGCACAAAGTCACCATGATGCGCGCCTTGCTCGACAATGACGAAGTTGTCGATCTTGCCGAGCCGCTCCCATATTTCCCCGAATTGCGCAGCGAGCAGTTGCCCGAAAAGCGGGCCGACGCTCACGTTTGTGAAGTAATCGCCACGTCGCCCAATCGCGCACCGGCCGGAGGAATAATATCCATGCTCGGGATGATACAACGCCTGTTCCATGAACCAGGCAAACGATCGCGGGCCGCGCTTTTGAATTTCCGCGCGGCTACTATCGATCAAAGCAGAGTTTCCAGTGGTCACCTCGTAAATCGTTGAACCGGGAACCGTTTCACCTAAGTTGCACGAGCCGGATCAGTTTTCATCCCGACGATTCTAGAATGCCAGTAACCCATCTCATAGCCCCGCCGGGCTATCGCTTTCGTCCGCCCTGGTATTCGAGGCCGCAATTTTACATTCCTGTGGGCATCGTTGCGGCGCTCGCCGTTGCCTTAGGGGTCTACATTTCAATTCTCGTTGCCGACCTCGATACCCAGGCGAGGAGTTTCGATTTGAACAAACTCGAACAAATGGAATCAGCGAGCGTGATTCTCGATCGAAAAGGCAAAATCTTCGGGCAAATCTACGTCGAGAACCGCGAGACGGTAGCGTACGATCAGTTGCCTCACGATCTCATCGACGCAGTCGTCGCCGTCGAGGACGCAAAATTTTATCAGCATCACGGATACGATTTGCTGGGGATCGTCCGTGCGGCGTTGAAAAACCTGACGGCCGGTCACGTCCGCCAGGGCGCGAGCACAATCACCCAGCAACTCGCGCGCAACAGTTTTTCGCTCAAGGAGAAAACATTTCGTCGGAAGCTGCTCGAAGTTTTTCTGGCGCGCCGAATCGAAGAGCATTTCGGCAAACAAAAAATCATGGAGCTCTACCTCAACCGGATTTATTTCGGCGGCGGCCTCTACGGTGCGGAAGCGGCGGCGCGGGGCTACTTCGGCAAATCTGCGCGTGAAATGTCGCTGGCAGAATGCACCACCCTAGCCGGCCTGGTTAAGAGTCCAAATAAACTATCGCCCTGGGCTGACCGCGCCGCGTCAAGCGAAGCGCGCAATTACGCGCTCGACCGGATGCGCGATCTCGACTTTATCAGCCGCGAACGATGCGCCAAGGCGCGAGCGGAAGAAATCGTCATTGGGAGCCGGCAAAACGCTCAGGGACAAACTTATGCAGTCGATTACATCCGCCAGCAAGTAATCGCCGCAGTTGGATGGGACCGCGCGATGAATGAGGGCTTTCGGATTCACACAACAATCGATGTCGATCTTCAGAAAGCTGCCGAGGATTCTCTCCGCGCGAATCTCGACCGAATTGAAAAGCATCCCGATTACAATCATCAGACTTATGCCGAATACGCGGCCGCCTTTCGCAAAGCAAAAGCACACGGCACAATGACCAACCAACCCGCGCCGGAGTATCTTCAAGGCGCGGTAATTGGGCTGGATAATGAGACGGGCGATATCCTGGTCCTCGTAGGCGGGCGCGATTTTGAGCACAATCAGTATGACCGGGCGCTGCAAGCCAGGCGCCCGGCTGGAACCGCGATGCTGCCGTTCGCTTACGCCGCTGCCTTTGAAAAAGGAATGTTTCCGGGATCACTTGTGGAAGATTCGCCGCTCGATAATCGCGCAGTCATGATTGGCGGCACAACCGGGATTCTCGGCGAATGGGGTCCGGAAAGCGCTGAGAACCGCTACGAAGGTGCAATTACGGCAAGGCAGGCCCTGACCAAATCAAAAAATGGCGCAACTGTCCGCATCGGCATGAACGCGGGCGTCGATTCGGTCTTGAAGCTTTGCTCTGCAGCGGGGATCCGTTCGCCACTTCGTTCATATCCGGCTACACTTCTCGGTAGCAGCGAGATTACGCTCGTCGAGCTCGCGCTGGCTTACACGATATTCCCAAACGTCGGCTGGCGGGCAAACGCATCGCACATTTTGGAGCGCATCGAAGAAAAGGACGGGACACTGGTATGGGACGCGAAGCGCGACCGCACACGGCAAACAGTCATCAAACCTGAAACCGCCTATGAGGTGCATTCCTGTCTTGTTGACGCGCTCCAATCGGGAACAGGAAAAGCCGCGTACACAGAATTTGGTTTAAAGAAAATGCCGGCCGGGGGCAAAACTGGCACGGCCTACGATTTCACCGATGCGCTTTTCGCCGGATACGATTCCAATCTTACCTGCGCAGTTTGGACAGGCTTTGACAAACCGCAAAAGATCTATCGTGGCGCGTTCGGGCGTGAACTCGCTTTGCCGGTTTGGGTTGACGTTATGAATGCGGCCGCCCGGGAGTATCCGCCGCGCGAAATCAAACAGCCAGCAAATCTGAAGCAGGTCGAGATTTGTTCGAGGTCCGGTTTGCTCGCCACCGACAAGTGTTATGACGCCGTGGAAACGGCAACCGGCGATACCGTTCAAAGACGCACGACCTATATGGAGATCGCGACCCCCGCGCAGGCGCCTACCGAATCTTGTAACGTCCACGGCGAACCCCGCGCGCGCCTAGTGCACAACCTTCCTTCCGGCGATTTGCCGCGGGCCGCGCTTGCCGTGGATCTTAGCGAAGTCATGCCGGTGCCCGTAAAAAATCCAACGTTGTTGGCGGACAAAGACCCATACAATTCGCTCAAGCCAACCTTGAAACCCGAACCGACGCCGGAGCCGACAAGAGAAACGGCCGTCAACCAAAAGATCGACGGCGCGAACCAAGCGGGATCGACGCGACCCTCAAGCGTTGACCAGTCGGGAGCCACGCCAATCAATCAAGCGCCGGAGTCCAATCCGCCGATTAGGAGAGCGATCCCGGTTGAGCCGCAAGATAAAAAACCAGTCGAAATTCGGCGGGCGATGCCGGTTAAACCGCTTGATCAGGAGAACGCGAACGAGACGCTCTTGAAATCAGCGACAACGCCGCCTCCGAGCGATCTCAACCAATAAGCAATGACGTCTCAGGGCGCAGACGATTTTCGGCTGACTGTTCTTAATCCGGGCGGTCGCGACCCCGAACAACATTTTCAGGACACATCCGGCCCCGGCGAGGGAGAACATCCGCCCGTCAATTTCCACGCTTTTGCGGCGTGTACGCGGGGAGCTTTTCATTATGACACGCGCCGCGCAATCGCAGAGGGAACACCGGTTTTCCTCCTTTTGCGCGGCGAGTTCCGGGCTTCGGAGCGCGCACTTGGCGATTTAGAAAAGCATGGACGGATGGTCGTTGTTTCTCTCAAGGAGACGGGGCTGCATCAGATTGCACAACAATTATGCGATCGCGCGAAACTGTCGCGCTTCATGAAGATTCTGGCGCGAGCCGATGGATGCATTGCCACTACTCCGGAAGCTGCGGAGATTTATCAGCGCGCCCGTTGTAAACATGATCCCGCCACGGTCGCTTTTATCCCGACGCCTTATCCGATCGAAGATCGACCATGGAATTTTTCTGTGCCACCTGACGAACAAGCGGGAATTTTTGTTGGCACACGCGAATGGGATGTCCCATCGCGCAACCATTTCGCGGCTCTGCTGGTCGCGCGGCAGCTTTGTGTAGCGAGCGGCGAACCGGTCACAGTCGTCAATCTGGACGGATATAAAGTGCGACGATTGCTTTGGGAGTTAAAGTTTCCAGAAGGAAAATTCCGGGTGATTGAGGAAGAAAAACCATATCCGGATTATCTGCGTGTAGTGGCCCGGCATAAAATTGTTTTGCAACTGGACCGCAGCCGCGCGTCCGGCCAGGTAGCGGGCGACGCGCTTCTCTGCCGGATCGTTTGCGTGGGTGGAGATGGCGCGATTGAACGAATCGGCTTCCCAGAAACTTGTGGCGAAGGTCGAGGGATCAGCCAAATCGTTTCTATTGCGCTCGACCTCTTGAAAAATACTGACTCGCGCGCTGCAACTGTAGCCGAATCGCAAGAGCGCGCTTTGGAGCAACTTTCGTTTCACGCCGTGCGCTTGCAATTGGCAAATTTTTTTGCCCAGCTTGCAAACGCAAAACGATAGGTAGGGGCGATTGAGGTCAACCGCCGCTACCCAATCATTTGTAGATAAATATCTTCCAAACGCCGCGCCTGTGTCCGCAGGTCGAAATTTTCTCGAACGACCTCAGCGCCCGCATGCGCAATGCGCGAAAGAAAACCGGGATCTTCGGCTACATCGAGCAACGCGTGCGTCAATTCACCAACATCGCGCTCGGGCACGAGGACGCCGCTCACCCCATGCTCGATCGCTTCGGGGATCCCACCATGCCGGGTTGCGAACACCGGGAGTCCGCTCGCCATCGCTTCCAACATTGAATTTGGTATCCCTTCCTGGTTTCCGTCGGCGCCGGTTTCGCTCGGATGCAGGAAAATATGTGACGCATAATAACTGTCGCGCAGTTGGTCCTGCGAAATAAAGCCGGTAAATGAAACGCGTCTGTCGATCTTCATTTCGCCCGCCAGCCTTTGAAGTTCGCCTAGCAATGGCCCTTCTCCGGCGATCGTTAGCGTCGATTTTGGATATTGCCTCAAAAAATTGGCGAAAGCGCGGAGCGCGACCGGCAGACCTTTCTTGTCGATCAGACGACAAGCTTGCACGAATCGCCATTCGCCACCGCGGCTGCGGGTCGGAAAGTTGCGTTCGCGGAATGGAAATTCGTCGAGCGGAATTCCGGTCCGCTGAACGTCGATCTTTTTTTGGGCGCAGCCAAGATCGACAACCGCGCGCCGCAAAGAGTCCGAGCGGACAAGAACAATCTTCACCGCGTCCAGCATCTGCTTCGTGGCCTCTCGGTATGCCGGCTTGTTCATGTCCACCATCACATCGGCGCCGTGAAAGGAGACAATCGATGGCTTTGGCCATGCGCGAATTAGCGGCAACAGATGCACCGCGATTTGGCCGAAATAAATGTGCAAAAGCTGAGCGTCGGCCTTTCTTAAGACCTCCAGTAACGCGCGAAGCTCGCCGTCCGAAATTTGCCACGGCACGTCGCGCACTTGTCTGAACCAGAAGCGCCGCAGGAAATGCGTAGCCGCCTTGGCGACAATGTGGACCGGCTCAAATGGGTAGCGCTCAGCTTGTTCGCGCTTCTGCGCGATCACCACCGGACGGCAGCGTTTCGAACCAGTTATCTGCCGATAGATGTGCAACATCTCCGGTTTCAAGAACGTCGCGCAATAGCAGGCGATAACCGGCAGAGGGTTGCTTGTCATGTCGAGCGGAGTCGAGATATCTCTCACTGTTCCTAGTTTTAAGAGTAAGAGATTCCTCCACGTCGGTCGGAATGACAGAAAAACCGCGCGTAGGGACACGCGCCGCTAGACTTCATTCAACCGTCTGCGCTTCGAATTTATCAAAAGATGATCTCGAAGAGCTTAATGCCCTTCCACTTTCCCGGAATGTTTGGATCAAACGACGTGTGTTCGACCCAGCTGCCATATTGTGCAGGCGCTCGCGGATTGAGCATCTGGAATGGATTCCCGCCGCGGATTGCTTGCGGGACTACGCCCGTTACCTCCGNNCGGGCGTTGTAAGAGAGGCGGCGGTGTGGCCATTGCTCGCACCGGTTTTTGTGGCCCAATAGGTGCAGTGTATGTTTGTGCCGAAGCAGTTGCAACCACCGCAGCCAGGATCGCGATCAGTAGTGTTTTCATGTTTTTCCTTTCTTGCGAGCGCGTGCAAGTTCTTGCCCGTCACAACGCCTGCCCACATTATATACTTCGATGGACTATCTTGAAAAGGCCGCACGTGTCCTGGACATAGAAATTCTTGAGCTCAACCGACTCCGAGGGCGTCTGGGCGAAAATTTCTCCCGCGCCGTTGAACTAATTAAGGAAGCGGTCGACACGCGCGGCAAAGTGGTCGTGGTCGGCGTGGGAAAGTCCGGACACATCGGCGCAAAAATTGCCGCTACTCTCACCAGCACGGGATCGCCGGCCGTCGTCCTCGATTCCTCAAACGCCTTGCACGGCGACCTTGGCATGATCGCCGATGGCGATGTCGTGCTCGCCCTAAGCGCGAGTGGCGAGACGGAGGAATTGCTCCGGATCCTGCCCGCGATTGCCCGGTTCCAAGTCAGGATCATCGCCATGTGCGGCGGTCCGAAATCCACGCTCGCACAAAATGCGCATCTGTTTCTCGATGTAAATATCGAACAGGAAGCATGCCCGCTGAACCTGGCGCCGACGTCGAGCACAACGGTGATGCTGGCATTAGGCGACGCGCTGGCGATGGTGCTGCTCGAGGCGCGCGGTTTTAATAAGGAAGATTTCGCAAAGTTTCATCCCGCCGGCGTGATCGGCCGCAGCCTGCTCATGCGTGTGCATCAAATCATGCGACCACCGGAAGCGATGGCGATCGTTTCAACCGACACTCCGATACGTGACGTCCTCAAAGCAATGACCAGCGTCCGTGCGGGCGCGGCTGTCGTGGCGGACGAAGATCGGCAATTACTCGGAATTTTCACGCACGGAGATTTCGTGCGGCATTTTCAATCCGATTCAAAGATCGGCGAACGGCTGGTCGCAGACTTGATGACGTTAAACCCAGTCACGGTGCACAAAGACAAACTCGCAGTTGAAGTTCTTAATCTGCTCGAACGCCATCGCATCGACGACCTTGTCGTGGTCGATGATGATAACGTTCCGGTCGGCATCGTCGATTCACAAGACCTCACGCGCTTGAAGTTGTTGTAAGCGCGTGTAGCGTCCGCGCTCCCTCAACTTTCAACTAATAACTCGCAACTTTCCCATGGCCGCGGCAAACGATCTTCGCAAAGGAATGGCAATCAAATACAACGGCAATCCGGCCATTGTGCTGGAGGTGCATCATCGCACCCCCGGCAATTTGCGCGCATTCGTCCAGGCAATCATCCGCTACATCAACACCGGCAAGAGCGCCGATGTTCGCTTCGGCTCCACCGACAAGGTGGAACTGGTTGAGATCGAGCGAAAGGCGCTCGAATTCAGTTACAAAGATCGCAACGGCTATCATTTCATGGACCCGGAGACGTACGACACGATCACATTGCAGGAAAATCTGATCGGGGACGCCAAAGAGTATCTCGTGGAAAACCTCTCGGTGCAGGTCCTCTACGCGGAAGACAAACCGGTCCAGGTCGAGTTGCCTGCGTCCGTCAGTCTCAAGGTTGTTGAATCTCCGGAAGGCTTGCGAGGCGACACTGCCAGCAACGTGACCAAGCCCGCCGTCCTTGAGACGGGAAAGACGATCAACGTCCCGCTTTTCATCAAAGAAGGCGAAACGATCAAGATCGACACGCGCACCGGCGCCTACGTGGGACGCGCGTAATTCTGTCACTCTGGGGGAGCACAGGTCGCTGGCCTGTTGGTTGCGGCGGTCCGGCTGAAACGATCTTCTATTCCGCGTGCGAAATGATGTCATGAACAGCGTCATGCTCGTCGCCCGAAAAGTCCGCGTAATCCGCGGTTCCGTCTTGCTATAATCTGTGTGAATCTGCGTAATCTGCGGATGACTTTGGCTGCGACGAATCGAAGATCGACAAATAAAAAGCGTAGACCGGACGGTGGCAGAAAGGTCGTCCGAAGTGTCGCGCGAGCGACCCGATTCATTTCCGCGCCCGATCCCCTCATGGTCCCCACACGCTGGGTGAAGTTTGTTTTTGCGATTTTTTTGCTGCCGGTCTGTGCAATTCTTAGTCAGACATTTTTCACTGTCTTTGCGCGCGCGACCGTGACGCAGCGGCTTTGGGCGGGCGAAGAATTTTGGTTCTTTTCACTGGGCGCAGTTCTCTGGCTGATCGCATTCCTCGGCTTGCCCCGCCCAACTGTAATCTACGTTTTCGGACATGAGCTTACCCATGCGCTCTGGGTCTTGCTGATGGGCGGACGCGTCAGCCGGTTTCGCGTCGGTCGTGACGGCGGCCACGTAATGACGAACCGAAACAATTTTTGGATTGCGTTGGCGCCTTATTTTTTCCCGCTCTACAGCATTCTGGCGATCGCCACGTATGGCGCGCTCAGCCTGTTCCTAAACATGCAGCCGTATGGGCGTTTGCTTTACGCGATCATCGGCGCGACGTGGGCGTTCCATTTCACCTTCACCTGTTGGATGATTCCCAAGAATCAGACCGACCTGAGCGACCAAGGCACCTTCTTCTCGCTCGTCGTCATCTATTTGATGAACCTGCTGCTGCTCAGCGTGATGCTCATTCTTGCATCTCCGCAAATTACATTCCCAGCCTTCGGCGCGGATTTGCTGACGAATCTGAGCAACTTCTCCCAGTGGATTGTCGATCTTTTTCAGGGCTATGCGCGGAATCGGTAATCTTCGATAGAGCGGAAGCTCTGCGGAGCCGACGAAAAAATCATGAAGCTCTACGGCTCGAGTTTTGCCCTACCGAAGATTCGTAATCGCCCCAAATGGAAGGATCGACATTACGTCGGCTACCGAAACGTGTCGGCCTTCGTGATGAATCGGGCGGCACGTAAAGAGGTCGTGTGCGTGCTCGAACGAAAGCGTCTCGGGAAATCCGATTGCAGTATCCTTCCACAGCTCGCCAACTGGCGGAAAGCCAACACGGGAAGAGAGCCGCGGCGCGATGACAACGATCCACTTGCCTGCCAACACGCGGGCGAAACTGACACAGGACTCGGCAAGTGTTCCGTTCACGGCCAGTGGCAAATATTCCCCACGCTGGAAAAGATCGACGTGTTCGCGTCGAAATTGCAGTACTCGCTGTGTCAGAAACATCTTGATCCGGCCATCCGGCCAATTCCGTATCAGTTCGTTGGGAGTCGCAGCCAGCAATGCGTCGAGCATTTCGCGACGCCGGTTGTAATCGACCGGACGCCGGTTGTCAGGGTCGACCAGACTGTAATCCCAAATCTCGTTGCCTTGATAAATGTCAGGCACGCCCGGCAAGGTCAGCTTGAGCAGTGTCTGGGTGAGCGAATTCATGGCGCCCAGACGCGCGATTTCCTGGGCAATCGGAAGGAAACCAGGAAGGAACTTGTTCCGCGGCGAGGAATCCAGAATTTTCCCGACAAAATCGCGCATCGCCGTGTCCCATGCTTCGTTTGGTTGGATCCAGCTCGTGTTGAGCTTCGCCTCGTGGAGCGCTTTGGCCATGTACGCTTGAATGCGCGCAATGTACTCGGCTGTGGCTGCTCCTTCCGGTTCGCCCGATGGCCGGATTGGCCAACTTCCCAGCAGAGTTTGGTAGAGCAGATATTCCTCGTTTCCATCAGGCGCTTCTGCATCGTTGATCGTGCTTTTCCAGCGGCGATTGGCCAGGCGCCAGCGTTGCAGCGACCGCCGCCAAAGCTCCGGAATTTCGGAAATAGCAACCATCCGTGCACGCACATCTTCGCTGCGTTTCGTGTCATGCGTCGAGGTCGCAAGCAATGTTGCCGGCCAATTGCGTTGTCGATCGCGATTGCGTTCGTGGAACTCGTCAATATTCAATCCGAACTGTTGCGGCTCCCCGCCCACTTCATTTAGCGCGGCCAACCGGTTGTAAATGTAAAAGACCGTATCCTCCAGCCCCTTGGCCATGATCGGTCCCGTCGTTTGTTGAAACTTGAGCACAAAATGTGTGTGCGCGGCGCGCGCCTCGGCATCGAGGTTTTCCGGGAACCGGAAGACCAAAACGTCGCGCAGAAAATTAAAAATGGACTCTTCAATCGCGGGATTCCGACGCTTCGCTGAGGTAACGGCGCGTTCGACGATTTGTCGATCTTCTTCGCTGACCGGCTGACCTGGCGCGAGATAAGTTCGATAAACTGGAAAACAGCCGATCGTTTCTCGCACGGCGCGCGCCAGCGCTTCGAGGGTGAAATCGCGATACCAGCGGTTCTTCTCCGAAAGCCGATCAACCATGTTGCCTAGAACATCGACATCGTTGGCCAGCGCCAACTTCATCACTTGCAGCTTCTTCGCATACACAAGATGACCAAAATGCAGGGAATGACCGATAAAACGATGGAATGTCTTTGTGATCGCCGTCTCGGCTGAAGAATCAACAAGCAACTGCGCCACCTGATTCGCAAAATCGTAGCCAGTCGTGCCGTGGACCAGCCAATCTTTATGTAGCGTTTCGGCACCTGTGAGAATTTTCTCCGCGACCATGTAAATGGCGCGTCCATCCTGGGGCAGGGCGTTCGCCAGCGCTTTCGCGCAGCGTTGCTGAAGCTTCTCGAAATACTCGCGCGGCAAATAAAGTCCGTCAGGATGGTCTATGCGGAGACCAGTCACCGCGCGGGTGCGCACCAATTCGAGTAACAACCGGTGAGTGGCATCAAAAACCTTTGGCAATTCGACCCGAATCGCTGCCAGATCATTCACGTCAAAAAAGCGGCGATAATTAATTTCTTCGGCCGCGACCCGCCAAAATGCCAACCGGTAAGACTGCGCGTTGAGCAACTGATCAAGCGCGTCGAAGCTCCGCGCGTCGCCCGGTTCTCCGTTGATCCGGGCCAATGCCTTTTCGATTGCTTGTTGCACCTGTGGCGCTTCCGCGCACCGGCGTTCGAGACGTCGCTTGATGATCTCCTTCTCGCGAATGCGCTCCGCGATGCGCTTGGGATCGGTTTCGGTGCGTTTCGGCAAATATTCGAGCGCGGTCAGAATGCTTTGCAATTCCGCATAAAAATCTTCGTCCTTATGTTCGGCGAGGTTTTGTAACGCGATCTCCAGAACATGGCGATACGTCCCCGGCGCGATCGGCAGTCTGCGATCGCCGTAGCGAAGGTAAAACGTCCCTTCCTCGAAACGCACTTGCAGCTCGCCGCGCTCAAGGACACGCCCATATTGGTCGCTCAGGATCGGCAAAAGAACCTTGTCACGCAGATCCGATTTGAGTGGATGCCAGTCGATATCGAAGTAGGGCGCGTAACTGGAGCTCGGCCCGTTCTCGAGGACATCCATCCACCACTCGTTGAGCGGCTCCGCAATCCCCACGTGATTCGGCACAAAATCGAGTACTTGGCCCATCGAGTGCGCGTGCAATTCCGCAATCCAGGAATCGTATTCCTCGCGCGAACCAATCGCGGCGTTGAGTTTATTATGGTCGGTGATGTCGTAGCCATGCAGGCTCTCCACGCCTGCTTGAAAATAGGGCGACGCATAAGCATCGGTCACGCCCAAGGCCTGCAGATACGGCACGATCTCGCGCGCTTGGGAAAACGTGAACCAGCGATTGAACTGCAATCGGTAGGTCGAACTGGGAATGCGCGGATGCTTTTCTGTTGTCATGTGTCCGTCCAAGCGGAGTCTCCCGCTGCTGCGAGATTACTATTCGCCTTCAGGAAGCGATGCGCCAAAAAAACTGTGAGATTCGTCGAGTCCGCTCGCTGCGCCTGGGGGATGACACGCTTCAAATCGAAGCGTGTCACATTTTTTCCGGCACTTGGATTCCCAGAAGATCGAGACCGCGCTGCAAAACGCGCCCTGTAACGGCGCACAATGCCAGACGCGAGCTCCGTGCCGGTTCTTCCGATTTCAAGACCGGGCAGGCTTCATAAAATGTGTGAAAACTATTTGCCAGCTCGAACAGATAATTTGCGAGAATGTTTGGACGAAAATCCTTCAACACTTGTGGGACGATTTCTGCGAACTGGCACAGATGTTTTGCGAGATGAATTTCGGCGGGATCACCAAGGGCGAATTTGTCGATCTTCGGCACGGAGTTGCCGACTTTTCGAAAAATGGAACAAATCCGCACAAAAGCGTTCTGCAAATATGGCGCCGTGTTTCCTTGGAGGGAGAGCATGCGCTCCCATGAAAAAACATAATCGGTCATTCGATATTGCGAGAGATCGGCGTATTTGACGGCGCCGATCCCGATCTTCTGCGCAATGTCGGCCTTGTCCTCCTCACTTAAATCTGGATTTTTTTCCTCGATAATTTTTCGGGCGCGCCTGCATGCTTCTTCGAGCACTTCACGCAAAGGCACATTGTCACCGGAACGCGTTTTCATCAGCTTGCGATCTTCGCCAAGGATGTTGCCATTAGCGATATGGCGGAAGTCCGCTTTGTAACCTTCGCGGCGCGCGATTTCGAAGATTTGTTTGAAATGCAATATCTGCGGGGCACCAACCACGTACCAAATCGCGTCGGCTTTCAAATCATTGATGCGATAATCCACCGTTGCGAGATCCGTCGTCGCATAATTGAATCCGCCGTCCCGCTTGCGAACGATGCATGGTTTATCCGCTAGGTCCGGCTGATCGGGAAAAAAAACAACGACCGCGCCTTCGCTAATTTCAGCAATGCCGGACTTCAGCAAGCGCTCGACCACGCCTGGCAAGCGATCGTTGTAGAAGCTTTCGCCGCATTGGATGTCGTAATGCACATCGAGCAATTTGTAGACGTGCTCGAAATCCTGCATTGAGAACGCGACGCACTCGTTCCAGATGTCGATGTTTTCCTTGTCGCCGGCTTGCAGCTTCACCAACTCCTGCCGGCACGCTTCACGAACTTGCGGATCGCTTGCCGATCTTTCGTTTGTCTCCTTGTAAATCCGAACGATCTCGGCCAGCGGATTCCGCTGAAGCGCTTGTCGATCCAATAAATTCTTCCAGCCGTAAATCACCATTCCAAACTGAGTACCCCAATCGCCAACATGATTATCGCGGATCACTTCATGCCCGAGAAAGTGTGCGATGCGTGCAAGCGCGTCCCCCAGCACAGTGCTGCGAATGTGACCGACGTGCATCGGTTTGGCCACATTGGGCGATCCGAAGTCGATGACGATCCTTCCGGTCGATTTCGCCTTTGCAACGCCGAGCCGTTCGTCTTGCAGAACCTCGCCCGCTTTTCTTGCGACCGCGCCGGCACGCAATCTGAAGTTGATGAAGCCGGCGCCCGCGACTGTAGGCGGTTCGCAAAGATCGCCAATATCAAACTGGGCAATAACTCTTTCGGCCAGCACTTGCGGACTTTCGCTCCGCTGTTTCCCGAGC
>WNFC01005517.1_pt1 | contig 15113 bp, 10 predicted proteins | sample 5400541 | NCBI WGS metagenome assembly WNFC01 (sample SAMN13153342, study PRJNA577476) | soil metagenome | isolation source: 120 cm saprolite under Douglas fir tree site 2 hole 2 replicate 1 | place: USA:California | collected 2015-04-18
ATGACGGATTCGTTACGGCATTGTCATATGCGTTGGCGAAGCTTGACCGCACGTTGCTAATCAGCCGAATGTTTTCGCCAAACGTCATTGAGTGATTCCCTTTCACCCACGAGAAATCGTCGGTGATATTGTGCACGGGCGTCGTACGACTCAGAGTTCTGGTAAACCTGAGTGGCGAAAAGACAAAGCGGAAAGTGATCGCGTTTTCCGCTGAATCACCCTGCTGGCTGAATGCCTCACGCGTAAGACCGTAACGAAAGTTGTTTACAAACCTGTTACTGATGGCCCACGTGTGACCAGCCACAAAACCCCAGGGATGTTCCCAGAGGTTGGGCTTAGGCGTGTCCGGAAACTGTGGTACACCTCCAGTCAGGTCATAGATTATGTTGGCGCGTAGAAACAGGACCTGCTTGCTGGTGAGGTTGTAGTCAAAGCGGCCGGAGTGAGAATTCAACGTTACCGGAGTTGGTGCGTTGAACCGAAATCCCGCTGTATTTAGCAGCCGGGTCGACGAGCTATCGCCAGTTGTAAAATCATTAGCCGGATACTTGGCAGCCGCGCTGGCCAGCGCCGAGATGGCAAGAGGATTCATTCCGGCCGCCGGGAAGATGGCATTCAACTGAGCTGTGTTTAAGGTAACGATTTTTTGGTTGGCCGCTGATTTACAATCGACTCCCGGATCACACCCGACGTAGCGCAATAGACCTTGCCCCATGCTAGCGAGCGGAACTGTGCGCGTAACCGAGGTCTGACTGACATCGCGACGTCCTTCGTAACTGTAGAAAAAGAATAGTTTGTCTTTGATGATCGGGCCGCCAACGGCCCCACCATAAGTATTACGAATCAACTTGGGCCGCTTAACGCCCGATCGGTTGTTGAAAAAGTCATTAGCCGTCGTGGCCGTATTGCGGTTGGCCCAAAACAGCGCTCCGTGCCAGTCGTTACTTCCACTCTTGGTTACCAGAGAAATCTGCGCGCCGGAGGAACGGCCCTGTACTGCATTCGCGCCGATAGTGGTTACCCGAAACTCCTCGATGGCCTCGGCGTTTAAACGAATCACCGGGTGACTCTGTGGCGCAATCAATTGCGCGCCACCATTGGGAATTGCGTTAAGGTCAGCAATCGCGTTTGTCTGCGCATCGTTAATGTCAACGCCATCAAGCGTAACATTTGACTGATCGGTGCGCGCACCGGCAACGTAACCTTCTTTCGTAACTGCCGCCTGGAGTGTCAATAGGGCGAGCGGGTTGCGCGCCTCAAGTGGCAATTGCGCGATCTGCTGACTGACAAAGTTGTTGCCCAGTGTCGCGTCCTGCCTGCTTATCAGGACCTCGCCGGCCCCTGAAGAAACAGTGACCGTCTCTGCGACGCTGCCAATCTCGAGTTGTACATTCAGATCGGTTGCCTTTGCTACCTGTGCGCTCACCGACGTGAGCACAGACTTCTTGAATCCTTGGGCCTGCGTTTCAACGGTGTATTGGTCAGGCGGAATTAGATTGAAAGCAAAAGACCCCGCATCGGTCGTCGTTTGCGCGCGGCTGAAGTTCTTTTGCGTATTCGTCAGCGTTACGGTTGCACCTGCGATGACGTTTCCCTGCGGATCCGTGACGGTGCCGTGTATCGACGAACTACTACTCTGAGCCACAAGACTACCGCAGCATCCGAGCGAGAAAACTATGCCGCACAGAACTGAGAGCAGGTATCTATCTTTAGAGATTTGTCTTTTCATGGATTCCTCCGGTGGAAGATGTTTGCTGATCTGGATGGTTGGCAAGTCGTCAGGCAAACCCAAATGTCAGCGTCCTGACTACCCAACTCAACCTACTCCTACATCTGTGACCCTTGCTTGATAGCCTCGTGAGCAGCGGCAAGAAACTAGAGGCTTGGTTACCTGCGGTTGGTTACCGCAATATGTCACAAGCAGGCGAGGCGAATAACCCGAGAACCCTTTGTTAACTTCGGCTTGTTTTCTTGCAGATATTATTCCGCTAAGAACCGCCGGCTGCCTGACTACGAAACTCCGGTCATTTCCCAGAAAACTGAGGCTGAATCCAACTTACGGAAGGCAAAGTATATCCAAAATTCTATCAGGTATACAAAAATATGAATTGTTTAATCGTTTACTGGAGAACGTGCAGAGTCTGCTTTGAGGAAATGCGACGGTTCAGAAAACCCGGCCGAGAAGTGCGGAAGGGCCAATCGCTAGACAGGCGCCCTCGCAGACAGCCGTCAGCACCGCTGCGTGATCGTTGGGACACGCCTCAGCTTATTGCTTTATCGGTGGTTTTGACTTGTTCGCTTCAATGTACTGTTCGAGTTTTTTGCGATCAGCGAAGTCGGGTTTCTTCTTGAGAAACTCTTCATATTCCAGAACAGCCTTATCTTTCATTCCCACAGCGTTATACAAGGTCGCCAATCGCAAGTGGGCATCGGCCTTCCCGAGCCTCGCAGCTTCAGACAGGTAAGTCACGGCTTTCGACCCTTTTTTTGTTTGGAGATATGCTTCGCCGAGCAGGTAGTTGGCTTCGGCAGATTCGGGTTGCACTTCGACAACTTTCGACAAGGGCTCAATCGCTTCTGCAAACTTTTTCTCCGAGACTCTCAGGCGACCGAGATTCAGAAGGGCGAGCACAAACGTTGACCTAACTTCGACTGCTTTCAAATAAGCCTGTTCGGCTTCGCTCTTTTTTTCCTGAAGCAAGTAAGCCGTGCCCAATTCAGTCCACGCTTGGAAGTCCTGGTTATCGTTATCAGCGATCTGCTTGAAAAGGTTTACCGCATCATCGTATTTCTTCTTATCGACTGCCGCCTGGGCCTTTTGGAAAAGACTCTCGTTTGAGGCAGAACGTTTATAGGCATCAGCAGCTGAGATAGTGCCAGCTTTGGGCATCTTCTCCTCGCGGGTTGGTTTCCATTCAAATTCCAGATCCTGTCTAAAATCTGAGCCAGCCGACCCACCCACGACAACGTGAACACGAGCAATCTCAGTAGTCTCGACCTCAATACCGATATCATATTCACCGGCGCGCACGTTATTAAATCGATAACGGCTACCAGATGGCACAGTCTGGCGTCCAATCACGATGCCTGCGAGATTGTAAAGAATGATCGACAGACTCAGACTTTTTTTCGTATCGACTTTGGTTTCATCGATCTTAACGTCACCCCAGAGAGTGATATTGCCCTGCGCGAAAACGGATCCTTGGTTGGCGAAAACCAAGAGCATCGACAAAGTCAGCAGAAGATTGAGTCTAGACAAGCTAATTCTTCTCCACGATCTTTCAAATCGTGAATTCGCTCCAGGGCGATGAGAGGCTTTGAAGTTGGTGCTCATTTTAAAAACCTCCACAGATAAATAAGCCTTGAATCGTCGGATCAATAGTTCGGAAAAGCGACGAGCCGCAAACTCTTAGCTTGCGGCCCGCCTATAGTCGAGTTCTCACAACCGAAGAGCTAGAACGTGTACCGCAATCCGAATTGCATGACTCGCGGTGAACCTTGAATAGCGGTGAAATTGCCGAACGCACCATTTGGCGTAGCCGAGGGCTTGAAAGGATCCAGACCCACCGTAAAGCCATCAACCGAGGTCAGGCGCTGGGTATTGGTAATATTAAACGTGTCCCAGCGAAGTTCCAGTTTGTGGTTTTCACCCCAGGGCATGATCCAGGACTTATACAGTCCCATGTCGATGGTAATGAATCCTGGATAGCGGAAGATGTTGCGGTCCCCACGCTCTCCTGGTCGTCCACTGCGGAAACTGTGAAACACAGCCGCAGGATCCGAGAAAAGATTAGCGGGCTTGGCGCCTCCCCGAGTCGGACTTGCTTCGACAGGCGCGATGCGCACGACGTAATTGCGGCGGTTCCAATTGGTAGGCCATCCGCCAAAATCCAGTGGGGCCTCCACAGGCAAGCCCGAGTTCCAGCGGAAAATGCTCGAGAGCTGCCAGCCTCCGAGGATTGCATTTACTACTCCAGGAGCATTGCCCAAAAACGTCTTACCGCGGCCAATTGGAAGCTGGTAAATGGCATTGGCATTAACCACGTGACGGACATCGAAATCGGAAAACGCGCGTTGCTGTTTCTGGTTCAGAGCGTTAAGAATGAACGGCGTGAATGGCGCGTCAACTTGGAGTCCGGAAACATCGTCAAGGGACTTGGAGAATGTGTAGTTGAAGTCATAGGTCAGGATGTTCTTGTAACGTTGCCGGAGGCTTATGGTCGCGCCATGGTAATCAGAGGTTCCGATGGTGCTGTAAACCGCAAGCGCGCCATATTGAGGTTGGTAAAAGTATCGCTTTCCGGAAAACGCATCGAGGTCATCCTGCGTGGTAGTCCAGTCGTTGCCGTTAAAGTTCAAGGCATCCAAGTAGACCGCCTGTGTGTTCGAAAGGGCAGAAGAACCAACTCCAAGAGCGGGTCCGAGAGTATTTGGCGTGTAAAGGTTCTCGAAAAAAGCGATCGGAGCAATGTTGGAAACTGGTGTGCCGGCGGCTCGAGCTATCTCGAGGATGGTGGAGGCTTCCGTCCAAGTTAGTCCCGACTTGGGATCGCGGAAGTTCAGGTTGGTCTGAACAGCATCACGACCGGCCAACAAGTGGCGTGCGGCGCGTCCAATGTATGCCATTTCCAGGACTGTGCTCTTAGGTAAATCGCGTTCATACGAGATGTTCCAACTGTAGTTGACAGGTGAAACCAGGTTGCTATCCAACGAGCTTTCAATGCGTCGAGCGTTGTTCGAAGACCTTTGCTGCGGGAAGGTCAATGCTCCTGGCACGGTGATTAACGGCAACGAACGAACATCTTGGCCGAAACCAGTGAAGAGTGGAGCGGGCCTTGTCGTCACGTTGAAGCTGTTGGCTGGTGTTGTTTGCGAAGACGCGAAACCAAGTGTGTTTTGAGAGTTAAAGGTTACGGCCAGTTGTTGACCAAAGTAGTCGTTGGTCATGGCAAAGCCACCGCGAATGACACTCTTGCCGTTGCGTCCCAGCACATTACCAAACCAGTTGTTGCCGGCATCCGGCGACCACGCGACCGCGATTCTGGGCTGGAAGTTGTTCTTGTCCCAGTTATACAACTGCTTTGCTTTATTCACGATGAGCGGTTCGACATAGTTCACCCCATTGTATGCATTCTCGATTCTGCGTCGCAGGTATTCTCCCAACGGAATGTTGGTGGTGGTCATGAAGCCCTGTTTCTCGTAGACAGGCTTGCTGAGGCCGTAGCGCAAACCATAGGTCAAGGTCACATCTTTCGTGACCTTCCAGCTGTCCTGGCCATACCAATCATATTCTTCGGTGGCAAACTTCCGCACAGCCGGTTTGCCTGATTGGAGTGGCTGACCGTCAATACCAAAATTGAACCGGGCCGTGTATTGCGAGTACCTCCCGATGACTGCTGCCAGGGCGCCCTTCAAATCGTCGGCGTTGCTGGTGACCGTATAGCCGGCCGCTGTGATTGGATTGATCAGAACATTTCCTGAACTCGCATAGAAGAAGGGGTTTGTCAGTGCCTGATCGAAACCGGGAGCAAACTCCGCCCGATTGTTACGAATGATGCGAACGTTGGTACCAAACTGCATCGTGTGGTTACCAGAGATCCACGAGAGGTCGTCGGTAATATTGTGAACTGGATTTACACGACTAAAGGTGTAGGACTCTGTTGTGGGGACATACACAAAACGGAAGAATATATCGTTTCCAGTTGTGTCCCCACCGTCACTCACGGCCAAACGCGTCAGACCATAGCGGAAGCTGTTGGTCTTACGGCTGCTAAGAGCCCACGTGTGTCCGGCAACATAACCGATAGGGTGACTCCAGCGCGTCCGCAACGGCGTGTCGGGAAACTGTTGCGGGTTGGTGGTGCTTACGGGTAGCGTGTCGCTCTGATAGCTACCGCGCAAGAAGACCTGTTGACTACCGCTCTTATTGAGGTTGAAGTCGAAGCGCACCTGGTGGGCATTTAGCTTCGTGGCTGTGGGAGCGTTAAAAATAAAGCCTGAGGTATTCAATGTGTCTCCACCGGGTGCGTTAGCGGGGTACCTGCTTGCAGCCGCGGCGAGTACTGAAATCGCGGTTGGATTTAACCCCACAGTCGGAAACAGCGCTGTTAGTTGAGCCTGATTAAGCGTGATGGTCTGAATATTCGCACCACTGCAAGGTGTTACTCCCGGCGCGCAGCCTTTAAACTTCACCTCGCCTCGACCGAGACTCGCCAGCGGAACGGTACGGGCAGGAATTGAAGCCTGGCTGGCGTCTCGCCGTCCTTCGTAGCTATAGAAGAAGAACGCTCTGTCTTTTATGATAGGACCACCCACTGCGCCTCCGAACGTATTCCTAATGAGGGTAGGTCGAGGAACGCCGCTTCTGTTGTTGAAGAAGGTATTGGCAGTGAAAATAGTGTTTCTGTGGGACTCAAACAACGCCGCATGCCATTGGTTTGTACCGCTCTTGGTAATTAGTGATATTTGGGCGCCGGCGGAGCGTCCCTGCGTGGCGTTAGGGTTGGCGGTAACTACGCGGAACTCTTCCACCGCTTCGGCATTTAATCGGAGTACAGGAGCATTAATGTCGTTGGTTTGTGCTTCGTTGATATCCACGCCATCGAGAGTGATATTCGATTGATCGCTGCGGGCGCCGGTCACGTTTCCTGCGCGCGTAACACCAGGTTGCAGGGTCAGCAACGAAATCGGATTACGAGCTTCGAGAGGCAGCTGCGTGATCTGCTGATTGACGAAGTTGTTCCCCAAGGTTGCGTCCTGCGTGTTCAATACCACTTCACCTGCACCGGAGGAGACTGTAACTGTCTCAGCCACATTTCCGATCTCGAGTGTTACATCCACATCGGTGGGCTTGTCGACGCGAGCGCCGACATCGGTCTGCACTGCTTTTTTAAAGCCTTTGGCCTCAACCTCGAGCTGGTATTGTCCGGGAGGAATAAGGTTAAAGTTGAATCTGCCTGAGTCGCTGCTGGTTTGAGTTCGAATAAAATTCCGATCCGAATTGGTGAGCGTAACAGTGGCACCAGCCACTCGATTTCCCTGTGGATCGACAACATTGCCATTGATTGTTGAGGTTCCACCCTGACCCGCCGCACTGATAAAGGAAAACAGGAGAAAAAGAATCGTCCCCAGGATCAGTGAGTTGGAACTTGCAAGGTCTAGTTTTTTCATGCTTCCTCCGATGGAAAATGTTAGGGGCATTTGCTTCTTAGTGCACCAAGAAACTAAAACGAAAGCCAATAGGAAAAAACGAACTGCCACAGATCAGCGAGGCTGTTTAAAGTGGGAGCACAGTTTTCCGACCGTAAATCTGGACAAGGTCGGAAGTTGCTTTATCTGATTCGTCACTAGGCTAGAAGGCATTAGGGCAGAATGGGCCCAAGAAAACGCTCGCTGTCTCATTTTCTTCCTTGCAGATAGTATTCCGCGGAGTTGCCTTCCGAATAGGTGGGGCTAAACACCTGTTTTTATTGTGGCGTGAGTGTTGCCAGATTCATGAAGCCGGAATGTGCCATCCAAAAATCCAGCCTGCATACAAAAATATGGATACTTGGTCGCGCGAAACAACCGTCTGCGCTGCAAATTGGCCAAGCTTCGATGATTCTAATTCCTTGAGGCTAAACCGGCGGATAGCGTTTTTGAAAGGTCAGAAATTAATAGGTAGGCCGGATTGTCAACCGACCAATTGATCTCAGGAATGTCGTCGCAAGTGATCGCCATGGCGACTCTTCCTTTCTTCGAATAGATGATCCCGACAGCGCTCCGGAGCCGGTCCAAGGCTCCATATTTACTAGCCATCGGGATGTCCCACATAGATCGGCCAATTGCGAAGTGGTCTTGCTCACGTTTCATTAATTCGATCATCTCTTTGGAAGTGGCGCGACTGACAACTTCGCCGCGTTCGAGCTTTTCCATCAGCATGACCATCTCGCGGGGAGTCGCAAAGCCAAGGCCGAATCTTTTGTTGTCAGCCTCTTTACCCGCCATACTGTCGCCGCCGCTACCAACTTTGCGAAGAATCTTGATCTGCTTGAAGCCAAGCGCCTCCATGCGCGCATTCACGGCATCGGTCGTTAGGACATCCAGCACCAGGTTTGTGGCCGTGTTGTCACTCACAAGCATCATCAGATTCACTCCATCTCGGAGCGTGAGATGAAGTCCATCAGATAGTTCCTGCAACACTCCTGAGCCAGACACTTTCTTTTCTTTAGTCAACACCAGATCATCTGTCCACTTCGCCTTCCCCTCGGCAACCCGCGCGAATGCTTCAACCATCACGGCGATTTTGATAGTGCTCGCCGTGCGCACACGTTCATCGGCATTCAGCCCGTAGGTCTCGCCGGTGTCAAGATTCTTCGCAAACAAACTGACTTTTCCTTTGAACGAAGTGATGTCTGCTTTCACCCGCTCGTCAAGCGAATCGCCGGTCGTACGGCCGGCAATCACTGAGGACGAATCAGCCGTTTGTATCTTTACGAGGAAAAGAGCTGACAGCACGAGCGATAACACTACGAAGAAGGCTATTCTTGTTTTCATATACGCCTCAACCAAACAGGATGATCCACAAACTGGAGATGCGATCAGGCACCTAGTCTTGAGCCCCACCAACGGAAGATACTGGGTGAGAACTCAAATTGATCAGGATCAAAGCACTCAGTACAGAACCGCGAGCGTAGCGACCGGATGCCGCCATTCAACTCCCGCGTTGCTCTCGGCGTCGCGCAATTAGATCGGTTTTGAGGTTGAATGGCGGCATCCGGTCGCTGCGCTCGCGGTTCTGTACTGAGTGCTATTCCGACGCTCGCTACTGAACGCTGAGTTCTCACACACTCTCGGAAGTTGGTGGATGGTTCAGATCCAACCTGTTCACGTAAAAGGCTAATGAAACTGGGGTCTCTTTTATGTGCGCTCGAGCCTCGTGTTTCGGAGGCCGGATCTGAATAATCCACCAACTCCCGTTTGGTGGGATTTCGGAGTTTTCATACGATAAGTCTTCATATCGTTGGTAAGCGATCCATATCCGGCGTACGGACTCCACTCGCTACTCGAACGATGCCACTGCCTTATGCTCTATTGGCCATAAGGAGACCCTTGGCTACCAATAACTCCGCGTTTAGAATAGCGGCGCCGGCAGCACCGCGAATCGTATTATGGCTTAACACAACGAAACGATAGTCGAGCACAGTGTCCGGCTGGATACGCCCGACAGTGATACTCATTCCCTTGCCTGCATCACGATCCAGCTTGGGTTGCGGCCGATCGTATTCATCACGAACAAGAATCGGTGCTTGCGGGGCCGAATGCAATCCCAACTCCTGCGGCAATGAACTAAAAGCTGCGAAGGTTTCGCACAGACCTTCCAAAGTGGTTTTGCGTTTAAGCTTCACGCGCACCGCAGCCATATGGCCATCCGCCACGTTGACCCGATGGCATTGCGCACTCACCGCCATCGGCGCCGACTCGATCCTGTCGCTGGCTAACCGGCCAAGGATCTTTGTCGTCTCAGTCTCAATCTTCTCTTCTTCACCGCCGATGAAAGGAATCACATTATCGAGAATGTCGAGCGAGGCCACTCCTGGATAACCTGCGCCCGAAAGTGCCTGCATTGTGGTTGCAACTACCGACTCAACGCCAAAAGCGATGTGTAGCGGCGCGAGCGCCAGCGCGAGCATGATCGTCGAACAGTTGGGATTGGTAACAATGTACCCGCCGGAAGGATTCTGTGCTCGTTGTCGCTCGAGCAAACCAAGGTGGTCGTGTTTGACTTCCGGGATCAGCAGCGGCACATCTTCGTCCATGCGATAGGCAGACGAATTACTAATCACCGGGTAACCAGCGCGCGCAAAACTTCCTTCCGCCTCACGCGCAATGTCACCGGGCAGACTCGAAAAAACCAGATCGCAATCCAATGGTGGCCGCGGTGCTTGCACCGGCATCGATTTGATCCCGACTGGCACCTCTCCTAAAAGCCGCCACGCACAGGCCTCGTCGTAGCGCTTTCCTTGAGAGCGATCGGAAGCTGCTAACGCTGTGATTTCAAATTGCGGATGGTCTGCAAGCAGTTGAATAAACCTCTGCCCCACCATGCCGGTTGCACCCAGAATTCCCACGCGAAATTTCCTGCTCAAAATAATTCACCTTCCATGATTGAAAATCTTGTTAGTACCGGGGACCTAAAGTAACACTCAATACAGAACCAGGAGCGGTAGCGACTGGGTTGAGACGAATTGCACAATGTAGTTCGTTTTCTCTCAAATAAGATCAAAACTTTTTGTGATGAGCATAGTTGAGAACCTAGGAAACAACCCGGTCGCTACCGCTCCCGGTCCTGTATTGAGTGGCGTCGGCCTGCGACTGGCATCGTGGCCGGCCCGAGTTTTGACAGAGCCTCTACCACGGGAGGACCTGATTGGAATCTAATACAGACTTTCCAATCCCGTCCGCATGCGCTTCACACCTTCTGTGAGCGCATCGATGTCCACGCAAAAAGACACCCTTAGGAACCCTTCACTCTCGCTGCCAAATGCCGAGCCCGCGACGGTGATCACTCCACTCTCCAATAGTCTTTCAGCTACTTTCATCGACTGCCCGTAAGCACTCGTGTCCACCATGGTATAAAAAGCGCCATCAGGAACAACAGCACGCACACGCAATTCACTGCCGATAAGCGCCAGCAAATGATCTCGTCGGGAACGAAAGGTCTCCCGAAAGCCAGCCCGGGCTTTTTCGGCTTCATCGCTCCAGGCCGCGAGCCCCGCTTTCTGCGAAACTGCGGACGCACAGGTCGTAACGTAACCATGCAGGACAAGGGCGCTGCGAATTACTGCCTCATCGCCGCACAGCCAGCCTAAACGCCAGCCGGTCATGCTCATCGATTTTGAAAGACCGCCAATGACAATCGTACGATCGTAAAAAGACGAAGCTGACTCCGGACGCTCTGTCGTGTAATACAACTCTCGATAAATCTCGTCGCTAATCAAGAAGGCTCCATGATCGCGAAGCGCATCTGCGATTGACACAAGATCACTGCGAGAAAAAGTACGGCCGGTCGGGTTGGATGGACTAATGCATACAACCACTTTTGTACGCGGAGACAGTGAACGTCGAAATTCATCCGCGTCAAATTCAAACTCCCGCTCCGCCGGCAAACGATAGAACTTCGGAACACCTCCCGCCATGCGAACGATAGTCGGATAGGCAACGAAGCCTGGGTTCGGCAGCAAGACCTCATCGCCTTCATCGACAAGGGTCATCAATGCCAGATACAGAGCCTCCTGCGATCCAGCGGTGATTACGACTTTGTCGGGAGTGGCGTTTATTTGGGAGTAATCGGCCGCCACTCGTTCCCGCAAAGCTGCTAGCCCAGCATGCGATGTGTAACCGTTCTGTTCGTCGTTAATCACTTTAACGGCAGCGCGTCGAATAACATCCGGCGTAGGTAAATCAGGTTCGCCCAGACCCAGGTTAATACTACCAGGTCGCGCACGATCAAAAAGTTGGCGAATAACGCTCTTCTCGATTCCCTGCAAACGTTTCGGTGGCGAAAAATCCGTCAACGCAAATAGTCCTCTAACTGCACGGCGCGTTCAGTCTTTTCGTCCCGATACTTGACTATCACGGCTGCGTAAAGAGAAAGCCCCCACTTGCGTCCCGGCTCATTCTCGACAGCACGCGCACCAGGCACGACGACTGCTCCCGCCGGAATCTCGAGCGACGAAGTACCTGAACGTTGATAGATCTTTCCCAGAACGAGATCGTAAACCGGTGTCGATCCAGTCAGGATAGTTCCAGCCGCGAGCACTGCCCGTTCACGCACAACGGTTCCTTCATAGACTCCGCAGCCGCCGCCCACCAATACATCGTCCTCGATGATCACGGGTACAGCACCCACAGGCTCCAATACACCTCCGATTTGCGCGGCAGCCGATAAGTGAACTCGTTTGCCTATTTGCGCACATGAACCAACCAGCGCATGGCTGTCGATCATTGTTCCTTCATCGACGTATGCGCCGGCATTGACGTACATCGGTGGCATACAAACAACGCCGGGTGCGATGTATGCTCCGTCTCGAATGCTGGATCCACCTGGCACAATGCGTATATTTTCCGCCGTGGTCACCGCGCGAATCGGATAAGTGTCTTTGTCGAGGAAGCGCAAACTCGAACCGCCGGACATATCCGTGAGTTTGCCCATGCGAAAACCCAGAAGGATTCCCTGCTTAACCCATGAGTTAACATGCCATTGCCCATCTTCTTTTTTTTCCGCAGCCCGCACCTCACCACGATTTAGCGCAGCCTTTAATTCCTCGAATACAGCACGATCGGCAGCGGTAAATTCGCCCCCAGGGCGCGCAGCAAGCGACTCAATTTCTTCACGCAGATGCATGCGACGTTTCCTTCAAGAGTCCGACTTCGATCAGCACTTCACGCAATCGCGTGCGACTCTTGTCCTGGATTGGCACCAACGGTAAACGGAAGTTCTCCTCGATCAAACCCATCATCGCCAACGCCGCCTTTACTGGACCAGGACTTGACTCAATAAAATTCACTTCCATCAGCGGCAGCAGACGGTAGTGAAGCTGACGGGCCTCGTCCCACCTGCCCACAAGGGCGAGGTCCACCAGACGCGACATGAATTCGGGAGCTTCGTTTGAGGCCACGGATATTAAACCGTCACCACCAAGCGCGATCAGCGCCAGCGTAATTGAGTCGTCACCTGAAATGACACGGAATCCTTCAGGACGTTCGCGCAAGATTTCCATAATCTGAGATAAATTGCCGGAAGCTTCCTTGACCGCCACTATGTTTTCTACGTCTCGCGCAAGACGTACAGTTGTCGCCGCGGAAATATTCGATGAAGTGCGACCGGGAACGTTATAGATCACAACCGGTAAACCGCTTACCGACTCCGCTATAGCCCGAAAGTGGGCGTAGAATCCTTCCTGAGTGGGCTTGTTGTAATAGGGCGCCACCGACAAGACAGCATCGACGCCCAGCGCACGGGCTGTTTTTGAATATTCGATCGCCGCGGCCGTGGAGTTGCTTCCTGTCCCCGCGATGACTTTCGCTCGACCTTGTGCGGCTTCGATTGTTAGTTTGATGACGAGTTGGTCTTCTTCGTCAGTCATCGTTGCGCTCTCACCGGTAGTGCCACAGGGAACAAGCAAGCGCACGCCACCGGCTATCTGATATTCAATCAAGTCTCGTAAACGTGTTTCATCAACTGATCCATTTGCAGTAAATGGCGTGACCAAAGCGGTGGCGCACCCGCGCAACCAATCAACTTTCATCGTCATAGCTTCCTCCCAAGTAAGATTGCCGATTTGCGATTTGCGATTTGCGATGTCCGGCAATCGGCAATCAAAAATCAAAAATCAAAAATCACTTGAGTATCTCTTCCATCACTTCTGAAAACTCAAAAACGCCCGTGCGTCCGATGATCCAGTGCGCCGCTAACAGAGCTCCGGCGGCAAAACCCTGGCGCGAACGCGCTTCGTGTGTGAGCCTGATCTGGTCGGCTTCTGAGTCAAATCCCGCTCGATGCGTTCCTGGAATGTAGCCCGCACGTGTCGACGAAGTCGGAATCTCACTGCCCAGATGTTCGGACATCACTTCGCGTAGGCGCAATGCCGTCCCTGAGGGAGCGTCACGCTTGCGCGAGTGATGCGCCTCCTCAATAAAAGGTGCGTAGCCGTCAACTGCGGCAAAGAGCGCGGCGGCCCGCTCTACAATTCGATAAAAGATATTTACTCCAATTGAGAAATTGGCGCCATAGACCAATGATCCACCCTGTCTTTCAATAATCATTCTTGCTTCTGAAAGGCGATCGTTCCAACCCGTTGTTCCTTCGACGAGCGGTACACTCGCCCGCGCGATCGCCTGCCTTGCGCGCCTCGGCGGCAACGAGTTGGCCCATGGCTCCATGTCCGATTAATGCGATCTTCATGTTAGTCCAGGAGTTTCCTTGCTAGTTTGACATAATGCTCAATAGCCAGTTCCAGCTCGCGTTTTGATATCCGTTCATGTTCCGTGTGTGCGTCGAGAATGGATCCGGGCCCAAGCAAGAGTGGTTGCCCCCAATTTGAAAGATAGGGAATATCAGTGGTGAAACGAACCACGGTTTGTTCCAAATCTGAAACCGCAAGCAAACGCACAGGATTGTGAGCCGAGTAATAGTCGATACGCGCACGACCAGCCACTGCGTCCGCAACCAGTTTCTTGACTTGCTCTATATCTGTCGCGAGCCGAATTTGCAATTCCGCCTGCGCCCTGTCTGGAATGACATTCGGACGTGTGCCCCCGGCAATCACACCAATGTTGCAGGTTGTTTCGCCAAAAAAAATGTCATCTGGCCAAACACAGTCGCGGATGCTTTGCAAAACATCAAGTAGCTTCTCGACCGCCGACTCGCCTGCTTCGGGATAGGCGGAATGCGCTGATCGTCCCTCGGTTGTGATCATCAGACGTGTCGAACCTTTCGTGCCAATCGCAAGCCGATTATCGGTAGGCTCGCCATTGATCAGAAAAAGACACTCACTTGCTCGCGCATGATTATTTGCTGCCCGTGCGCCCGCGCTAGCCAACTCTTCGTCAACAGTAAAGAGCAAACCAATTTCCTGGAGTCCATCGGCTCGCAAACGCTCTGCGGCAAAGATCTGCGCCGCCATGATACCTTTTGCGTCGCATGCGCCACGACCGTAAATATTCTCCTGATCTTCACGCGCCGGCATAAAGGGCGGCACTGTGTCCATATGAGTGGAAAAAACAATGCGCGCAGGCTCGCCCGTTGTGGCGATCACGTTGAAGCGGTCCCCTTCAACTTCCTGCGTTTCGACGCTATAGTCCAATTTCCGTAGATACGACGTTAGAAAACGTCCGACCGACGCTTCATTGCCGGTTACGGAAGGAATATCAATCAACTCACGAGTTAGCGCGAATAGATCCATGGCGATAGTGGTCCACTTGCGTGAATGCTGTACTTTGAACTTTGTACTTTGTGCTTTGTACTTTGTACTTGTTCTTGTGGCCGTCGAATTTCGGCAAGCACAAAAACACACTGCTTAGGCACAAAACAAACAACAAAGTACAAAGCACAAAGTACAAATAGCTATCTA
>WNFC01016638.1_pt1 | contig 15113 bp, 14 predicted proteins | sample 5400541 | NCBI WGS metagenome assembly WNFC01 (sample SAMN13153342, study PRJNA577476) | soil metagenome | isolation source: 120 cm saprolite under Douglas fir tree site 2 hole 2 replicate 1 | place: USA:California | collected 2015-04-18
ATCCAAGCCAGCGCGCTGCCGCTTGTCAATCTTACAGGCGACCAACTGGCAATGCTCGGCGCTAAGGCGTCAGCCGGTCAGACGGTCATCGTAACAGGCGCTTTGGGAGGTGTGGGTCGTTCAGCTGTTTTTGCGGCAGTTCAGGCCGGTGCTAATGTCATCGCTGGTGTTCGTGGTCGGCGAGTGGATGAAGCGCGAAAGCTCCCCGGCATCAAAGATGTCATCGCCCTTGATAATAATGCAGCAATCGAAGCGCTTCCTATGGTCGATGCCGTGGCTGATACAATAGGCGGAGAAATCGCAGCGAAACTTCTTCAGAAAGTTAAACCAGGAGGCTGTTTTGGATGCTTCCCATCTACGAGCAATGCAGTTGGAAATCATCCGAACGTTGAAGTAAATTCGATTTTCGCGCAGCCGAATGTGGCGACCACACGACGTTACGCGGAGGCTGTGCGCGATGGTCGGTTGTCGATCCCAGTGGTCCAGTTCTTATCGCTAATCGATGCCGCCAAAGCGCAGGAGATTGCAGAAGAAGGCGCGGGGGGTAAAGTGAGCCTGAAAGTTCAATACTAGAGATTAAAAAGGACCCCAGCGTCCGAGTGTTGGATCTAACAATAACTGGGTATTAATGAAGCCATGGGTGGAATGCTAGGTGTGTGGACCCGGAATGAGATGGCGCGGATTGATCTTGAAGAGAGGTCTTTGGTCCAGGCGTCGCAGATAGCCTGGTAGGGCGTTCGCCATCGCAGGGCTTTGAGATGCTTGGCGAAGTTGTAGGCGGCGACGAAGGCCAGGATGTCCACCTTGAGGCTTTCCAGGTCGTCGTAGTGGAAGTCCCTGACCGTGGCGTCCTTGATGGTGCGGTTCATCCGCTCGGCCTGGCCATTGGTTCAGGGATGGTAGGGCTTGGTGAGCCGATGCTCGATGCCATTGTCGATGCAGACGCGGCCGAAGATGTGACCGCCGGGGAAGCCGCCCGTTGGGCTATCGCGATAGCGTTTCGTCGTCAACACATAGGTGTCGTAGGCGACGACCTTGCGAGTCTTGAGCAGCAAGTTCCGTCGTTAGTCTGTCATCAAGCTAGGGCTGTCGGCACCAAACACATCAGACAACACATTGGTATCGACCGCGATGATCACTTCCGGCCTCGAAGTTGTTCGGTGAGCGCGTCAGTGTTGATCTTTCTGCCGAGCAATCCATACACTTCGCTGACCGTATCTGCGCGTTCGCATTTGATCGCGATCTGCCTCCCGCCTTCTTCGCTGAACTCCAGCACCGTTCCGGGTGGAGCATGTGTCAAATGTGCTCGGACCGGGCGAGATCGTCGAGCTGATTATGGCAATCGGTTTCTGGGGGATGGTCGCGTGAGTGCTGGAGACGACCGAAGTCGAACTCGAGGATTTCGCCGGCAAGATCAACCTGCTGGAACGCCCAAGTAAGTGATACGATTTCTTATGGGGCAGCTCGTAAGCCGCCCTGCTAATTACCCTCGCCCTCTCAGCTCCTAAAACCCCTCGCCCGCCCCTGCCTGTTCCTCTCCCGCGCAGTTTGCCGGAGAGGCGAGGTGAGGGTGACTGGTGGGAGAGGGTCAAGCTGAAGGTTTTGTTGCTCTTGCTTGTCACTTAGCCCAAAGCTTGCGCAATTTCCACTCGGCGGATTTTGCCACTGTCGGCTTTTGCGAGGACGGTCCCCGGGCTCAAAGGGGGATCTGGCTACTTTATCCCCGCTGTCCGAAGGTCAGTTTTCCACTGTTTCGCCAACGCTTGGTTAGCTGGAAGCAGAAAGTCCCGGGGATTGCTGCGAACGACCTCCGCCGCCTCCGCTCGTGGTTCGGTTTTACGTCCGAGCTCGACATAGGCGATGGCTAGCCACAGGTGCGCATAGAGGTCCGCGGGCAAAACACTTACGTAGCGCTTTAGAACCGGAATCGCTTCGGTAGAGCGGTTCATAACCAGATAGGCGAAACCTACGTTGAGCCCATAAAAATCGTTGGCAGCCGGGTCGAGTCTCATCGCCATTTCGGTCTCACGAACTCCCTCTTCCGGCCGGCCGGCAAAGATCAGCGCCTGTCCGAGCAGAAAATAGCCCATGGCGAAATTAGGGTTTAATTCGATCGCTCGCCGAGCATTGGCAATTGCCAAGTCGAATCGGCTCTGGAGTAGATCATTTCGGCTCAACAGACCGAGAGCATCAAAATTGCCTTCATCCAGTGCGAGGGCCTTGAGCGCCAGGTCGGAGGAGGTCTTCAAGTCCAAGTCCGGATGCTGGCTAAACTGTAAATCCACCGCTCTGGAATAGTTCCATCCGAGGTGAGCATAGGCCTCGGAAAAGGTCGGATCCAACAGGATGGCCTTCTCGGCCCACTGGCGCGCCCGCGCGTTATCGTCCTTGGTCATCAGCCAACTGTATTCAACGGCCCGGAGGAAGACATCCAAGGCCTCGGCGTTTTTACTCAGCAGAGCTTTGCCGAGGTGAGGGACCTTCATCGCGCGCAGCCTGAAGATCAGCCCGAGCGTCGTCACCACACCATCCACGATCTCGCCCTGCACCGCAGGGAGGTCCTGCAGCGGCCGGTCGTACGGCTGTGCCCACATTTCGGTACCAGTCGCCGCGTACACCAAGTGAATAGAAATCCGCACCCGGTCGGCCGTTCTCGCTACTGTGCCTTCCAGCAAATACTGCGCGCCGAGCTCTCTTCCCAACTCACCTTCCTTAATCGCCTTGCCCTTGTACGCGAAGCTGGAGTTGCGGGCGATTACGAACAGAACCGGAAGTCGCGATAGGCCGGTAATCAATTCGTCAGTAATGCCATCGCTGAAGTACTGTTGCTGCGGCTTCTCGCCTAAATTTGTGAACGGCAGCACGGCTATTGTGGGCATATCCGGTAGGCGCGGGACCGCGGTTTCCTCCCGCGAGATGCTCGAAGCAGATGACGGGGATGGCGCCGATGGTTGGAACCAAACATATCGGATAAGAGCAAAAGCTCCCGCGATTAGCAGTAACGCGGCGCCGGATAACAGACCGGCGCGCCGGTATTTCGCCGTCTCGGGGTGCAGACTCGCCGGCACGCTTGATGGCAGGGCAACCAGACCCGCTTCCTGGTTCGTATTTAGTTCACCATTGGGGATTTCGGCATTCGATACAAGGACCGGTGCTACGAAGCGGTAGCCCTTCGCCGGAATCGTTACGACCAAGCGTGGAGCGTCTGCATCGTCATTCAATGCCCGGCGGATCTTGCGTATTGCGGTGTTGATGCTGTGTTCACTGTCGATGAAAACGTCCTTACCCCAGATTTGTGCCAGGATTTCTTCGCGGCTGACAAGTTCTCCGGCACGGTCGACCAGCAGACACAACAATTCAAGGGGAATACGCTCCAAGCGGACGATTACGCCGTTGCGGCGTAGCTGGTAGGCGTTCGGATCGAGCTCGAAGTCTTGGAATCGGCTCATCCCCGCCGACATCTGAACCCCTCCCTCCGAGTTACGGCCTTTAAACCATACCGAAGCGCAATTCACAACTCTTCATAACTCTTCACCCTCCCTGCATTGCGGAATTCCGCAAAACCAGGGCTAGATGCGCGCTGCCAAAAGCGCGTTGTCTGCATCTGGCGACGATTCAGGAGGGAATTCACATGAAAAGGTTGCCTACTAACATGGGTCGGCGATTATTGTTGGGACTGTTCGGGCTACTTATAAGTGTCGGATGGTGCAAGCAAGCAGCGGCGGGGACCTGCACACAATCCGGCATCCAAGCCATCGCACCCCCAGACGCAACGATCACGTCCGCAACAGAACAGTCCAGCCCCGCCCAGTACTGTGATGTGCTGGGTTACGTAACTACAGGGAATCCTGGACCCAACAAAGATTTGTTCGAATTAGTACTGCCAGATACGTTGACCGGAGGATTCATTTTTGCCGGCAACGGCGGATTCGCTGGGAGCTTGGAAGGGCAAATCCCTTTAAGCTTGATCGCGTCCGTGGGGGCGGCGGGAGCGATTACAGACACGGGGCATGAAAGCTCCGCTCCCGATCCCGGACTGGACGCGAGTTTTGCCCTGAATAACCCCGCCGCTGCGGATGACTGGCTATATCGGTCGGTTCACGTCATCACCGTAACCAGTAAGGCCATCATAAATGGGTACTACAACCGGCCTCTTCCTGGCTCATTGTTCTTTGGATGTTCCAACGGCGGACGACAGGCGATGGTTGAGGCCGAGCAGTTCCCAACCGATTTCAATGCAATCATTGCCATTTCGCCTGCTCTGGGTAACTGGCCGGCTGGTTTTAACTGGAATTCAGAACGAGTCACTGCCTTGCCGGACAATTTCATCCCGCCCGACAAAATCGTGTTGGTCGATAAGGCAGTTTTGCAAAGCTGTGACGACGCCGACGGGGTGGTGGACGGTCTGATTCAGGATCCGCGCGCCTGTAACTTCGATCCGAGCAGCTTACAGTGCAAGGGTGCGGACGCGCCGACGTGCCTAACCGCCGGTCAGATAGCCACTTTCAAGGCAGTCTACCGAGGTGCCAAGAAAGTCTATCCCGGTTATACCCAGAGCGATCCAGGCAGCGATAACGGTTGGTCGCCCTGGGTTATCGGACTTGCAGCCCCGGATGCCCTGGGAACAGCTGAGCCCTGGACGTCAGTTGATAATGCGCCTGCACAGTTCCTCTTCCAGGATCAATTCTTCAAATATTTGGTTTTCAATAACCCGAACTACGACTCCCTCAGCTTTAATATCAATGACGCGAATCAATTGGCCCAGTTACAGGCCGTAGTGACCAGAGGCGGCGCCGACGGCACTAATCCGGACCTCTCTGCATTCAAACAAAACGGCGGGAAGCTAATTATCTACCAGGGATGGAGCGACGCGGCCGTGACTCCGCTCGAAACTGTTCAACTCTATAAGGACATTGCACGCAAGATGGGCGGAATTACCAAGGCTCAGCAGTTTGCCCGCCTTTTCATGTTCCCGGGCATGCAGCATTGTGGCGGCGGGCCGGGACCTGACGCCTGGGATCCTTTCGGGCCGATCGTTAATTGGTTGCTCAATGGGATCGCACCGACTCAAATTACTGCTTTTCACTTCCAGAACGACGACCCGAGTACCGGCGTGATCACCCGCAGCATGCCCGTTTGCATGTATCCCAACCAAGCACAGTATATCGGTGGGGACGTGAATCAAGCGTCGAGTTGGACATGTCCGAGCGATAATTGAGTTTTCCGTCGTCCAAATGCCGAGCACTGGTGAGTCGTCATACCCGCACCAGTGCTCGTTAATCGGGCGCCCCTGCAAGATTGCCTGCCGTAGTCAGGGCGTCGGCCGTTTTAGGATGTAAGTCGCGTGAAGTAGAAAAGGGACCGCACTCACTTGTAGCTGCGGTTGGCGCATCTGTTAGGTGCGACCGGCTTTTCTTTGTTCCTCCAACTTGCGCAATTCGACGGCGGATTTTGCCGCTGACGGTTTTTGGCAGGTCCTCGACGAACTCGATCTCGCGCGGATACTTGTAGGGCGCATCGACAATTCGCAGGCCGGAAAAGTATTGACGGTAAAATCCCCGATCGCGCGTGCGGAGACGATGAGCAACCACTCGAGAGAGCATCGGCGCAGATCAAGAAATCGGCCACGATTCCGCCGCGCTTGCCGCCACGTGCCCGGTATCGGCGCCAGGCTTCCGCCGCCGCTAGTTTCAGCCAATGTCGCACGTGCAACATTGGCCTTCCGATATTAAGGGCTAGAGGGCTGTAACATTGAAATCGGTATCGCTGGAAATCCCTCCCCCTGACCAGGGGGGGAGGTTAGGTGGGGGTCGTCCGGCTTCGTTTCGATACGACACCTCCAATATCGTTTTCAACGTTACAGGCCACTAGATGAGCGCGCGGAATTCCTCGACGGTCAGCGCTTGCTTGATAATCGAATGGACAATAGCAATGGGAAGGTCGTGCGAGTGGTAAGGAACCGTGATGCGCAGTTCAGGTTTGGCGTTGTGCTTCAATTGGACATGGCTGCCTGTTTGACGGTGAATGTAAAATCCGGCCCTCTGGAGCGCACGAATGACCTTGGTGGGAGTGAGTGCCGGGAGGCGTTGGGGCATGACCTACACAGTGATGGCGACGGTCTCCTTAACCGGTTCTCCTTCCGGAGCGCGTTCTTCTACAGGGAGTGGTTCTCCATCTGCCATCAAGCCTTCGATATGGCAACGCAGGGCGTCGTGTGCCATGGCGCGCGCTTCATCGAGTGTGCGGCCCCAGCTGACAATTTCAGGGATGGACGGAAACACTACCTGGTAACCACTTTCTGCGAGCGGCTCGAAGTAAACCGTGTACTGATGTTCAGCCATAGGGTCACCTTTTCGTAGAAACCGAGACCGGTTCATTACTTTGTTGATTGTAAGCATGGGCTTACTTCTTTGCAGCTCTCAGCGCATCCTTCAGGTGTGGCGAGTTTTTCTTTGCTCCTCCAGTCTGCGCAATTCCACCCGGCGGATTTTGCCGCTTACCGTTTTTGGCAGGTCCTCGACGAATTCGATCTCGCGCGGATACTTGTAGGGCGCTGTAATGCGCTTGACGTGCTCCTGGAGTTCATGTGCGAGTGCGTCGCTGGCCGCGATGCCGGGCATGCATCGCACGAACGCCTTGACGATCGCGCCGCGATCAGGATCGGGACTGGCGACCACCGCCGATTCCATCACCGCAGGATGCTCTAGCAGCGCACTCTCGACCTCGAACGGCCCGATTCGATACCCGGCCGACGTGATCACATCGTCGGCGCGTCCGACAAACCATAAATAGCCGTCACCATCGCGATACGCTTGGTCTCCGGTGAGGTAGAAATCCCCACGCTCGACCGTCGCATTCTCGGCGGGATTTTTCCAATATTCGAGCATGATCCCCGCACCGCGATCTGGCCGACTTCGTTGATGCGGCATTCGTTGAGGTCCTCATCGAGGATACGGACGTCGAGTCCTAAAAACGGCCGGCCCATCGAGCCGGGGCGGATGTCGACGCCGGGGATGTTCGCGGCGACGAGGGTTGTTTCAGTCTGGCCGTAGCCGTCGTGAATGGTGATTCCGAAATGCTCACGCCAGACCTCGATTACTTCGGGGTTCAGAGGTTCGCCTGCAGCGGCGCAGTGACGCAACGCTGACTTAAACCTCGCGAGGTCCTCCTTCACCAACATGCGAAACTCGGTAGGGGGCGCGCAAAACGTGGTGATCTGGTTGCGCTGGAGCAGTTCGAGCTCCTTTGTGGGCTCGAAGCGGCCGTTGTACATAAAAACCGCGGTGCCGTTCATCCATGGGCCGAACAGCACGCCATACGCAGCTTTGGCCCATCCCGTGTCGGAGGTCGTCCAGTGGACGTCGGTGGGTTTCAAATCGAGCCAGACAGACCCAGTGAATCGATGAGCGAAAGTGTAGGCGTGGCCGTGGAGAACTGCCTTCGGCTCCTTGGTGGTGCCGGAGGTGTAATAACAAATCGCCGGTTCGGTACCCCTGGTGCTGATCGGGGTGAAGTTGGTCGAGGCTCGGCTCATCGCTTCCTGGATGCAGGCCCATCCTGAACGTGCACTGCCTACCAGCAGGAATTGCCGAAGTGACGGGCAGTCTCTGCGCAAATCGGCAACCATGTCGGCGCTTTCAACGCCGGCTATAATCGCGGTGGCGCTGGAATGGTTGGCGCGATAGACCAGGTCCTTCTCGCGCAGCATCGACACACATGGGATCACCATTGCGCCGGCTTTCAGCGCCCCAATATAAGTTGACTGCCACAGCGGGATTCGCGGCAGCACGATCATCACGGGATCACCTCGCCTGATCCCGAGGCCGGTCAACACATTGGCAATGCGGTTTGACTGCTGGGAAATATCGCGGAAGGTCAGCCGGGCGCGATTCCCGTCTTGATCCTCCCATAGCAACGCGACGCGCGCCGGGTCGGCGGCAAAGGCGTCGACCACTGCGCCAAAATTGAATTCCGCCGGCGTGTTCCAGCGGAAACCAGCGCGCAACTCTTCGTATCTGCCCATATCCGTCTAGCGGGGCGAGGTCGGTTTGCGTTCGGCTGCTGGCGGTTGGGAACGCTTGGCTGCGGCTTTAATGTATTTTACGGTGACCGGAGATAGATCGTCGCGGCCGACATGAACATCGATCACGGCGAAGCTCTCGCTCTGATGGGCCGCGCGTAGAGCACTGCGCAATTCGGCGGCGTTATACGCCTCGAATCCGACGCCGCCCCAATCCTGCGCAAGGCGCGCGTACGGCCACGGCGGAATTTCGAGCAAGTCGCGCCGGTCCGCTGCAATCGGGCGGAAGATTCCCCATCCACCATTGTTAACAACCAGTACAATCGGATTGGCGCCGAGCTTGGGGGCGTGCGAGATCTCGGGGCCGGTCATTTGAAAACCGCCGTCGCCGCACAGCACCAGGGGCCGCAACCCGCAGCCGAGCTGAGCACCCAGCGCGGCCGGCACTGCAAACCCCATCGACGCATAAAACCCCTGTGCGAGATACAAGCCTTCGCGCGGCACCTTGAGATCGAGTCCGCCGAACATCATGTCTCCCGATTCGGCAACGACCATGTAATGGCGGTTTTCAGCGACGAAGTCGTTGACCGCGCGGAGAATCTCGGCGACCTTGACCGGTGCCCCGGTACCGTTGGAATGGGTGACACCGTTGGTCAGATTGCTCGCGTAGGTAACGACCTCCCGATGCTTACGCAATTCCTGCTTCAAGAGCGCGCGCACGAAGTCGCGCACGGCGACGTTGATGTAAGTGTGATATTTGACGTCGACCTTGCGATCGACCGCCCACACCGATTTTTCCTGGATTATCTGCGGCGGGCGGTTACCGAAATTCATATCGGTGCGCAGGCAGCCGAGATTCAAGACGAAATCCGCCTCATCCATTCGTGCCACGATTGGCGGAGGGCTGATTGGGCCGATGTGAACGCCCATGTGCAGCGGATGGTCCATTGGAAATGCGCCCTTACCCAGCACCGTGGTCAGCACGGGCGCGCCCATTTGTTCTGCCAGTTCGATCAACTCGTGGGTTGTTTTGTAACGATGGATTTCAATGCCGGCGATAACCACCGGACGGCGGCTGGCATTGAACATCGCGGCGGTTTCGCGTGCCGCCTCTTCCACCCGGCGTGTGTCCGATTCATGAAAACGCAGATGGCCTTCTTCGAGCAACTCCTCCGCCACCTCGATTTCACGGTCGACCATATCACGATGGATTTCGACGTAGCCGGGCCGTTGCTCGGCCCATACCGCGCAGGCAACTTCGTGCAACTGCTGGGCAGCGTCGCGCGGGTCGGTGATAACCCGCGAGGCACAGGTGACTTCCTGGTAAATTCGATGCTGCGATTCAATCTCGCGGGCCTGATGATGAATCAGAGTGCCGAGTTTGCGCTCTTCTTCACCCGGACCACCTGAAAAAATCAACAACGGTACGCGTTCCGAAAAAGAGCCGGCGACCGGATTAACCATATTGTGGCCGCCGGCACCATAGGTGACGCAGACCACCCCGATTTTGCCGGTGGCGCGAGCATAACCGTCAGCGGCAAAGCCAACCCCTGGCTCGTGCGAAAAGGTATGGATTTGCAGGTCCTGTTTGCGCCCCAAAGCGAAGAAAAGCTTAAGCGCGAGATCGCCCGGAATCCCGAAGACGTGGCGGACGCCGATCTTGCGTAAGTAAGCTACCAGGAAGTCGCCGAGCGTCATGCGCCGCTTCATCGACTGCACCTCCTCAATGGAGCTGATTGTAGCGGAAAAAGGGGGCTGAGTCCGTTACGGCGATCTAATTGCAATCCTCCGGATATGATACACTCAACGCGTGTTTCGGTATTTGCTGAGGATGCAATTGCTGAGCCCCAGCCGGGTGGGGGGATTGATCACTCATCTGCCCAGCTTCGTGCGGGTCTTCTATCGGCTCATGATTGACCCGCGCGTCTCCATGATCGCCAAGCTGGTGCCGCCGCTCGGACTACTGTTGTTGTTCACGCCGCCGGCACTCGAGCTCGATTTCATTCCATTCGTCGGTGAGCTCGATTGGTTGCTGGTCATCTTTATTACCCTCAAATTGTTTATTTGGCTGTGCCCGTCCGACGTGGTGCGCGAGCACGTAGCGCGGGTCGCGCGGCGGGCGTAACACCAGGGATTTGATGCGTACGCGATTACTGCTGGTGGGTGCCGCGGCGATTATCATCGTGGCGCTGATCGGGTTGACGGTTGCCGATGGGCTGATCGTTGACCTGCTGTGGTTTACCTCACTTGGTTACCGGCGGGTTTTTACAATTACCTTGCTCGCCGAAATCGCGATTTTCCTCAGCGTGTGGCTGCTGGCTTTCGCGGCGATCGCGGTCAACGGCTTGCTGGCCTTAGGGTTCAGCCACGACCGCGAGCGCCTCCACGTCGTACGGCGGTCGGATCAGGTGACCGAGGTCAACCTGCCCGAGCTCATTCGATCGCTCGGCGATCGGGTGCCATGGAAGCTGATCGTGCTGGGCCTGGCGGCATTGTTGGCTGTGTTCGCCGCTCAGGGCGAAGCGGCTAGCTGGGACGTTTATCTGAAAGCTTTCAACGGTGTTCCGTTCGGTCTGAAAGAGCCGGCCTTTGGGCGGGACATCGGCTTTTTTATCTTCCAGTTGCCGTTTTGGCAGGAATTGCGAGACCTGTTCCTGATGATCCTGGTGCTGACCACGGCTGTGGCAGCAGCAGTCTACTGGACGCGCGGCGAGATCGATTTTCGAGAATCGCCGCCACACATCAGCCGCGCCTGCGCCGCCCATGGTTCACTCCTGCTCAGCGTGTTCTTGCTTCAACGCGCCGTGAGTTATTGGCTCGCCCGCTATGAACTGACGCTGCATTCCAATGGCATAGTGTTTGGGTTGCGCTACGTCGACCAAATCCTCTGGAAGCCGGGGCTGTGGGTGCTGGTGGCACTGGCGGTAGTGGCCGCAGGTATCAGTGCAGCCAACGTGCGGGAGCGCGCGCTGCGGCTGCCGGTCGCGGCGGCGGTGGTTGTGTTCGCCCCGTCGCTCATCATGAGCCTGCTGCAGCCGGTTATCGAGCGGCTGTGGGTGAAACCCGATGAACTCAGGATCGAAGAGCCTTACCTCAGGCGCAACATCGAGCTGACCCGCCGCGCCTATCAAATCGACGGCGTCGATGTGAGACCGTTCATAGGTAACGGCCGGCTCACGCCCGCCACGCTGAGCCAGGATTCGGCAACGATCAATAACATCCGGCTGTGGGACCCGCGTCCGCTAATCGCGACCTATCAGCAATTACAGGAAATTCGCCTTTACTATACCTTCCAGGATGTCGATATCGACCGCTACTGGATCGACAACAATGAAACCGAGGTAATGCTCGCGGCCCGCGAACTGAACGTCGAACTCCTGCCGCAGAACGCCCAGACCTGGGTCAACCGCCATCTCAAGTTCACCCACGGTTATGGCCTGGTGATGAGCCCGGTCCACACCAAGGACCGGGAAGGACTGCCGGTTCTATACATCAAGAATATCCCGCCCCAATCGAGTGTCGGAATCGATGTCACCCAGCCAGGCATTTATCACGGCACGCTGCCTGACAACTACGTGATCGTCAAAGCTCAGACTCCTGAGTTCGATTATCCAAAAGGCAACGACAACGCGTTTGACTATTACAAGGGCGACGGCGGTGTGCCGGTCAGCGGTCTGTGGCGGCGGCTGCTATTCTCCTACTACTATCGCGATATAAATCTGCTCGTCACTCAAAATATTGTGCCCGGCAGCCGGATAATGTTCCGCCGCAATATCGGCGACCGGGTGGCTCGGTTGGCTCCGTTTCTCAACCAGGATCATGATCCCTATCTGGTCGTGCACGATGGCGGGCTCTACTGGTTGATGGACACCTACGCAGTGAGTGACCATTATCCCTATTCTCAGCGGAATACACTCGGCATTAACTATATCCGGAATTCGGTCAAGGTGGTGGTGAATGCATACACCGGGGAGACCGATTTCTACGTCGCGGATCCCGAAGATCCGGTGATTAGAACCTGGCAGCGAATCTATCCGGGGATGTTCAAGCCGCTGAGTGAGATGCCCGCTGACCTGCGGCTGCACATTCGCTACCCGGAGGATTTTTTCCTTATCCAGGCGGAGATTTACGCCACCTACCATATGACCGATCCCGCGGTATTTTATAACAAGGAAGACTTGTGGGCCTTCCCCAAAGAGAATTACGCGGATGAGACCACGCTGATGCAGCCGTATTATGTGATCATGCGGCTGCCCGGCGAGCACAACGCCGAATATATTCTGATGCTGCCGATGGTGCCGCAGGGACGTGACAATATGATAGCCTGGATGGCGGCACGATGTGACGGCAACGACTACGGTCATCTGTTCGAGTTCGCCTTCTCGAAGGCCGACCTTTTTTATGGTCCCTACCAGATTCAGGCGCGCATCAATCAAAATCCCGAGATTTCACAGCAGCTATCACTGTGGAACCAGATGGGTTCCAAGGTGATCCTGGGCAATCTGCTGGTTATTCCGATCGGGGATTCGCTGCTCTACGTGGAACCGCTCTATATCCGCGCGCAAAACGGACAACTGCCGGAATTGGAGCGTGTGCTCGCCTCTTACAGTGATCGCACGGTGATGGGCGAAAATCTTGAATTGACGCTGGCGGCTCTATTCAAGGGCCAACAAGGCGTCGCGCCGCCGACGGTCGCGAGCACCGCTCCGACTAGCCGGCCGGAAAGCCAACTGGCCTCGGCGCAGGCCGCTGAGGCTACGGCCAATCATGCGGGTAAAATGCCGGCTGCGCTGACCTCAGCTTCCGACCATTACACTCGTGCCTTGCAAGCGCTGCGTGCGGGCGATTGGACCCAGTTTGGCGCAGAGATGCAGAAATTGGGCTCCGCATTGGGCCAGCCAGGGGAGAATCGCTGAAAATACCGGTGTGGGTGCCGCCTAAGCCCATTATTGTCGGATGACTTGCGGAATTTCGGAGCTTCGATGAGCCTTCCGGCCGGCAGCAACGCCATCCGCGTGGTGCTCGCCGATGACCATCGGGTGCTGCGCGATTCGCTAAAGTTATTGCTGGAAAAAAACGGCTGCGAGATCGTCGGCGAAGCGTCTACCGGTGAAGAGGCACTGGCGGTCGCGGCCCGATTCCATCCGCAAGTGCTCGTGATGGACCTCGAAATGCCCGGCATAGGCGGGCTCGCCATCACCCATCGAGTCGTTAGATTGTCACCAGCGCCGCATGTCTTGATTCTGTCCGCATACGACGACGAGGATTACGTGATCGAGGCCCTGACCCGGGCGGGTGCCGCAGGTTATCTGCTCAAGAGTGACGCCGCCGACGAACTGATCAATGCGGTGCGCGCGGTTAACGCAGGCAAGCGCTATCTGAGTCCGTCAATCGCGCCCATCCTGCTGGGGCGGCTGCAATCGTCTAATCCCTCACGGCCCACCCTCGCTCGGTTGACCCGCCGCGAACGAGAGGTGCTGCGGCTGATCGGCCAGGGCGCCACCAGCAAAGAAGTCGCGCAACGTCTGGGGATCAGCCCTAAAACCGCCCAGGTGCATCGGGACAATCTCAAACAGAAGCTCAACCTGCGCACCACTGCGGCGATGGTGCGCTACGCTATTAAGCATCGGATAGTGAATCTGGATTGAGTTGAAATGGACAAGCGACGGCGGGCACTGAAGAAGGGAAGGATTCAAAACCCTTTGACCCGGGCGGACGCACGAAAATTCCGCGCGCGCTGGGAGTTAGTCAATGCCGCGGAGCAGAAGGAGCTGCAACTGACTCCGCTCGATCAAAAGCTCCGCCAATTGGCAGCGTTGATGTCGTCGGCCGACGCGATGGGCTGGAGCGAAGTATTGGCATCAGAGGAAGCTGAGGTGCGCGAACGTTGGAATCGCTTACGAGCTATCTTCGGTGAGTGACCAGCACGAGACGCTGGTCCCTCTGCAGGCTGCCCTCCGCGATCTCGTAGCATGGTTTGAGGACACACACGTCTCGGGAATGGTAATCGGTGGAGTCGCCGCTTCCTTGCTTGGACGGCCACGAGTCACTCGAGATATTGACGCGCTGGTCATTCTGGACGAAAGGGAGTGGGCAAATTTTCTGGCGCAAGGGATTGCGTATCACTTTCTACCCCGCATCTCCGACGCGATTGTTTTTGCTCAGCGGGCCCGAGTCCTGCTCGTTCGTCATCAAACAAGCTGGATTGATGTCGATATAGCATTTGGTCTTTTCCCATTCGAGCGGGAAGCGGTTGCTCAAGCAATGACACATGAAGTGGGTGGCATCCGCGTGCCCCTGCCGCTCCCCGAGGATCTCATAATTATGAAAGCCATCGCGCATCGACCGCGTGACATGGTGGACATCGAGGCGATTGTCGCGGCTCAGCCAAACATTAACCTGCAACGGGTGCGACGTTTGCTCGGCGAACTCGCCACCGCATTGGAGAAACCGCAACTGGTACGAGACTTCAACGCCCTCATAACACGGCAAGGCAGAAGAAAAAAGCAGCGGTAACCGACAAACCGCGCATGTAATTTTAGAGCAGACCCTCCTTCAGCGCATCTTCGAGCGCGCCGATGTTAATGTGATGCCCCTTGGCCATTACCCTTAAAAATGCCTGCAGTCTGCTTATCAGCGATTGACGGCAAGCTTTCCTCGATTTTGCGAATCACCCAACGCTGGCCGCGGTTGAGGAATTCGAGCTTGCCTTTGAAGTCGTCAACTGCTCGCACTTTTTCGACGAAATCGCCGGTCTTATTCGAGGCCGCACCGCCCAGCCGCCGGACATGAGCGGCAAGTTCTCCGGCGTAATAACCTTCGTCATGCGCAACTTTCCTGAGTAATTCCCTCAGGTCAAGCGACTGCGCCTGATCGGTTAGTTCGTGCAGCACACGGCCGCCGGCTCGTTCGGCTTCACCCATCATGTTGAGAAAACTCTCGAGTTGCGTATCCATAAAGAACCTTCCGAGCGTCTACCTGAAAGAATCTTATACGCGGAACACGCGCGCTACACCGCTCTCGGCGCGCTCTCATGCCGGACCACGTGCACGACAATCTGGCCCTGCGTCTGAAGCGGCGACGGCTTCCGCCT
>WNFC01012323.1_pt1 | contig 15110 bp, 11 predicted proteins | sample 5400541 | NCBI WGS metagenome assembly WNFC01 (sample SAMN13153342, study PRJNA577476) | soil metagenome | isolation source: 120 cm saprolite under Douglas fir tree site 2 hole 2 replicate 1 | place: USA:California | collected 2015-04-18
GGAATGATCAGCCCCTGCACGGGCGCGCGCGGCGACAGATCGCCCGGCGGCGCGCTGAGCAGACGGCTGACATTGTTGTTGAGATCGACCACACCGTACTGCCCCCGCAGCTCGTTGTCTCCGCGCGTGATGGTGACGCCGCCCGCGAGGGTGGCGATCCCGGTGTCGACATTATAGACTCCCGTCGCACCGCGCGCGATCTCGTTTATCGTCGTCACCAGGACGTGGCCCTGGGCGTCGATGCGGCTGATCCGCGAGGGTCCGTCCGCCGGCTTGACCACCTGCGCGGTCAGCACGTCGCCGGCGAGGCGCTTGGTCTCGCGCACCGCGACCGCCTCGCCGCGCGCCACAGCGATCAGCGTGTTGTCGTACCATTCGAGGCTGTCGCGCGCGGTCACCGTATCCCTCGGCGTCACCAGCTTGAGATGCTTGCCCGTCACCACCGCGGTCGCGCTATCGAGGTCGTAGACGGCGCGGTCGCCATAGACCGTCTGAGTATCGGTGGCCAGGCGAACATTGCCCTCGGCCTCGACGCGATAGATGTCGGTCGAGCCGGTGAGGGCGCCGGGCTCGGCTTGCTTGGCGCGATCGGGCGGCGCCGGACGGTAATGGGCGATCAGCGTATCGGCGTAGACCGTCGCATTGCCGCGGCTGGCCCGGGCGTTGCCGCGCGCGATGTAGACCTGGTTGTTCTGCTGCCACTCGATGCCCTGCTCGGCTTCGATGTCGAGCGGCCGGTGATCGTCGGGCGAGGTCAAGCCGAGCCCCGCCGCGAGCCCGTTAGACGTGAAGAGGACACCAGCCGCGACGCTCCACAGCAGGAAGCTCCCGGCCCCGCGGCCGAATTTCACTGCGGCTCCTGCGATGACCGCGATGCGAGATGCAGCTTGGCCTTGCCGGTGAAGATGATCGTCTGGCCGCGTTCGAGCAGGCGGAAGCCCTCCGAGGTCACTTCGCCGAAGACGCCCTGACCTTGCACCGGATCGTTGCCCTCGGCAGTGCCGGCGGTCATGTCGACATGCGCGGTGTCGGTCGTCAGCTCATAGCCGCGGTCATGGAACAGCTTGACGTCGCCGAAGAGATCGAGAAGCTGACCCTGCGGCAGGTAGACGCCGGTAAAGGACGTGATGGCGAGCCAGGCGCCGCTCTGCAAGGTGATGTCGCCCTTGGGGCCCTCGAGGGCCATGAGGTCATTGCGATCCGGCATCTGACGGGCGACATCGGCGGTCAGGACATAGGGGCGATGCAGCTTGTCGATGCCGGAGAAGCGCGCATTGACCATCCGCAGATCGCGCGCCTCGCTGAGGTCGAGCCGCGTCAAGGCCAGGCGGAGCCGGTCGAGCCCGGCCTGCAGACGGGGCCATGCGACGACGAGCAGGAGGAGCCCGGCGGCGACCGCGGGAAGCAAAAACTTCATCAGGCTGACGAAGCGGCTGTAACCGGTGTTCGGCCGCGCCGGACGGCGCCCCGGTCCGCCGGCAGCGTCCCGCGAGAGGTTGAGTGACTGCAGCGCGCTGTCGCGCATCTCAGGCCGCTCCCGCACGCAGGCAGTCATGGACATTGAGAATGCCGACCGGCCGCGCTGCCTCATCGGTCGCGAAGAGGCAGGTGATCCGCGGCGTCTGGGCGTTCATCAGATTGAGCGCCTCGCCGACGAGCGCGCGCGGGCGGATCGTGCGCGGCTTGCGGCTCATCACCGCATCGACCGTCGACATCATCAACTCGGGACTCATGTGCCGCCGCAGATCGCCATCGGTGATGATGCCGACGAGGCGGCCGGCGGGGTCGAGGACGCCGACGCAGCCAAATGATTTAGCCGACAGGGTGAGGATGGCCTCGGCCATCTTGGTGCCCTGCGACACCACCGGCATCGCCTCGCCGTCATGCATGATGTCGACGACGCGCAGCAACTTGCGGCCGAGCGTGCCGCCCGGGTGAAGGGTCTGGAAATCCTGTACCGAGAAGCCCTTGCGCTCGAGCAGGGCGACGGCGACGGCATCGCCGAGCGCAAGCATCATTGTCGTCGAGGTGGTGGGCGCGAGCCCCATCGGACAGGCTTCCGCCGATTCCGGGAGGATGAGCGCGACATCGGCCGCTTCGGCGAGCGTGCTGGCGGCGCGCCGCGTCATGGCGATCAGCGGGATGCGGAAGCGGCGCGTGTAGGCGACGATGTCGGAGAGCTCCGCCGTATCGCCGGAATTGGACAGCGCCAGCACCGCATCCTGCGCGGTAATCATGCCGAGATCGCCGTGGCTGGCCTCGCCGGGATGAACGAATTGAGCCGGCGTGCCGGTCGAGGCGATGGTCGCGGCGATCTTGCGTGCGACATGGCCGCTCTTGCCCATCCCCGTCACGATGACGCGGCCGCGCATCGCCGCGAGCAGCTCGACGGCAGCGGCAAAGCCGCCATCGAGCCCCGCGATCAGCGCGGTCAACCCATCGATCTCCATGCCGAGGACCCGGCGCGCGACGGCGATGCTCGCGCTCTCGGTCATTTCTTCGGTCGGCATGGTTGCGTCTTTGGGCATGAACCTTGGCGTCGTTGTAGAAGGCAGCGTGAAGCCACACCGATTTGCCGACCCGCCCGAGCCGGAAGTGCCATCGAACGCGCCTCGGCGGGCGTGACGACGCACTGGTCGGTGCCGCCATTCAATGCGCGAAAATGTCCTCCACCGGCCAGCCCGCGAGGTCGAGAAGAGCGCGGGTCGGAAGGTATTCGAACGACGCCGTCGCGATCGCATCGCGCCCCTCGCGCGCCAGCATGGTGTCGAGCTTCGCGCGCAGGGCATGAAGGTGCAGGACGTCAGACGCCGCGTAGCGCAGCTGCTCGTCGGTCAGCTCGGCCGCGCCCCAATCGGAGCTTTGCTGTTGCTTCGACAACTCGACCCCGAGCAGATCCTTGCACAGATCCTTCAGACCGTGGCGGTCGGTGAAGGTGCGGACGAGTTTCGAGGCGATCTTGGTGCAATAGACGGGCGCGGCAAGAACGCCGAGATAATGGCGCAGCACAGCGATATCGAAGCGCCCGAAATGGAACAGCTTGAGAACCGAAGGATCGGCAAGCAGGGCGCGCAGCCGCGGCGCCTCGTACTGGCCGGGGGCGAACTGCACGAGATGACAGACCCCGTCGCCCGCCGAGAGCTGCGCGAGGCACAGCCGGTCCCGATGCGGGTTCAGCCCCATCGTCTCGGTGTCGATCGCGACGACGCCGGGGAAGTTGATTTCGGTCGGGAGATCGCCGCGGTGAAGATGAATGCTCACGGATGATTGCTCTTTGGTGCCCAGGAGAAGACTCGAACTTCCACGAGCTTTCGCCCACAGGTACCTGAAACCTGCGCGTCTACCAATTCCGCCACCTGGGCAGGCAGGGCTTTGTGATTAGTGCCCGTACCGGTTAAAGTCAACCGGCTTTCACCCATCTCGTCGTGCGGCGCGACCCCCGATTCGACCGCCGCCACGCGGCTCCAACTCGAGAAAGAAAACCAGTCACATGGGCTATCGTCGCGTCGCCGTGATCGGCGCTTCCGGCTTCATCGGACGCTATGTCGTGAAACGCCTTGCCGAGCGCGGGGCGGTCATCGCGGCCGTCGTCCGCAACGTCGAGGCAGCGCTGTTTCTTCAGCCGATGGGCGATGTCGGGCAGATCGCCCGCTTCAGCGCGAGCATCCTCGACGAGACCCGGCTCGCCGCCGCGATAGCCGGCTCGGATGCCGTCATCAACCTCGTCGGCATCCTGCATGAGAGCGGAGGCCAGCGCTTCGAGGCGACGCACCGGGAAGGCGCGGCGCGGCTCGGCGCACTCGCCCGGGCCGCCGGGGTCAAGCATCTCGTCCACATCTCGGCGATCGGCGCCGACCCCGCCTCGCCGTCCGCCTATGCGCGGAGCAAGGCGGAAGGCGAGCAGAACTTGCGCGCGGCCTTTCCCGAGGCCGTCATTCTTCGCCCCTCCGTGGTGTTCGGTCCCGAAGATGATTTCTTCAATCGCTTCGCCACCCTTGCCCAGCTCTTGCCGGCCTTGCCCCTGATCGGCGGCGGCAAGACGCGTTTTCAGCCCGTCTATGTCGGCGACGTCGCCGACGCGGTGGTTGCGGCGCTCGACGACCCGGCCGCCGCGGGGCGCACCTACGAGCTCGGGGGGCCGCGAATCTATACGTTCAGGGCCCTGATGGAGTTGGTGCTCGCCGAGACCAGGCGCAAGCGGCTGTTGCTGCCGCTGCCCTGGACCCTCGCCAGCCTGCAGGCTTCGTTCCTCGAATGGCTGCCAACACCGCCGCTGACGCGCGATCAGGTCAAGCTCTTGAAGCACGACAATGTCGTGTCGCCCGGCGCTCTCACGCTCAAGGATCTCGGGATCGAGCCCACTGCGGTCGAGGCCATCGTGCCCAGCTACCTCGACCGCTATCGGCGCGGCGGCTGGTTCAACAGTCATCACATGGCGATTTGAGGCATATAGTCCTGTTGCGGAACTAATATTGCTGCAGAATCGTGCAATTTGCACATGTGATCGACAGAGCGCCAGCTGAGGCGATAAAATAGGTAAGAAAGATTGCCTCTTCGCCGCATTTCGACTCGCCGTGCTGAAGAATTGGCCTTATAAATCGAAACGGGAAGGCCGGACGCAACATTGCGCCGGCCACCGGCGGGTGGACGATGGCGCAGCGATTGTTAAAATTCGTGACCGTCGACAAGGCGATGCCGGACAAGCGTCTGGCCGCCGAACGGCGCCACGATTTCGCGGAAATCTACGGCGAGTTCGAGCGCCGCGCCGCTGAGGAGCAGGCGGGCCGCTGCTCGCAATGCGGCATCCCCTTCTGCCAGGTGCATTGCCCGCTGCAGAACAATATCCCGGACTGGCTGAAGCTGACCGCCGAGGGCCGGATCGAGGAAGCCTACGAGATCGCTTCCAGCACCAACAACATGCCCGAGATCTGTGGCCGGATCTGTCCCCAGGACAGGCTCTGCGAGGGCAATTGCGTCATCGAAAAGGGTTTCGAATCGGTGAGCATCGGCTCGGTCGAGAAATACATTACCGAGACGGCCTTCGCCGCGGGCTGGGTCAAGCCGCCGCAGCCGCGTCGCGAGCTTGGCCTATCGGTCGGCGTCATTGGCGCCGGCCCCGCCGGGCTCGCCGCCGCCGAGCAGCTTCGCCGCAAGGGATATGCCGTTCATGTCTACGACCGCTACGATCGCGCCGGCGGCCTCCTCGTCTATGGCATCCCCAACTTCAAGCTGGAGAAGCACGTGGTCGCCCGGCGGCACGCGCTGCTGGCCGATGGCGGCATCGAGTTCCACCTCAATTTCGTCGTCGGCGAGGACGCCAGCCTCGCCGAGCTGCGCGCACGCCACGACGCCATCCTGATCGCCTCCGGCGTTTACAAGGCGCGCGAGATCGCCTGTCCCGGCGTCGGGCTGAAGAACGTGGTCGCCGCGCTCGACTATCTCGTCGCCTCGAACCGCAAGGGTCTCGGCGACGCCGTCCCCGCTTTCGATAGCGGCGATCTCGACGCCGCCGGCAAGAATGTCGTGGTCATCGGCGGCGGCGACACGGCGATGGATTGCGTGCGCACGGCGGTGCGCCAGGGCGCCAAATCCGTGCGCTGCCTCTACCGCCGCGACCGCGCCAACATGCCGGGCTCGCAGCGCGAAGTCCGCCACGCCGAGGAGGAGGGCGTCGAGTTCGTCTGGCTCGCCGCGCCCGAGGCGTTCCTCGGCAGGAGCCGCGTCAAGCAGGTGCGCGCTCACCGCATGCATCTCGGCATCGCCGATTCCAGCGGCCGCCAGGTGCCGCAGCGGATCGAGGGCAGCCATTTCACCCTCGATGCCGATCTCGCCATCAAGGCGCTCGGCTTCGACCCCGACGATCTGCCGTCGCTCTTCGGCGCTCCCGAGCTAGCCGTGACGCGCTGGGGCACCATCAAGATCGACCACCGTACCATGATGACCGCGCTCGACGGCGTGTTCGCCGCCGGCGACATCGTGCGCGGCGCCTCGCTGGTCGTCTGGGGCGTGCGCGACGGCCGCGACGCCGCCGAGCAGATGCACCGATATCTCAAGATGAATGCCGAAGGCGCAACGGCGGAGGCCGCGGAATGAGCGGGATGACCGCAGGCCTCGGGATCGTGCGTCCTTCGAGACGCGTCCTGCGGACGCTCCTCAGGATGAGGGGTATTGGTTCCGGCAGACCCACTGCTCCTCATCCTGAGGAGCGCCGGGACGGCGCGTCTCGAAGGACGCACGATGGAGGCCCCAGCTCAGCGAGGAACGCGCCATGAGCTTCGTCGATGAATACCGCGTCAATGCGGCATATCTCGCGGCCGAGGGACTCTACGATCCCGCCGAGGAGCATGACGCCTGCGGCGTCGGTTTCGTCGCCGCGATCGACGGCAAGCCGCGCCGCGAGGTCGTCGAGGCGGCGATCAATGCGCTGAAATCGGTGTGGCATCGCGGCGCCGTCGACGCCGACGGCAAGACCGGCGACGGCGCCGGCATCCATGTGCAGATCCCGCAGGATTTCTTCCGCGAGCACATCGAGCGCACCGGCCACCGGCCGCGTCCCGGACAGCTCGCCGTCGGCATGATCTTCCTGCCGCGCACCGATCTCGAGGGGCAGGAGCGCTGCCGCTCGATCGTCGAGACCGAGATCCTCAATCTCGGCTACGTGATCTATGGCTGGCGCCAGGTGCCGGTCAACATCGACGTCATCGGCGAGAAGGCGAACGCGACGCGCCCCGAGATCGAGCAGATCATGCTCGCCGACCTGCGCGGCACCGACCCCGTCGCCTTCGAGCGCAGCCTTTACATCCTGCGCCGCCGCATCGAGAAGCGCGCGATCGCCGACCAGATCAAGGATCTCTACATCTGCTCGCTGTCGTGCCGCTCGATCATCTACAAGGGCATGTTCCTCGCCGAGCAGCTCACCGCCTTCTACCCGGATCTGCTCGACGAGCGGTTCGTCTCGAATTTCGCCATCTACCATCAGCGCTATTCGACCAACACCTTCCCGACCTGGCCGCTGGCGCAACCCTTCCGCATCCTCGCCCATAACGGCGAGATCAACACGCTGCGCGGCAACATCAACTGGATGAAGAGCCACGAGACGCGGATGGCCGCCGAGGTCTTCGGCGAGCAGATCGAGGACATCAAGCCGGTAATCCAGGTCGCCGGCTCGGACTCGGCCTCGCTCGACACCGTCTTCGAGCTGCTGCTGCGCGCCGGGCGTTCGCTGCCGATGGTCAAGTCGCTGATGGTCCCCGAAGCCGTCGGCAATCACAAGACGATGCCGCAGGTCCATCGCGACCTCTATTCGTACCTCAACTCGGTGATGGAGCCGTGGGATGGGCCGGCGGCCCTCGCCATGACCGATGGACGCTGGGTGCTCGCCGGCATGGATCGCAACGGGCTGCGCCCGCTGCGCTACGCGGTCACCATGGGCGGCCTACTCGTCGCCGGCTCGGAAACCGGGATGGTGCGGCTCAACGAGAGCGAGATCATCGAGAAGGGACGGCTCGGGCCGGGCCAGATGATCGGCGTCGATCTCGCTGCCGGGAAATTGTACCACGACCGCGAGATCAAGGACCTGCTGGCGGCGCAGAAGCCCTATTCGAACTGGGTCAAGAACATCACCTCGATCGACAGCCTGATCCGCCAAAGCAACGAGACGGTCGAGTTCAGCCGCGACGAGCTGCGCCGCCGCCAGCTCGCCTTCGGCTGGAGCCTGGAGGAACTCGAGCTCATCCTTCACCCGATGGTCGAGGATGCCAAGGAGGCGGTCGGCTCGATGGGCGACGACACGCCGCTCGCCGTCTTGTCCGACCAGTATCGCGGGCTGCATCAGTTCTTCCGCGAGAATTTCAGCCAGGTGACCAACCCGCCGATCGACAGCCTGCGCGAGAAGCGGGTGATGACCTTGCGCACCCGGCTCGGCAATCTCGGCAACATCCTCGACGAGGATGACAGCCAGTGCAACCTGCTGCAGCTCGATACGCCGGTGCTGTCGAACGCCGAGTTCGCGGCGATGCGCGCCTATATGGGCGACACCGCGGTCGAGATCGACGCGACCTTCGAGGCCGGCGCCGGCACGTCGGCTTTGCGCGACGGCATCAGACGTATCCAGCGCGAGGCCGAGGACGCCGTGCGCGGCGGCTGCACCCATGTCGTTCTCTCCGACAAGGCGATATCGGCGGCGCGCGCGCCGATCCCGATGATCCTCGCGACCGGCGCCGTCCACTCGCATCTCGTGCGCCAGCAGCTCAGGACCTTCACCTCGCTCAACGTGCGCTCCGGCGAGTGTCTCGACGTCCATTACTTCGCCGTGCTCATCGGCGTCGGCGCGACGACGGTCAATGCCTATATGGCGCAGGAGACGATCGGAGACCGCCATCGCCGCGGCCTGTTCCCCGAGATGACGCTCGAGGACTGCATCGCACGCTACAAGAAGGCGGCCGACGAAGGCCTGCTCAAGATCATGTCGAAGATGGGGATCTCGGTGATCTCGTCCTATCGCGGCGCCTATAATTTCGAGGCGGTCGGGTTGTCGCGCACGCTTGTCGGCGAGTTCTTTCCGGGCATGAACTCGCGCATCTCGGGCATGGGGCTCGCCGGCATCCAGATGAAGCTGCTGGAGATCCACGAGCGCGCCTTCAACGAGGATCTCGTCGCTTTGCCGATCGGCGGCTTCTACCGCTATCGCCGGGGCGGCGAGCTGCACGGGTTCGAAGGCACGCTCATCCACACGCTGCAGACCGCTGTCGCCTCCGACAGCTATGCGACCTACAAGCGCTATTCCGACGGCGTGCGCAAGATGCCGCCGGTCAATCTGCGCGACCTCCTCGACTTCAAGCCGCGCAAGGCGGCAATCTCGCCCGACGAGGTCGAATCGATCACCGAAATCCGCAAGCGCCTGGTTACACCCGGGATCTCTTTGGGCGCACTCGGCCCCGAGGCGCACGAGACGCTGTCGATCGCGATGAACCGGATCGGCGCCAAGTCCGACAGCGGCGAGGGCGGCGAGGACCCGGCGCGCTACAAGCCGCGCGGCAACGGCGACAACGCCGCCTCGGCGATCAAGCAGGTGGCGTCGGGCCGTTTCGGCGTCACCGCCGAGTACCTCAACAATTGCCGCGAGCTCGAGATCAAGATCGCGCAGGGAGCGAAGCCCGGCGAGGGCGGTCAGCTCCCCGGCTGCAAGGTCAATTCGATGATCGCGAAGCTGCGCCTCTCGACGCCGGGCGTGACGCTGGTCTCGCCGCCGCCGCATCACGACATCTATTCGATCGAGGACCTGGCGCAGCTCATCTACGATCTGAAGCAGATCAACCCGGACGCCAAAGTCTGCGTCAAGCTGGTGGCGCGTTCGGGCATCGGCACCGTCGCCGCCGGTGTCGCCAAGGCGCGCGCCGACGTCATCCTGATCTCCGGCCACGCCGGCGGCACCGGCGCGTCGCCGCAGAGCTCGATCAAATATGCCGGCATCCCGTGGGAGATGGGGCTCTCCGAGGTCCACCAGGTGCTGGTGCTCAACCGCCTGCGCCACCGCGTGCGGCTGCGCGTCGACGGCGGCATCAAGACCGGGCGCGACGTCGTCGTCGCCGCCATCCTCGGCGCCGAGGAATTCGGCCTCGGCACCGCCTCGCTCGTCGCCATGGGCTGCATCCTGGTGCGGCAATGCCACTCCAACACCTGCCCGGTCGGCATCTGCACCCAGGACGCCAAGCTGCGCGCCAAGTTCGAGGGCACGCCGGAGAAGGTCGTCAATCTCTTCAGCTTCGTCGCCGAGGAGGTGCGCGAGATCCTCGCCTCGCTCGGCGCGCGCTCGCTCAACGAGGTGATCGGCCGCACCGATCTCCTGGCGCAGGTGAGTCGCGGCGCCGCCCATCTCGACGATCTCGATCTCAACCCGATCCTGGCGCAGGCCGATCCCGGCGATCATCCGCGCTACTGCACGCTCGAGGGCCGCAACGAGGTGCCCGACACGCTCGATGCCCAGATGCTGAAGGACGCCAAGGCGCTCTTCGAGGTCGGCGAGAAGATGCAACTGACCTACAACATCCGCAACACGCATCGCGCCATCGGCACGCGGATGTCGTCGATGATCACGCGCAAGTTCGGCATGAGCGGGCTGGCGCCCGGCCACATCACGGTGCGCCTCAGAGGCTCGGCCGGCCAGTCGCTTGGCGCCTTCGCGGTCCAGGGGCTGAAGCTCGAAGTCTTCGGCGACGCCAACGATTATGTCGGCAAGGGGCTTTCGGGCGGCACCATCGTGGTGCGGCCGATGACGTCCTCGCCGCTCGTCGCCAACGAGAACACCATCATCGGCAACACGGTTCTCTATGGGGCGACGGCGGGAAAATTATTCGCCGCGGGCCAGGCCGGCGAGCGCTTCGCCGTGCGCAACTCTGGCGCCAGCGTCGTGGTCGAGGGTTGCGGCTCGAATGGCTGCGAGTACATGACCGGCGGCGTCGCCGTCATCCTCGGCAAGGTCGGCGCCAATTTCGCCGCCGGCATGCATGGCGGGATGGCCTTCGTCTACGATGCCGAGGACAGGTTCGAGACGGTCGTCAACCCGGACACGGTGATCTGGCAGCGCGTCGCCACCGCGCATTGGGAAGGCGTCCTCAAGGACCTGGTCAGCGAGCATGCAGCGACGACGCAGTCGCGCTTCGCCGAGCAATTGCTTCTCGACTGGCGCCGCGAGCTGGCGCGCTTCTGGCAGGTCGTGCCGAAGGAGATGCTGGCGAGGCTGACGGAGCCCCTGACCGAGGAGGTTCGGGCGGCGGCGGGCGATTGAGCTGCGGCGGTATCGCCGCCGTGTCTCGCGGCCCGATCCTTCGACTCGCGCCTGCGGCGCGGCTCAGGATGAGGATGGTCTGGCATGACCAATCTTGAGCTGCCGCCACCCGCACTCCTCATCCTGAGCCGCTCGCGAGAGCGGGCGAGTCAAAGGATAACGCCGCAAGCGTCATGAACACGCACGTCTACATCCTGCGCTGCGCCGATGGCTCCTACTATCTCGGCAGCACGCGAACCTCGCTCGAGGAGCGGATCGACCAGCACAACGCGGGGCATTTTGGCGGCTATACCGCGAAGCGTCGTCCCGTATTTCTCGTCTGGTCGCAGGATTTCGACCGCATCACCGACGCCATTGCCGCAGAACGCCAACTCAAGGGCTGGTCGCGCGCGAAGAAGGAGGCGCTGATTGCCGGCAACTACGATCTGCTCCACGAATTGGCGCGGTATCGCCGCCGTGTCTCGCGGCCCGATCCTTCGACTCGCGCCTATGGCGCGGCTCGGGATGAGGATGGTCCGGCATGACCAATCTTCAGCTGCCGCAACCGGCACTCCTCATCCTGAGCCGCCCGCGAGAGCGGGCGAGTCCAAGGATAAGGCAGCTTAATCAACGGTAGGGGGCCTTCCATGCTGCGCCTCTATGATTATTTCGATTCCGGCAACGGCTACAAGGCACGCCTGGCGCTGGCCCAGCTCGCCATCGCCTATCGACTGATCGAGGTCGATATCGACAAGGGCGAGACGCGCACGCCCGAATTCCTGGCGATGAACCCGAACGGGCGCATCCCGTTGCTCGCGCTCGACAACGGTGCCTATCTCGCCGAATCGAACGCCATCCTCTGCTATCTCGCCGAGGGCAGCTCGCTGATGCCGAAGGCGGCGCTCGACCGCGCGCTTGTGCTGCAGTGGCTGTTCTTCGAGCAATACAATCACGAGCCGAATATCGCCACGGCGCGGTTTTGGCTGCGCCACGGCCATCTGACGCCGGCACGCGAGCCCCTCTTCGCGCAGAAGCGGCTCGCCGGCTATGCTGCGCTCGCCGTCATGGAGGAGCACCTCGCGACGCAGGATTTCTTCGTCGCCGGCCGCTACTCGATCGCCGACATCGCGCTCTTTGCCTATACGCATATCGCCGAGCAGGGCGGCTTCGACCTGCAACGGTTTCCTTCCATCATCGCTTGGCTCGATCGGGTGAGGGCGCAGCCCGGTCACGTGCCGATGGTCGCCGAGAAGGGCGCGGGAACGCTTACGGGGCGGCGGGAATCCGTATAGTGTGACGCTTCGGCGTTTCCCCTCAAGGCTGCAAGGAGAAGAGCCTCGACTTCACCCTGAAGGCCGAAAAGGTGTGGGAGCGGCGGCCGGAGTTCCTGGCACTCAATCCGGCCGGCGAGGTGCCGGTGCTGCTCGAGCCCGACGGCACCGTGCTCGCCGACGCGCGCGCCATCGCCGAGTTCCTCGACGAGGTCTATCGCGACAAGATCCTGCTCGGCATCAATCCGGTCGACCGCGCCGAGGTCCGCCGCCTCGTCGCCTGGTTCGACGTCAAGATGAACCAGGAGGTCACCGAGAACCTCGTCGGCGAGAAGATGATGAAGCGCTTCCTCGGCCTCGGGCAGCCGAACTCGAGCGCGATCCGCGCCGGTCATGCCAACCTCGTCAATCATCTCGGCTATATCGGCTATCTGACCGAGCGGCGGCGCTGGCTCGCCGGGGAGAACTTCTCGCTCGCCGACATCACGGCGGCGGCGCATCTCTCAGCCCTCGACTATCTCGGCGACGTGCCATGGGACGATCACGAGCCGGCCAAGGAATGGTACGCGCGGATCAAGTCGCGGCCGAGCTTCCGCCCGCTCCTCGCCGACCACATCCCCGGCGCCCCGCCACCCAAGCACTACGCCGACCTCGATTTTTGAGCCTATGGGATATCGGCCGTCCTCAGGAGCCTCCCCACCGTGATCATCGCGCAAATCACCGACCTGCACGTCCGGCCGCGCGGATGGAAGGCCAACCGCGTCGTCGAGACCAACGCCATGCTGGCGCGGGCCGTGAAATCGCTCAACGCGCTCAAGCCGGTTCCCGACGTCGTGCTGGCGACCGGCGATCTCGTCGATGGCGGCACGAGCGAGGAATACCGCGTCCTGCGCGAGGAGCTCGCCAGGCTGGCGATGCCGGTCTATCTCATCCCCGGCAACCACGATCGCCGCGAGGGGCTGCGCGAGGTCTTCGTCGATGCGCGCTATTTCTCGGCGGGCGAGCGGCTGTGCTAAACGGTCGAGGACCAACCCGTCCGCCTGATCGCACTCGATACTGTGATCCCCGGCAAGACCGAGGGCGAGGTCGGCGCCGAGCAGCGCGACTGGCTGGCGGCACGCCTCGCCGATGCCCCGCGGAAGCCGACCATCGTCTTCATGCACCATCCGCCATTCCCGACCGGCATCGGCCACATGGACAGCATCAACTGCATCGATGGCGAAGCGGTCGGCGCTGTGATCGCACGCCATCCCCAGGTCGAGCGCGTCGTCTGCGGCCACCATCACCGCCCGATCCAAATCCGCTGGGCCGGCACGATCGGCAGCGTCGCACCGAGCACCGCCCATCAGGTGACGCTCGATCTCAGCGCGGGCGCGCCGTCGAGCTTCTGCCTCGAGCCGCCGGCTTTCCATCTGCATTGCTGGATCGCCGGCGCCGGGATCGTCACCCACCAAGCCTATATCGGCGATTTCCCCGGCCCCTATCCCTTCGTCGGCGATAGTTGAGGCTTACTGCTTCTTCTTCTTCGCCGGTGCCGTCTCGGCCGCGGGCGGCGGTGCACTGGGCGCGCCGTCCGGCTTCGCCAGATTGGCCTTGGCGGCGCTCTCCGCGGCGCTGTTCGGCGCCACTTGCACGACACGCTCCCAGTCCTTGCGCGCGCCGGCGCCGTCGCCGGTGAGGCTGCGGATGTTGCCGCGCTCGAGGAGCGCATCGGGCGCGTTCGGCACCAGGCGGAGCGCCGCGTCGACGTCGCGCCGCGCGAGGTCATACTCGGCGAGGGCGCGGTGGGCGGAGGCGCGGAAGACGAGGGCATCGACGCGCTTGGCGTCGAGCGCCACGGCGCGGTCGAGATCGGCGATCGCCTCGCGGTATTTCTTCTCGCCGGCGAACGCCTCGGCGCGGTCGGTCAGGAGATCGGCATCGTCGGGCGTCAGAGCGATCGCCGCCGTCAACGCCGCGCCGGCCCGCGCGGGATCGCCGGCGAGTAGCCAGGACTGCCCGGCCTGGCCGAGCACCTCCGCCCGCAGCTCGGTCGGCCCCTTGCTCATCGCATCGGCCAGCGCCTCGAGGCGTTGGCCGGCATCGGCATAGCGACCTAGGCCGATCAGCGCCACGTCGGCGCAGTGCTCCGCCGGGTGACCGCCACCGGCGATGCGCCAGGCGTTGGCATTCTCGAAGGCGGCGGCCGGTTTCTGCCGCGCCTCGTCCATGCAGCGCGCGTAATGGTCCGCCTCGACGGCGGGAAAACGCTGCGCTTCCGCCGTCACGGCGAGGAGCATGAGCGGGACGGCGAGCGAGAGCGACCGGCCGATCATTCGCCCGGCGCGGGCATTCCCTCGTCGGTCATCACCGGACGGATCGCGCCGCGCGCGCTCTTCCGGCCGAGCGCCACCCGCGCCTTTTCCATGTAAACGTAAACGACCGGGGTGATGTAGAGGGTAAGGGTTTGCGAGACGAGGAGCCCGCCGACGACGGCAAGGCCGAGCGGGCGGCGCAGCTCCGAGCCGGTGCCGACGCCGAGCGCGATCGGCAGCGTTCCCATGATCGCCGCCATCGTCGTCATCATGATCGGGCGGAAGCGCAGCAGGCAGGCTTCGTAGATGGCGGAATCAGCGCTCGTTCCCGGCGTCTTGCGCCGCTCGATCGCGAAGTCGATCATCATGATCGCGTTCTTCTTGACGATGCCGATCAGCATGACGATGCCGATGATGGCGATGACGCTGAGATCCTGCTTGAAGAGCATCAGCGTCAGCAGCGCACCGAGCCCCGCCGCCGGCAGGCCGGAGAGGATGGTGATCGGATGGATGAAGCTTTCGTAGAGAATGCCCAGCACGATGTAGATGACGAGCACGGCGGCGATCAGCAGCATGCCCTGGCCACGCAGCGATTCCTGAAAGACCTGGGCGGTGCCCTGGAAGCCGGTGGCGACCGTGATCGGCAGGTTGACCTCGCGGGCGGCGTCCTGGATGCGCTGCACCGCCTCGCCGAGCGAAACGCCGGGCGCCAGATTGAAGGAGATGGTGACCGACGGCAGTTGCGATTGGTGATTGACGGTGAGCGGGCCGACCGCCGAT
>WNFC01008307.1_pt1 | contig 15106 bp, 11 predicted proteins | sample 5400541 | NCBI WGS metagenome assembly WNFC01 (sample SAMN13153342, study PRJNA577476) | soil metagenome | isolation source: 120 cm saprolite under Douglas fir tree site 2 hole 2 replicate 1 | place: USA:California | collected 2015-04-18
CATCGTTGCGGCACGATCGGACAAAACGCCCCTGCCGCCGATTCGCGAGTACCTACCGAAGGAAGATTTGCTGAATGCGACGCAACGCTATTCCTTGGGACCCGTTGGTCTGAGAAGTGCTCTCGAGCCGTTCACGAGCCTGGTGTTTCGGTCGCGCAGCACCCCTAATGCCGAGCGTGAAAAATATCTGGCGATCGCGAATCGAATTGGCTTTGGCTCAGGAGCGGAGGCGATGCTGGCCGAGTACCGCAGCAGCCGCGACGGCGCTTTACTATTGCTCATCGATTATCCCACTCCGCAGCTTGCGGAATTGCATTTGCGGCATCTGGACGATGCCCTTCGGGACGTGGTGAAGGGCTATGAGGCTAAGATCGAGCGCAAGGGATCATTGCTGTCGGTTGTTTTAGGTTCTAGTTCGGCTGAGTATGCAGAGAGATTAAGCAATGCCGTGACCTACGAGACGCAGGTGACCTGGAACGAGCCCAGCGCGACGGCCACCGATCCGCCGTGGGCGGTGGTGCTGTACCGGATTTTTGTCGGCACCGGCGTTTTTATGGTCATGGCAGTGGCTTTTGGCGTGGCGTTTGGCGGCTTCCGCATCTTCATCAAGAGACTGCTTCCCGGCAAAGTGTTTGACCGCCCGGAGCAAATGGAAGTGCTGCAACTCGGCCTCACCGGACACAAGATCGATACCCGCGATCTGTATTGAGCGGGCTACGTCCAAACCCTCAGGGCCAAAAGGCGGCCCTGAGCTACAGGTCTTCATTTTGGAAATTGTGCCAAGTTTTGCGCCACGTAGGACAGCTGACGCTGCGTACACCGGGTCGCACCCCCAACGGAAGTAACGCAATTCCATGCCGGGCGTCTAACCAGTAGGTGGTGTCCCGCAACTTTGCGTCTGCGCCAGCGTATCGTAAACTGTGGGGATACGGAGTGGGTCTCAACTATGCATGTTTTCCAGACGATTCAAAATAGACGGGTTAGGCGCGGTGTCCATGCGCTTGTGCTGAGTAGCGCTCTAGCGCTTGTGGCGGGCTGCGGCAAGACTTCAGCCGGCGATCCAGCGGCGGGCGGCGCGCCACAGGCCATGCCGGTGCAGGTCAAGGTCGCACAAGCTGAAAATGTCCCGGACACCACCGAGTATCTGTCGGTCCTGAAGTCGCGGCACTCGGCGACCATTAATCCGCACGTGGAAGGGTACATCACGAAAGTTTATGTGAAGTCCGGCGACCACGTGAACGCCGGAACACCGCTGATCCAGATCGATCCGCTGAAGCAGCAAGCGGCGGTAAGCGGCCAGGAAGCCGCGCGTGCGGCGCAAGAGGCGAATTTGCGGTTTGCGCAGATTCAACTGGATCGCGAGCGAAAACTGTTTGCGGCAGGCGTGGTGCCGAAAGCGGAAGTGGACAATGCGCAAACGAATTATGACGCCGCCGGAGCACAACTGAAATCTTTGTCGGAACAGGTCAACCAGCAGCAGGTGGAATTGCATTATTACCGCGTGGCGGCGCCGATGGATGGGATTGTGGGCGATATCCCGGTGCGCGTAGGCGACCGCGTGGCGGTGACGACGCTGTTGACTACGGTGGATGAGCAGGGCCCGCTGGAAGCGTACATTTATGTCCCCGCGGATCGCGCGCGGAATTTGAAACTGGGCTTGCCGCTGCATTTGGTGGACGAAGCCGGGATCACTGTCGCGGACACGCGCATAACTTTCCTCTCGCAGCAGGTGGACGCGGAGACGCAAACCGTGCTGGCGAAAGCACTACTGGAAAATCCGCGCGGATTGCGCGTATCGCAGCAGGTGCGCGCGCGGGTGGTGTGGTCCACGCATGAGGGAACGGTGATTCCGATTCTGGCCGTGACGCGCGTCAGCGGACAATTTTTTGCGTTCTTGGCGGTGAAGGACGGAAAGAACACCGTGGCGAGGCAGAAGCTCCTGAAAGTGGGCGACACCTTGGGCAACGACTACGTGGTGCTCGCGGGCATCGAGCCGGGAGACCACATTATTACTTCGGGATTGCAGTTCTTGCAGGATGGCATGCCGGTGATGGAGCAGGTGCAAGGCGCGAAGTAACGGCGGCGGGTTGGAATTCGTGGCTAACGATCGTTTTGTAATGGCGAGCGGTTGAGGTCCTTCGGCTCCGGCAAAAGCGCCGGACCCTCAGGATGACATCCCGCTTAGATTTGGCGTGGCAACGGAAGGTGGGCGGCAGTGGTTGATTTTTTTATACGGCGGCCGGTGTTTGCGACGGTTTGCGCGCTGCTGATTATTCTGGGCGGCGCGATTTCCATTCCTACGTTGCCGATTGCGCAATTCCCTAACCTGGCTCCCCCGCAAGTGTTCGTCGGCAGCTTTTACATTGGCGCCAATGCGCAAACGGTGGAGTCCGCGGTCACCATACCGCTCGAGCAGGCCATCAACGGCGTTCCTGGAATGAAGTACATGACGTCGACGAGCGGAAACGACGGCTCCAGTACCATCACCATCACATTCGATATTTCACGCGATGTGGACTTAGCTTCGGTCGATGTGCAGAACCGCGTCAATCAGGCGCTCGGGCGTTTGCCTGGCGAAGTCAAGAACACTGGGATTTTTGTCACCAAACAGGCGAGCGGGTTTGTGTTTGGCGCCGGAGTCTACACGGAAGGCGGCCAATACGACAGCTTGTTCCTCAGCAATTACATGGACGTGTATGTTCGCGACGCCATCAAGCGCGTGCCGGGAGTTGCAGACGCCATCATCTTCGGCGAACGCAAGTACGCCATGCGGCTGTGGCTCGATCCCTCGAAAATGGCGCAGCGCGGACTAACGGCTACGAACATCCTGGCGGCGCTGCAAGAACAGAACGTGCAGGTGGCGGCGGGACAAATCGGCCAGCCGCCCACGCCCAGCGGGCAGACTTTTCAAATCAGCGTGCGCGCGATCGGACGGCTGAGCGAGGCGTCGGAATTCGACAACATTATTCTGAAAACCGGTGCGGACGGAACGCTGGTGCGCGTGAAAGATGTTGGACGCGCGGAGCTCGGCGCGGAGGATTACAGTTCGCGGCTGCGCTACAACGGGCACGAAGCGGTGGGAATGGGTGTCACGCAACTGCCCGGGGCGAATGCGCTAGATGTGGACAAGGCGGCGAAAGCGGAATTTCTACGGCTGTCAAAGAATTTTCCGCCGGGACTAAAGTACGCGGTCGCTTTCGACACCACCAACGTGGTGAGCGAGTCGATCCGCGACGTGCTGATTACGCTGCTGCAGGCCATCGCGCTGGTGATCGCAGTCATCTTCTTGTTCTTGCAAGACTGGCGCAGCACGTTTATTCCGGCAATCACGATTCCGGTCTCGCTTGTCGGCACTTTTATTTTCATCAAGGCCTTCGGGTTTTCCATCAATACGTTGACGCTGTTCGGCATCACGCTGGCCACTGGCTTGGTGGTGGACGACGCAATTGTGGTGATTGAAAACGTCGAACGGCACATCGTGGAGGGCATCACCGAGCCGCACAACGCAGCTTCCGTGGCCATGAAGGAAGTGGCGGGGGCTGTGGTGGCTACATCCCTCGTCTTGGTGGCGGTGTTTGTGCCGGTCGCGCTCTTCCCTGGAACCACCGGCATCCTGTTCCGGCAATTTGCGCTGACCATTGCTTTTTCCGTGGCCATTTCCGCATTCAACGCGCTGACACTCACGCCCGCGCTTTCCGCTATTTTCCTGGGGCATCACCGCGAGCGCGTGCAGGGGCGCTTTTTCCGTGGCTTCAATCGAGTGGTCACCGCGGGCACCAATTGGTATCAGGCTTCTGTCCGAAGCGTGCTGGGCGGATTTTGTTGCTTTTCTCCTGGCGCTGGGCGGCACGTATTGGTTGTACCAGAAAGTCCCGCGGGGATTTATTCCTGAGGACGACGAAGGATACCTGATCGTGCTGATCCAGGCGCCGCAGGGCGCCTCCTTGGAGTACACGCTGGGGGCAGTGAGCAAAGTCGAAGCCGCCGCTGTGAATATACCGGAAGTTGAAGGAGTTTTTTCGGTCGGCGGGTTCAGCTTTTCCGGTTCCGCGCCCAATCGCGCGATTGTTTTTGTTCCCTTAAAGCCATTTCGAGAGCGCGTGGGCGTTGCACACACAGCGGCTGCGGTCCTAAACCGGCTGCGCGGGCCGCTGATGGGGATACCGGAAGCGATGGTGATCCCGTTCAATCCGCCGGCCATCCAGGGCTTGGGGCAGTTTGGCGGATTCCAGTTCGTACTGGAAGATCAGGGGCGCAACACGCTGCAAGCGCTCGCAGACACAGCGAATCAACTGGTGGCGCAGAGCCGGACGAGCACCGACATCGCCGGGCTTTTTTCGAGCTTCACGGCGAACGATCCGCAGTACCTCGTTCACATCGACCGGGAAAAGGCGAAGAGCCTGCAGGTGCCGCTGAACCAGATCACCAATGCCCTGCAGGTGTACATGGGCTCGGTGTACGTGAATGACTTCGATTTCAACAATCGCGCGTACCGCGTTTATGTGCAGGCCGATCAGAAATTTCGCTCAAAAGCCAAAGACATCGCGCAATACTACTTGCGCTCCGACACCGGGAAGATGATCCCGCTGGACAACCTGGTGAAGATCGAGCAGACCGCGAATCCACAGGTCATAAGCCACTACAATTTGTTTCGCGCTGCGGAAATCGACGGCTCGGCGGCGCCGGGGCGCAGCTCCGGAGAGGCCATGGCGGGAATGGAAGCGCTGGCGAAAAAAGTGCTGCCCAACGGGATGACTTTCGAGTGGACTGGCCTGTCGCTGGAAGAGATCGAGTCCGGTGGCAAGGCCGCCATGCTCTTCGCGCTCGGCCTGACCTTCGTGTACCTGACGCTGGCGGCGCAATACGAAAGCTTTGTGCTGCCGTTCATCGTGCTGCTGGCCGTGCCGGTGGCGTTGCTGGGCGCGATTGGCGGGCAGGCGTTGCGCGGATTGCAGAATGACGTGTACTGCCAAATCGGGTTGGTGATGTTGATTGGACTATCTAGCAAGAACGCGATTTTGATCGTGGAGTTCGCGGAGCAACTGCGGGAGAAAGGGATGAGCATTGTGGACGCCGCGATCGAAGCGGCGCGCATCCGTCTGCGGCCCATCCTGATGACCTCGCTGGCGTTCATCCTGGGCGTCGTGCCCCTGGTGGTCGCACGCGGGGCTGGCGCGGCGGGTCGCGTTTCCGTGGGCACGACGGTGTTCGGCGGCATGATCGCGGCGACGACGCTGAACTTGATTTTCATCCCCGTCCTCTACGTGCTGGTGCGCAGCCTGGTGCCGAGCCGGAGGATGGCCGCCGCACCGATCAGTGAACCCGCTGACTGAGTACCCACACCTTTAGGGCTTCGAGGGCTTCACCCTAATCAATAGCCAGACGTAAGCGCCAGGTACGTTTATGGGGGATGGGCGGAGTCCGTGCTGCCAACACTTGTAAATAACATGTCACCGCGCGGTCATTTGTTCGTCTCGTGCGGGCGTGGACCGGGTTTTCGCGCTAGAGTCACATATTGCGACCATCGGGCCGATTGAAACCATAAGACCATGGAGTTTGCACAGTTTTAGCAGAATTTTTACAGGCCGCCGAGAGTCTATTCAGTGAGCACCGGGAATGACTCCGCATCCCCGTTTGGCTTGCCAGCTTGTACCACACCTTGAGGCCCGATCGCTGGCATCAAGCGGGAGCGGTTCGCGGTGGAGGAGGGTAAAGGCATGATGTCTCCGTTGCGTAATGCCCAGGTCATAGGCCTTTGCATGGTGATGGAATTGGCCAATTGTGCCGGCAGTTTCGCACAGAGCGGGCAGACTGGTGCAGCCCCGCCGAACGGTCAGGAGCTCAATGGCAAGATCGAGCTCCTTACGCGGTCACTGGAGCAGACGCAAACGGAGCTGGCGCGGTCGCGAAGCGAGATCGAGCAGCTGCGCGCCATGTTGGGAGAGGTGCTGAAGCGCATGGATGGCGCCGCAGCGGCATTGCCTGCGCAAGCCGCGGGCACGGGCGTTGCGACGGTGCCGCCCGGACTGGAAGGGGCGCCACCGGCGGCGCAGATTTCGCAGGACGACTGGGACTTGCTGAACGCGCGGGTCGAGGAGCAAAGGCAAACCAAGGTGGAAAGCGGGTCTAAATTTCGCCTGAAACTTTCGGGCATCGCGCTGTTCAACGCGTTCGACAATTCCGGCAACGTGGATAATCTCGACGTGCCATCGATCGCAGTACCAAAATTTGCGGGATATCCCAGGGGAGGACTTGGCGCCTCGGTACGGCAATCGATCATCGGTCTGACCGGGATTGGCCCGGAGCTTTTCGGCGCGCGCACAAGCGCGGAGCTGCAAATGGGATTTTACGGTGGGCTGCCCAGCGGATACAACGCGACGACTTCAGGGATCGCCAACTTGCGGATCGCGCGCATCCGCTTTGATTGGACCAGCACGTCGGCGATTGCCGGGCTGGATACTCCGTTTTTCTCGCCGAATATGCCGACGACGTACATGTCCGTCGCCGTGCCGGGTTTCGCATCCGCTGGGAATCTGTGGACGTGGACGCCTACCATTCGAATAGAGCAGCGTTTCGGTGGTCCTGGCTCGCCGTTTAAGGTTGAGGCCGGTTTCCTCGATCCCTCCTCCAACATCAATTACACCACGAACAATAATTTGCGCGTGCCGAGCCCTTCGGAAAGCTCACGCATTCCCACTTACGCGATACGCGTCTCCTACAACAAGAAGTCGGAAGACCATCCGGCATCGTTTGGGGTGGCCGGTGTGTACTCTCCGCAAAAATTCTATGGCGGCTATACCCTGGAGGGATGGGCGGCGACCGCGGATTGGAAGCTTGCGTTGCTGCCGCGAACGGAGCTGAGCGGGCAGTTTTTTACGGGGCGCGGCATAGATGGGTTTGGCGGTGTGCCGGAAAATCCGTACCCACTGCAAAACCCGTTCCTGTACGCCGCGGTCACCGCGCGACGGTTGGCCGAGGTAGGAGTGATCGGGGGATGGTCGCAGCTCAAATTCAGATGGAACGCGCAGCATGAGTTCAATGTGGCGGCGGGAACGGGCGGGCGCAATTCGGCGGTGCTCCGGCAGGTGCTCAGCACCAACTTTCCCGCACCACTGATTCCTGCGCGCAACCAGATGATGTTTGCTAACTACATTTTTCGCCCGAGGTCTGACCTGGTGCTTTCCGCGGAATACCGGCGTATACGAACGTACGAAATCACCGGGTCGCCTGACAGCGCTGGACAGGTCGGTCTGGCCTTAGGGTTTCTGTTTTAGTGCCCATGAGAATCCTCCAACTCACTTTCGCAACGATCACGATAGCAGCGGTAGCTGCCTGCAGCGTGGCGAAGTCGAACGACGACGCCAGAGGCGGAGCGGCGGGAGTGAGCGGCGAGGCCGTGGTGGTGACACCAGGCCAGGGGGTAAGGGAGAAGGACGCCTCGAGAGTTGTCATTTGGCTTGTACCGCTGGACGCCGTGCAGCCTGTGCGCACGACTACGGAGCACCCACATTACCGACTGCTGCAGCGCAACAAGAGATTCGAGCCGGGGCTGCTGGTTGTGCCGGTGGGCAGCGTGGTCGATTTTCCAAATGCCGACCCGTGGTTTCACAACGTTTTTTCGCTGTACCGTGGAAAGCGATTCGATCTGGGGCTGTATCAGGCCGGCGCGCAGAGAGCGGTGAGATTCGACCGTCTCGGGCCGTCCTATCTTTTTTGCAACATTCATCCGGAGATGACTGGCGTGGTGCTTGTAGTAGATTCGGAGCTTTTTGGCATTACCACCAAGGGTGGCCACTATTCGATTCCGGGAGTGGCGCCGGGAAAATACGTTCTGCATGTGTGGTACGAAAATGCCACGCCGGAATCGCTGCAAGCGCTGCAGCGGCAGGTGACGATAGAAAGTGCCAATCAAATTCTTCCGCTCGTTTCGGTGAGAGCGGTAGAGCCGGCGCCCGCGGAGCACAAGAACAAATATGGGCAGGACTACGATCCAGAGACGCTGAAGACGGATTACTGAGCTTTGCGGGTGCACGAGCGCTCGCCGCGAAATGGTCCGGTGGTACGTCAAACTAGGTGAATCTTGGCGAACTCGATGAAGCAAACGGAAAAGGACGCAAACACTATGGAAACAGTACTGGTGGTGGAAGACAGCCGGGCCATGCAGAGGACGCTGCAGCGCCTGCTGGAAGCGGACTCGCTGCAGGTGCAGATTGCCTCCGACGGACTCGCCGGGCTGGAGACATTTCGCAAGCAGCCGCCCAGCGCCGTGCTGCTTGATTTGAAGCTGCCCGGACTCTCGGGCAAGGAGTTGTGCCGCGAGTTCAAGACGATCGCGGCGTCGGTGCCCATCGTGGTGCTGAGCGCGAACGCGGAGGTCGAGGACAAGGTGTTGCTGCTGGAGCTGGGCGCGGACGACTACGTCACCAAGCCTTTTAGTCCGCGAGAGCTCCTGGCGCGCGTGCGGCGGGCCATGCGGCGCGGCGGCACAAGGAATCAGGCGGTTAACAGCGTTCCGGCGAAGAATGTGAGTCACGAAATCCTGGCATTCGGGGATGCCCGCGTCGACTTCACCAGCATGGAGGCTTCACTAGCCGGGAAACCGGTTACGCTGACCGCGCAGGAGTTCAAGCTGCTGAAGTTTTTTGCCGGGTCGCCAGGACGAGTGCTTACGCGCGACGAGCTCTTGAACGAAGTCTGGGGCTACCAGAATTATCCTTCCACCCGCACGGTCGACAATCACATTTTGCGCTTGCGGCAAAAGCTCGAGCCGGACTCCGCCAATCCCCGATTTTTCCTCACCATCCACGGCGCTGGGTATAAATTTATTCCCGGGAATGCCGCGGCAAACGGCAAGTCCTGACGCGCTTCGTTCGCGAAACCATGGAACTGAAATGACCCACTTCCGGCTGCGCACACAGCTCTTCATCGCCACGCTGCTGATCATTTGCGGCTTGACGGGCGCGCTGCTGCTGATCATCCGCCATACGGTGAGCGTGGAAACGGACCGCCAGGTGCGCGACGGCACGGAGGCGTCGGTGCGTGCGTTTGAAAGCGTGCAGCGGCAGCGCGAGCAGCAACTCTCTCGCACGGCGGCAATGCTTGCGGACCTGCCGACCGTGAAAGCGCAGATGACCACTGAGCATGCGCTAACCATCCAGGACGCGTCCACTTCGTGGTGGAAACTCTCCGGTAGCGACCTCTTCATTTTGGCCATGCCAGACCGGCGCATTGTGGCTTTCCACGTTACCAAGCCCGGCTGGCCGCCGGAAGCCGCCGAGCGCGACCTGAAACGGTCGGTCGAACAAGGGGAAGAGGCATCCTGGTGGTATGACAATGGGCGGCTTTATGAGGTGTTTCTCCGGACCATAACCGCTGGCACGGGGCCGAGTTCACAGCAGTTGGGCTTTCTGGTCATCGGTTATCAAGTGGATTCGACGGTGGCTGAACATCTAGCTATGGAGGCGGGAAATCAAATCGCGCTGGCCACTGGAGACAGGTTGATTGCTTCGACGCTACCGCCGAAGGACGAAGCAGCGATGCAGCGGTGGCTGAGCGAAGCGAATCCGCAAGCGAACCCGGAGGCGTACGAAATCGCGCTCGACACCGACCGCTATGCCGTTTCCTCGGTATTGCTGCATGGCGCGCTGCCGTCTCCCGTGCGCTGTTATGTGATGATGCCGCTCGGACCGGTAAATAGCTTCATGAACCGGTTGAACCGCACCATTTTCATTGTGGGCGCGTCGGCCATCCTGTTTGGGGCGCTGTTGTTCGGTTTCGTTTCGCGCACCATTACCAAGCCACTGGACAATCTTGTTTCCGGAGTGCGCGCGCTGGCCACGGGAAACTACACCTACTCCATCACCGCTGAGGGCACCACGGAAGTGGCCGAGCTCAGCCGGGCCTTCGCGAAAATGCGCGGAGAGTTGCTGGATTCGCAGCGGCGGCAGATCGAGACGGAAAGAATCGCGGCGTTGGGCCGCGCGGCGAGCTCCATTTCCCACGATTTGCGGCATTACCTCGCGGCGGTGGTGGCCAACGCGGAATTTCTTTACGAGGCGGAGGAGCTCAAGCTCGACAAGAGCGAAATCTATCAAGAAATCAAGACGGCTTCGACGCAGATGACCGACTTGATCGATTCCCTGCGCGAGCTGGCGCACCAACGCAGCGCGATTTCTCCGGAACCCACCGATCTCGAGCAGGTCATCGGCAGAGCGATCGAAGCGGTGCAGGCGCGCCCCGAGTTTCGCAATCGCACGATTACGCTGCACGCGGACAGCGACCTGGAGGGAATGTTCGATCCGCGCAAGCTGGAGCGGGTTTTCTTTAACCTGGTGCTAAACGCGTGCGAAGCTACTCCCGATGGCGAGAGCCGGGTAGCCGTGGAAGTGCAGACCCGAAAGGAAGCGTTCGAGATTCGCGTAAGCGATCAGGGATCCGGCGTGGCGGAAAACATACGCGGGCGCGTGTTCGATCCTTTTGTTAGCTCGGGCAAGCCTAACGGAACCGGACTGGGGCTGGCGATCGTCAGCAAGATTGTCAGCGACCATGGCGGCTCAGTGACCATCGAGCGCACATCGGAAGCTGGAACCGTGATGCTCGTGAAGCTCCCCCGCGTTTCGAATGCAGTGGCCTCGCATTCGGATTCCGCGGTGGCGTAAGAATCCACGGAAATTTTGGAGGCGCGGGGCGGAATCGAACCGCCGATAAAGGTTTTGCAGACCTTTGCCTTACCACTTGGCGACCGCGCCTCAGTGCACTAAGCCGGTGCTGACCGGCTTAGTGCAAACTTGCAATCAGATTAAACGCGGGTTGCTACTTGGCGCTCGCCGCCTTTGTGCTTGACGCTGTTTCGTTGACGATCGGCGAGCCAATCAGGTTGCCCCATTCGGTCCACGAACCGTCGTAGTTGCGCACGCTGTTGTAACCCAGCAAATACTTGAGCACGAACCATGTGTGCGAGCTGCGCTCGCCGATGCGGCAGTAGGCGATCACTTCGTCGCTGCCGGTCACGCCCTTGCCCTGGTACAGAGTCGCAAGCGCATCGGCGGATTTAAAGGTGCCATCCTCGTTGGCGGCTTGTGCCCATGGGATGTTGGCGGCATTGGGAATATGGCCGGCGCGCTGCGCGGTTTCGGTCATGCCCGGAGGCGCGATAATCTTTCCGGTGAATTCGTCGACCGAGCGCACGTCCACAAGCTGGCCGCGCTTCTTGCCTTGCGCGATCGCCAGCGCGTCCTCTTTGAAGGCGCGCACCGACTCGTCCGTGGCGGTAACGCGGTAGGTCGCCGGCGAAACCTTGGTGGCGTCCTTGGTCAGCGCGCGCTTCTCTTCCAGCCACTTTTTGCGTCCGCCGTTGATCAGCTTCACATTCTGGTGCCCGTAGTACTTCAGTTGCCAGAAGGCGTAGGCCGCGAACCAGTTGTTGTTATCGCCGTAGAGCAGAATGGTCGTGTCATTGGAGATTCCCGATTCGCCCAGCAACTTCTCCAATGTGGCCCGGTCGATCAAATCGCGGCGGATGTTGTCTTGCAGTTGCGTTTGCCAGTTCCATCCGACGGCGCCGGGAATGTGGCCCTGATCATACGCGGTCGTATCCACGTCCACTTCGACGAGCCGGGTATTCGGGGCGTTCAGGTTCTGGGCCACCCATTCGGTGGTAACCAATACTTCCGGATGCTTGTATTCGGCCATTTCCATTTCTCCTTTGCACTTTTGAATCTCAATCTCCTTGCAAGCAAAAAACAAAAAACCCACCTGCCATCTGTCTGGCGGTGGGTTAGAAAATCCAGGCTAGAACTTGAATCCTTAGATGCCCAGCCTCCCCGCGCCAGAAGACGCACACATACAGCACAGACAGCAGCAACAGGTCCGTGCGGTCTTCCGTGGGTTGGCTTGCATGGTAAAAAGCATACCTAGAAAGCCGTGTTTATGCAATAGTACGGCGCTTTATTTGGGGGCGCCCACCGTGTAAGCAAGGACGATTTGCGTCAGGCGCCTCCGTCAAGCGAATGCGTCGGCAGGGACTGACCATCGCGATACGGCGATGTGTGGAGCCGAGAGTGGGAGTTGAACCCACGACCTGCCGATTACGAATCGGCTGCTCTACCACTGAGCTACCTCGGCTTTGACTGAAAAGAAACGACTTGCTGACTAGCCTGCTGCTGATTTTCCTCAACTGCCATCACATTGCCATCAAAGTACTTCTCGACCTTCGCCATCGCCTCGTGCAAATCCGTCGAGTCCACGATGTTGTACCTTTCAAATGTAGACTCGGTCAGATGCCCCGAAATCTTCATGGCGATTCTCCGTGGAACCCCGGATCGGATGAGATTTCTGACGCCGCTCCGGCGGAAGTCGTGCAGGAGCAAGCCCTTGTACTGCCAAACCTCGGGGCCTGTCTCCACTCCCAATCCTACCTTAACGCATGCAGCTTGGAAAGACTTCCGCAAATTCCTTGCATCAAACACCCTTCCCTTGCGCGGCAATTTCTTGAGAATTTCATTGAGCTCAAGCGGCAGGGGCAGCAGAATCGGCTCCTCATTCTTGGTTTGGTTCCCTTCGATCCGAAGCTGGAACCTTCCCTTTTCAAACTCTAGCTGGGACCACGTGATGGCTAGGGCAGCCCCAATTCTGCAGCCGGTAAAATACAGGAACGTCACCAGCGGATGCAAATGTTCGGGCATGGTGTCCCGTAATTTGATGAATTGCGCGGGAGTCAAAAATCCCTTGCGAACGTTGTCCTCCTTCAGCATCGGAAAATAAGGAGCCTGTACCAGCTTGCCCTCTCTACGCGCCAAACTCATCATCCTCCGCAAGAGGCTAAGATTCCGGTTTATCGTCGCGTTCTTTGCCCCCTCGCTCTGACGCTTCTCAATAAATTCGTAAAGCAGGTTCGTGGTGATCGTCCTAACTGGGCGGTTCTCGAAAAACGAATCAAGATGTTCAAAACCCCAAACGTAGGGATTGCCATCCTTATCTTCTTCAAGCATTTTGACACCGCGCGTCCGGTAATCCAGGATGAGGGTCTTGCGGATGTCCTCATACTTCAACTTTTTCATTTCCGCGACCGGCAGTCCTTGTTCCACCTTGCCGAGGCGGTCGCGCAGAAGATTTTCCGCAACCATCAGCGACTCGGACTTCGTGCTCTCCTGACAAAGCCTACCGTTCACGTCCCGGTAGCTGATGTATAGAAACCTACTTCCCTTCTTTTCAAAGATGCCACCAGTACCGAAGACCCTGCGCTTTGATCGCGGACTACCTGCACCTTCGACGAGAATCGGCTGCTTAGACTCCACGCTTAGTGTTCCATTTTTTGTCCTTACGCTGGCCTGCCTCATCTTCGTCCTCCTCGTTCATACTGACGGTTTGCGCCGCACCTGACTGCGAGCCTACGACACACTCCACTTGCGCTGCGCGCAATCTATCGAGTGCCAGGCCCCGTCCCTTCACTCCTCTTCTCCCGATCAACCAATTCATCAAGATCCCGCCGATCAACCTGGAAGCGTTTACCGAATCGCGTGTAAGGAAGTTGCCCTTTCCAGATCAGTTCTCGCACAGACCACAGGGTGCACCCAAGATAGTGAGCAGCTTCAGGTAGAGTCAGTAATCGCCGCGGAGCGATAGGGACTTCATCTGCAATTCGTTTTGTTTCGGGCATAGGGTCTCCTGCTCCACGCTCGGTTCTTGGGATTCAACCTGAGAAATTGCACTGTCTGTACGCCTTCACCGTTTTCCGCGAGCACCGCCGAAACGTTGTGACGACACACAGGTCGGAGTAACACAAGGGTTGACACGGCCATCGCAATGTAATATTCTACATTTGTATCGATGCATAGTCAAGAGCGTACACTGCCCCCAAGAAGGTGAGGTAAGTTAGTGCCCGAAAAACCACAACAGCAGCAAACCCTCTCCGTTCGAATCAGCGAAGCACTGCGAAGGCGCCTGGAGCAAGCCCGACAGCTGGTGTCTACGAGAACTGGGGAGAACGTTTCGACATCGGAGATCGCCAAGCAACTCCTCGAATCGGCCCGCGAAGATCGTCTCGAAGTTGTTGACATGCTGGTGAACCCAACGGAAGCGCTCATCCAAATCCGCCGCAAGGGCGAAGCACAACACGTTTTGACGCGTGCAGAGTGGATCGCTGTTGCTCACTTCGTCCAGCAAGGTCTCGAAGCTTTTTCCGGCAGAACACCGAATCCTGTCTCCCGCGAGTCGTTAGGTGATGTCCTTGACGCCTTCCTCGCCATCTACGAATTGCGTTCCGATCAGCGCGCTTCGAAGCGCGACGAATATTACCTGGGCAATCTTCCCCGCGAATGCCGCCCCAGTAAGGCGAAGAGTTCTGATGATGGGGTAACTCCCGACATGGTGCGCCGGACAATCACGGAGACTCGCAAGCGGCTCAGTGAAGTGGGAACTAAATTGGAACCGTTGCTCGCTGGTCGGAATCTCCTCGTTTTGCTGGAGGACGAAAAGCTCTCCGGGGCAGATGCCGTGGACCGCGCACTTCGCCCCTTCTGGCCAGGCTTGTGGCGACTGGCAGCACGGGGCCACTACCACCTCACTCAACAACCAGTCCGAATCAAACCTTCACAACGGGAATCCTTCTTCCAAACGCCAATTGCCCCAATTAGAGAAGGAGGGTACACACTCTCGTTTGCCCGTGGGGAGGGCCATGACTTCTCCATGCTCCTCAGTTTCCCTGGCCCCAGGGCCCCCATGTATCCGTTTAGTGGGTATCCGAGAATCGGTGAGTTTCGGACCATGCTCGGAACCCTCACGCCGGAAGGTTCGAGTCCCCATTGGGATGGCGAGCACTTCTTTGGCTACACCGCGAAGCCGGAAGATGAGAAAGAGAAGGGTAAGGATTTTTGGTTTCGTGCTCACGACAATGGGATCACGTTCGGTTTTGCGGAGAAGGAGTGGAAGTCCGTCCGGGCGCTGTTTCGCCGTGCTTGGGATGTCCAAGAAGTGCGCATGGCCTGGGACGGCTTGGCGCTCGAATACGGTGAGCTATGAAGAGCGGTGCCTTCGGCACCGGGAGTTGGACTGACACGTCACCCCCAAACGGGTGCCGCACAGCAACGAAGGTTGCTGTATGGGAACT
>WNFC01014393.1_pt1 | contig 15103 bp, 18 predicted proteins | sample 5400541 | NCBI WGS metagenome assembly WNFC01 (sample SAMN13153342, study PRJNA577476) | soil metagenome | isolation source: 120 cm saprolite under Douglas fir tree site 2 hole 2 replicate 1 | place: USA:California | collected 2015-04-18
TCGCTACGCCAGTCGACCCCAGGCACGTCACGGTAGAACGACGCGGAACGCTCGAGGTTGCGGACATACAGGACCAGATGGCCGAGTTCCTTGATTTCCACGTCGGGACGCTCCCAGAGAGCAGGTGAGCTGGCTGCCGGCTTCCATTCTGGCATCCCCGACGAGGTGACATCCTGGCCCGATGACAGATCCCAGCACCAGCCTGCCGTGGCGGTTCGACGACCTGCGCGCGCTAGTGATCAACTGCACCCTCAAGCGGTCCCCCGAGCGCAGCCACACGCAGGGGCTCATCGACCGCAGCCGCGCGATCATGGAAAACAACGGCGTCACCGTCGACACGCTGCGGGCGGTCGACCACGACATCGCCACCGGCGTCTGGCCGGATATGACCGAGCACGGCTGGCCGGCTGATGACTGGCCGGGCATCTATCAGCAGGTGCTCGCCGCCGACATCCTGGTGCTCGCGGGTCCGATCTGGCTCGGCGACAACAGTTCCGTGATGAAACAGGTGATCGAGCGGCTCTACGCGTGCTCGCACCTGCTCAACGACGCCGGCCAGTACGCCTACTACGGCCGGGTCGGCGGCTGCCTGATCACGGGCAACGAAGACGGCGTCAAGCACTGCGCGATGAACATCCTCTACAGCCTCCAGCACCTCGGCTACACGATCCCGCCGCAGGCCGACGCCGGCTGGATCGGGGAAGCCGGGCCAGGGCCGTCCTACCTCGACCCCGGGTCCGGCGGGCCGGACAACGACTTCACCAACCGCAACACCACGTTCATGACCTGGAACCTGCTGCACCTGGCCCGCATCCTCAAAGACGCCGGCGGAATCCCGGCCTACGGAAACCAGCGCTCCGAGTGGGATGCCGGCTGCCGGTTCGACTTCGACAACCCCGACTACCGCTAAGGCGCCGCTAGCGCGACGCCAAGGCGGGCCAGAGACGGCCATCCGAGCCGGCTTGCCCAACACGTTAGTGACGACTAACGTGTCGACATGCTTGACCTGGTGGCTGCGGTAGCCGAACCGAATCGTCGCCGCCTGTTGCAGCTGCTGGGGTATGGCGAACAGACGGTGACCGTCCTGGCCAGCCACTTCACGGTGAGCCGGTCGGCGATCTCGCAACATCTTGGCGTGCTCGCCGGGGCCGGGCTGGTCGAGAGCAGACGCGAAGGAAGGTTCCAGCGCTACCGCCTGAAGCCCGAGGGGATGGCGGCCCTGCGTGCCGAACTCGATTCGTTCTGGACGCACGAGCTTGACCAGCTGGTTCGCGATGCGCTCCACATCACCCATGCATCCGGTGCCGAAGGAGTCCAGTGATGCCTTACGAGAAGTCCGTTATCGTGCCGCTCAGCGCCGACGAGACCTTCGCCTTGATCACCGAGCCTGACCGGCTGCGCCGCTGGCAGGCCATCACCGCGCGGGTCGATCTGCGGGCGGGCGGTGAATACCGGTGGACCATCATCCCGGGCCACGCGGCTCGCGGCCGGTTCACCGAGGTGGAGCCGGGCCGGCGGGTGGTCTTCACCTGGGGCTGGGAAGGCGCGGCCGACCTGCCGCCGGGCGCGTCCACCGTGACCATCACCCTGGAGCCCGCGGCGGGCGGGACGCTTGTCCGGCTGGTTCACGAGGGATTGACCGACGAGCAGGCCGCCAGCCACGCCGACGGCTGGTCCCACTACCTCGGCCGGCTCGTCGAGGCGGGCACCAACGGTGATGCCGGGGCCGACGAGTGGGCCGCCGCGCCGCAGGAACTCGACCCCATCAAGGCCGCCGAGGCGGCCCTGGCGGTCTGCCAGCTCGCCCTCCGGGGGATCGCGGAGGCCGACTACCACCACGCCACGATCTGCCCCGAGTTCGATATCACCCAGCTGACCGATCACCTGATCGGATCGGTCACCAGCCTGGGCGGCGCGGCGGGTGCCGAGTTCCCCCAGGCCACAGGGACCACCCTGGAGGACCGAGTCGCGGCGGCGGCCCAGCCTGCGCTGGAAGCATGGAACGGCCGCGGCTTCGACGGCACCGTCAAGCTTGGGCCGAACGAGGTGCCCGCCACGCTCCCCCTCGGTATTCTCTCGATCGAATTCCTGGTCCACGCGTGGGACTACGCCCAGGCCACCGGCCAGCAGATCAGTGTGTCCGACGAACTCACCGGGCATGTTCTCGACGTGGCGCGGACGGTCATCACCCCAGAAGTCCGGGGCGGCGGCAGCTTCGCCGACCCCGTCGAGGCGGGCCCTGACGTCCACGTCCTGGACCGCCTGATCGCCTTCACCGGCCGCGCCGCATAGCGATGCATCACCGCATACCGATGCATCACCCCGTATAGCCACATAGACCGCATCACATCGCATAGAGGGGAAAGTCATGCCGACACGCACTTCTTATGTCCAGGGGACACCGAACTGGGTGGACCTGCAGACCACCGACCAGGCCGCCGCGAAGGGCTTCTACGCCGGCCTGTTCGGCTGGACCTACGACGACCAGCCGATGCCGGAAGGCGCGGTGTACTCCATGGCCAAGCTCGGTGAGGAGAACGTCGCCGCGATCGCCCCGCAATCACCGGAACTGGCCGCCGCCGGCGCCCCGCCGATGTGGAACACCTACCTCGCCGTGGACTCGGTCGATGACGCGGTCAGCAAAGTGGAAGCGGCCGGCGGCCAGGTCGCGATGGCGCCCTTCGACATTCCCAACGCCGGGCGGATGGCCTTCGTCCTGGACCCGAGTGGCGCGGCCGTAGCGTTCTGGCAGGCCGGTCAGCACATCGGCGCCTCGCTGGTGAATGAGCCGGGAACTGTCACCTGGAACGAGCTGATCACCACCGACCCGTCGGCCGTTGCGTTCTACGAGCAGGTGCTCGGCCTGACCACCTCGGTGATGGACATGGGCGAGGGCGAGTACACCATGTTCGAGGCCGCGGGCCAGCAGGTCGGTGGCAGCACCCCGCCGCAAATGCCGGGCACGCCGAACCACTGGCACGTGTACTTCGCCGTCGCGGACGCCGACGCCGCCGTGGCGAAGGCCACCGAGCTGGGCGGCTCGATCCTGGTTGAGCCGTTCGACATCCCGGTCGGCCGCATGGCAGTGATACGTGACCCGCAGGGGGCCACGTTCAGCATCCTCCGGCCCGCGCCGCAGGCCGCCTAACCCGGGCAGGAGCGGACGCCCATGGAGATCCCCAAGCCCAGCGCGGAAGACAAGCAGTTCTTCCAGTCCCTGATCCCGGACGACCCGGCGGTCGAGATCAAGCCGATGTTCGGCAACCTCGGCGCGTTCGTGGGTGGGAACATGTTCGCCGGGCTCTTCGGGTCGGCCGTGGGCGTCCGGCTCGACGACGCCGCCCGCGAGGAACTGGCGGCCATAAACGGGTCGGGGCCCTTCGGCCCCGCCGAACGCCCGATGGGGGGGTACACGAGCCTGCCCGCGGACTGGCGCGCGGCGCCGGACCTCGCCGCCCACTGGGTGGACAGGGCCCTGTCCCAGGTCAGGTTGCTGCCGCCAAAGGTCAAGAAACCAAAACGCGCCAGAACGTAAACTCAGCCATCCCAGCCTCATTCCTCCACGGGTCGGCCAGCCGAGGCCCGGCATTCGGCGTCACCCGCTGGGGGTGGCGCGTGACGGGCGTACGTCCTGTGGACTTGGCCGGATTGATCACCGGCACGTTGATCACCGGCACAAGGAGGACGCCATGGCCGACCTGATGAGCACGTGCGGCGGCGGAACCGGCAGCGTCTAGCCAGCGTCTTGCGGGCAGATCAGAGGCCCCGGACAGTGACCCTGCTCGATACTCGGCCACATCGCCTGAGCATCGTCCGGGTCACCGGTCATCGACCGCCGCCGCCTGTCTCCCCCGGGAGCGGAGCCCCTCCGGGAATGGCACTGGGGCACCGCTGGCCACAGTTTCCCGGCGAGCAGCCGTTCGGCTTCCCTCTCATGCACCGTCAGCGGCTCACCGAACCGCTAGGCCCTGTCCGCTCATATGCCCATGACCTGCGCGGACTCTGTTTTTGATCATTACTGTGGCGGTCCCTGTCCGTCATGCGTCCGTGCGCGCGGGGGTACCGACCGGAGCAAGCGGTTCCGCCAAACCGCTTGCTCCCCGGTTTCAAGTGGTCAGATCGTCCCCGGTGCGGACCGCAGCCACGCTGGCAAGCCCGCCGTTGATCCCATTCTCGCCCCCGCATGCCTGGATCGGAGGGGACAGGCAGCCCTCGCTGTACCGAGAGGAGGGGACAGGCAGCCCTCGCTGTACCGAGACCACGCAGCCTGGATCAGGCGGCTGGACGCGAGGCCATCGTCGCGTGGATTGCTGATCTCGTCCCGCGCGGATGTCTTCTGTGGCCGGGATGCGGCCGGTTCTTTCAGATGCCTGGGAGCGAGATCTGCTCTGGCTGGGCTTGGGTGAGGTTCTTGTGGTTCGCGTCGCCGGGGTATCCGGCGATGCGGTTCAGCTTGGTGAAGGTGAGTGTGCCGCCATTCGGCAGCGCGTCGATGAGGGCGGCTAGGAGCAGGGCGGCTCCGAGGGTGTCCCAGAGCGCGCGGTGGGGCTGGCTGCCGGGCGCGAGCGCGGTGACGGTCTCGGTCAGGTGATGCCGGTCCAGGAGCGCGGTCAGCCCGTTGCCTTTGGTGCCCGCGTGGACGTGGCGGGCCAGCCGAAGCGTGTCGATCAGGGCGCCGGGGTGGACGCCGGGGCAGCGGCGGTGCAGGAGCCGCCAGTCGACGCCTACGTTGTGCCCGACGATGATTTTCCCTTCCAGCCGTGCTGTGAGTTCGGCGGCAACGCCGGCGAGGCCGGGCGCTGCGGCGAGGACGTCGCTGGTGAGGCCGGGGGAGATCCAGGGCCTGCGGGGGATTGGCCTGCCAGGGTTGATGACGGTGGTGTAGGCGCTGGCCATGGCAGGGTGTCCGCCGGCGATGGGGATGAGGGCGATTTCAAGGATGTCCTCGTCGTCGCGGTCTTGAGCGCCGCTGCCTTCTAGGTCGAGTGCGACGAGCGGCGCGTCTTTCCATGACGTCTCGGTCATGCGGGCCGCCGCCTCTCCGCGGGTTCGGGTGTCAGTCGTCTTCATCAAACCGCGAAGCGTGGGTGAACCGGGTACGGATCGCGGTGAGTTCCTGCTGTTCTTGTTCTGTAGGCCGGTAGCCGGTCAGGGACCGGCCGTGGGCGTGCAGCAGGTGCGGCTGGTCGAGTTCCCAAATCTGGAAGCCCAGGGTGTGCTGGATGGCGTAGCGCTTCTGCTCACCGAGGCCGTGGGTCCAGACGTGGCCGCCGTCTATAAGGTAGTCGGTGGCGTAGCCGAGGTCGGCCAGCACGGTGTCCAGCTCGCCGGGGGCGGGCTGGCGGTGGCCAGCGTGGCAGCGGCGGTGTGGAGATCCCTGAAGCACGCCAGGCGGCGATGACGCGGGCATCCAGTTCTTCGGGCAGGACTTTGCGCCGGTTGTAGTCCTGCCCGTAGGGCACCTCGACACCTTGTGGTAGTAGCCGGTGAACACGATCGCGTCAGCCGCGCGGCCGGCCGCCAGGACGCCGGTCATCGTGGCCGGGTCGTCGTTCCAGCCCGGGACGATCGGCCGCCAGTACAGGACCACCTTGGTGCGGTTCTTGCGGGCGCAGGCGGTGGCGATGGACCTGGTGGTGATGGCGCTCTTGGCGATGGGCTCCACCCTGGGGTCGCCGATGCCAGAGAACGTGAACAGCAAGGTGACACGGACATGCTGGAGGCGTTCCAGCTCCAGCATGTCTGCGGCGGTCACCGTGAACCGGGTGATGATGAGCACGAGGTTGTCCAGGCCCCGGTCGTCGAGGGCGCGGAGGACCTGGAAAAGATGCGGCTTCACGCCGGGCAGGAACGGGTCGGTTGCCTTGTTGAACAGCTGGATCGGCGTCGTGGAGGCCCGGAATGCCTCATGGCCGGTCAGCATCTCCACGGCTTCGGGTGTGGGAACGAGCAGGTGGGGGGCCTTGTGTACTGGCGCAGCACAAATATTCTCAGGCTCCGCTATTCCTGCTGGTGACCATCATGGAGCTGAGGTAGACGGCCCGAGTTCTGGCGGTAGGTGGCCACCGATGAGCGAGCGCACCAGGGACGGGCTTGCTGCCGCCCGGGCGCGGGGGGCACCGGCGGGCAGAAGCCCAAGCTCACCGCCCGGCAGGCCCGGGTCGCGCGGGAGATGTACGACGAGACCGGCCCGGACGGCAAGCGCCGCTACAGCGTGGCGCAGATCGCCGCCGAGTTCGGGGTCACCCGCCCCACCATCTACCGCCACCTCGAAGGTCCGACGTCGGCCTAGGCGGCCCGCTGGATGCGGCCGTGGTACTGGCCGCAGCCCTACCTGACCGCCGCACCGGCTCATTCCCGCCCGGCTCTACGGCGGGTGGCCGGTGCCCTGATACCCAGGCTACGAGTTCGCCGATGGCGGCATGGACGGCGATCCCGTTGAGATGGACGACTGCAGGGTTGGGCTCCAGGGTGCCATAGCCGTGCGCCCGGTCGAGGGCCTGCTGCTCAGGGGTCTTCGCCCAGCGGCTGATCTCGGCTGGGTCCAGCTCGCCCAGACAGTGGAGACAGGGGCCGCCGGGGACGACGAGCACTGCGCGGCCGCCGACGGTTGGGGGCGAGGTGGTGGTATCGATGCCCGTGGCGACGTCGATGTAGGGCGTCGCGGTGTCGACGGCAATCTGGTTGAGGCGGTCGCGGGGCCCGTCGTGGTCGACGCAACCGATGATGAGGTCGACGTCATCGAGCTCCGGATGGGCGCCGGCGGGGGTTAGCGCGGGCATGGCTGTGACGCGGAGGCTCGGGTCGACCTCGCGCGTGCGCCTGCGGGCGATGAGATTCTTGGGCGCGCCGATATCGGCGTGGCCGGCGGTGACGAGCCGGTTGAGGTTGGTGGCTTCGGCGTGGTCGTCATCGAGGACCAGCACGTCACCGACGCCGAGGTAGGCGAGCGCGAGCGCCGCGTGCGACCCCGTGCCGCCGGCGCCGACGACGGCCACCCGCAGGCTGGCAAGGGTGGCTCTGCCCCATTCCCCCAGGAGGACAGCCTGGCGAGCCAGGCGTTCGACGTCACGGTTCGGGGGGGCGTTGAGGAGACGGAGGTGATCGCCAAGGACGGTGACCGACCGGAAGTGCCCGCGCTGGAGGCCGTCGGCGGTGCGGCACCAGTACTCGGCGTGGACACGCCCCGCGGCGTAGACGCCGGCGCCGTAGGGACGATCGGGCAGCATCCCTGTGACGTAGTCGGCCATGGGGGCAAGACCGTCCTCGTCGGTAGGGGAGAACGCGGGGGGGCCCAGGTGGTGGCTGTGGAATTCCACCAGTCCGTGGCCTCCGGTGACCGCCGCGTTGTGAACCCGGTCGAGTGCAGCGTCGGTGAGATACCAGCCGGAACCGTCGCTCACGACGTCGTGCTCGTCGATCAGATCGACGCCCACGACCTCAACGACCGGTCCCTGGCCGCCCGTCGCGAGCTGCCGGATGTGCGCGAAGGCGAACCGCTCCCCCCGGCCGCCCGCCAGGTGGGCCTCGATGGCGTCCCAGTGCGCCGCCCGGGTGAACTTGAGGCCGGCCATGTCAGCTCACCTCGTCGAACCGGCCGAGGGCGCCGATCAGGTAGGTGGCGAGGTTGCTTCCCCGGCGCGGGTCGGCGGTAGGCGCCCAGTCGGCGGCGTCGATGTGCCACGACAGCTGGAGCCACTCACGCCCGGCGTGGGTTTGGACGCCCTGGTTGTTGGCCGGGAGCTCTCCGCTGGCGAGCCGCAGGTCTGGCCGGGCGCACACGTTGTCCGGGCACCCGGCCGGGTAGTTGGCCGGGAACCCGAACAGCACGTCGGTGACCTCATGCGACCACCCTGCGGGGAGCCGGTAACCCGGCAGGGTGAGGGTGTTCGAGTTCCGGTCCACCCGGGCGGTGCGGAACGCCTCGAGGAGGACCGGTTCCTCGATGTCGAGACGATCCCGCAGCCGGTCTGCGGGGCTGCTCACCGGTCAGCCCCGCTTGAACCGGGGCCGGCGCTTGAACTGGGCTCCGGGGACCAGCTGCACCTCGTCGCCGGGGTTGACCGTGGCGGTGGTGCCGTCGGGGAGCAGCTGGACGAGCCCGTCGCTGGCGGGGATCCCGGCCGCCGCCATGATCTCCGCCCCGGTGATCTTGGGCCTGTCGTAGTGGTAGGTGACGCCGTCGACGTCGTAGACGAAATCCGTGTCGGCGCCGCGGGGCCCGGCGCCGCCGCCCTCCCCGTGCTCGGCGATGTTCTCGGTGGTTGCGTTCATCGTGGCGACCTCCATGTCCTTGTTTATGGACCGCCGTTATGGCGGCTCCAACCGGTGGTCGCCTGAAGCTGCCGGAACACAACCCCCTACGGTGCGGTCGTCTCCGGCCGGGCTGCTCGGTCGTCGGCGTGGACGATGGCGACGAGGCCGGGGGCGGCGAGCGCCAGGCGGTGGGCGATTCCCTCCTCGTACGTGGTCACCACGATCTGGTCGACGGTGCCGACGGCGGCGGCGGCCTGCACCAACGTTTGGGCAACTCCGGCCCGGCGCCGCGGGTCCAGGTGCTCGAGCGGCTCGTCGAACCAGAGCGCCGGGATGCGCGTGGCCGTCGCAGCCACGAGCAGGCGGACGATGACCCCGGCGACGGCGCGCTCGCCCCCGCTCATGTCGTCGAGACCGAGCTCGACGTCACCGCGTCGCAGCCGGATGTTTCCCGTCGGGTCCAGCACCAGGCCCTCGGTGCCGAAGACGAGCTTCCAGCGGTGCGCGATGTCCCGCTTCAGCGGCTCGATCCGCTCGCTCAGGTAGCGGTCGGCCACCGCCTCCAAGATCCCCGCCGTGGTGTCCAGCAGGAGCTCCTCGCGCGCGGCCCGATTCAGCCGCGCACTGTCCGCTGCGCTGTCACGAGCCGCCTGAAGCGAGGACATGGCGGCATCGAGCCGGGCTCGCGCCTCGCCGAGACGCTCGCCGAGCGCACCGTCGAGGGCGCGCAGCTCGGCCAGTTCGGTCTTCGCCGATGTACCTGGATCCTGGCCGTCGGGCGGGACGGGCCGCTGGAGCCGGTCGAGCCTCCGGGTGAACTCGCCGATGGCCCGCAGGTGCCGTTCGGTCCGGGACGTCGCGGCGGCCGCGTGCTCGGTCTCGGCGCCCGCCCTCGTGGCCGTCTGGCCGTGGGCGTGCAACGCGGCGGCCAGTTCCTCATTGCTGAGCGGGCGCAGGCACGTGGGGCACACGCCGCCCGCTCCGGTCAACAGGTCTGCGGCGGTCGCCGCTCTAGCGGCGGCGCGGTCCGCCTCCGCCGCCCGCCGGGCTGCCTCGAGGTCGCGCTCGGCGGCCCGGCGGGCGCGGTCGAGCCCGGCCGAGGGATCCCCCGGGTCGACCGTGATGAGCTCGCCGACCTCCGACAGCAGCGTCTCGACCTGGTCGTTGTAGGCCGCCACCGCTGTCCTGTAGTCCTCCCAGGCCGCCGCCGCATTGGCGGCTTGTTCGGCGACGCCGAGGCGCTGGCGCGCGCTTTGCCGCTCGGCGAGGATTTCACTCTGCGCCTCTTGCGCGCTCGCGACAGCGGCCTCGGCCTGGCTGATCGCCGCCTCCGAGCCGGCCGCCTCAATGCGCAGCCCGGCGACGGTCTCATCGGCCGTCGCTTGGGCCGTGCGTAGCACGGCCGCCGCGTCCAGCATGGGCGTGACCCCCAGCAGCTCGGCCAGATGCTCCCGGACCGGGAGCGGCGCCTTGGCACGCGCGAGCGGGTCGGAGTCACCGAACACCAGCCGATCGAGCAGCGCCGGATCGGCCGCCCAGGACCGCTGCAGCAGTGCCAGGAACGCGCCCTCATCGAGGCCCTCGCCGTCGCGGACGGCGGCGAAGGTGGTGCGGCCTGCACGGGTGAGCGTGCGCGTCACCGTTACCGTGACACCGGCGCCGACGGCCAGATCCATTGACAGCTCGGCCCTGTCGGCGCCTGCGCGGACCGCCCGTCCGGCCGTGCGGCCCTTCGGGAACCCGAAGAGGCAGAACCGGGCCGCCTCGTACACGGAGGTCTTGCCGACCCCGTTCGGCGCGACGAAGAACACGACAGGGTGGTCGAGTTTGATCGTCGCGTCGCGGTAGGGCCGCCAGTCCCGGATCCGGATGCGGCGGATCACGGGGTCTCCTCCCGGCACAGCTCGGTCACCTCGGACACAAGCTCCTCGCCAGATGCACGCCGGGCGCGGACGGCGTCCACCCAGCCCAGGAACACTCCCGGGTCGAGGGCGCTGACGAAGTCCCGCGCGTGGCGCTTGTGGGGAAGCCGGGGACGGGTACTAGTGGTGGCTCTGAGCTGCTCGGCCACGATGACGCCGGCCTCGGCGGCGACGTCTTCGAGCAGATCACCTGGGGGAAGCGATGTCACTTCGTCCCAGCGAGGCATCGAGCGGTCGAAGTGACGCCCGAGCGCGAGCCCGAGCGGCCCCCACGTCAGCTCCGCGGGAGTCCGCCAGCCCTCCGCCGGGATCAGCCGGTCAACCGAGTCGCCGGGCACGACGACAGCCGCGGCAGCCGCATCCGGGGTCGTGAAGGCCACGGCCGACAGACGGGGGTTGTCATGAAACAAGGCGCGCGCATCCGCGGCCGTGGGAGTCCCGGCGCCAGCGTCGTAGACCACGACGAGGGCCAGCTCCACCAGCGACCGGCATACCAGTACGGGCCGCCACCGGCCGGGCTCGCCCACTGGCGCCGGGGCCGCCTCGATCTCAACCGCCCCGCCGAATCGGTACGCGAGCTCCTCGGCCGAGCCCACGACCGGGTCCGAAAGAGGCGCTGGCGACAGGCCCCGCCGCCTGTCGGCTAGCCCGAGCCGGACCGCGACCGGATCCTCCTCGATGGGTGGCGAAGCGGGCAGGGAGTCGGCCAGCGCATCCACGACATCGAACAGCTCGAGAACGTGCGCCCGTTCATCGTCGGTCAACCCGGTGAGATCCGGTTCCGGGCCCTCGCCGCGCAGGTACCGTAGCTGCTCGTCGACAAGGTCAGCGACCCGATCGTCGTCCATCTCAGGCATCGGAATTCCTCTTTCCATCAGCGGCGCGCCTGGCCTCGATGCAGCGCCGGAGCGCAGCAATGCCGCGGCCCCGCAACCGGCGCCCGGCCTCATACGACGTCCCGCGCGCCGCGACCCAATCCGACAGCGACTCCTGACGCTGCACGGTGGCCTCGATGATGTCGCGCTGCTCGACCGTCAGGCCGCCCATGCAGTCCTCGGCATAACGGAGCAGCCGTTCCCGCTCGGCCGCAGCGAGGGCATCGGCGGCGGTCACGCGGCGTTGGTTGAGCTCCCAGGCGTGGTTCTTGATCTGCTCCCGTTCGCGGATGATGGACCGGGCCCGGTCCATCCCGCAGCGGTAGGCCACGACCTTGGCAAAGCCAAGTGGGGACCGCCTGGCCTCCTCGGAGTCGTCCCCCAGCACCTCCTTGAACGCCGTGAACAACACGTCGTCAACGTCGGCCTCATCCGGGTCCCGGCACAGAATCCGGCGGATGCCCTGGCGGGCGGCCTGGCGCATCGGGTTACGCAGGGCAACGAACAGCTTCTCGGCCTCCCTGTGGGCGTGCCAGGCCGCAAGGAGGTCCTCGACGTCATCATCACCGTGACCGGCCATTTGCCCTCTGGTCGCTCGTTAGCGTAGGAATACAACCCCCCTCCGGCGAAAAAAAAATTGTAGGAGCTCCCAGCCGGGCCGGTGCCCCAGCGGGGTCGACGCGGCCTGATCGGTCATCATCAGCGCGGGCCGCGCTGACCCGCTCCGCTGCTCAGCTGTGAGGCGTCACCTGAATGTCAGTGGCCATGGGTCATGAGGATTGTCAGTGCTCGGCCGTGCTCGGCCCGCGCGCCCGCCGCGTGATCGCCTCCGCCAGCGCCAGCGGGCTGGCGCTACCGGTCACCCACCACACGCTGGTGCCGGGCACGGCACACCCGTCCCCCGGCACCAGCCGGATTCCTGACGGCTAGGGCCGGAAGGTGACCGTGATGCTAATCCCGGCGGGCGGGCCAGCTGATACCGCGAATGACTCGGCTTCCGGCAAGCTCGCCACGATCACCCGGAGGTAGTCGAGCAGGTCATCGATCCATTTCTTCAGCTTCTCGGGCAAGCTCTCGTCGATCGGCGACTGACGGATGCGCTCGTTCAGCACCACGACTGCGGCCAGTTGCTCGACCAGCTTGTCCTGCGCGTTGGACCTGTCGACCGCCCCCGGCCGGGGAAGCGTAAAGCCGCCCAACCCTGGATCCGTGCTCATTACCGCCCGCCTCCCTGTTGGTACACCACACGCAAGGTACTGCTGCCAGGCCTATCACCGGCGCGGGTCCGCGGCGCCGACAACTGACACCCGGTGACGCCTACTACGGCAGCCGCATTTCACTAGCTGACCAGGGCGATCTCGGCGTCGCGGGTGAGTCTGGCGCGTTTGTGGAACCATCGTGAGCGGGCCTGGTGGCGGCGGGTCCAGGTGTCCCAGTGGATGACAAGCCACCGGGGCAGGGGCCGGGTGGTGAGGGCGGCGAGCAGGCGCTTGATCTCCGGGATGGTCAGCGAGATCATGCCGGGATCGGGGGGTGGCGGCTGGCCGGGCCGGACTGGGGGTGGCGCCTGGGTGTCGGTCTGGTCTTTGAGCTGGGCGGTGGTGACGGCGCAGATGGCCAGGGCGGCCATGACCAGCACGGCGTGGCGGAGGATCGCGGTGTAGAGCCGGGCCTGGCACTGATCGAGGCCGAAGCAGTCCTTCCCGAACTCGAAATCTTCTTCTACCGGCCATCTCAGCCCGGCGGCGCGGATCAGCCGGGCCTTGGTACTGGCGTTTCACACCCGCCGTGGCCTGGCCGGCCTTTTCCTGGCCGGTCTCGTCGATCGCCCCGATCACCAGGCCGCCCCGCCGCTTCCCGCGCCGCGCCGCATCCTCCAGCCCGGCCACCGCGAACCGGCGCACCACGGCCATCGCCGCGAACGTGTCCCAGCTCGCGTGATTGAGCAGCCGCTGGGTCTTATCCGGTGTCACGTCCCCGGCGTGCCGGGCGATGCTCCACCCGTTCCGCTCCGGCAGCTCGCTCATCACCGCGGCGATGTACTTGCCCGCCTGCAGCCACGGCTCCGTCCGCGCGAAACACGGCCGCAGCAGCTCCAGCAGCTCAGCCCGTCTCCGCAGCGCCAGCCCGGCGCCTATCCTGACGGCAGCAGCCGCCTCTGATTTTGTACTCGTCACACAGGCATGATCACGAGGCGGCTGCGCTCACGCCCGCCCATCATGTAACAAGATCACATCACCCGCGCCGGGTACCTTCGCCCAGCTCACAGCACGAAATGCGGCTGCCGTACTACCCGCTGACACCTGTGACGTTTTCCCGGGGTTAGCGAAACGACGCTTCTCACGGGCACCCGGCACGGGCGGAGAGTGCTCGCGTCTTACCGCGGAAAACGGCACAGTTTATGCGGTAGACCACGCGGCCACCTCGGCGAGCGTGTGACTTTCATCGGAAAGTGGCGTGGTTTCTTCGGCGGTATCTGGCAGGGATGGATGTGCAGGCGCTTCCCGCGACCCGGGCGACGCCCCCATAATCCGGCCCATGCCGTCATTCACGGTGTCTGCTTTCGGCGCGGGCAGTCAGGCTGCGTATGGACTCCCGGCAGGGCCAGCTGCCCGCATTTACCGCAGAACGTCTCGCTCTTAGGCGAAAACCAGTACTCGGTGCCATTCTCGGGACTGACGTGCTTACAGATCGTGCCGGCCTGTTCCAGCCGCATCAGCGCTTCGTAGACCAGGGCGTGCCGGGTGTCGAGCCGGTTGGCTATCTCGTCCTGTACGTGCCAGGTTCTGACGGGGCGTTCCTGCCGCTCGATGTAGACCTGGACGGCGTCCCTGATCTGTGCGGGATGTGGCATGGGTAGTTCCCCTCTCAGAGAGAGACAGCCGTAGGCTCCCTGTAGTGTTATCGGATCAGGTTTCGGGGTTCGCTTCCCCGTTCGCATCGTTCTCCGCCCGCCACTTGGTGACCCATTCCAACACGGCACTGCGGTTGAGCTGCCAGCTTGCCTGGCCCGGCTGGTTGGGGAACTCTGCCACGATGTCCTCTGTGAATGCCAGGAGCATCGGCGAAGGGGCTCCGCCCGGCATTACCCCGGTATCGTCCATAGTGCCAGGAGTCCCGAAGCCGAGAGCGTCGTTCAGGATGAGCGCGCCGGTCGCCAGTGGGCCGCTGCCTACGTATCCCCACGTCAGCTCACGATGGTCTGGGTCGCCGGGATGCCGCGGGTAATGGATGAATGTCCGCCGGGAGTCACCGGGCTCTGTGATGGTCACCTGACCGACATCTTCCTTGCCCTTTCGCGGCTTGCCGCTATACGTCACGGGAGCCGAGGCGTCCCATTTCCCGGCCGGAGATTCCTGGCGCGGGACCATGAGATGCGCAACCTTGCCTTTGGCGGTGTAGCCAGTCATCGCCGGGACGTTCTCGCGGATCATTGCGCAGATTCGCTGGTACTCGGCGGGTCCGGCGTACTTCTCAAGGCCCGCGAGTCGCAGGCCGGTGATCATCTCGTCAATGGTCATCGGCGCCGCAGGCGGCTCCTGCTCTGCGAGGATGGCATTGACGGCGGCGAAGTGGTCAGCCAGGAGCGTACACGCAAGACTCTCTCCTGAGATGGCAGTGACCGTGACCGGGCCGTCAATGGGGGTAACGCGTATCTCGCCGCCCTCAATCCCTCCCCACAGCCACCTGAGCACGTCGATGAACGCATCCCCTGGATGAAATATCCGGTTATGCTCGTGCTCCACGCATCTCCGGGCGTTGCTCTCCGCGAACCCTGCCTGCAGGTGCTGGTAAACATTCTGCGGCACGGCAATGTCGCTCGTGCTGCGCTTCCTCCGGAACATTCGCTCACGCCTTCTGCCCGTGGCTAGCTGAACAAACCTTAGCCCAGTACCGACGGCCTCCGGTTAGGGTGTGTCTTTCTGATAGGTGTGTCATTTTCGGGTATTCCGGTCATGCGGTGAGGGGGAGGTTCTCGATGGTAGCGGGGTCGTAGCGGGCTAGGTGATGCTCGTCGCGGTACCGGTTCTTGTAGTACCTTATGTAGTC
>WNFC01019141.1_pt1 | contig 15100 bp, 14 predicted proteins | sample 5400541 | NCBI WGS metagenome assembly WNFC01 (sample SAMN13153342, study PRJNA577476) | soil metagenome | isolation source: 120 cm saprolite under Douglas fir tree site 2 hole 2 replicate 1 | place: USA:California | collected 2015-04-18
CAACTGATGGGGAAGGCCGCCGAGGCGGAACGTGCTGCGCCGCACGTCGAACGGGCCGGTGCCACCCGGGAGCTGCAGCTCCAGCGTGCGCGGCGTTTCGCCCAGAAGCGTGGCGGCGAGGCCAAGCCGTGCCGCGTCCAGCCCACCCGACTCGAGCAGCCGCGAGAGCGGGACCCCAAGGAGCCGCTCGGCAAAGCGGTTCGCCAGCACCGGGCGGCCGCGAGAGTCGAAGGCAAGCACCGCCACGTCGATCTCGTCCATCACCCGCCGCAACAAAGCGCTCGCCTCGAGCGATCCGATGCGCTGGGCGTGCAGCGTGTCGGCGAGCTGGTTGATCTCCAGCAGAAGCTCGCCCAGCGGGTCGCCCACTCGCGCCCCGCGCCCGCGCACCGAGAAATCTTCCTCGCGAAGCGCCCCCAACAAGTTCGCCGCGGTCTGCAGCGGCCGCAGCACGCGCTCGCGCAGCGCGATCGAGACCAGCAGCCACACCCCCACCACCGCCGCCCCCACCGTCCAGCGCACCTTGGCCTCGGTGTCGATCACTTGCAACAACACCAGGGTGGCGGCGACGCCGGGCAGGCCTGCAAGGAGGGAGAGAAAGAAAACGTGTGCGTCGTGCGCCAGCCTCGTCTTCACGAAGCCTTCAAACCATGGTGCAGCAGCCGGCGGTAGAGGGCGCTGCGTGAGACGCCCAACTCGCGCGCCGCCTCGCTGACGTTCCCGGCGCAGCGGGCCAGCGCGCGCTGGATGAGGTGCCGCTCGGCGTCGTCGAGCGTCATGCGCTCGAAGAGCGCCGGGCCCTGCGCGGCCGGCGCGAGGAAAAGGTCGGCCAGCGCGATCTCCTCCGACCCGGCAAGCAGCACCGCGCGCTCCACCGCGTGCTCCAGCTCGCGCACGTTGCCGCGCCAGGGGTGGCGCACCAGCGCCTCGAGCGCATCGGACGAGAAGCGCCGCGCCACCGTCGCGCCGCGGTCGATCTGCCGCTGCAAGAAGAGCTGTGCGAGCTGCGGGATGTCCTCCGGCCGGTCGCGCAGCGGCGGCAGGTGCACCTCGACAGTGTTCAACCGATAGAGCAAGTCCTCGCGGAACTTCCCCTGGACAACTTCCTCGGCGAGCCGCGCGTTGGTGGCGGCGATGACGCGCACGTCGGCGTGCTTGACCCTCGACGAGCCAACCGGGTTGAACTCGCCGGTCTGCAGCACGCGGAGCAGCTTGACCTGCTGCCCCAGCGGCATGTTGCCCACCTCGTCGAGGAAGAGCGTTCCGCCGTCGGCAACCTCGAAGGCGCCGGCGCGATCGTTCTTCGCGTCGGTGAACGCGCCGCGCACGTGCCCGAACAGCTCGCTCTCGAACACGCCCTCGGCCACCCCGCCGGCATTGACGATCACCATCGGCCGGCCGGCGCGCCTGCTGGCGGCGTGGATGAAGCGCGCCAGCACTTCCTTGCCCGTGCCGTGCTCGCCGGTGACGAGCAGGTTGGCGTCGGAGGGCGCGACCTTCTCCACCACGCGCAGCACCGACTGCATTGCCGGCGAGCTGGCGATCATCCGCGGCGCGCTGCCGCGCAGGCGCGAGTTCTCCTCCTCCAGGCGGCGGCTCTTGCGCAGCGCCCGGCCCAGCTCGATCTGCGTGCGCAGCGTGGTGACAAGCCGCGCGTTGTCCCACGGCTTCTGCACGTAGTCGCGCGCGCCCCGCCGCATCGCCTCCACCGCGCCCTCGACGGTGCCCCACGCGGACATCACCACGATCGGCAGCATGGGGTCTATGGCGCGAATCTGCGCGAGCAGATCGAGCCCCTCCTTGCCACTTGTGGTATCTCGCGCGTAGTTGAGATCGATGAGCGCCGCGTCGAAGTCCTCGGCCTGCAGCGCGGCCAAGACCCCGCCGGGCGAGGTAGCCTGGACCATGGCCATCTGCTCGCGCTTGAGCAGAAGGCGCAACGCCTCGAGCACGTCGGGCTGATCGTCTGCCGCGAGGACCCTCATGCCCTATCCATCGCGCAGGTGGATGACGCGGTTCCCGACGGCGGCGTTGGCGTCGGAGTGCGCCACCTGCACGATGGTCGTCCCCGCCTGCCTTAGCTCGCGGAAGAGCTGCATGATCTCCGTGCCCTGTTGCGAGTGCAGGTTGCCCGTCGGTTCGCCGGCAAGCAAGATCTTCGGCCGCGCGATGACCCCCGCGCCACCGCCACCAGATCCAGGCGAAAGCTCTCCATCTGTCGCGCGCCCCTTCTCAAGCCGCCGAGGTGTCCGTCTCCTCGACGATGCGTCCGTCGAAGAGCGACACGGCGCGGGTGGCGAGGCGCGCGTAGGCCGGGTCGTGCGTCACCATGAGAAGCGTCGAGCCGGACTGGTGCAACTCGGAGAGGAGCTTCATCACCGCCTGGCCGTTCTTCGAGTCGAGGTTTCCGGTCGGCTCGTCGGCGAGCAGGATCAACGGGTCGCCGGCGACGGCGCGCGCGACGGCGATGCGCTGCTGCTGGCCGCCAGAGAGCTGGCTCGGCATGTGCTGGGCGCGGTGGCTCATGCCCACCCGCGCCAGCGCCGTCTCGACGCGCTGCTTGCGCTCGCTGGCTGGCATGCCGCGGTAGGTGAGCGGCAGCTCGATGTTCTCGAACACCGTCAGGTCGCCGATGAGGTTGAAGCTCTGGAAGATGAAGCCGATGTGCTCGTTGCGGACGTGGGCGCGCTCGCGAGGGGAGAGGTCCTGCACCGGCCTTCCGTCGATGACGAACGTCCCGCCGCTGGCCGTGTCGAGCAGGCCGAGGATGGCCAGGAGCGTCGTCTTGCCCGAGCCGGACGGGCCGACGATGGCCAGCCACTCGCCCTTCTTCACGTCGAGGTGGATGTTGGAGAGGGCGTGCGTCTCCACCTCGTCGGTGAGGAACACCTTCTCGATGCCTTCCAGGTGGATGATCGCGTCTGTCAACGAAGCCTCACTCGCTCGTGGGAGTCCCACGCGGACATGTCGGAGAGGATGACCACCTCGCCGTCGGCGAGGCCGTCGACCACTTCGACGGTGGAGACGGAGCTACGGCCCAACTTGACCTTGGTGCGGCGAGCTTCGCCGCCGTCCTTCGCCAGCTTGAAGAGCTCGACCTGGCCGTTGGGCTGCGCGCCCGCGGGCCGGCCGACGTAGAGCACGTCCTGGAGCTTCTCGATCTCGATGGTTCCCTCGACGGTCAGGTCGGGCCGCGCGCCGCGTGGGAGCTCCCCCGGGAGCGAAACGTCCACCTCGACCGAACCCTGGCTGGCCGACGGGTTGATTCGCGAAACCTTGCCCTGCACGATGCCGTTCCGCGTGTCGATGCTGGCGGAGAGCTGCAGCGCCACGTCGCGCGCCTGCGTTTCGGGGATGCGCAGCACGGCCTTCAGCCGCTCGGGCTGGACGACTTTCGCCAGCAGCGCGCCGGGCGTGACCCATTGGCCCAACTCCAGGGGCAGCTCGGAGAGGACGCCGCGTTCGGGCGAGCGCACCTTCATCCCCTCGACTTGCCGCCGGCGAAACTCGACCATCGCCTTGAGCCGCTCGACTTGCGCCTCCTGCGCGGCCACCTGCTCCTTGCCGCTGCCCGAGACGACGCCGAGGCGACGCTTCTCGATCTCGAGCCGCTTGCGCAGGCTTTCGGCCTTCTGGACTTGTTGCTGCGCCTCGATGGCGCTGAGGCTGCCGTTCTTGGCGAGGCCCTCGTCGGCCTCGGCGCGGCGGGTCGCGTCGGCCGCTTCCGCCTCGAGCGTCGCGAGCGAAGAATTGGTGTTGAGCGTGTTGCCCTCGGCGGTGGCGCGCAGGTTGATCAGATCGGCCCTCGACTGGGCTAGCTGCCTTTCGGCGTCGAGCGCCTGCAGCATGACGTCGGGGTTGGACAATTCCAGAATCATGGTGCCCGGCTCGACGGGCGCGCCGGGGCGCAGCGGGATGCGCTCGACGCGTCCAGCGGTATCGGCGGTGATCAGCCGGATCTGCTCGGGGACCAGCGTGCCGGGCCCCTTCACCTCGCGCAGCATGGGGCCGCGCTTGACGGTGTCGGTCCACAGCGCGGTCCGATCGACCACGGGCGCCGCCGCCCGCAGCCGCGACAGGGAGACGGTGACCGCCACCACGAGGAGCGCGCCGCCGCTCGCGGCCAACCAGCGCCTCCCCTTGCGGCGCGGCTTTCGCGGGATGTCGACGATGCTCACTGCTCTTTGGGGCTCGGCCATCGCCGGAAAAGACAGCGAAGTTCGTGCCAATCCGCGCAGAGAGGAGCAGGCGGCCGAGGTGGTCGTTTTTGGGACAGGCGATCCCGCGGCCGGACAGACCGCTGTGGAAGGGCCCCCCGATTTCCGGTCGGACGCCATGGCATCGGTTTCGCTTCCAGGGACCGCATGAACAACCTTCGCCTGGCACTGAGGTCGTTGTGGCGCTCTCCCAGCTTCACCGCCAGCGCCGTGCTGGTGCTCGCGATCGGCGTCGGGGGGAGCACCGCGGTCTTCAGCGTTCTGCGCGGTGTGGTGCTCCGTCCGCTGGGCATGCCGCAGCCCGAGCAACTGGTGCGCTTGTACGAGCGGCCGGCCGGAACGGAGGCGCGCTGGCCGTTCTCAGGACCCGACTATTTCGACCTGGCGCGGGAGAGCGGGGCGTTCGCGTCGGTCGCGGGCATCCGCGCCGGCCGGCAGACGCTCACCGGCCGCGGGTCGCCGATGCAGATCCGGGTCGCGCGCATCACCGCCAGCTTCTTCGACACGCTGCGGATCTGGCCCGCCATCGGTCGTGGACCGGCGGCGGAGGAGGACCTGGCCGGAGGACCGCGGACGGCGGTGCTCACCGACAGCTTCTGGCGCCGCGAGCTCGGCGCGGACCCCGCTGCGGTGGGCCGGACGCTCGTCCTCGACGGGCGCACCTACACCATTGGCGGCGTGATGCCGGCGGACTTCCATTTTCCGTTGCTTCGCCAGAGCGAGGTCCTGATCTCCCTCGCGCTCGACGGCAGGGAGAAGGAGTTCCGCGGGATGAACTTCATGGCGCCCATCGCCAGACTCAAGCCGGGCATCGGCCTGGGCGAGGCGCAGGCGGACCTCGAGGTACTGGCTCCGCGCATCCACTCGCGCATCGGCGAGCACGAGGGCTGGCGGATGGAGGCGAAGCCGCTTCTCGAGGATCTCGTGGGGCCGGTAAAGCCCGCGCTGACGGCTCTGCTCGGCGCGGTCCTGCTCGCGCTCTTGATCGCCTGCGCCAACGTGGCGAGCTTGCTCCTCGCCCGCGGGATGGCGCGGCAGCGCGAGCTCGCCATTCGCGCCGCGCTGGGCGGTGGTCGCGCCGCGCTGGTGCGGCATCTTTTGGCCGAGGCCATGGTGCTGGCCGCTCTCGGCGGAGGACTCGCCATCCTCGCCGCTCCCTGGGCGCTGAGCGCGCTGCTCGCCCTCGCGCCCCCGGACATGCCGCGCCTCGATGAGATTCGCCTCGACGGCGCCGTGCTCGGCTTCGCGCTTCTGGCGTCGATGGCCGCCGGGCTCCTGGCGGGGCTCTTGCCCGGCCTTCAGCTCACCCAGCCGCACTTGATGGACGTGCTGAAGAACGGGGCGAGCGGGACTCCGGGTCGTGCGCGCGCTCGGTCCGCGCTGGTGGTGGCGGAGACAGCGCTGGCTTTCGTGCTGGTTGCGGGTGCGGGCTTGATGATCCGCACTCTCTCCGTCCTGCTCGACGCGCCGACCGGTCTCGCAGCGCCCGAGCGGGTGCTGGTGGCCGATCTCGATCTGCCGCAGGCCCGATATCCGAGCGAACGGATCGCCGCCTTCGCGCAGCAACTAATGACAACGATGTCCACAGCTCCGGGCGTTCGAAGCGGCGCGCTGATGACCAGCGTTCCGCTCGATCCGCGGGCCCGCAGCGAGTTTGGTTTTGCTCTCGAGGGAGGCGACCCGTTCCCGCCCGGGCAGTCGCCCAAGACGGAGATCCTGTGGGCTACGCCGGGGTATCTGGAGACGCTGGGCGTCCCGCTCTTGCGCGGCCGCGACCTGCGCTGGGCGGACACCAAGAGCTCGCCGCACGTGGCGCTGGTGAACGACGCGTTCGTGCGCCAGTTCATCCCGCGGGGCGACCCGATCGGCCGGCGCATCTCGGAGCTGCTGGGAAAGGGGAACGACCCGTGGGAGATCGCAGGCGTGTTCGGCGACGTGCGCACCAAGGGACTGGATCGCGCGCCGGGGCCCCTGCTGGTGATTCCGCTGTTGCAGTATCCGCTGTCGTCGCTGCGGGTAGCGTTGCGCGCGGCGGGCGGAGATCCGATGCGGCTCTTGCCGCCCCTGAGGTCCGAAGTACTGGCGCTCGATAAGGACCTGCCGCTCTCGGTGGCGCGGTCGCTAGACCAGGTGGTGACCGAGTCGGTGGGCGAGCGGCGGTTCCAGATGACGCTGCTCAGCCTGTTCGCGCTGGTAGCGCTCGCACTTGCGGCGCTGGGGATCTACGGCGTGATGGCCTACTCGGTGGCGCAGCGCTCCCGGGAGATCGGCATCCGCATGGCGCTGGGGGCGGATTCGTCGGCGGTACTCCGCATGGTTGTGGGCGGCGGGCTCAAGCTCTCGCTACTCGGAGTCGCCGTGGGCGTGGTGGGGGCGCTGCTTGGGACGCGGGTGCTGGCCTCGCTGGTGTATCAGGTGAGCACTACCGATCCTCTGACGCTCGGGGTCACCGCTGCCGTGCTGGTGGGTTCGGCCGTTCTCGCTAGTTGGGTGCCGGCCCTTCGCGCGACCCGGGTGGACCCCGCGGTCTCGCTCCGCGCGGAGTAACGAGGCGCTCGGGCGAAACTGTTCCACCTGGCTCGATGTCATTGTAAAGGTGGAGTCATGCGAAGCACGACAGGTTCGGGCGGCTCCGATTGGGCCGGCGCGCGCGGGGAGAAATGGCGTGCTGGACTCACTGGCATGGAAGCGATGCGCGCGGCTGTTGACGAACCGCTGATTCGCGCGCTGCATCTCGAGGCGCCTTCTAGGATCGCCGATATCGCATGCGGCGGCGGTGGCACCTCGTTGGAGATCCTGCGACGAGCGCCAGCAGGAAGCGTCGTTCACGGCTTTGATATCTCGCCAGCCCTCATCGAATTGGCTCGCCATCGGATACGGCCCGACGAACGCGCCATCGCCTTCGAAACGGCGGACGTGGCGACGGTGCAGGCGCCCGAAGAACCTTATAGTCGACTGGTCTCGCGCTTCGGGATCATGTTCTTTGACGATCCGCCTGCCGCCTTTGCGAACCTGGTTCGATGGCTCGCGCCAGGTGGTCGGTTCGCCTTCGCGGTCTGGGCCCGGCCGGCCGACAATCCGTGGTTGACGACTGTGCGCGAAGCGACAGCCGAAGTCGTCGACGTGCCGTCGGCCGATCCTGAAGCGCCGGGTCCGTTCCGCTATGCCGAGGTGGACAAGCTGCTTTCCCTGCTAGAAGGGGCCGGTTTTGGCGAGCTCGACACGCGCGGCTGGCGCGGAGTACTCCCGATCGGTGGCGGGATGCCGGCCGTGGAGGCGGCAAAGTTCGCACTCGCATCCTTCTCTTCGTTCGGCGAGTTGCTCGCCGAAGCAGGTGACGAGGCGCTTGATCACGCGCGCCAGTCATTGACGGCACGCTTCTCCCGGCATGAACAGGACGGCGCCGTTCGGATGGACGCGTGCGTGCACATCTTCTCCGGCATGCGCCCGGGTCAAGGGACTCGCGCGCGACGCGAAAGCGGTCGCGGCGGTGTACGCCGAGGACGCGCCAAAGGTCAAGCAAGGGTTCCACAGGCACCCGGCGCTTCGGGCAACGAAGCCGGCGTATCGGTCATTGTGACTGTCGTCGCCGAGCGAATACTTGCAGCCCATGCACTCCTTCACGCCCATTCAGTCCTTGATCGGCGGCGCGCTCTTTGGTCTTGGCGCCGCTCTGTTGCTCTTGCTCAACGGCCGGGTCGCGGGAATCAGCGGCATCTTCTCGGGTCTCCTGCTGCCGGCGCGGGGAGAATTCGCGTGGCGAGCGCTCTTCGTCGGCGGCTTGATGTGCGGGGGCCTACTTGTGGGGCGCTTGCGTCCCGACCTTTTCATCAATTCGCTTCCGCGCTCGACGCTCGTACTGGTCGCCGCCGGAATTCTCGTGGGCTTCGGGTCGCGGCTGGCCAATGGCTGCACCAGCGGCCATGGCTTGTGCGGAGTCAGCCGCCTGTCCACTCGAAGCATCGCCGCAACGATTACGTTCTTAGCGTCGGGGATCGCGACCGCCACCGTGGTTCGCACCCTGTTCGGAGGTGCCCTGTGAAGCTCAACCTTGGTGCGTTCGTTGCCGGCCTGCTCTTTGGCGCAGGTCTCGCAATCTCTGGGGCCACCCAGCCCAGCAAAGTTTTCGGCTTGCTCGATGTGAGCGGCGCCTTTGACCCGAGCTTGCTCCTGGCATTTGTCGGGGGCATCGGAGTGCTTTGGGTAGCACAGCGGATTGCCCGACGCTCCAGTGCTCCGCTTTTTGCCGACCGCTTTCCGATTTACCAACGCACTCAACTCGACGGCCGTACCATTGGTGGGGCAGCGGTATTCGGCGTCGGATGGGCGCTCGCTGGAATATGCCCCGGACCGGCGCTTGCCTCGCTCGCATTCGGTGTCCGCGCCGCTCTCTTGTTCGTGCCCGCGATGGCAGCAGGAATGCTCGCATTTGAAGCGTGGGAAGCGGCGACCCGCAAGCGGAGGCCGCTTCAAGAGCGACCGCGTGGATCGGATTTGACGTGGGGATCATCACCGCCCTTGGCGTCTCTTCGCCAGCTCGCCGGGGGCTGTCCTGCGAAACGCTTGAAAGCGCGATTGAATGCAAATTCCGACGCATAACCAACCTGGGCTGCAATATCGGCAAGGCCCCGATCGGTATCGCGAAGAAGCTGGGCCGCCCACTGCAGGCGCCATCGCGTCAGGTAACGCATCAAGGGTTCGCCGAGCAGGTGCCGGAAGCGTTCGGCAAGCGCGGAACGCGACAAGGCAACAGATCGCCCGAGGGCTTCAACGGTCCAAGGGTGCGCCAGATCTCCGTGCATCAACTCGAGAGCCTTGCCGACAGTGGGGTCCTTCACCGCTGCAAGCCATCCAACCTCGTTCTCGCCCAACTCTTCCATCTTGCGCCGCAGCACTTCGACGAATAACAGCTCGGCCAGCCGTCCGAGAACGCAAGCCCCACCGGGTCGATTGACGCTGGCCTCCTCGAGCATGTAACGGCAGTTGGTCTCGAGCCAGGAGGTTGACGGTTCGGTCCTCGCGCGGACCCATAGGACGTGGGGGAGCTGTGTAATCACCGGACTGAAGAGCGCATCATCACAATGCAAAAAGCCGCAAATTAATTGCGTGCGCTCTCCGCCGCCGCCGTGAACCACGGTCGGGCATTCTGGCCAAGGGGGCGGCGTGAGTACGTTTGCAAGCGGCGTCTGGATGGCGGCAAGCGGATTACCCATTGCATGAGGGTCGCCGTAAGGCAGCGCAATGACGTCTCCGGTTGAAAGTAGAAATGGCTCCTTCTGGTCGACGGACACCGAGCACCGTCCCTCGGTGACGACGTGGAAGAAGATCAGGCTCTTGGCGCCTGGGACGAGAAATGGCGCGGCTTGGCGCGAGTCGGGCGCCGAGAGGGACCAGGGCGAGGAGAACTCGCCTCGAAAGAGAACTGCGCCGGAGAGGCGCACGGACCGCAACACTTGAGTGAGGATGTCCATCGCTTTCGCCATGACCACAATCTCATGTTTTCTGCAACTGTGGGCTTACTCGCCGTTGCAGTCGCCGGATGGACCTACGAGCGGCGCCTCGGGCAAGTAAATTGGCTTTCTGGCCATTCTCACCGCGAATCCAAAGGACGAATGTCCGAGCACGAATCTGGCGAAACCAGATGCGAGTGGAACAAGTCCGAAATAATTCCATGGAAGGAGATTGTTCATGACGTCCGAGAAAATTCGCGAAACGATGGCTCTGTGGGAACGTCAACCCGATAAGGCGAAGGGCAAGCCGATGGTCAAGGCGCGATCGGAAGGCTCTCGCGCGATAATCGAGGCGGGTTCCTTCACCTGGCACGCTGATTTGCCTCCGGCGCTGGGCGGCTCGAACGAGGCTCCGAGCCCGACGGCGCAGCTATTGGGTTCGCTCGCCGCCTGTGCGGTTGTTTTTGTTCGCGACACATTGGCGCCTCAGTTGGGCACTCGCGTCGACGCGGTCGAGGCCACGGTACAGTGCGAAACAGATTCGCGCGGCTTACTGGCGATGGACGGAGCAGTTCCGGATTTAGCCAATATCCAACTGAAAATGCAGATTCGATCGCCTGACGGCGAGGCGGCAGCGCGAAAGCTCTTTGAGGCTTGGCAACAGCGCTGTCCCATCTATCTCGCACTGACCCGGGCGATGAGCGTATCGGCTGCGCTGGAGCATCCGCAGACTTGAATGTTTGGCCAGCGCAGCGGGCGCATCGGCCGATCGTGAATCTACAGGGGAGCGCGTCACCAGCACGCGCTTGCTGTCTTCGTCCGCTGGGAAGAGCATCTCGATCCGAAGTTCTTGCAGCGTCACGTCGAGGGGCGTGCCGAGGGTTGCGATGGTCGTGAAGAGTCGCAATCCGAGCGTGCCTCGGCGAAGCCGCACCGGAACGAGGAGCGGAAGCGCCTCTTCCGGGCTGGGTGGAGCACCGAGCTCGCCCCAGGCGGGAGCGATCGTCCTGAGGAGCTCCTCATCCGCCGCGTCTCGCATCTGGGGAGCGCTCCCGAGCTCGCGCATCAGTCGGCTGAGAGTCTTGCGAGCGACGTCGGTCCAGTTTTCGAGGTGCTCGCGCATGCCCTGGGTCGTACCGCGCGTGACGCGACTGGTGGGGTCGGGGGGGTCGACCTCGTCGTGGAGACGATGGGGCCAGACACGATCGAGCAATCCATGCGCGCCGTCGGCTCGCACGGCCAGATCATGCTGCTGATCGCCCGCGGCAAGGAGAGGCCCGACATCCATATCTCCGCTGCGAGCTACGGCATGACCGTGGCGACGATTCGCCGCTTGTTTGTGGGCAGCCGGGCGAGCTTCCAGGCCATGAACCGCGCGATCGCCGTGGGTGGCATTCGACCGATCATCGACCGCACATTCGCGTTCTCGGAGGTCCACGATGCCTACCGCTACTGAACAGTCGTGTCAGGCCTTGCCCTCTCTACGTGTAACTAAACGGCCACCTCCGAGTCAGGGCAGGAGACACAAACCCAAAAAGGGGGAAAAGTCATGAACGTTGGGAAGAAGATAGTCTTGTGTCTTGTGGGGGTGATCTCTGCGTCTGGACTCGCGCGTGCTGAGGCAATTCTCGTCCTCGAGGGCCCAGTCGACGAATTTCAGAAGCTGAATGCAAAGTTCAATTTCGACTCGAAGCTCGGCCGCGCCTGGGTCGATGTCGAGCAGGTTGATTCAGAATTCCAGCCGAACAGGAATACAGTTGCGAAGACCGTGGACGGGCTATCCTATGACTCGAAAGCGAAAGAAGTTGTCTATCAGCGAGGGGGCAGCCGAATTGTCTGTGCCCAAGGGAAGAGCTTCCTCGGAGAATCCACCGCGCGCGCGACCGGAAACTGCCCCCTGGTGGTTTCATACGAGCAACGCACAGTCGATGACGGAGTTCGTCCGAGGACGCAAACTTTTGCCAAGGTCACTCTGAATCCGGAAATACAACCTAGCCAAACGTCCCAGAAGCAGGATGCTAAGAAATGATTGGCTCAGTCGGAAATAGATAAAGCGCTCGCAGCGGGCCACGAGGTCGACAAGGGCGGTCACTTTGCGGCCTGGGAACAGCCGGAGCTCCTCGCCGCCGAGCTCCGAGCAGCATTCGGAGCACTCCGCTGATTTCGAACGGAGGCGGGCTACGGGCGCCGCTGGTGGCCGTTCCGAGCCGCGCTCCGCGCCATGGGTTTGATTCGAGGTGGAAAAATGACCGAACACATCAACCATCATCGCCGCCGCTTTCTCAGTACCGCCCACCATCACCATTGGCAGTGATTTCGGTCACAATGTTCCCCAGGAAGCGCCGGAAGCATTTGCGAAAGCCGTCCTCGACGTCGCCGGATTCTCCAGCTGATGAGCCAGTGATGTCTCGACGCCACATCAAAGGGGTTCAACATGAAAGCAAGCGAGCTCGCATTCACCGCCACATTTCTTGCCGCCAGCGCGGCTGCGATTGACGCCATGGCTGAGGACAAGATCAGGGCAGAGCAGGGGATCGCCGCGGCCGTTTCACTACCCATTGAAGGCGAGTTGCCTTCTCTCGCCGGCGCGACTGGGTGGCTCAACTCGGAGCCACTGACAGCGACCGGCCTCCGCGGCAAGGTCGTCCTCATCGACATCTGGACGTATACCTGCATCAATTGGCTGCGCACGCTCCCCTACGTGCGCGCGTGGGCCGAGAAATACAAGGACCACGGTCTGGTGGTGATCGGCGTGCACTCTCCTGAGTTCCCATTCGAAAGAGACGTCGACAACGTTCGACGAGCCGCGAAGGACATGGCGGTCGACTATCCGATTGCGATCGACAACGATTTCACCCTATGGCGCGATTTCAAGAACAATTATTGGCCGGCGCTCTATATCATCGATGCGCAAGGGCGTATCCGACATCACCAATTCGGCGAGGGGGGATACGACAGAGCAGAAAAACTCATCAAGCAATTGCTGGCGAAAGCCGGATACGGCGGCATCGGAAACGAGCTGGTTTCAGTCAATGGCCGTGGCGCCGAAGCCGCACCCGACTGGGGCAGCTTGAAGTCTCCGGAAAACTATCTCGGCCATGAGCGCACCGAGAACTTTGCGTCTCCGGGCGGCGCTGCATTGGACCAGCCCCGCGCCTATGTGGCCCCCGCGCGGTTGAGGCTCAATCATTGGGCCCTTTCCGGCGGTTGGACGGTGCAGGAAGGCGCCATCCTGCTGAACCAGGCCAACGGGCGGATCGCGTACCGTTTTCACGCCCGCGATCTTCATCTCGTCATGGGACCTGCAACGCACGGAGGTTCCGTCCGATTTCGCGTGCTGATCGACGGACAGCCGCCTGGCGCTGGCCACGGAACTGATGTTGACGACCAGGGCAACGGTACGGTTACCGAACAACGGCTGTATCAGCTGATCCGGCAACCGAAGGCCATCGCTGATCGACTTTTCGAGATCGAGTTTCTCGATCCCGGAGTGGAGGCTTATGCGTTCACGTTCGGCTGATCCACGCCAGGCTCATTCGCCCGATCACGGCGCACCTCGGGAAACGGTAATCCGCGAAGGCTCTCGGCCGGTCAGCGCCGAGCAGCGGTTGAAAAAACTCGGCATCAAGCTCCCGGCGCCGCCTGAGCCGTTCGGGGCCTATGTGGAAGCGGTGCAGACGGGCAATCTGCTTTTTCTGAGCGGGATGCTTCCTACGGAAGGCCACGGGGCGAAATTTATTGGGCGCGTCGGCGCGGAGCTCGATCTGGAAGCGGGGCGTCAGGCGGCTCACCTCGCGGCGCTCAACGTCCTCGCTGTCGCGCGGCAGCATTTGGGATCGCTCGACAAAGTGACGCGGATCGTCCGGCTCGGCGTGTCGGTGGCCACTTCGGGAGATGTCCGCGATCAGCCGAAAGTCGCTGACGCCGCTTCGCAGTTACTACAAGACGTCTTCGGGAAGGACAAGAGCCCTTGTCGCTTGGTGTATGGCGTCGCAAGCCTTCCGCTCGGCACGCCTGTCGAGTTGGAAGTGATCTTTGAGGTGTTTACGTGACATATACCTCCTGGAATCGGAACCGACTTACAGCGAAACACCGCATGGCGTTGTTGGTTTCTCTGACGCTCGCGTCATTTCAATGGCTGCCCCAAGCCCAAGGAAAGGAACGTCCTGTGGAACACCCGACTTTTTATCGCAGGACACAGATAGATGGGCTCTCCATCTTTTACAGAGAGGCCGGCCCGAAAGACGCGCCGACGCTTCTCCTGCTGCACGGACTTCCCTCCTCATCGAGGATGTTCGAGCCGCTCTTCGCCCGGCTTTCCGATCGCTATCACCTGGTCGCGCCCGATTACCCGGGCTTCGGCCACAGCGACTGGCCGGACCCGAAAAAATTCGCGTATACGTTCGATCACTACGCGGAGATCATGAATCACTTCACCGAAGCGCTCGGGCTCTCGCGCTACACGCTCTACATGCAGGATTACGGCGGTCCCGTGGGTTTTCGCATGGCCTTGGCCCATCCGGACCGGATCGTGGCTCTCATCGTCCAGGACGCCGTGGCGCACAACGAAAGCCTGGGGGCGAATTGGAAGCCACGGCGGGCCTTTTGGGCCGATCGCGCTGCCCACGAAAGCACGCTTCGCACAAATCTCCTGTCGCTGGCGACGACGCGCACGCGCCATGTCGGGAACGATCCCAACGTGGAACGCTATGACCCGGATCTCTGGACCGATGAATTTGCCTTTCTCAACCAGCCCGGCCAAGCGGACATTCAAAGCGACCTCTTCTACGACTACCGCACGAACGTCGACGCCTACCCCAAGTGGCAGGCTTGGATGCGCGAGAAGCAGCCTCGGCTTCTCGTCCTTTGGGGCAAGTACGACCTGTCTTTCGAGCTTTCGGAACCGGAGGCCTATCGCCGCGACCTGCCGAAGGCGGAGCTCCACGTGCTCGACGCGGGCCATTTCGCGCTCGATACCGCAGCGGATCAGATTGCGCAGCTCGTCCGGGGCTTCATGAAGTAGCGAGTGCGAGCCGGGACAGGGTCCGCCGCGGCCAAGAAAGCCAAGCGAGAGAGCGGCGGCGGACGGGCCCACTCAATGCGGCCGCGGTGCGAGGTGGAGTTTCGCGGCCATGGTCACTAGATCGGCGAGAGAGGCGGCCTTCATTTTTCGCATCACACTGCCTTCCAGCTCAACAATTTCAACTATCTGATGACGTTCGACGGAGTCATTGCGGCTCGCGGCGGCATTCCACTTGCCGTCGAAGGCCGTTCCTGCATGCGCGGCGACATCGATCGAGCGCAACATCTTCCCGCTCGCAGGATGGAAGGCGCAGGCCTATGTGAAGGGTCTGTACTACTTCAACGATAGCGCGCGAGGAGGGTTGGGCTGCGACGTCGGTCATTGGGGTGGACCCAAGAGTCAGCAAATAC
>WNFC01020912.1_pt1 | contig 15100 bp, 15 predicted proteins | sample 5400541 | NCBI WGS metagenome assembly WNFC01 (sample SAMN13153342, study PRJNA577476) | soil metagenome | isolation source: 120 cm saprolite under Douglas fir tree site 2 hole 2 replicate 1 | place: USA:California | collected 2015-04-18
AAGGAACTGGCACGCATCAGAGGAGAAGGTAACAGAAGCTTACTTCAGGCGACGCTAAAGTCAACTTATGCTGCGCGCGAGACGGTCGGCAAAGTCCAACGTCTGTACCTGCCATATCGGGATTGTGCCTGGATTACGGCCAAACCTTAGCTTACCGATTAGGTAAGGGTTGCCGACTATATGGACACAATTGCGCGAGGCGGCCCGGTGGTCGTTCCGAACGTGCTGCTATTCAGGGAAATCGCGCCTCATTGAAGTATCAAAGTCCCCCTGTCGAGCGTGCCAAGGCTCTCTGTTTAGTTTGTCTGGGGCGTCGCCGCTTGGACTCAATGAAAACGCCAACACTCTTCGCCGGCATGGGTTCCGCAAACAGGTGTCCCTGGGCTGACCCACAACCAGCTAATGCCAACAGGCGATGTTGTTTAGTTGTTTCTACCCCTTCAGCGACCACTTCAAGATCTAGATTGCGCGCCAAGCCGATGATTGTCTTAACAATGGCATAGTTTTCGGCATCCATCGTTGCAACGAACGACTGATCGATTTTTAGGGTGTCGACTGGAAAACGACGAAGATAACTCAGGGAAGAATAGCCCGTGCCAAAATCGTCGATACTCAGCTTCACTCCTAAAGTCCGCAGCTGCGACATGGTTTGGCCGGTCGCCGCAACATCATTCATAGCCAGGCCCTCGGTGAACTCGATGGTTATGCACCGCGGATCCACCGCACTGTCTTCCAGTGCATCTTTGACGTGCCCGATAAAACCAGCGTGCGAGAAATGCTTTGAGCTGATGTTGATGCTGACATATAACGGCGGGTCAGCAGGATAGCGCCGTTGCCAACTCGCCGCCTCCAAACACGCCTTCTTTAGAACCCAGACACTAATAGGAACAATCAGACCGCACTGTTCTGCTAACGGGACAAAAGTGCTTGGTGGTATCGAATTCAACCCCGAGGGCTGCCACCGCAAGAGTGCCTCGAAGCCCTGCACTGCCCCCGTATCTACCGCGACGATTGGCTGGTAGTGAAGTGCCAGTTCTTCATTTTCGAGAGCATATCTCAGCTTGGCTTCCAGAAGAAGTCGACTCATGACTTGCTCATGCATTACGCGGTCAAAGAGCTCACTGCAAGCCTTGCCTCGGCTTTTCGCACGATACATAGCGATATCGGCATTCTGAAGCACCGCCTCCGCAGGTACCTCTGGTGATGTCAGCGCGATGCCAATTGAAATGCTCTTAAAGACCTCATGACCCTCTAGTAGGAACGGTTGTGCAAATGAAGACTGGATTCTCTCGGCTACACGGATGGCATCGCTCGGGTCGGCAACGTCCTCCACTAGAACCGTAAACTCATCTCCACCCATCCTCGCTATCGTGCCGTCGCTGCGCATGCATGCGCGTAGTCTGTTGCTCACTGCTTTGATTAAAACATCGCCGGTTGCGTGGCCATAGCAGTCATTGACGACCTTGAAGCCATCGATATCAATGAAAAGGACGGCCGCGGCCTGGTGTGGATGCCTTTTCATCCGATCCACGACGCTTTGCAGACGTCCCAAAAACAAGGCCCGGTTGGGAAGGCCGGTGAGCACATCGTGGGTAGCGTTAAAAAGCAATTCTTCCTGAGTCTGTTTCCGTTCTGTTATATCGCGGGCATTGTAGACGATGCCGCCGATATTCTTGTGCTGAATCAAGTTTCGAACCACACACTCGAAATGGAGCCACCTTCCGTCTGCATGTCGCAACCGGAACTCAACGATCAGATTCTGTCCATACGCTACCGAGCGCGGCCCCGTGCTCATGGTTTTCGCGAAATCGTCCGGATGAACCAGGTCGATCATGTTCCTGCCCACGAGACTATCTCCATGCACCGCAAGAACTGTATGAACGGAAGGGCTAGCGTACTGGATTTGGCCAGAGTTATCGGCGATAAGAATGATGTCGGTTGACTGCTCAGTGAGAGCGCGGAAGCGCTCTTCGCTCTCTCGGAGGGCGTTACGTTCGGTTTCTTGCAACTGGCCGACGTGCTCTTGTTTCTGGAGCCGGAGAAAAAGTATCAGGATGGTCGTCGCTGCCAATATGGCCGCCGCCAGAAATTCGTTTCTAGCTCTCAGCGCAACACCTTGGGCCCATTTGTCCTCGCCTTCAATGGCAATCTGCACTTGGTGCTGCATCGAGTCGAACTGGGGGCTGACCTCCTGGATATCGACCTGCTTTGCCTCGTCAAAGTCCCCAAATTGCATCATGAACCATTGCCGGCCGGCCGACGTGATGTAACTGTCCAACGCTAGCCAGACCCTCTCTAGGGCAGCGGTGTGATAAGCATGAAGGTGTGCCGCCAGTACTGCTTTAGGCAGTGCGTGTCTTACCTCCAGCATCTCTGTGTCCGCTTCGGGGGTCAGGTTCTGCTTTTGCAGGGCTGCCAACGTAAGATTGTTGAAATCTCGCGTAAGAACTGCAATTTGATTGAGAATTACTTGGGCAGAGCGGGCTTCGTCGATCTGATTCCTGTGAAACCAAGAGAGAGCAGCTAAGACGGCGATGGCCGTCACGAGAAAACCAAATACAAAGGGCAATTTCGGACGTGCTACTAGACTCCCAGACCGCGGGATGAAGGTTCTCCGCGTAGCCCCGAACATTTTGACCATGAGGAACCGAACAGATCTCTTCGCAAGTGCGTCCTCCGTACGAAGTAATCCTTCAAGACCCTCTAGGCTGGACTCCTGGCCATCGGTAACGACAGTGGTTTTCGGCGTCTCCAATGCGGGACCCCACAACCCAAATATGTGATTCTCTCTTACTGCCGAGGGCTGAACACCTTACGAATGTAATCAAGATTCCGTTACCTTTAGACTGGCTCACTTCGCTAGAGAGTGAGCCTTTTGGGGGCACACTTCGTTGTGAGTGGACGTTCGATTCGGAGTGCCGATCGGCGGTTCTTCGGCGGACTTCCGCAACCGAGCTTCCCACAATTTCGGAAGGACACTGGACGAGTACGGGCTACTCGGAAGTAACTGTTGCTAACTAACAGGCCATAGCACTCAAAACCCTTTCGACCCGTGCACGCCCTTGATCTTGTCAGTATGGAGTAAGAGTATCCGCTGAGTGGGTTTAGCGGGGGCGGAAATTGGTGATGAGCACTACGTCTGAGGTGTGACGTCCCCGCGACAGAACCAGTTTGCCGTCCGCCGAGAACGCGTAGCTGGCGATTTCTTCGGCGTCGAAATGCGTGACCTGAACATTCGCACCACCCTTCAGCGGCATCTTCCAGATGTTTGACACCCCGTTGCGGTTGTCGACATAAGCGATCGCGTCGCCCTGCGGCATCCACGACTGCGATCCGGCGGTTTCCGGCAGTTCTATGGTCTGGGTAATCTTGCCGGTTGCAATAGAGAGGATGTCCGTCTGCCTGCGGTTGGCCGGTTCATCGAAGTACTGCACGATCAGAGATTGCCCGTCCGGCGAAACATCAAACAAGAATGCCTTCAGCTCGGAAACCTTCTCGGGAGTGCCACCACTCAGTTGCATTCTATACACATTCTGGAATCCTGGCGCCAGAGGACTGTAGTAAACAGATTGCCCATCGGGAGCAAAGAATCCATAGTAGACTGAATTGTCCGAGGTGAGTTGCCGCAGGCCGGAACCGTCGCTGCCGACGATCCAAAGATTGGTGTTGTAATGGCTATCCGTATCCGAAAACACGATCGACTTGCCGTCGCGCGATAGCTTGGGGAATCGCCCACTCTCGCTGACGGCAACACGACCCCCACCCCGGAAGTCGGTCGTCCAGATCGTGCGACTCTCGGTTTTCTCTCCCGTAAAAACCACCTTCTTCCCGTCGGTGTCTACGCCATTTTGTCCATTCACCCCCGCGTGCGTGAGTTGCTCTGCAGTCTGGTAGCTCCCCGACGCAGCGAAGATCTGATAGGAAAAAATGTCTTGCAGCGTTACCAGCGTAGTGCTGTCCCGGGTTACGCCAAAGCTGTAGGAACCGTAGCTGTCCAGGTCATTGGTGACGCGGGAAACGACGCCTTCCGGATAGGACATGAAAAAGACCTGCCAAGCTGGGGAAGAAACAATGGCAGGTCTTGTGGCAATCTGTCGAGAAAAGATGTGGCCGTTGCTGAAGAATTCAACGCGAATCAGCTACGACTTTTATCTGGATACGTACTTGTTGCCCAAATGGGGTTCAATGAAACTCACCAAAATGAGGATCATTGAACTTCAGGACTTCTTCAACTCGTTTTCTCCTCGTCTGGCTCCGAAGACGATTCGTAACATGCACGGCTGCATGAGAGCTGCTTTCAATCAGGGCAAAGCGTGGGGTTTGCTGACGGCGAATCCCGCGCAAGGTGTCCGACTGCCTCGCAAGAAGGCTCGGAAGCCTCCTGTAGTGCTCGCAAAGCAGGACATTCGCCGCGTAATCGACGCTTTGCCGGAACCGACAAAATCCATCGTTACACTGATGATCGTTGGTTCGTTACGGATCGGAGAGGTTACCGCGTTGCGGTGGGGAAGAATTCAGCCCGACCGCATTGAAGTCGTAGACGCTTCTATGAAGGCGAGTTCGACGACACGAAGACCGATGCCGGTCATCGGAGCATCCCCCTTGATTCTTTCGGAATCGTTCGGGGGGTTCTCGATGCAGCTTGGCAAAGGTCGGGGTATCGTAAACCGGAAGACTTGGTTTTTTCGAACCAGCGCGGCGGGCCTATACACCGTCGTAATCTGCTGCGGCGGCAACTCAAGCCGACAGCTAAGAAGCTTGGTTTGCCGGCGACTGTGGACTTCAGGAGTTTTCGAACCATGCACTCAAGTCTCATGAGCAGTGTTGGCGTTCGGCCTGAGGTGACGCGGGACAACATGGGACACGCGACAGTTGACGTGACCCAGAATGTTTACAACAAGACGTGGTGGGAAGAGCGAGCTGAAGCAGTGAGCATGGCTGCCGCCAGCGTTTGGCGGGAGTTTATGCCCACGCCGCAAGTGCCTACGGCAATGTAAACCCTTTTGTAAACCCTCTATTCCCGTACAAAGTTGTAAGTCTTTGATTTGAAATGGTCGGGGAGAGAGGATTTGAACCTCCGACCCCCTGGTCCCGAACTATGAAAGTACAAACTCCAAGTGCTTTATCTGGTGTCGCTTAGGGAGCAGCGTACCTCTTTTTCTCTCGCTCAGTTGTACCGATCTTGTACCGAACAGCCTAGGATTGCAGACTGGATAGCTGTGTCGCTTGGAATCAGAAGGAGCTTCTCTTCTTTGTCTGAGTCCTTGTTGCCAAACGGCTTCATGGTTATTACAATAGTAATAACATGTCGGGGGTCAGCTGTGGTCGAACTCAAGGTCCGCAAATTCGGGAACTCGCTCGGAGTTGTCCTGCCGAAAGAGGTCATCAATCGTCTGCGCACCCGGGACGGTGAACCGTTGTTCCTGATCGAAGCTTCGGAGGGTGGCTACCTGCTCACGCCTTACGATCCCGGCTTCGAGGAAAAAATGGCGAAGGCGGACGACATCATCAGCCGCTACCGCAATACACTCCACATTCTCGCCAAGTGAAGGAACCGGTCTGGATCGACGACCGCGATGCGCTCGCCCTGCACGATCGCCTGCTCGCGCTGCACGGCGGCACGGTGGGATTGCGCGACGATGGCTTGTTGAAATCAGCCCTGGCTCGGCCGCAACAGCACTTCGCCTATGCCGAGTCTCCCGATATTGTCGACATGGCCGCCGCGTATACGTGGGGCATCGTGCGCAACCATCCTTTCGTAGATGGCAACAAGCGCACGGGATTTGTGGTGGGAGTCCTGTTTCTCGAACTCAACGGTTATCGCTTCAGCGCTAGCGAGGAAGACGCAGCGCAGGTGGTCCTGGAGTTGGCGAGCGGGAACCTCGACGAAGCGGGCTATATCGCTTTTCTTCGCGCTCATGCATCGCTTGGAAAAAAATGAAACAGCATTTCCGTACCCAAAGACACCGCAGAAACGGACCTTCTTTCTCAATTTCTGATTGGCACCCTGGTGGGTGAACCGAAGCGACGCATCCTCCGTGATCCTCAACGGGACGACGGATCTGAGGAAGTAGGTTAACGGTTCGCCCCACCTGGATCTTCCAATCAACCACTCGAATCGGCGGCGAGGACTTCCAGTCCGGATTTGACGAGATGGAGCGGAAGGACGGCAAGAGATCGGAGCACCCGGTCCAAATATCGCCGAGTGGTATTCGAACTCCGGACGCGCCGGATCTCTGCCAACAGCGCTTTCGCGGACGACTCGTGGGGGAAATGCCCAAGCTGCTCCGCTGTCACCTCAAGCCCCTGCAAATCGGAAGCTTCGGATGGCCAAGGCTATTCGGATAACCCAGGACAGTGCCCGCGCCTTGAAAAGCGCAGCGATCTGTTGCTCTCCCAGGCTGCGGAAAACCATCAAGGCCGTGGGCGGGACCTGTCGCTTGTGGCCGAATTCCCCGACCGCGAGCCGGTTGTTCTCACCGGCATACTCGTTTACACCCGGTCCCGAGGATTGGTTTCACGAGGGATCAAGAATTTAGTTCCGCTGTCAATCTGCAAGACAAGTGAATACTTCGGCCTACACCGTAGGGTTCGGTTACTGCGCACGACGCCTGTGAATACACTGCCAGTCTGGGCTTCGCTCCGCAGGGTTCGGGAACGCGACCTTCATTCCCTTCTCAATATCTGGATAAGTGTGGGGAATACTGACGCCGGCAGGCCTGTTGATCTTGTCCTTCGGTCAGAGGGTTCGATGAGTAGTTAGGTCGCTCGCCAGCGGCATCCGAAAGCCAAGACCCGCCAACTGGACACGACGTCCACAGCGGAATGTGGAAAACGCGACTACTTCCTCGTTTCATGTCTCGGGTAAAATGCCGAGAGACGTTCTACCCGGCACACGCATGAATCTTTCGACGAAACTGGCGGACAATTTTACCCACATTGTTCGCAAGCGCGGCGAGGACTACCACTCTCGGCGCTGCGTCCGAATCGAGCTGGGTTCCGAATCCGAGATGTTGGCCCGTGTGCGCGGCTCCGGGAATTATGACGTGGAGCTGACTTTTGGCGACGGCACACTCTCGGTCTGGTGCGACTGCTCCCAATTCGCGGAAAACGCCGTCCCCTGCGAGCATCTATGGGCGTGCGTTCTCGCGGCCGACGAACAGAGGTATCTTTCTGCCGCTGCCTCAACGGCGGACCTGGTCTTCGATTGTGATGGTCTTAATCTCGATGGCGGGCTCGGAGGCGAAGATATCCTAGAGCCGTTCGTCTCGCCCGCTGCCGCAGTTCGGACGTTCCCCGCGCCCAAACAACCGTCCTGGCGGCACCAAGTGAGCGAGATTTTCGCGACCGGCGCACCACCTGGCCGGCTAAACGCGAGCCCCTCTACGTTGTGGATGTTTCTAGGACACTTCAGAGTACGGGGTTGGTCCTCTCGCTCCGATCACGCGAACGTAAAGCGAACGGCGATTGGGCACGCCCCAAGGCGCTCGCCATCAAGCGAAGCGAGATCGCGCAACTACCGCTTGCGGACGACCGCGACATCTTGTCGGCCTTAACCGGAGGTCAAGAATATGGATACGTTGATCATTACGGATACTTTGATCCGTACAGCCGGGTTCCAGAATCATGTGTGCTCTCGGCCACCATGGCCACAATGCTCATGCCGATGCTGGCGCGAACCGGACGTTGCTACATGCGACTTCAAGATGAAGCTGACGGCTTCACCCCGGTCACCTGGGATGAAGGTAGTCCTTGGAACTTTGAACTCGTGGTGCGCGGAGGTGAGACCGGAGAATGGACAGTGGCCGGCGTTTTTCGGCGGGGACAGGAGGAGATGGATCTGGCCCTGCCGGTTCTGATCGCGCAAGGTCTTGTGTTCACGATGGACCGCGCGGCACCGCTCGCCAAGGCCACTCCCTTTGAATGGGTTTCGGTCCTCCGGAAAAAGGGGGCGATCAGGGCTCCCGAAAAAGAAAAAGATGCACTCCTGGCCGCCCTGCTCTGCTCGCCCAACTTGCCACCGCTCAATGTGCCGGAAAAAATGCGATACGAAGAGGTGGCGCTCGAACCCCATCCTGCCTTGAAGATTTCGAAGGCACGTGTCTACGGAACCGAGCGTTTGCATGCAGAACTGTCATTTGCGTATGAGGGCCGAAAATTTTCGGCGTTCGATCCGACGAGAGGCTTTTTCGAGATTGGCAGCCGCCGCTTTGTCCCCCGCGATTACGCTGCAGAGAGGGCTGCCACCGCACTTCTTCACCAACTCGGCGTTAAACTTCGCCAGCCAAGGGACTGGGAACCGACGCCAGACTTGGAATTGGCGCCGAGTAAATTGCCTCGCGTCGTGCGCTCACTCATTGAGGCGGGTTGGCTCGTCGAAGCCGAAGGGAAGATTTTTCGACGCCCCGGGTCATTCCGTTTCGAGGTTTCCAGCGGCGTGGACTGGTTCGAACTGCATGGTGAGGTGGACTACGGAAACACCACGGCGCAGCTCCCGCAGTTACTCGAGGCATTGCGTCGCGGCGACAACTTAGTCCAGCTTGGTGATGGAACTTACGGTGTATTGCCGGAAGAATGGTTGCGCCGAATGGGCCCCTTGGCCGGAATTGGCACGCCCGAGGACAACCACATTCGCTTTCGGCAGAGCCAGGCAGGACTGCTCGACGCGTTGCTCAGCGCGCAGCCGGAAGCCAGCTGCGACCAGACCTTTGCGCGTATCCGTGACGAACTGCGCAGTTTCCACGGCGTCGAACCCGCCGAACAGCCTGCGGGATTTGTGGGTCAGCTTCGCAACTACCAGTGCGAAGGCTTGGGGTGGATGCATTTCCTGCGACGTTTGTCCTTCGGTGGCTGCCTGGCCGATGACATGGGCGTGGGCAAGACCGCGCAGGTGCTGGCGCTGCTCGAAACACGCCGCGAGTTGCGGGCCGCTGGCGAAGTGATCCCTCCATCGCTGGTGGTAGCGCCCAGATCACTCATCTTTAATTGGAAGCAAGAGGCGGTACGCTTTACCCCGCAATTGCGGGTGCTCGATCATACCGGCCTGGCGCGAAACGGCAGCGAGTTCGCCGCTTATGACATGGTTCTCGCCACCTACGGCACGCTGCGAAGGGACATCTTGCGACTCAAAGATAGTAAGTTTGATTATGTCGTTCTCGATGAGGCGCAGGCCGTTAAGAATGCAGACAGCGAATCGTCGAAGGCCGTGCGGTTGCTCCAAGGGCGACACCGCCTGGCACTCAGCGGCACCCCGGTCCAAAATCACCTGGGTGAACTCTGGACGCTGTTTGAGTTTCTCAATCCTGGAATGCTTGGCGCCGCCAGCACTTTCAAGCTCGCTGGGGGGGCGATGCACAATGCCGACGAAGAGACCCGCCGCTTGCTAGCCGGCGCGCTGCGGCCCTTCATCTTGCGTCGAACCAAGGAGCAGGTGGCGCGCGAACTCCCGCTCAAGACCGAGCAAACAATGTACTGCGAGATGGAACCCGCCCAATGCAAACTCTATAACGAACTGCGCCAGCACTACCGGGACTCTTTACTTAAGCGGATCGAAAGCGAGGGCCTGGCGAAATCAAAGATCCAAGTGCTTGAAGCGTTGCTCCGCCTGCGCCAAGCCGCCTGTCATCCTGGTCTGCTGGATCCAAAACGCTCTGGCGACACCAGTGCGAAGCTGGAAGCACTGCTCGAACAGCTATCCGAGGTACTCGAGGAAGGACACAAGGCCTTGGTGTTCTCGCAATTCACCAGCCTGCTGAAGATCGTTCGCGAGCGCGTGGATCGCCTCGGCATAAGCTACGAATATCTCGACGGCGCCACCCGCGACCGCCAGCAGCGGGTGGAATCCTTCCAGAATAAAGAAGACTGTCGGTTGTTCCTGGTCAGTTTAAAGGCAGGTGGCCTGGGATTGAATCTAACCGCCGCCGAGTACGTCTACATCCTCGATCCGTGGTGGAACCCTGCAGTAGAATCCCAAGCAGTAGACCGCGCCCATCGCATCGGACAAACGCGACCCGTCTTTGCTTATCGGCTCATCACCCGTGACACCGTCGAAGAGAAAGTCCTCGAACTGCAAAAGACCAAGCGCGATCTTGCCGCCGCAATCATCAGCGCCGACAACAGTATGATTCGTGATCTCGGTCCCGAGGACCTAGCGCTCCTGCTCTCCTGAGAAATGCGGCCATCGGCCAGAAATCCCAAGCTACTCGGTGTCGTTGCGCGGACAAAGATATGGCACCGAGGTCAGAACACCTATAATAAGAATTGCGGGAGCGGGCCTTCAGTTCGATTCCTTCTGATGAACATCCCACGAAAGAAGAATCCGTCGCCGCTTCTGTTCCAGATGGCCTTCTCCTGGTCATTTACCCATCCATCGGCCGACTCCAGACCCGAGATGTCGGTCGTCAAACCATTGAGAAAGTAGTGGGCTGGAATTACAGACTTAGGATCATAATTTCTGCACGATTGCATCCACCTCAGCGCGCGTGAGGATGTTCTCGACGGGCAGGATGAGCACGTCAACATTTTTGAAATAATGATCGAGAGACGGATCCGGTACTCCGCGATTGTCGCCCCAGATAACAATCCGCAACCACCACCCCAGATAAATCGTTACGAAGATCCCCGCGAATGTCCCGACCTTGATTTACGTGATCGGCAGATGTCCGGTATGGCCTCGTGATGTGCCGTCCCCGGATGTCGTTCAGGTATCCGTCGTTCGTTTCGCCGACCAGCGGGTTGATCGACTCGACATCCTCGTTTCCCGGCAGGGCCAGCATGTAGTCGATGAGCGCGTCGGCCACGCGCGGCACGCTCAAGGTGGATGTGAGCAGGATCGGAGTCTCGATTTCGCCCAGTTCGTTTACTTGCCAGCTAGCTTGCCGAAGGCGTTGCCTACGAAAACTGCGCCCGGTACCTTTTCGCGCAACAGATTGCCGGGATGCGGCAGGATGGCGGTCACGCCAGTGCGCACGTCATCGCCACGGATGATGGTCGTGTGCCCGACCCGGTGTTTTGCGCTACAGCGGCGACCACCAGCGCCATGGCGAGAATCTTCTTGGTCATTGCGGAGGAATTATACCTGTGGTGATTCCAGCGTTTGTAATTGGGTCAATGTTTTCGGGCGTGGTAAGGTTTAGGTGTTCGCAGTATCGATCCAAATTCTTATGACTGAGCCGAAACAATCCGAGCCCCTGAGTAGTTTTGGAATCGTGCTCCGTCGATAGCGCCCGCCTGATGTCGCAGTCGGCCACTCGCTTCGACGGGGTAAACCTGAACCCGAGCGAGTGAATCTAGGCCGAGCGTCAAGCCGTAGCGTCTAGGCTTCACCCTCCAAAAATCGCCTGCGCTTTGTGCAGCAGGCCGTGCTCGTACCTTTTTCGAGCAGGAGGTGCCCTCATGCGTCTGAAAGAAGTTCGCCGTCCCGCCAAGTTGCTCCGCTATCGCTTACTCGCGTTTTTTGCGGTGTTTGGCCCCGGCTTCATTACCGCTAATGTCGATAACGACCCCGGAGGAATCCTTACCTATTCCCAAGCTGGTGCAAAGTTTGGATATGCATTGCTCTGGACTCTAATCCCGACCACCATCGCTCTGATCGTTGTTCAGGAAATGGCAGCCCGCATGGGTGCGGTGACGGGCAAAGGTCTTCATGATCTCATCCGAGAGGAGTTCGGCATTCGAGCTACCTTCTTTGTCTCATTCGTCTTTGGTTTAGCTGATTTGGGGAACATCGTCGCCGAATTCGCAGGATTGGCGTCAGGCATGGGGCTGTTTGGCATCAGCAAGTACATCGTAGTACCAATCGCGCATCAATCCGAATCCCTGCACTGGCAGCAGGTACAGCTTCTCGCCTTCCAGCACACACCATGGTCTTGAGGCACAAATGACTACAGATGATCTTTCAGCAGACGGATTTGCCGCCTTATACCCTCAGCCTTCTCCGTTTCTTCGTGCGACAATTCGATGATTTCTCGGTGGTGTTCGGGATCGGCCAACTGACGAGCCATGATGGAAAGTTTCTCGGCGTGTGCCTCCAGCATTTTGGCTTCGACTTCCAAAACTGCGATAGCACGGTCAAGTTTATGCTGCATTGTCGTTTGAGGACCGTTCCGGTTTACGACTGGCCATCGAGAGCAAGATTGTGACGGGGCGAGACACGGCGGCATAGGCGTTACTCATCCGAGTGCGGCTTAAGCGCTCAGGCACTTAAAGCCTCCCCTTTTGTCAACGTGAAGGTTCCGGAGCCCGTGATCACGACTGAACTCCAATCAACTGTGAGAAGCAGTTACTACAAAGAAAGAACCCAAAAAGGGAGGACAAGTTGCCCGAACTTGTGCAAAGAAATGGCCCCGTGGAACGCCCGTGTCTAATTGCAACAATTAACACGCTCAAGGAACTTCACATCCACCCCTTGGGTCTGCCTCGACACCCCAAGGCACCTGCGACAATCACCGCCGACCCACCACCCGCTCTTGAGGACTGCCGGAAGATAATCGGCAGAATGATCCCGACAACAGGATAGACGCGCAGCGACATGCTGAGACCGCCCACCAGCAGGATGACTCCGGTTCCTGCCACCGCCAGCTTGGGAGACGGCGTTCCCTTCAGTCTCCGGTGCATGGCAGCTAATTCTCACGTAACCCACTAGCGTCTTCAGCCGCCGCGTTCAAGGGCCAAGCGATCAGGCTGATCTGCCCGAAGGAGATGTCGGTCTCAGCGCCGCGGTAGCGTGGTGACACCAGTCCGTCATGCCGCTTGTCCACGGGATGCGACGGTGGCGGCATCCAAGGTGGGATGAACTTCGAAAACGGAGGTCAACTTGGTAAGCTCCAGCAATTGGCGGATGAAATTGCCGGGAGCGGCCAGCTTGACCGAGCACTGGCTGGCTTGGGCCGTCAAGGCAATAGATATGAGTGCTCCGAGGCCAGCGGCGTCGATCATTTTCACGCCGCTGAGGTCGATCACGACTCGACGGGTCTGGGGCGCAAGCTCGGCAATTTCGCCGGACAGAGAGGCAGCTTCAATGCCATAAGCGATTCTGCCTTTGCAGCAGATCACAGTAACGTCTTCGGCTACCCGGGTTTCGAGACTCAACCTCAACGTCGGCTCCTTATCCTGACTGTTCAGGCATTGCTCTTCCCACAATCCGCAAGTTAACACTCGGCTCATGATGTTTGTCTGACCGATTAGACGACCTTGGGCTCTTGCGGGACTGTGAAAAGTGAGTAAATAATTGTTACGAAAGTGTGATTTGGCATTGATTTGATGCGAATGACTGATGGGTTAGTGCTGGAGACGGCATCATCAAAACACAAAGAAATGCCCGAAATCCTTTCGGATAACGGGCATCCTTAGATTGCCACTTAGACAGCCTGAACGTTCTCAGCTTGCCAGCCCTTCGGGCCTTTGGTCACGTCGAACTGCACGGCTTGCCCTTCTTGCAGGCTGCGAAAGCCGCCCGCTTGAATGGCTGAGAAATGCACAAAAACATCTTCGCCAGTCTGACGACTGATAAAGCCGTAGCCCTTAGCGTCATTAAACCACTTCACTGTTCCTTGTTCTGCCATTGATATTCCTATTCTTTTTTGAAATTGTGCTGAGAAGAATCGCTGCTGATGAAAGGGGTGACGCTGGTTGGCGATACCGACTTCAACTGCGGGTGAGTCAAACTTAGCTACTACTGATTATACGCCCGGAACCGACATACGACCCCGGAATCCTACCGGTACCGGGCCGGATGCCATGAGTCACGCCCAATATTGCTTACTTTCGAGAGAAATTTAAGCTGAGCATGAAGGGTGCCACGCGTGCAGGTTTCTGCAACTAACCTTCATTGGGTTCCACAATGTACCCAAGAGCCGAATAAGGAGAGATAAGGAGAACAAATGACAACCAAAATGAATCGTTTGCTATTGTGCCTCATTCTTGCGAGTCTAACCGCGTCGTGGGCGGTTGCTCAGGATGAGACCAGTGATTCCAAATCAAAGTCGGATGTAAGAACGGTCACAGGATGTTTGACCAAGGGCGACAGTGCCGATGAGTTCCTACTGACCGGAAGTGACGGCAGCACGTGGGAAGTGCGGGGTAGCAAGAGCGGTGTAAACCTCGCGAGTCATGTGGGCCACACAATTTCCGCAACCGGTGTAGTTTCGAACGCGACGGCGCATAACCTTAAGGAAGATGCCAAGGACGCGGCGAAAGACACCGGCATGAAGAAGGACAACACCGAACACGGGCATTTGAAGATTACGGATGTGCAGATGGTGAGCGAATCGTGTCAGCAGTAGTTCCTCGTCAGAACTATTGTGAGCACAAGGGAGGGGCGTAGCCGAAGCCCCTTTTTATGCGTCCGTGCAGACGGCTGCCACGCTGCATATATGTCCCCTGCCGTCCAAGTTATCTCGTCTCAGTGTCCGTAGAAGGGCTTCGCGAAGAGGTATATTTTCGGCGTGGACGCATTGACTCAGAAACGGCTTTCAACTTTGAGAGGTGAGATCGCCTCGCTGCGAAGCGAAAATGATCGGTACCGATTGCAGGAGCATCATACTCGGTTAGAGGCCCAAGGGAACGAGTGGAGACGGGTCCGTCTGCTAGCAATTCAAGAGGAACTGGTGAGAATGGGTCTACAGCCAAGAGAGTACGCGGACTGGAAAACATCAACAAGTCGACCGGATCGCAAAGCGAGCTAAATTCAACTGCACCGTTTACCGCAATGCTCCTGTTAGTCGCCACACGCTAGAGAATATATGGGTTAGCCCTTCATCGGAGCGGGCCGTTTCTTTTTCTTCCGTGCCTCCGCCGGCCGTTCCTCGGCCTCGCGGCTCTCTATTTCACAGCGCGGCATAGCCGCAACCAAACACTGTCGTAAGCTTTCAAGCTGTCAGCAGTGAGCAATCAGCTTTAGCCGATGCACAAACCCTTCGTTGTAATCCCTTAAATCCTGCTAGCGCTTGTTGGCCGCTTGCATTACGGGCGTTCCCCGTCTGCGTATCATTACAGGTTGTTCCAAGACCAACAACGATACGGAGGAAAACGCCCATGCATGAGTTTATCGCCAAACACCAGGACAAGATCGCCGGCACACTGTCAGGATTTGACCGCTTAG
>WNFC01004560.1_pt1 | contig 15099 bp, 24 predicted proteins | sample 5400541 | NCBI WGS metagenome assembly WNFC01 (sample SAMN13153342, study PRJNA577476) | soil metagenome | isolation source: 120 cm saprolite under Douglas fir tree site 2 hole 2 replicate 1 | place: USA:California | collected 2015-04-18
CCGCCGCTCGTGCCCAGGAACCCGGACAGCTGGTTGTGGAAGGCGAACGCCAGGCCCGTCGACTGCATCAGGGCGAGGGCGACGGTCATGTACCGCGCCGTCTGCGTCAGCTTCTTCTGGCCGACCGCGCCCTGGTCGCGCCACTCCTCGAACTTGGGGATCACCACCACGAGGAGCTGGATGATGATCTCGGCGGTGATGTAGGGCATGATCCCGAGCCCGAAGACCGCCACCCGGGTGAGGGCACCGCCGGAGAACAGGTTGATGAAGCCGAGCACACCGGCGCCCTTGGCCGCGGCCTGCAGCTTGGCAACGGCGCTGAGGTCGATCCCCGGCACCGTGACCTGGGCCCCGAACTGGTAGAGGCCGATGATGACCAGGGTGAAGATGACCTTGTTCCGGAGGTCCGGAACCTTGAACATGTTCTTGAGGCTGCCGAGCATGCGGTCTCCTCGGGCCAACCGGCCGAGCTGTTTCGGTTTACGGCCCCGGCCGGGGTGGGCGACGGCCTGGGTTGACTCTAGGTTGCCGGACTATCGGTTGGTGAGTGCGTTGCCCTTGGCCGGGGGACGGCGCTGACCCCACGGTGCCGGAATGACGGTAACGCTACCGCCTGCCGCCGTGATGGCCTGCTCTGCGGACTTGGAGAAGGCATGGGCGGAGACCCGCAGCGCACGGGTCAGCTCGCCGCGGCCGAGCACCTTCACCAGGCCGTGCTTGTGAACCAGGCCGGCCTGCCGGAGGGTGTCCGGCGTGACCTCGTCGCCGGCCACTTCGGCCAGGTGCTCCAGGTTGACGACGGTGTAGGTGACCCGGAAAGGGTTCTTGAAGCCCTTCAGCTTGGGGATGCGCTGGAGCAAGGGGAGCTGGCCGCCCTCGAAGCCGGGCTTGATGTTGTTGCGGGCGCCCTGGCCCTTCATGCCACGCCCGGCGGTCTTGCCGCGGCGGCCGCCGATACCCCGGCCGACCCGCTTCCGGTCACGGGTCGAGCCCGCCGCGGGCTTGAGATCATGGACCTTCATGGCTGCTCCTCGACGGTGACGAGATGAGGGACCCGGGCGATCATGCCCCGGATCTCGGGCCGGTCGGGCAGGGTGTTGGACTGGCCGATGCGCCGCAGGCCGAGGGCCCGCAAGGTCGCCCGGTGCTTCGGCTTGGTGCCGATCCCCGACCGGACCTGGGTGACGAGCAGCGAGCCCATCACGCCACCTCGTGCGGGACGTGGGTGCCCCGCTGGCGCTCCTGGTAGGCGCGCAGCACGCCGACGGGGGTGACCTCCTCCGGGGACTTGCCCCGTAGCCGGGCCACCTCGTCCGGCCGGCGCAGGCCCTTCAGCCCGGCGATGGTGGCATGGGCCACGTTGATGCCGTTGGAGGAGCCGAGGGACTTGGCCAGCACGTCGTGGATGCCGGCCATCTCCAGGATGTGGCGGGCCGCCCCGCCGGCGATGACGCCGGTGCCGGGAGCGGCCGGCTTGAGCAGCACCCGGCCGGCACCGCTCGCCCCCAGGATCGGATGGGTGATGGTGGTGCCGGCGAGGGGGACCTCGAAGAGGTTCTTCTTGGCCTCCTCTATGCCCTTCTGCACGGCCAGGCCCGCCTCTTTGGCCTTGCCGTAGCCCAACCCGACCTTGCCGCTGCCGTCGCCGATCACCATGAGCGCGGTGAAGGAGAACCGCCGGCCGCCCTTCACGACCTTGGCCACCCGGTTGACCTTGATGGTGCGCTCTTCGTATTGCTGCTCTGCCATGTCGTCCCGCTTCCTGGTGGGTAGAGCCTGATGCCTAGAACTTCAGGCCGGCGTGGCGCGCCGCGTCGGCCACCGCCGCGATCCGGCCGTGGTAGAGAAAGCCGCCCCTGTCGAAAACCACGGTGTCGATCCCGGCCTCCCGCGCCCGCTCGGCGACGAGGCGTCCGACGGCGGCGGCTGCCACCTTGTTGCTGGTCGCGCCGGCTGAGCGGACGGTCGCCTCCAGGGAGGTGGCCGCCGCCAGGGTCCGGCCGTGCAGGTCGTCGATGACCTGGGCCGAGATGTGCTTGTTGGACCGGAACACCGCCAGCCGGGGGCGGGCCGGCGTGCCGGACAGCTTGCGCCTGACCCGGGCGTGCCGGCGCTCCCGGAGCCGCTGCTTGTGCTGGGTGCTATAGGTCACTGTCGTCCCTCCCGGCCGGGGCCCCAACCCCGGCCTCCTCCCGTAGACGGGGCCCCAACCCCGTCACGGGCCGTCGATGTCGATCGGCCCGGCCGGGGCCCCAACCCCGGCCTCCTCCCGTAGACGGGGCCCCCACCCCGTCACGGGCCGTCACTTGGCGGCCTTTCCGGCTTTGCGGGCCACGTGCTCGCCGGCGTAGCGGACCCCTTTGCCCTTGTAGGGCTCGGGCTTGCGGATCTTGCGGATGTTGGCGGCCACCTGGCCCACCAGCTCCTTGTCGATGCCCCGGACGGTGATGCGGGTGGGGACCGGCACCTCGAAGCTGATGCCCGGGGGGGCATCGACCACCACGGGGTGGCTGAAGCCGAGCGCCAGCTCGAGCTGCGTGGGGTTACGCAGCGCGGCGCGATAGCCGACGCCCACGATCTCCAGGTCCTTGCTGAAGCCGGTCGTCACCCCGCTGACCATGTTGGCGACCAGGGATCGGGTGAGGCCGTGCAGGGCGCGGTTGTGGCGCTCGTCGTTGGGGCGCTCGACGAGCAGGCTGGTCTCCTCCTGGCGGAGGGTGATCTCGCCCGGTAGGTCGCGCTCGAGCACGCCCTGGGGCCCGGTGACCGTCAGGTGCCGGCCCGCGACGTCGATGCCGACGCCGCTGGGCACTGCGATGGGGGCTCGTCCTATGCGTGACATGTCCTCGTTGCTCCCTGGCTCAGGCTCACCACACGTAGCAGAGGACCTCGCCGCCCACCCGGCGCTGGCGCGCCTCGCGGTCGGTCATGAGCCCCTGGCTGGTGGATAGGACGGCGACTCCGAGGCCACCGAGGACCCGGGGCAGCCGATCGGCTTTGGTGTAGACCCGCAGGCCCGGCTTGGACACCCGGCGGATGCCCGAGATGCTCCGGTCCCGGTCGGGCGAGTACTTCATGGTGATCTCGAGGGTGCGCCCCGGTCGGCTGGCGTCGTCGTGGACGGCGTGGCCGGAGATGTAGCCCTCCCGCTCGAGGATGACCGCCAGGGCCTCCTTCAGCTTGGAGCTGGGCATCTTCACGGACTCGTGCATGGCGACGTTGGCGTTGCGGACCCGGGTCAGCATGTCGGCGATGGGATCGGTCATGGTCATAGAGGTGCCCCCGTCATCTGCGCCGCCCTCACCAGCTGGCCTTGGTGACGCCGGGCACCTCGCCCGAATGGACCATGTCGCGCAGGCAGATCCGGCACAGGCCGAACTTGCGGAACACGGCGCGCGGGCGCCCGCAACGACGGCACCGCGTGTAACCCCGCACCTTGAACTTGGGCTTGTGCTGCTGCTTCTCGGTTAGCGCTTTCTTGGCCATGTCGTGCTTATTGCCCCTCACGTCGGAACGGGAAGCCGAAGGCGGCGAGCAGCGCTCGAGCCTCGGTATCGGTACGAGCGGTGGTGACGATGGTGATGTCCATGCCACGGGTGGTGTCGACCTTGTCGTAGTCGATCTCGGGGAAGATGAGCTGCTCGGTGACTCCGAAGGTGTAGTTGCCCCGCCCGTCGAAGGAGACCGTCGACAGGCCGCGGAAGTCGCGGATCCGGGGGATCGCCAGGCTGATGAGCCGATCGAAGAACTCCCACATGCGGTCGCCCCGGAGGGTCACCTTGGCCCCGATGGCATTGCCCTCGCGCAGCTTGAAGCCGGCGATGGACCTCTTGGCCCGGGTGACCACCGGCTTCTGGCCGGCGATGGTCTCGAGGTCGCGTTGGGCCCCTTCCAGCAGCGACTGCTGCTGGGTGGCCCGGCCCACGCCCATGTTGAGGACGATCTTCTCCACGCGGGGAACCTGCATGATGTTGGCCAGATTCAGCTCGGCCTTGAGCCGGCCCCTGATCTCGTTGTCGTAACGCTGGCGGAGCCGGGGCCGGTCTGCGAGCACCGGGGCCGCCATCAGAGATCGGCTCCGCACTTGCGGCACACCCGGTGCCGGCCACCCTGCTCGTCGACCCGGATCCCGATGCGAGTGGCGCCGTCGGTCGCGCAGACGATGGCCACGTTGGACGCCGGCATCGGCATGTCCTTGTCGATGATGCCGCCCTGCATGGCGGCCCGGGTCGCCCGCTGGTGGCGCTTGGCCACGTTGGCCCCCTCGACGATGACCCGGTCCTGCTTGGGCAGGACGCGCATGATCTCCCCGACGTGGCCCCGGTCCTTGCCGGTCAGCACCTGGACTCGATCGCCTTTGCGAAGACGCACGTCAGATCACCTCCGGGGCGAGCGAGACGATGCGCATGAAGCGCTTGTCGCGCAGCTCGCGGCCGACGGGCCCGAAGATGCGAGTGCCTCGCGGTTGCTGCTGGTCGTTGATGAGCACAGCCGCGTTCTCGTCGAAGCGGATGTAGCTGCCGTCCGGACGGCGTTTCTCCTTCTTGGTCCGCACCACCACGCACTTGACCACGTCGCCCTTCTTGACCGCGGCGCCGGGGATGGCGTCCTTGACGGTCGCCACGAATATGTCCCCGATGCTCGCGTACCGCCGTTTCGAGCCTCCGAGGACCTTGATGCACAGCACCACGCGGGCGCCGGAGTTGTCAGCCACCCGCAGGCGGCTCTCCTGCTGGATCATCGGGCCCGCTCCAGGACCTCTACGATCCGCCACCGCTTGAGCTTCGAGAGCGGCCGGGTCTCCTGGATGCGGACGCGGTCGCCGGGGCGCAGGTCGTTCCCGGCGTCGTGGGCGTAAAGGCGCTTGGTCCGCTGCACGGTCTTGGCGTAGCGGGGATGGCGGACCCGCTCGATCACGGCAACCACCGCGGTCTTGTCCATCCTGTTGGACACGACCGTTCCCTCCCGCACCTTGCGGTGATTGGGGCGGCCGGCAGTGGGCTCGGGCTCATCCGAAGACGCCGGCGCCGCCGCGCTCACCGGCTCCGGGGCGCTGGCGGCCTCGGTCGCCCCTTCGGCCGAGGGCGGGCGCCCGTCGCTCTGGTCGGACATCAGGCCTTCTCCTGTTCTTCCGCTTCTTCCGCGGGTTCGTCCGCGGGTGCCCGGACAGGCTCGGCGGCCGGCTGGGCAGCCCGCTGGTGGGCACCGACGGCGGCCGCGGCCTCCAGGGCGTCGGACTCCAGGATCTCCCGCTCGCGAAGCACGGTGAGGATCCGGGCGACGTCGCGCTTGACGTCGCCGATGCGCGCCGAGTTGTCGAGCTGGCCGGTCACCAGCTGGAAGCGCAGGTTGAACAGCTCCTGCTTGGCCTCGTTGAGCCGGCTGGTCAGCTCGTCGTCGTCGGCCTCGCGGTGCTCGGCTGCGGTGACCATCAGGCCTCTACCTCCACGTCCTCGGAACGCACGATGAACCGGGCTTTGATCGGTAGCTTCTGGATGGCGCGCTCCATGGCGGCCCGGGCCAGCTCCTCGTGGACACCGGACAGCTCGAACAGCACCCGGCCCGGCTTGACCACGGCCACCCAGTGCTCCGGGTTGCCCTTTCCCGACCCCATGCGGGTCTCAGCGGGCTTCTGGGTCACCGGCTTGTCCGGGAACACCCGGATCCAGACCTTCCCGCCTCGCTTGATGTGGCGGGTCATGGCGATACGGGCGGCCTCGATCTGGCGGGCGGTGACCCATCCCGGCTCGACGGCCTGGATGCCGTAGTCCCCGAACGTCACGACCGTCCCGCCCTTGGCCAGGCCGCTGCGCCGGCCCCGGTGCTGCTTGCGGTGCTTGACCTTCCGCGGCATCAACATGGCGGCTTCCACATGTCAGTCGGTCTCCTGGCGGAAATGAGGAGCCTCGTGGTGCTCGCCCCGGGTGCGGCGCTCGATCTCCTCTTCCTCGGCCAGGAGGCGCTCCAGCTCCGGATCGACCTCGGCCACGATCGGCGCCTCGACCGGTTCGGTCGCGCCCTCGGCCCCCGGTTCGGGCGTCTCGCCGGGACCGGCGGGGGCCGCCTCGCCGGCCGCGGGGGCCAGCCCGGGCTCGCCCTGGTCGGGCCGCCTCCGGCCGCCGCCGGCGGAGATGACCCGCCGGGGACGGGACTGGCCTGACGTCTCGCCCACGGCCATGGCCGCCTCGCGGCTGATCTTGTCCTCGCTGGAGGTCTTGTACGGCAGGATGTCGCCCTTGTAGATCCACACCTTGACGCCGATGCGGCCGAAGGTGGTGCGGGCCTCCCGAAAGCCGTAGTCGATGTCGGCCCGCAGCATGTGCAGGGGCACCCGGCCCTCGCGGTAGGACTCCTTGCGCGCCATCTCGGAGCCGCCGAGGCGCCCCGCGCACTGCACCTTGATGCCCTGGCCGCCGGCCTTCTGCACCGTCTGGAGGGCCCGCTTCATGGCCCGGCGGAAGCTGACCCGTCCCGCCAGCTGGTCGGCGATGCCCTGGGCGATCAGAGCGGCGTCCAGCTCGGGCTGCTTGATCTCCTGGATGTTGAGCTGGACCTTGACGTTGCCGGTGATCTTGGCCAGCTCGGTGCGGAGCCGGTCGGCCTCGGCCCCCCGCCGGCCGATCACGATGCCGGGACGCGCCGTGTGCAGGTCGATGCGCAGGCGGTCCCTGGTGCGCTCGACCTCGATGCGGCTCACGGCGGCCCGCTCCAGCTGGCTCATCAGGTAGTGGCGGATCTTCCAGTCCTCGACCACGTAGTCCTGGTAGTCGCGGTCGTTGAACCAGCGCGACTTCCAGTCGGTGGTGACTCCGAGGCGGAACCCGTACGGGTTGACCTTCTGTCCCATCAATCGCTCTTTTCCTCGGGCGCCTCGTGGGCATCCGGCTCGGCTTCGGTCCCGCCCTCGGCCTCGGTCTGGGTGGCAGCGCCGGTCCCGGCCTCGGGCTCGGCTTCGGTCTGGACGGCGGCGGCACCGCCGGCCTCCGCCTCCTCGGCGTCGGGCACAGAGGCCTCCTCCAGCCCGGCCTCGGTGTCCTCGACCGGAGTCTCCTCGACCGGGGCGTCCTCGCCGGCCCGGCGGCCCCGCCGCCCCCGCGCCACCGCCTGCTCGGCCGCCCCGCGCCTGCCCCCCGCCACCCGGCGGGCCCGCCGGGAGAGCTGCTCGGCGTTGCGCCTGGCCCGCAGGCGGGACAGGAGGTCGTCGGGCAGGCGGCTCACGATGATCGTCACGTGGCAGGTCCGCTTGCGGATGCGGGTCGCCCGTCCCCTCGCCCGGGGCCGCCAGCGTTTGATGGTCGTGCCCTCGTCGGCGAAGCACGCCGAGACGTAGAGCTCCTCGGGGTCGAGATGGTCGTTGTTCTGGGCGTTGGCCACCGCGGACGCGAGCAGCTTGGCAACCGGGATGGCCGCGTCCCGCGCGTTGAAGCGCAGGATGTCGCCCGCCAGCGCGACGTCCTTGCCGCGGATGAGGTCGAGCACCTCGCGGGCCTTGTAGGGCGACATGCGCGAGTACTTGAGCACGGCGCGGGTGCCCTCGTGCTCGTTGGTCTTCGGACCGGGCAACTCAACGCCTCCCCGAGCGCTCTTGGCCGGCGTGGAACCGGAAGGTGCGCGTGGGCGCGAACTCGCCCAGCTTGTGGCCCACCATCGACTCGGTCACGTAGATCGGCACGTGCTTGCGGCCGTCGTGGACGGCGATCGTGTGGCCGACCATGTCGGGGATGATGGTGGAGCGCCGTGACCAGGTCTTGATCACCCGCTTCTCGTTGCGGGCATTGAGGTCGTCGACCTTCTTGAGCAGGTGGTCGTCGACGAACGGGCCCTTCTTGAGGCTGCGCGGCATAACCAATGACCCCTTACCGCCGGGCGCCGCGGGTGCGCCTGCGGCGGACGATGAGCTTGTCGGATTGCTTCTGCTTGGCCCGGGTCCGGCCCTCGGGCTGGCCCCACGGCGAGACCGGGTGGCGACCGCCCGAGGTCTTGCCCTCGCCACCTCCGAGGGGGTGGTCGACGGGGTTCATGGCCACCCCGCGGGTCTGCGGCCGCACGCCCTTCCAGCGGTTGCGGCCGGCCTTGCCGATGGAGACCAGCTCGGCCTCGGCGTTGCCGACCTCGCCTAGCGTCCCCCGGCAGTCGATCGGCACCCGCCGCATCTCGGTCGACGGCAGCCGCAGGGTGGCGAAATCGCCCTCCTTGGCCACCACCTGGATGCTCATGCCCGCGCCCCGGGCCATCTTGCCGCCGGCGCCGGGCTTGAGCTCGACGTTGTGCACCGTCGAGCCGACGGGGATGTAGCGCAGCGGGAGGGCGTTGCCGGCACGGATCTCGGAGCCCTGCCCGCTCTGGAGCACGTCGCCGACCTTCACCCGGGCCGGGGCCAGGATGTAGCGCTTCTCGCCGTCGTAGTAGTGCAGCAGGGCGATGCGGGCGTTGCGGTTGGGGTCGTACTCGATGGCCGCCACCTTGGCCGGCACGCCGTCCTTGTCCCGCTTGAAGTCGATGATCCGGTACTGCTGCTTGTGGCCGCCGCCCCGGTGGCGGGAGGTCTTGCGGCCGTAGGCGTTGCGCCCGCCCGTGCTGGGCTTGGGGGCGAGCAGCGACTTCTCGGGCCGGTCCTTGGTGATCTCGGCGAAATCGGAGACCGACTGGAACCGGCGGCCGGCGCTGGTCGGCTTGCGTTTGCGGAGGGGCATCGGTGACCTCGGCTCAGCTCTCGAACAGATCTATGCGGTCGCCCGCCACCAGGGTCACGATGGCCCGCTTGGTGTCGGAGCGCTTCCCGAAGGTGGCCTGGCGGCGGTTGCGCTTGCGCTTGCCCTTGCGGTTGAGGGTGTTGACGTTGGCCACCCGCACGTTGAAGACCGACTCGACGGCCTGGCGGATCTCGGTCTTGTTGGCCTCGGGGCGCACGACGAAGGTGTAGACGCCGGTGTCGAGCAGGGCGTAGGACTTCTCGGACACGACCGGGCGGATGATGACGTCGCGGGGGTCTCTCATGCCTCGTCCTCCGTCTCGTCGGGGGCTTGCTCGGGCTCCTCGGGCTCCTCGGGCTCGGCGACGGCCGGGGCGGCCACCGCCACGGTGGTCGACGCCCCCGGAAGGGTGGCGCCGCTGAACACCACCCAGTCGCTGCACAGCACGTCGTAGGCGTTGAGCTCGCCGGCGAGGATGACGTGGACGTGGCCGAGGTTGCGGAAGGACTTGTAGACGACCTCGTCCTCCGGGGTGACCACGACCAGCACGTGGCCGCTCAGCCCCAGGGCGTCGAGGGCGGCCACCGCATCCCTGGTCTTGGGCTCGGCGAAAGACCAGCCCTCCACCACCGCGATCCTGTGCTCCGACGCCCGGTCCGACAGCGCCGAGCGCAGGGCGAGCTGCACCATCTTCTTCGGTGTCCGCTGCCGGTAGCTGCGGGGCTTGGGCCCGAGGGCCACACCGCCGCCGGCCCAGTGCGGCGCCCGGTTCGACCCCTGCCGGGCCCGGCCCGTGCCCTTCTGGCGCCAGGGCTTCTTGCCTCCACCGCGGACCTCGGCCCGGGTGAGGGTGCTCTGCGTCCCCCGGCGGGCGGCCGCCAGCTGGGCCGTCACCACCTGGTGCATGACGGCAAGGTTGGGCGTGACCCCGAAGACCGCGGGGTCGAGCCCCACGGCACCCACGACGGCGCCGCTGCTGCTGCGAACGTCGACGGTCGTCATCGGCTGCCTTTCACCGCGCTGCGGATGACCACGAGGCCCCCGCGGGGGCCGGGGACGGCCCCCCGGACCAGGATCAGCTCGCGCTCGGCGTCGGCCGAGATCACCTCGAGGTTGAGGGTGGTGACCCGTTCGGCGCCCATCTGGCCGGCCATGCGGGTCCCCTTGAAGACGCGGGCCGGTGTGGCGCACGCGCCCACCGATCCGGGCGCCCGGTGCTTCTTGTGGTTGCCGTGGCCCGCGCCCTGGCCCTTGAAGTTGTGGCGCTTCATGCTGCCCGCGAAGCCCTTGCCCTTGCTGACCGCCGTGACGTCGACCTTCTCGCCCGCGGTGAGGATATCGGCGCCGATCTCCTGGCCGATGGTGAAGATGCCAGAGTCGTCGACGCGCAGCTCGACCAGGCGCTTCCCGGGATCGACGCCGGCCTTGGAGAAATGGCCGGCCGCCGGCTTGGTCAGGGTCCGCGCCCGGCGCGAGCCGTAGGTGACCTGCACGGCCGAGTAGCCGTCGCGGTCGGGGGTCTTGACCTGCACGACCCGGACGGGCGCGACCTTGAGGACGGTGACCGGGACCGCCCGGTTGTTCTCGTCCCAGATCTGGGTCATGCCGACCTTCTCGCCGACAATCGCTTTGGCTGCCATCTGGCCGTTCCTTGGTCGCTTCCTGGGTCGTGGGGCTTCCGCCTCACACGCGGACGCTCCGCTCGGGCATGCCCGAGCGGAGCGGCTCGTTTGGTTGTGCCGTGGAGTCCCCCCGGAGGGGCAACCACGGACGTCGGTTCGTGGCCGGCAACGGCGGGTTACCGGAGCCGAGAGATGGTAGCACGCCCGCCCTGAGGGCGGCCGGGGCGGCTAGGCGGTCTGGATCTTGATCTCGATGTCCACTCCGGCCGGCAGCTCGAGGCGCTGGAGCGAGTCGACCGTCTTGGGGCTGTGCTCGACGATGTCGACGAGGCGCTTGTGGATGCGCATCTCGAAGTGCTCGCGGCTGTCCTTGTACTTGTGGGGCGACCGGATCACGGTGTAGCGGTGCTTCTCGGCCGGCAGCGGCACCGGCCCCCGGACCTTGGCCTGGGTCCGGATCACCGTCTCCACGATCTTCTTGGTGGACTGGTCGATGATCTCGTGGTCGTAGGCCTTCAGCCGGATCCGGATCTTCTGCTTGGAGCCATCAGCCATCGTCGTCGCCCGTCTACTTGAGGATCTTGGTGACGCGGCCGGCGCCCACGGTGCGGCCGCCCTCACGGATGGCGAACCGGAGCCCCTCGTCCATGGCGATCGACTTGCCCAGCTCCACGATCATCACCGTGTTGTCCCCCGGCATCACCATCTCGGTGCCCTCCGGCAGCGTGATGCTGCCCGTGACGTCGGTGGTCCGGAAGTAGAACTGCGGCCGGTAGTTGTTGAAGAACGGCTTGTGCCGGCCGCCCTCCTCCTTGGTCAGCACGTACACGTTGGCCTCGAAGTTGGTGTGCGGGGTGATCGAGCCCGGCTTGCACAGCACCTGGCCCCGCTCCACCTCCTCCTTCTTGGTGCCCCGCAGCAGGGCCCCGATGTTGTCGCCCGCCTGGCCCTGGTCCAGCAGCTTGCGGAACATCTCCACACCTGTGCAGACGGTCTTGGCGGTGGGACGCAGGCCGACGATCTCGACCTCGTCGCCCACCTTGACCCGGCCCTGCTCCACCTTCCCGGTCACCACGGTGCCGCGGCCCTGGATGGTGAACACGTCCTCGATCGGCATGAGGAACGGCTTGTCCATGTCCCGGGCCGGCTCGGGCACGTAGGCGTCCACCGCGTCCATCAGCTCGGTGATCTTCGCCGTCCACTCCGGGTCGCCCTCCAGCGCCTTCAGCGCCGAGACCCGGACCACCGGGGTGTCGTCGCCCGGGAACTCGTACTCGGTGAGCAGCTCCCGCACCTCCAGCTCCACCAGGTCCAGCAGCTCCTCGTCGTCGACCATGTCCGTCTTGTTCAGGGCCACCACGATCGACGGCACCCCGACCTGGCGGGCCAGCAGCACGTGCTCACGGGTCTGGGGCATCGGCCCGTCGGCGGCGGACACCACCAGGATGGCCCCGTCCACCTGCGCCGCCCCGGTGATCATGTTCTTGATGTAGTCGGCATGGCCCGGCATGTCGACGTGGGCGTAATGCCGGTTCGGGGTCTGGTACTCCACGTGGGCGATGTTGATCGTGATGCCCCGCTGCTTCTCCTCCGGGGCCTTGTCGATCTGGTCGAACGCGGTGAACGAGTTGTTGGTCGGGTCCGCCTCCGCCAGCACCTTGGTGATCGCCGCCGTCAACGTCGTCTTCCCATGGTCGATGTGACCCATGGTGCCGATGTTCAGATGCGGCTTGGTGCGCTCGAACTTCTTCTTGGCCATGGCGAGAAACTAACCCCTTGCTCTTCGGCCCGCTCGGGCCGGGAACGATTCGTGGTGGTGGACTTCTTGCAGCGATCATGCCGTGACACGGAGCCCGTGACACGGAGCCCCGTGACGGGCGGCTGTCCCTACTCCCCTCGCACCCGGGCGACGATCTCCTTGGAGATCGACTCCGGCACCTGCTGGTAGGAGTGGAACTGCATCGTGTAGGTGGCGCGCCCCTGGGTCCGGGAGCGCAGGTCGGTAGCGTAGCCGAACATCTCCGACAGGGGGACCTGCGCCCGGATCACCTGGCTGTTGCCCCGTTGCTCCATGCCCTCGATGCGGCCCCGGCGCGACGACAGGTCGCCGATGACGTCGCCCATGTACTCCTCGGCGGTGACCACCTCGACGGCCATGATGGGCTCCAGCAGGACCGGCCTGGCCTTGCGGGCCGCCTCCTTGACCGCCATGGAGCCGGCGATCTTGAACGCCATCTCCGACGAGTCGACGTCGTGGTAGGAGCCGTAGACCAGCCGGACCCGGACGTCGACGGTCGGGTACCCGGCCAGCACGCCGGAGGTGAGGGCCTCCTGGATGCCGGCGTCGACCGACGGGATGTACTCCTTGGGGATCACGCCGCCGGTGATCTTGTCCACGAACTCATAGCCCCCACCGGGCCCGGTGGGCTCCAGGTCGATGACCACGTGGCCGTACTGGCCCCGGCCGCCCGTCTGGCGGACGTAGCGCATCTCGACCTTCTGGACGGCCTGGGTGATGGTCTCCCGGTAGGCGACCTGGGGCTTGCCCACGTTGGCGTCGACCCTGAACTCACGCAGCATGCGGTCGACGAGGACCTCGAGATGCAGCTCACCCATGCCGCCGATGACGGTCTGGCCCGTCTCCTCGTCGCTGTGGACCTGGAAGGTCGGGTCCTCCTCGGACAGCGACTGCAACGCCTTGGACAGCTTGTCCTGGGCGTCCTTGGTCTTGGGCTCGACCGCCACGTGGATGACGGGCTCCGGGAACTCGAGCGCCTCGAGCACGATCGGGGAGTTGGAGTCGCAGAGCGTGTCGCCGGTGGTGGTCTGCTTGAGCCCGACCACCGCGACGATGTCGCCCGCGAAGGCGGCGTCGCGGTCCTCCCGGTGGTTGGCGTGCATCTGGAGGATGCGGCCCACCCGCTCCTTGCGGTCCTTGCTGGAGTTGAGCACGGCCGCGCCCTTGGTCAGGGTGCCGCTGTAGACCCGGATGTAGGTGAGCTTGCCCATGTGCGGGTCGCTCATGATCTTGAAGGCCAGGGCGGCGAACGGCGCCCCATCGTCGGCCGGTCGCTCCAGCTCCTCGATGCGCTTGAGGTCCATCCCCTTGGTGGGCACGATGTCGAGCGGAGAGGGGAGGAGCTCGACCACGGCGTCGAGCATGGGCTGCACGCACTTGTTCTTGAACGCCGATCCGCAGAGGACCGGGACGACGGCGTTGCCGATGGTCCCGGTCCGCAGGGCCCTGCGCAGGTCCGCGGCGGTGATCTCCTCGTCGGAGATGTACTTCTCCATGATGTTGTCGTCGAAGGTGGAGAGGGTGTCGACCAGCTGGTGGCGCCAGGCCGCGGCGTCATCGGCGAGCTCGGCCGGGACGTCCTGGACCTGCCACTCCTCGCCCATGCCCTCGTCCCAGACCAGCGCCTTCATGCCGATGAGGTCGACGCAGCCCCGGAAATGGCCCTCCGCGCCGATCGGGATCTGCACGACGGCCGGGACGGCGTCGAGGCGGTGCTTGATCATGTCTACGGCCCGGAAGAAGTCGGCGCCGATGCGGTCCATCTTGTTGATGAAGCAGATGCGGGGCACGCCGTACTTGTTGGCCTGGCGCCAGACCGTCTCGGTCTGGGGCTCGACCCCGGCGACCGCGTCGAAGACCGCCACGGCGCCGTCGAGCACGCGCAGCGAGCGCTCCACCTCGACGGTGAAGTCCACGTGGCCGGGCGTGTCGATGATGTTGATCCACGTGTCCTTCCACTTGCAGGTGGTGGCGGCCGACGTGATGGTGATGCCGCGCTCCTGCTCCTGGATCATCCAGTCCATGGTGGCGCTGCCCTGGTGGACCTCACCGATCTTGTAGTTCTTCCCGGTGTAGTAGAGGATGCGCTCGGTCGTGGTCGTCTTGCCCGCGTCGATGTGGGCCATGATCCCGATGTTGCGGGTCCGGGCCAGCGGGAACTCTCGGATGACGGGTGCTTCAGCCATGGGCGGTTACCAGCGGTAGTGGGCGAACGCCTTGTTGGACTCCGCCATCTTGTGGGTGTCCTCGCGGCGCTTGACCGCGGCGCCCACGCCGTTGGCCGCATCCATGATCTCGTTGGCCAGGCGCAGGGCCATCGTCTTCTCCCGGCGCTGCCGCGAGTAGCCCACCAGCCACCGGATGGACAGGGTGGTGGCCTGGCGGGGCCGCACGTCGATCGGGACCTGGTAGGTGGCCCCGCCGACCCGGCGGCTCTTGACCATGAGCGCCGGCTTGGTGTTCTCCACGGCCCGCTTGAGGGTGGCGATGGGCTCGGACGTCGTCTTCTCCTGGACGACGTCGAGGGCCTCGTAGACGATCCGCTCGGCCAGGGTGCGCTTGCCGCGGGAGAGCACCTTGTTGACGATCTGGGTGACGAGCACCGTCCGGTAGATCGGGTCGGGCATCAGCTCGCGGCGCGGGGCGGGGCCTTTGCGGGGCATGGGGCTAGGCCTCCCTCTTGGCGCCGTATCGGCTACGGGCCTGCTTGCGGTCGCGGACGCCGGACGTGTCGAGCGTGCCGCGGATGATCTTGTAGCGCACGCCGGGAAGGTCCTTCACGCGGCCGCCGCGGACCAGGACGATGGAGTGCTCCTGGAGGTTGTGGCCCACGCCCGGGATGTACGCGGTGATCTCGATGCCGCTCGTCAGGCGCACCCGGGCCACCTTGCGCAGCGCCGAGTTGGGCTTCTTGGGGGTGGTGGTGTACACCCGGGTGCACACGCCCCGCCGCTGGGGCGCGCCCTTCAGGGCCGGCGTCTTGGTC
>WNFC01025415.1_pt1 | contig 15099 bp, 16 predicted proteins | sample 5400541 | NCBI WGS metagenome assembly WNFC01 (sample SAMN13153342, study PRJNA577476) | soil metagenome | isolation source: 120 cm saprolite under Douglas fir tree site 2 hole 2 replicate 1 | place: USA:California | collected 2015-04-18
AAAAAGTATGTTTCACTTAATCTGGTATATTCTTATTGGGCTAATCTCGGGGGTTATCGCGAAATCGGTGATGCACGTGCATCTAACGATCTTCTGGACGATCGTGCTCGGCATCCTCGGATCGATCATCGGCGGCGGCGCCACCCACATGTTTTCGCGCCCGACCAACGAACGATATCATCCCGCCGGCCTCATTTTTTCCACACTGGGCGCGATCCTGGTTCTCTTCATTTGCTATAAGCTGAAGATACATTTTCCCGCCGTCAACCCGTTCTAGCTCATGGACGACTAACCTCATATTCCGATAGGACGGTCACATCTCGGGCTCATGGAGCCGCCGCCCTCCCTTTTTCTTTTTCACGCCCTTGCCCCCAGACTCCTCCCCTGCGGGGGATGGATACACAAAGGGGTAATGGCCCCCTTTGTGCGCCGGGGCGACACCCCTTTGAGTCACCGTAAAACCCTTGGCGCGCCTCGTCTTTTTCCCCCACGCATCTTGCGAATCCGCGTTGATATAATCCACAATTTCCCAGTTGACATATCAGCGATTAAATTCCGGCTCGGCCAAACAACCAGTCTGAGAGTGTGGCCATAATTCCCCCTTTCAGGATGAGCTTTCCCGCGGCCAAGTGACGAATTCTTCCCATGCGTCCCTGATTCCGCTTCTACAGGCATAGGCCAGCACGAGGTCTTGAGCATTGAGCGTACTAAAATACGCCTTCATTTCCTCTTGCGGCACGCCGGTGAGAGCATTTCGTGCCTGAGCGCTGATGCCGGCGTAGACTGCGTGGGCCATCGCCTCCGGCGGCAGCTTCCCGCGCCGCCGCGATGCGCGAGTTCGTTTAAAAGGCTGGCATATTTCGCCCGGAAATCGCAACTGAGTCAGCCATTCGCTCCCTGCGCGGTCAAAATCGTTGAGCTCGCCGCCGCATCGTTCAAATATCCCGTAACTGCTTATGCACTCGATTTCATGGTGCGATGGGCCCATTCATCTTGCGAGAGCCCCCTTCGCCGAGAAAGAAGCGATTCTGTGGTGGCGAAAACGGTAAGGGACGGACAGTGCTGCCAAATTATCGTTCACGAAAAGAGGGCAGAACCGTAGGGAGGAGCGGCATCGTGATCGACCCGCAACGCTCCGACTTCTCCGGCGCACGATATCCTCAACTCTCGCGCTCTTCACGTCGGCTCTTCAAGAGGACTTTCGGCCGGACAACGAATGGATGTGCCGGTCGAATTCGAGCCCGGGGCTCAGGTTCTTCGCTCTGGATTAGCAGGGTGCGGAAAAACCTATTTGCTTATGAAAGTCTTTCCGCACCCTGTGATAAAACTGGCTTCCTTCCTTTTTTGATTCGCACCTAGCGGACTCGTTAGCTTGCTCCGCCTTTCGGCTCCGCTAGTGTTTAGTTCTCCCCTCTGGGGAGATTACCAGAGCGGGAAAGCAGGGTGCGGAAGGTCTTTTTCCGCATCCTGCTTTATCGCTGAACGGAGTACGCGACCGACTCCAGAATGAGGCATAAGATTGGCAATAATGCACTAATGCTGATATGGTCGCTTTGCTTACCTAAAATAAGCGCGCGATTGACGTGCAGTGCTCGAAGCATATTCCGCCGATGCAGCGGATGGATCACGACATTCACTGGGGTGTGAACACCGGCCATCACGCGCACGGTGGCGTTACTTTGGCGCCGCGCACGGTCGCAAGTGACAGGTTTCCGCGTAATTGATTCCCGTTCGGCTGCGCAAGCCGAACCCGGCCTCCCGGAAAAGAAGGTGTTGCGGAATCGTCGCTTCAGTAGATAGATTGGGTGCGGAACAAACCGACAACATTCGCGCGCTCGTAGTTAGATCGGGCCTTGGAATAAGATGAAGAGAGTAGTTCAGGTTCGGATATTCAAAGGCGAGAGCCTCTACGTTGCCGAATGTCTCGACCTCCCGGTGGTGACTCAAGCCGCGACGCTCGATGAATTAGCCGCCAACATCAAGGAGGCAATTGCTCTTCATTTGGAAGGTGAGGACCTGGCAGACTTCGACCTCGAGGGCGATCCAGCCATTATAGCAAGTTTCGAGCTCGACAACGTGATCGATGCCAAAACTTAGGCGCCTCTCGGGTTCGGAGCTCGTCGCGATTTTGGACCAGTTTGGATTCTCGATCGTCGCGCAGAGTGGAAGTCACGCTAAGCTCCGCCGTGTACTCAGTGATGGCACTCGGCAAACATTAACCGTGCCCATACACGGCAAGATTGACGTCGGCACGCTTGGGGCGATCTTTCGACAGGCCTCGCGTTATATCCCGGCGGATCAGCTACGTCCGCAGTTTTACTCCTAATCGACCCGTCATGGTTCGTAGGTCGGCGGTTGCCTTCGGCTTCGTCGGCTACGAGACTCGAAATGTGAGCCGAAGCAACCGCAATGAAGGACCCATTCGAATCGGGGTCTCGGCGTGCCTGCTTGGACACCAGGTGCGCTACGACGGTGGGCATAAGCGCGACGCCTTTGTGACTGAAACGCTGGGACGGTTTGTCGAATTCGTCGCGGTATGCCCGGAAGTTGAACTCGGGCTTGGGGTGCCGCGCGAAACGCTGCTAAGGATGATCGGCAACCGCAGTGGCCAAGATTATACAATGGCGATGCGCGAATATGCCGAACGCCGGCTGGACAATCTGGCGCGTGCCGGTCTCTGTGGCTACATACTGAAGCAAAATTCGCCAAGCTGTGGATTGGAGGGAGTGGCGATTTTTGGCAGTCCGAGCGCGGGTCGCGGACGCGGATTGTTCGCCGCAGCGTTGATACGCCGGCTGCCGTTGCTGCCGGTAGAGGAGGAAAGCCGCCTCAACGACATTCCAAGCCGTGAGAACTTCCTCGAGCGGATTTTCGCCTACCATCGTCTCCGCAACTTCTTCAGAAACCGCTGGACACCTCCGAGTCTAGTCAGCTTTCACCTGACGCATGAACTTCAGTTGCTGGCTCATTCGCCGCGCTCGCATCGCGAACTCAGCCGGTTAGTCCACCGAGCCAGTCCAGGTAGCGAGCTGCGCCTACGCTACGAAATGGGCTTTATGCGCGCGATGTCGAGGGTCGCAACTCCGGCGCGACATGTGCGCGTCCTGCGGCATATCGCCGATGCTATCCGTCCGTATCTCGAACCATCGAGGCGTAGTGAATTGGACGAAGCGACCCGCGATTATCACGATGGCCGCTTCCCTCTGTTCGTGCCAATCAGCCTGATGCGTCAGTACGCGCAGCAATTCGCAATCGATTACCTCAAGCAGCAGACCTACTTTGAGCCCGGTGCAAGGCGGATGGGAGAAATTCGATGAAAGTAGGATTATTCGCGGTTGGCACACCCAGGATGGCCGGCGGGGCGTTGCTCCGTGCGCTAGCGGTCAATGCCGAACGGCTCGGCATTTCAACCTTGTGGGTGCCCGAGCATGTTGTACTGCTCGACAAGTATGCGTCACGGTATCCGTATAGCGATGACGGCCAGTTGCCGGCTCCCACCAATGCGCCGATTTTCGATCCGTTCATTTCGCTGGCCACGATGGCCGCGGTCACCTCAAAGATCCGCCTCGCCACCGGTATTTGTCTGGTGCCGGAGCATAATCCGTTGGTGCTCGCCAAAATCGTCGCCACGTTGGATTTCCTGAGCAGAGGCCGCGCCCTGCTGGGGGTGGGGATCGGATGGCACGGCGAATTCGTCAAGTTTGACGCGGTACGCAGCAATCCGAAACCGGTGAAGGGCGCCAAGCTGCCGGTATTTTTCGGCGGCGAGAGCGGCCCGGCGCTTCGCCGTGTTGCCGAATATGGCGACGGATGGTGCGGGTTCAATCTGACACCGCAGGAGGCCGCCGCCAAGATTAAGCGCATTGAGGATTTGCTTAAGGCTAACGGGCGCAAGCGTTCTGACCTTGAGTTGGCGGTATCGCCCTATACCCAACCGGCCACGCCGGACGACCTCAAACGCTATCGCGATGCCGGCGCCGACGAAGTCGTGCTAATCAAATTGCGGCCGCCACGCGACGAAAAGGACCTGGTGGCGAACCTGGAGGAGATTGCCCGCGAATGGGTAGAACCCGCCACTCGGATTTGAGCTGGGCGGCGCTGAGATGCGCCGCTAAAGCCGTCGTCGCTACGCGCACCTGTGGGTGTCGCTCGACATTGCGCGGCTCATCGTTGCATCATGTCAGGAGAGTCATTCCTTTGAGGGCTCGCGATTGACCGCTGCCAGCGACTTGTCAGGCACGCAGAAAAGAGAGTTACGACGCTGAGGAATTGGTTGTGAAAGCAAATGCGCAAAGGAGAATTACGCAGAATCCGCCCTCACCGGAAGACTTCTTGAATCCGGAGTTTCTCCGAAAGGCAAAAAAGGAACTCGAGAAGACCGGCTTGATTTCGGATGAGCACGACTTTGCTCCATATGGCGAGGCATTGTCGGAACACTGTCAGCAAATTGAGCGTGAACTGCGAAAGATCGGATTTGAGGGACATTTGTCGCCTGGCTTCATCAAGAATCATCCCACCGCAGGCTACGCGCACTACTTGTACGATACGAGTCGCTTCCGCGACAAGCGCGAAGCGGAAGCCGCAGTTTCGCATTGGCTTGACCGGAAATATCCAGGCGAGACTCACATCTAGATTTGCTCATGGACCTCTTGGTATTTGTTGCCGAGTCCGTGAAAGCAGAGGACTTTTACGAAGGTCGAACTGATGGCTTCGCTGCCAATGAGATATTGAAGATTCAACAAGTTCGAACCTCATACAAGATCGTCTTCGATAGGAATCATCTAGTACGTGCCATAGGTGACGCGCTTGCAGGCGACTTCCAGGCGCTGCACTTATCCGCACACGGCGACGAGCGGGGTATCAGCCTCACCGACAGCGATTTCGTGACGTGGCTGGAGCCAGCGGAATTGCTAAGACGATTGGGGGGAAATCCGAACAAGGCCAGGCCAATAGGATCTTGGTTGTTTCAAGTTGCCTGGGCTCGATTTATCTTTGGCTCAACAGCAATCGGAGGAGTTGGGTTCACGCATTCGTGCCTGGCATGGTCGATACTCTATAATCGCTTCGTCGAACTAGGATCGTCCAGGTTTGATCGCGCCGAGCTCAGGACTACGCTCGACAAAATAAACCAAGTGGTACCGGGTGATGTTGTGTACCGACGGTGGAACGGAACGGTGTACCTTCGCTATCCGAGATTCGCTGCTCAGCCGTGAGGAGTTGCCGAATATGGCGACGGATGGTGCGGGTTCAATCTAACACCGCAGGAGGCCGCCGCCAAGATTAAGCGCATCGAGGATTTGCTTAAGGCTAACGGGCGCAAGCGTTCTGACGTTGAGTTGGCGGTATCGCCCTATACCCAACCGGCCACGCCGGACGATCTCAAAGGCTATCGCGACGCCGGCGCCGACGAAGTCGTGCTAATCAGATTACAGCCGCCACGCAACGAAAAGGATCTGGTGGCGAACCTGGAGGAGATTGCCCGCGAATGGGTAGAACCCGCCACTCGGATTTGAGCTTGAGGTTTAAGGACGTAACGTGCATCGAATCGTAACCCTGCTGCCGAGCGCGACGGAAATCGTCTGTGCCCTCGGCTTCGAAGCTCAACTCGTCGGCCGCTCGCACGAATGTGACTATCCGCCCACCGTGGCGCGATTGCCGGTGCTCAGCAGCCCGAAATTCAATCCCGAAGGTACCAGCGCTCAGGTGGACGAGCGTGTGAAGGAAATTCTGGCCGATGCGCTTTCGGTGTACCGCATCGACGTCGAGCTGCTACGAAAACTCAAACCCGACGTTATCGTGACCCAATCGCAATGCGAGGTTTGCGCGGTCAGCATCCACGACGTTGAGCAGGCGGCGGCGGATTGGATTGGTGGCCCGCCGCCGATGATCATCTCTCTGGCGCCCTACTCGCTCGGCGATGTGATGGCGGATATTGAGCGGGTGGGTGTGGAACTCGGCGAACCCGAGCGCGCAATGAAACTAGTGGGTGGGTTGAGACGGCGAATGACCACGATCGAACAGCAAGCTGCCAAGGCCGATACGCGCCCGGCTGTCGCATGTATCGAATGGCTCGAGCCGTTAATGTCGGCGGCGAACTGGATGCCGGAGCTGGTGACGATGGCCGCCGGGAAGAATCTTTTCGGCGATTCGGGGCAGCATTCTCCCACGATGAAGTTCGACGATCTGGTGGCGAAAGACCCCGACGTGATTCTGCTAATGCCCTGCGGCTTCAATATGGAGCGGACCGCGACGGAGTCGTACACGCTTACCAGCCAGCCTGCCTGGGCTCGGCTCAAGGCGGTCCGCGAACAACGAGTCTATTTGACCGATGGTAACCAATACTTCAATCGGCCGGGTCCTCGTATAGCCGAATCACTGGAGATTCTCGCCGAGATACTCCATCCGCAGATTTTCCATTTCGGGCATGAGGGTAGTGGTTGGCGGGGACTCTGCTCGGCCTCTTAGGTCAGGTTTGACAAACGGTCACGCGCGCCGTTAGCGTTTTTAGTGCAGACTTCACCCTGCGCCTCTTGTGTTATAGCCCTAAAAGGCGCTGAGGTGATACGGTGAAGTCGTTGGCGCTGCAACTCTCTCGTTTTCCCTGCTTTGACTATTCGGGCTACAGCTTCGCTCTGGGGCTAGCGGCCGGCGATAGCTTGTATCTGTGGTCATTCCGCCTCCGAGCTTTGGCTGGAGAACGCACCCCTGATACAGCCCAAGTCCATTCCGTCCTTCACCCCTGTAAAACGAGCTTTCCGCTCGGACGGCATCGTGATGTGAATGAGCGTGTATGAAGCTCAGGCTTCAGGTATCCGTCTCGACGATGCTAGCAATTCGTTGGTCCGCCGGATTAGTTCGCTGCGCTCGAGATCCCGGTATTGCTTGGGCAGCAGACTTTTGCTGGTGCATTCCAGTACAGCAACAAGATTCTGCAGATCGATTTCGGTGGGGTAGTAGGGCGGGATGAAATCCTCCAGCGCGGCCTCCAAGTCGTTCGTATCGACAGCCGATTTGTTTTGCAAACTACTCCGCATATGGCTGCGGACCAACACAGCTTCGATATCTGCTCCGGACAGGCTTCCCGCGCGTTCCAGGAAGAATTTCTCAGTGTCGGCAGGAAAGGGCTGTATGCCAACTTTCCTCTGCATGGCGCGCAGGAGCGCAAGGCGCTCTTCGGGTGTTTCGGGATAGAACAGAGCAATGTGCTCCTCTGCCCGGCCTTGACGTTTCAAATCCACGGGGAGCAAGTCAGGACGGCAGGTGAGGAGAAACCAAATGACCTTGCCGCGCAGTTCGGTGTTGCCCATGAATTGGGCGATCTGGGCAAAGACGCGGTTACCCACACCACTGTCGCCCGGGTTGGAGCGGTCTCCCAGCTGGGCGTCGGCTTCATCCACAATTACCGCAATCGGACTCATCGCCCTGAGCAAACTCAAGACTCGCTCCAGATTGCCTTCCGTGACGCCCTGCCACATGCTGCGAAAATTCTTCAGAGTGACGGCAGGTATGCCCACCTCGCCGGCGAAACAAGTCGTGATGAAAGTCTTTCCCGTGCCAACCGGACCGCAAATCACGTAGCCCATGGGCAAGACATCGGTGTTGCCGGCGCGGATTGCTTTGGCGGCATCTTGCAGCTTCCGCTTTGCTTGGTCATTTCCGGCGACGAATGACAGATCAAATCGGCTCTGCACGAACTCCAACAGACCACCTGATTCAGCTTCAATCAGGTCCTTCTTTCGCTCCGATAGGGACTTGAGCGTGAGTGGTTGCCGGTTCTGCACTGCATGTGAAATCAAACTCTGCAACTGGACTCGCTTCAAACCCGCGCCCAGCTTGGCTAGCGTTTCGTCGTTGACCTCGGAGCCGGCGGGCAGTTCCTGAGTCTTCAACTGCTCGCGGATGAAAGCCAGGCGCTCAGCGTAATCCGGCAACGGAATTCCGATTGAAGAAACACCGGGGTTCTGCACGATGCCCTGGTTCAGCTCGATCTGATTTTCAGACACGAGACAAATGGTGACATCCGCGTTCAGGAAGGCGGAGTTGCGCGCCCAACGCTTCAGGATGACGAGGGCGTTGCGATCCTCCGCAGACATGCCGGAAACATCGCCCGCAGGAGCTATGGTCTCGGCGAAATCGATCACGAGGCCAATTTTCTTGCCGTCGGCAATACGCAGCCGCAGATAGTTGTCCAGTAGATTCAATACAGCATCCGGGTTGCGCGGGAGCCCCCCCTGCGAATAGCTAGTGGCGTGAAAGCTGTCGTACCCTTCGAGCGCACGGCGGAAGTCAGACTGACTCTCGGCCGAGCCAAAATTTAGCCCTCCACGATCGTAGTGCAGGACCAGGTCGCGCTGGCCAAAGAGTGCGCCGGAAAGAAACTCATCAAGCGGAACAAAGTCAGTCGCCCCCTGCCGGTGTTGGGGCACGAGGTCCCGCACGTTTCCGTAGAGCACAAACAATGAGAAAGACCGCGAGTAGTACTTCTCCGACAGTTCCCGCGCCCACGGGGGAAGGGCGTCAAGGTACTTCTCCGATTTGGTTGGATTCACTGGCATCTAATTCGACATTCGCACTCGGTTGGGGCCTGAGGACGTGGAGGTATCGTCCAAGGACATCAATCCGTCCAAATCCGGTGACATGCTGCTGAAGATCTCTTCCACTTCCTGTACGGTCTGTTCGGTCTGCTCGACGTCATGCACCAGACTGTCGAGCCGCTCGCTGATTTGCTGCGGATCTCGCATGGTTACCGATTGATCTCGTACCAGCATCAGCACATCCTCTACTGCAGAGCATTGTGCATCCACGACTTTGCGATTCTCGGAAATCTTATCGAACTTCTCCAGACGCTTGTTGAGAATCTCGATGCGTTTCTTATTGATCTCTTGGACTTTCAGCGGGTCGCTACTCAGAGTCTTTTGTAGGGAGGCAATCTCGTGCTTAATGCCATCCCGCTCGGTGCTCTTCAGGTATCGCTGCTGCTGGGCTGCGGCCAGCAGCAGCCGGGCGTAACCATTTAGCAAGCCTTGTAGCCGTGAGTCGATTTGCTGCAAGAAGATCTGCGACGTCGACGACAGCTGAGCAAAGTTGCTTCGAATCGAGCCGCAAACCTGCGCTGCATGAACATACCGGCTCTGCAACTCAGCAGGTAAGCTCCCTAGCATCTCGCCCAGCTTCTCCTGGTCTTGCTGCTGTTCCTCTGCGAATTTCCAGGAGCGCACAAGTCGCTGAAAGCGCCAGTTCTGGGGAATGATCGCCAGGTACATTAGCTCAAGGCCGCCGGCGAGGATGATCGGCTGGATGCTGCCGCTGAGCAGCGCAAAGGCGCCGGCACCGACCATTGCGATCCAGTTGTATTGCAGATAGAACGCCTCTCTTACGTAGTTGATGTTCTGCGGTGAAGAAGCTGGACCCGGCTGATCCTGGAAGTCGGCGGGAGCCATTTAGACACTCACCCGTACCTGCCCATTCCCGGGAGCTTTACGCAAACGCCCGAGAACGTAATTCTGCAGCTCGTGAAACTCATTTCGTTGTTTCAGACTCAAGTCGCGCGGGCGGTCGAACGGCACCTGCACGTCTTCGATAATAGTTCCCGGATGCGCGCTCATGATAAAGACTCGGTCCGCGAGGTAGATCGCCTCTTCCACGTCGTGCGTAACAAATAAGATCGTGCTAGCCGTCTCATCCCACACCTTCAGAAGCAATTGCTGCATATCACTGCGGGTTTGAGCGTCAAGGGCGCCAAACGGCTCGTCCATCAGGATGACTGACGGGCGCAAGGCCAGCGTGCGCGCAATCGCCACGCGCTGCTGCATGCCTCCGGAAAGCGTTTCCGGATAGGCATTCTCAAAGCCGCTGAGCCCGATCTCCTCAATCAACTGCGCCACGATTTCCTTGCGCTGCCGTTCGGGGACGCCGTTGATCTTCAGACCGTAAGCAATGTTACCAGCGACCGTCAGCCAAGGAAACGAAGTGTACTTCTGAAAAACCATGCCGCGGTCCTTGCCCGGACCATGCACCGGCGCATTGTTCACCAGGACCTCGCCCGTGTCGGCGCGGTCCAGGCCGGCGATCAAACGCAGTAGGGTAGATTTGCCGCATCCCGAGGGACCCAGCAAGACCCGGAACTCGCCAATGTCGCGCTTTTCGCGCGAATAGGCATCTTCAATTTCGAGGTTGATGCCCTCGAGGGCGTTCACAACCTCGCCGTTCGCGGCTGGGAAAGCGCGGCTGACTCCCCGGACCGTGATTTTCGACTTCTTAGGTTCCATGCTTGGCCGCCTTCAGGTGTGCCGTCGCGGTGGCAACAGCCGCGCCTCCGCCAGCGAAGGCAGAACTAGCTTTGCGCCAGGGAAACAAGAGACCCTCCAGGAATGTCAGCAGAAATCGAAAGAGGAAGGCCGCGATGCCGATGGCGACGATACCGGCATACACCCGATCAAAGTCAAGCACCTTGCGTGCGGCCTCGACCATGTAGCCAACTCCCTTTCGAGCATTCAACATCTCTGCCAGGATCACGTAAGTCCAGCCGATGTCATAGAGGATTCGGAATGACGAGAAAATCGCCGGGAACGACGCGCGAAACACGAGCCACAAGGCTTGTCGCTGCTTAGCTCCGAGCGTGTAGGCGGTTTCGAGCAGGGCGTTGTCGACCCGATTGGCCTCTTCGACCACCACAGCCAGCAAGTAGAAGAACATTCCAAACCACAGGAACGCGATCTTTTCAGTTTCGTCGATGCCAAACAGGGCAATGAACGCGGGAAGGAACGCGGTGAGCGGCATGGCGCGCATGGGCGCAGCTACAGGGTTAATCAGTTCGAATAGCCATTGAAAGCTGGACATCAAGATGCCAAGCGGGATCGCCACAACCGCGCACCAGAAAAATGCCTGGGCGATGCGCCACCAGCTCATGAACACGTTTCCGAGCAGGTCGTACTCCGTCCACAGCATTCCAAAAGATCGGACTACTCCCATGGGCTTCGGCAGCAATGAAAAATGCGGATCTTCCCAGTAGGGCAAGGCGATCCAGAACAATAGAATGATGCCCCAACTGACAAACGGGAAAGCCCATCGGACTTTCGGAGACACTTCTTTCCGAATGGTGAACCAATCACTCATGATGACCTGCTTAGCTTGACGGGTTCGCGTACACCTTAATGTCAGTGCGCCGGTTCTTCTCGCGCCCTTCAGGCGTTGCATTGCTGTCAATCGGCTTATCCGGCCCGTTGCCGGCTGTGCGCAGCCGGGCCGAAGGGAAGCCGTATTTGTGCATCAGGTAGTTCTTCACTTCGTCTGCACGCGCGTGCGATAGCTGAATATTGTAAGCGCGCGCACCGGTCGAATCGGTGTTGCCATCGATATCGACGACCGTGTTCTCGTAGGCGCGCATAGTGTTGGCAAGTTCGTCCACTATCGCGCGCGAATCCAGGCTCATACTCGAAGAACTGGGCTCAAAGTAGATGGACCGGTGTTGGGTGGCGATCGGAGTCGCTCCTCGCGGGGGCTCTTTGTATTCGATCGGCGGCTCGGTCGAAGCCATCGTGAAGCTAGAATGTTCGCGTAGTCGGCGTTCGATCCAGCCGTGCCCACGAACGAACGGTTGTCAGCGTAATCCGCCAGCTTCACACCGCCGAGCATGGTCTTGGCCAGGTCAGACGGGATATTGAAGTCTTTAAGGGTACCGATGAGGTTGTACGCGCGCTCCGGCTGACTCTTGATGAACTCCACGCCTTCCAGCCACCCTTGGGCGAACTTCAAAAGCGTTTGCGGATGCCCGGCAGAAAAACTGTCACTTACTACGAGAATGTCCGCAATGAGGCGGTTCGCGATCTTGGTGTCGTAGATCTTCTTCGCGCCCGGCCGTTTGCCGACCGCGTCACTCATGTCGGGGTCCCACGCCACGGCGGCATCGACCTTTTCCTGGGCGAAAAGAGTTGCCGGCTCGATGCCGTCCTTGGTATGGACCGCCTTGTTGAAGATCTCGTTGCGCTGCTCGGTGCCAAGGCCGGACGTCTTCAGGCCGTTCCAGAGCAGGAAATGCGACGGCGTGTAAGGGGCAAACGCCACAGTCTCTCCGGCAAGGTCTTCAATACTGTTGATTCCTTGCTTGCCGATGACTCCGTCAGCTCCGCGCGACCAGTCGACCATTAGGAAGGCGTGTGACCCGAATCCCTGTTCTTTGAACTGCGCGTAGTCTTTGGCGTAGACATCCGCGGTCGTCAACATGACATCGACGTTATTCGTGGCCAGTGCAGTGGCTCCTTCCGTCCAATCGTCGATGATCTTGAAGGAAACCTTAAGTCCTTTCTTGCCGTAGATGGAATCGGGGAGTGTGTCGAGCCCACCATTCGCTACCAAGCCGCCGACACAGCCGACCCACACATTGACGCGCACCCGAACCTCGGCATCGTCGCTGCTTGAAGCTGCCGGCAACAATAGAGGCTTGGACGCATCCACAGTCTCCCCGCTACCGGACGAGTTCTTGCCGCCAGCCCACTTGCTAGGATCTATGACTCCGTATCGATTTAGGCTGTAGCCAACCAGAGCTGCGCCAATCAAGAAAATAAGAACCCATCCACCTCTCTCAATTTTCAGCGCCATACCCTATTCCTCCCCGGCGTTGTCGCAATTGCCTGCCCATGTCTTCGAGATGGAAGTGTTTCGAACTGCACTTAAGAAGTTCGTTGCGGTTCTTTCGCTGCGATCGTCTTTTCTGCACTCCCCGGAGCCGCGGCTTGGGGCGACGCCAGACCCATCTCGATTTTGAATTGCTTCACCAGTTCGGCGGCCTGCAGTTTCTGGGCTTCGTCCTCGATCTGGAATTTCTGCTGGTCCACATTGCTCATTGCCATATCCATGCGAGCCTCGTTAACGGCTGTCATCTCTTCAATCTTGCGCACCATCTCATCATGGGTCTGGCTGATGCCGGCTACCTCGAACTGTTCCATGGCATCCGCTACCTTTTTCTGCCACTGCGCGCGACGGTAGTCGGCAATAGCGTTGAGGGCTTCCTGCGTCTTGCGCTCCTTCTCTTGCATAAACGCCTGCTTCACAGTCATGGCTTTTTCGAAGGCGGCCCGGGCGGTGGTGAGCTGTCCCTGAGTCCGGGCCAGAGCGCTCTTGGTCTGCTCGAGTTGAGCGGCAAAGCTTCCTGCCAGATCGTCGCGGTTGGCCTGGATCGCGGTCTTCACCTTGGCGGTCAGCCCGGCAATGTCGTTCTTGTACTTGGCCTCTTCCTTTTCCAGCAGCGTTACGTTGGCCTTCACCATAGCGATGCTCTCATTCATCCGCGGCACTTGATCGTTCATGTCGCGAATGTTCTGCTGAAGAATGAGCTCTGGATCTTCAGCGACTGAGATGAAGAACCCGATGAAAGACCGCACCACTCTCGTCAACCGTTGCCACATAAACTCCTCCTGTCAGGAACGCTGCGTCGCTTTCTTCGATGTGGGCGGGGCATTCACATCGCCCGTTGTAATGGGGTTTTCACTCACAAAATATCCGACCGCTTCAGCGATCTTCTTTTCTTCCTGCTGTTTCTTCAGCAGCCAACCCGTGAAGCGCTGTTTCTCCCGCGAGACTTCTTCGTTGTTACTCTGGATCTTGGCTCCCTGCTCAGTCACGTACGTATCGATCTGGGCCTGAATCTCGGTGTTCTCCTTCATCTTGCGCGCTTCCAGTTCTTCGGTAGCGCGCTGCTGTACTCGCTCGTACCCGTCGAGCGCGCGGTCGCGGCGAACGGCGTCCTGGATGATTTCATTTATGTCCACGCCTGCGGCATCGAGCGCAACCAGCACCGAAGACCGCTTCACATCTGATGGCAAATTGCGGATGTGCTTGCTTTCCAGCATCTGCGAAATCTTGAAGATCGTGTATCCCTGCGGCGCCGGCGGGATCTCCGCCGCCTTATAGATCTCGTCGAAGGAAGTGGGATCGGAAACCGGAGTCGTGAACTTTGGCTCCATTGCTATGGACGACGCAATCTCAGCTACGCTTTGGGCGGCACTCCTCGTCCCCGCGGGAGAGTTCTTCGACGGGGTTTGCTCGGTACTGTTGGCTTCGTCGACGGAAACGATATAGTTGTACCACTTCTTGGACATTCGCATTCCTCCGCAGCAACCGTGGTCACGGAGACAGCAGTATGGACGATTATACGACCCTGAAAACTAATCCCCCTCTGCCTAGTTTGTCAAATGTTCTCATATAGTTCCAAGCGGTGCCGAACTTCCCCTAGCTTCTCAGGCAAAGTCCAATCACACCGAAGAGATTGTCGCTCCGTAAGAATGTAATCGGATGTGTGGGAAGGATTCGATTCAATTCAGTTGGAATGAGCGCCTTTACCGTTCAAAATAAACACCGCTCTTGGACGACCCACTTGAGACTGGAGCCGACTGTGTCTGCTGACGACCTTCGCTCGATACTGAGCCGAGCTGTGGAGACAAAGGCCCAGTCCGACACTCGACTGCTGGCGCAGCAACTGGGAACAAACTACGGCTCGCTCATGTTCTGGCTTCGGGGAGAACCTTCAGTACCTGCGCACCTGCTGCGGCCGATCGGCATCCTTCTCGCAACTACGAGGCCTCGATCTTCTTGAGAGCCAGGCAGACCGAGTCGCGGTCAAACTCGTCTAGAACCGAATGTCACTTTGGAGCGGGATGTCGCGATGCCCAATCCCATCAAGGAGGTCGGAGAAGCACTGGAGTGCGTTGCAGAAAGCTTGGCCGACCCGCGGAAAGCAAAGTTCCGCCAGTTCGAAGCCGTGCTCCGCCAGCGGCAGCAGATGGGCCCGTTCCGCGATCTTCGCCGCCCCCACCGGCTGGCGGTGTCCTGCGATCTGGCGCCGTTCATCTTGCTGGCAGGCGGCGCGCAGCTGGGCGTTCAGTTCCGCCAAATCCCGCGCCTGCGGCAACGGCACCCAGTGGTTTGCGCCGGAAGTAGCCGGCCTCGCCTTCAATACCGCCTTCTTCGTGGGCTTCGTAGGGCGTGCAAAACTCACTCTCGAACCGCCAGTGGGAGCGGAACGCGATGAAGCGTGCGGTTTCCTCCCGGCGAAAGCCGCGCAGGATCTTCTTCACCGCGGCTTTCAAGTTGTCATATCTCAGA
>WNFC01004561.1_pt1 | contig 15097 bp, 14 predicted proteins | sample 5400541 | NCBI WGS metagenome assembly WNFC01 (sample SAMN13153342, study PRJNA577476) | soil metagenome | isolation source: 120 cm saprolite under Douglas fir tree site 2 hole 2 replicate 1 | place: USA:California | collected 2015-04-18
ACCGTTTGGTCTCCATGGGCACACCCGTGGAGAAGTCAAACACGGCCACGACGGTCTGGTTGAAGACAATCTTCCCTTCGAAAATCAGGTTGCCGCTGGTATCGGAGTCCGCTCCGGCAATGTTCCAGGGTCCGCGGGGGGATGGACATGGGTAACAGGTAGGGTCGGGGGTCAGTGTTCCGGCAGGGGTTCCGTCCCCAATACTGTAGACAGCGTGCCTGTTGTTGTCTAAGTGGCCGGCCTTCAAACGGCGTCGCCTGTCAGTGACGCCCCCGGTTTCGGTCGGCGGCAGAACTTGGATGGGGCCTGGCGACATCGTCCCGGGAGGCCCAGGGGTGGGGTCCCCGATGGAGGTCAACGTGCAGTCTGCTCCGATGGTGAAACCAACGATGCTGTTCGATACCGGGTTGGCCGCATAGAGCACTCCGATATCGGGCTCGATCGCCAAGCCCATGCCGTTAATTCCGGCGAATTGGCCCGTGGGAACCGGCGGTCCAGCAGGCGTCAGCGTGCAATTGGAGGCATCGATCGTGAAAGCACTGATGCTGTTGTTTAGCGGGTTTGAGGCCATCAGGCACATTTGGTCTGCCGTCACCACAATCCGCTGGCTGGAGAAATAACCTCCGGTCGCGCCGGTTCCCCCTGTCTCTATCCTGCCCTGGAAGAGCAGGCTGCCGTCGTCAAACGCAGCGAACTGTTCGATCGTGTTTTGGATCTCGTCGTTGTTGACGAAAAGGCAGCCAATCCGATCCTGAGCGGTGGCGATATAAGGCACAACCGTGACGAGTACAAACATCAATCCATTTGGTTTCACGACAACCCCCTCAATGTCGACCGTCGATGGCGAGCACATCGCCTGGGCCGGCAAAGCCTTATCCGCCTTCGCTCCAAGTGAGTCAAGCTATGACCCAAGGGTCTACCCCGTTACACACTTGGCGGCGCGTCCACCGTGTCGAGCACTGGGGTTCCAGGTTTCTTGACGCTCTATCTGGGCGTGCTGAGATGCGCGATGCCATGAGACTCGTTGCGAAGACGCTGGTGATTACCCTCCTGGGCACGGCCATCGGATGCGTGCCCCATGTCTCGATTCCACGCCTCAAGCCGGCGCCCCACTCGCTCGGCGCAGCCCAGAACCTCGCCATCGACGTCATTGGCGACGTCGCGCCGCCTTCGACACTGGGCGATGCGATCGGCACCATCTTGAACGCGACCGAGGGGCAGATGCTGCCTCCGGGCACGGCGGCCGAAGCCGTTCGACGAGAGGTCGGGCTTCACCTCAACGGTCGCCCGTTCTCGCAGGTTGGCAGAGAGACCGCTGATGTGATGTTAGAGATTCGTCCTACTTCCTGGCTCTACCGCCACGAGGAGCTCCACAAGACTATTACCGAGAGCGGCAAGGAAGTAGACAAGAGCTGGAAGGCGGCCGTTGCCGCCCTCGACATTCAAGTCGAGATCTTCAAGAAAGACGGGCGTCGCGTACAGGTACTGACGTACCGCGGAACCATACGTCAGCCTGCCGATCTTCCTTATTCGCCGACGAATCCGCCCAATGAATGGGAGGCTCAGAACGCGGCCGCGGTGTACGCCGTGACCGCGCTGTTCCGAGACATCACGCCGGTATGGATTGAAGAAGACGTGCAGATGGACGACGAGGGGGACGACGTCAAGCGCGGCATCCAGCTCGCCAAGGACCGGGAGATTCAGGCCGCAATGGACGAGTTCGCCAAAGTGATTCAGCAAAAGCCAAGCTCCGCTCCGGCTCGGTACAATCTGGGCGTGCTCTTCGAAACGCGCGGAGATCTCGATCGCGCCGATACGCTCTTCCGCGAAGCGCTGAACATCAAGGGTAAATCGCTCTACAGCGGGGCGCTCGAGCGCACCGCCCAGGCCCGCCACGATCTGACCGAGCTTCAGCGCTCCAACTAACCGCTCCGGGCAGACGAGTCAGGTTCGCGCCTCCAAGCCCCCCACACGACCAGTCCCAGCGCGACCACCATCGTGACACCAACGGCAGCAAACGCCGCGAATACGAGTTGTTCCTGCCAGGGTGAACCGTGATGACCGGCTGCCGCGATCTCCGTGCCGGAATGGGTGCCGAAAACGCCAGAGGCCGTGGTCGTGGCCCAATTCGCATAGGTTCCAAACAGGAGTAGCCAGTAGGCGATGACTGCAGCCTTTTTTGGAAAGTGCAGATCGCTCCAGGCCAGGCCAACTGCCACGAGGAACGTGCCGTTCATCACCCCTTCCAGATGAGCGGCCAGACCGCCGCGGGGGTTCGTCATCGCCGGTATCACAAAACCGGTCATCAGCCCGAGGAAGAACAACGTCATCCCGTGGCGGAGTAGCCGGCGCCGCGCATTGATTGGAAACATCCCTCTCCTCCCCGTGAGTTTGGCGACACTGTACCTCTCTTCGCCAGGATCGAGCGTCACCAGAGAGTCTGCGGCACAGAGAGTCTGCGGCACCGCCTGCGACTGCGACCAAGTGAACCCTAATTCTTCGGCGTCACCGTGATGCGGTAGGCGGCATGCGTTTCGCCGGAGACGGCGCGCACGCCGCAAAGGGTCGAGCCCACCTTGAGGCCGGTGAAACGCGCCTTTCCTTCGGCGGGGATCCCCTGCACGACCGCGGGGTCGTCGCAGACGACCTGCGCGGCAGGTGGCGCGGGTGCCGTCTTCGTCTCGCCCACCGAGAGGGACATCAGGCTTGTGCCTTTCGGATCCGCCTGCGTCAGCAAGGCCAACCCCAGAAGCCCCAGTGCGATGTTCAGGTTCATGGCCCCGATGTTACCGCGCCCGCTGCGTTGCGCCCAGCTCAGTTCGAGTTCCACGTACACAACGCGGGCACGGATAACAGCCGCGACCACCTAACGGGGCGCGTCTCCCTCAGGCTCCCACAGCTGAATTGGATTGCCCTCGGGGTCATAGAAGCGGGCGAAGCGCCCGTTCGGATAGCGTTGACCGACGAGCTCAACTGGGATGCCAGTGGCGCGCAGCTGCGACACCATCGCATCGAGGTTGTGAACGCGAAAATTGATCATCCAAACTTCGCCGGCATCGCCAAAGTACATGCTCGTCTCCGGGAACGGCGCAAATACAGTGGGTCCGGCTTCTTGGTATGTCCGCGCTCGAGCGCTTGCTCGACAATCGCTGGTCCGAGATAAGAGCTCCCTCCCAGTACCAGGATCCTCTTCCGCCGCACGGCCGGGCTCCCCCAACCCGGACCACCTGCCGGCGCTGCACCGGCCAACGCGAGCTTGATGAAATTCCTTCGATTGAGCACTTGGCGCCCTCGCGCGATGGAAGCTTGGGCGACTTAACCATAGGTAAGCTGGGCTATTCCCCTCTGGCCCGAGCGTCCACCTTCGAGCGGTAGCGATGGTTCGCCTGGCACTGCCCCGGCTCGTCGGATCAGGTTTGTGAAGAAAACTACGGAAAAGCGGTAGGTTTTTTCACAAACCTGCTGCCTGACTCGTCGGCCGCCGGCTCTTTCGTCGGAGCCGCCGGGCGTCACGCTCAATCGAGAGAATCAGCGAAGAACGCCGCTGGCCTCGGCGTCGGCAACGTAGCGGTTGGCGTCCTCCTCGATCAGGAATCCCTCTCGGAGCAACTGCCGGGTCGCCTGTCGCACTGCCTCCACATAGCCCTGATGGTCGCCGTAGCGCTCCTCCAGCGACCGCCGCGGATCGCCGCTGGCGATGCGGTCAGCCATCGTGCGGGCGAACGGGAAGTATGAACCGTTGAGCGAGCACGAGTGCGGAGCCCGAAATCCGGCCGCGCGCACGTTCCATCCGGCATTGGTCCCGAGCGGAACCCTGACCTCCATCTGGCGGATGCCGGCGAGGTCGAGTCCGTCGCTGTCCGTCTTCGGAACGAGGATCCCGTAGCTTGCACCCAGACCAGGGATGAGTTGCTCGATCCATCCACCCTCGGAACTGAAATTGGGCCCGAAGTCTAAAAACTCGAGCTCGTTGAGCGTTGGCGGAAACTCCACGCCGGGGATCGCCGGGTAGGCGGCCCTCTCCTCCCCGAGCGTAACCAGCGTTCCGCTGCGCAGGTCGGGTGCGTTGCTCGGCGGCGGAGGAATGCCGAGGTCGGCCCAGTCGTCCAAAGCCAGAAGCAATGCGCGGTAGGTCGGCCCGAGGTAATTCGGATTGGTTGGATATTGGCAAATCCCATTCGGACCCGGGAAAGGCGCGCCGAAGGTGACGTTTCCGTGCTGGAAATTCGAAAACAAATACATCCGAACGTTCGGGGGGAGGTCGACCGGCTCGGTGCCGTACGCGTTGGTGAGGTTGAGCGAGGCCCGGAATCGGTAGTACTCCGACTCGGTATCGCTCTCGAAAACCAGCGGGTCTATCCCGGGGCGCTTCAAGATGCCGTCCTCGATCCCCGAGATCTCGTCCCTGCGCACGGCATAGGTGAACGGTGGATAGCTGGTGGAGAGAAAATCGTGCCGGTCATCCTCGCGCGAATAGGTGTTTGGATCGGCAAATTGGACGTTGGCGAAGAGGCGATGAGATCCGGGAATGTCCGTCCAGATGGCTTCAAAGACCTTGCGGTGCGATTCATCCTCATTGAATCCCAGATATAGAAAATCACGCTCATACATTCCGGTGGAGGAGTTCCCCAGCGAGTACGCGCGCCGGATTCCGACTCGCGAGGGACTGAGGGCAAGCGGGTTGGGATTGCCGAAATCGTCTACGGTTTGGTAGCGAAGGAACGAGCCGATGTCGCGGGTGACCGCATAGGCGAGCCCCATCACCATCGGATTGACCGCCCAATACATCAGCTCGTAGAGGCGATCGGCGCGAAATCCGTCGAACAGACAGATGTCGGTGTTGGTCGGGACCAGGCTGTCCATTCCCGTCGGACAAACGCCAAACGCCCAGCGGTCCGAGGAAATCGGCATCCGGGGACCATTCACTTCCGTCCGCATCGTCAGCGAATAGTGACTCGGATCGGTGTCGTCCGTCGCGTAGGGAACGAAGTTCGGACTCCCTTCGAGCGTGAGCGTGAACGTTCCGGTCTGCGGAATCGTTCGATCCGAATACTCGATGCGGATGGCGGAGCCGATCGCGCTGCCGTCCGGGTTGAGCGCCACTGGGAAGCGGGGGAACAATCGGCTGTTCCCCGGCGCGACGTCGCCCTGCCAACCGGCGTCTACCACGGTGTAACCCTGCCGCATCAAAAAGCCGTCACCCGCGTCGGCGGCGGTGATCGGATCATTCGTGGATACGGCGAAATTGAATATACCGAGAGCCAATTTGTTTCCGCGATTGTTGATCGCATAAAAAATCTTTGCGTTGCCTCGATCCATTTGCATGGGTTTGAGAATGAAAAATGGCGCGTTGAACTCGACCATGCCTCGATCGTTCCGAGGCGCCTTGGAGATGTTGACGATGTGCGAGTTGAGCGGATCGAACGGGTCCACCTCCATGTACGCGGTGCCATCAAGCCGTTGGTATTGACCGACCGACCCGAAGCTCGTTCCCTCCGCGAAAGTACGCGTTTGTTCGACGATGAATCTCACCACGCGGGCCTCGGCGGAGAACGTCAGCGTCAGTGCGGTGAGAACCGCTGCCCGTAAGATCTTCTGAACCATTGGATGATCCCCCGCGAGAGCGGGTTTGAGCTGCCTCTCGCGGCTCCCCTCATCTCGCTCGCGGCGGCTGAATCAAAGCGCGGCTAATTAGGATTGTTAGAAATGCGCAACGCCCGCGCTCGCTTGCCTAGCATTGCTGTCGAATGGCGGACGATGCGCGATGCGCGTCGTGAACAGTCCCCGCGCGCACGGTGTGCCCGGCCCCTTACGGCATCGCCACTTTGCGCGCTGCAGTTCCGGGAGGGTTTTTATAGGGGCCCGGGTCCTGGTAGCTCTTGATCCCGGCGCGGATTCTCACCACGGTAAACATCCCGCCCATGCCGACAGGACCATAGGCTCCCTCCCCTGCCATCATCGGCAGCGTGTTTTTCGGTCCCCCCATGTTCATGTCGGCCATGTCGTCCATCCCGGTCTCTCCCATCGCCGTGTAGCCGGGTAGAAGCTTGCGGACCTTCTCCTCGATGCCCGCCTGGCTTACCCCGGTCAGGTTCGGAAGGTTATGGGCCATCTGGTTCATCGTGTGATGAGACTTGTGACAATGGAAAGACCAGTCGCCTTCGACATCGGCGACAAATTCAATGTCTCGGGTGGTGCCTGGAGGAACATTCACCGTCGTCTCCGGCACCCGGGCTGCGAGCGGAATCGATCCCCCGTCCGTTCCGGTCTCGCTGAAATGATAACCGTGGAGGTGGATCGGATGGCTGTCCATGGAAAGGTTCGCCAGGCGAATGCGCACGCGCTGCCCCTTCTTCACCACCAGGGGAGCCGTTCCCGGATAGGCGCGACCGTTGAACGTGAAGAGATTGAAATCGGTCATCGTTGCCGGATTGGGCGATGCCGCTCCCGGCGGGATATCCCACTCGTGCAGAAAAATGGCGAAGTCGCGGTCGATGGGCTTGGGCTCTTTCTTCGGATGGATGATGAAGAGGCCCTCCATTCCGTAGGCCATCTGCAACACCTCGTCCGCGTGCGGGTGATACATCTGCGTGCCGTGCTGCCGCAGCGTGAATTCATAGGCATAGGTTTCGCCTGGCTCGATGCGTGGCTGATTGACACCCGAGACGCCATCCATCCCGCTGGGAAGCAGAACGCCGTGCCAATGAACCGAGGTTGGCTCTGGCAACTTGTTGGTGACCAGAATGCGGACCCGGTCGCCCTCGACGGCTTCGATGGTCGGTCCAGGAGTCTGGCCGTTGTAGCCCCAGGCGTTCACCACCATGCCGGGCCCGATCTCCTTCTTCACCCTTTCGGCGATGAGATGAAAGACCTTGATTCCGTGGTCCATCACGTAAGGCAACGTCGAGCCGTTCGGCGTCACCACGGGGGTGTATGGCGTCTTCTGGGCTGCCGCCGATCCAGCTGTCAGGAAAAGCGCCGTGCCAGCCAAAATCATGCGATGCAATTTCATCGTAAACCTTCCTTTTTCACCGTGTCAGACGGCGCTACGGGCGCGACCGTCGGCTGAATCTCAGAATGAACGTTTGGCATTCCTTTCAGGGTTCCGCCGGCGGCGCGCTCGAGCTCAACCCGGGCGATCCAGTAGTCACGCACCGCTTCGATGTAGCGCCGGTAGGCGTCGACCTCCGCCTGTTTCGCCCGGAGCAGCTGAAAGACGCTCAGCAGCATCGCGTTGTAGCGCTCCTGCGAAAGTTTCACCGTTCGCTCCCGGATGGGGAGAAGCACCTTGCGGTAATGCTCCACGACCTGACGGGCTGCGAGGAGCGCAAGCCGCGCGGTGCGGACCTCGGAGCGCGCGTCCACCGATACGCTCGCCAGCCGCTTCTCGCTCTGGCGAAGCTGGGCCTCGATGCGACGGATCAATCCCTGTCGTCGATCGAAGATCGGCAGCTCGAGACGCAGCGTCGGCCCGGTGACTCGAATGCCGGGCTCGGGGCCGGTTTGTCTGCTCACTCCGATTTCAACACTCCCGACGAAGCGAGAGGTGTTCGCGACGTGGAGCGCCTGGGTCAGGATGCGAGTCTCTTGCCGCGCCGAGGCGACATCCAATCGCTGTGAAATCGCAACCGCCTCCACGTGATCGAGCGCCTCCTCGGAGGGCGGCAGGTCCGGCAGCTGCGAGGAGAATCTCCAGTCGGTTTGAGTACCCCACAGGCCCATCAGCCGGGTCATTCGTTCACGCTGCGCTTCGAAGAGCAGCTCGTCGCGAGCGAGGTCGAGCTTCGCCTGCTCGTAGGCGTCGCGCTGCGTTTCCAACTCGAGGTCGGCGATGTTCCCCGCGCGGAGCTGGCGTTCGGCAAGCTCGGCGGAAACCTCAGCGGCCTCGAGAACGGTGCGGCGCAGCTCCACCATCTGCCGCAGGGCCTGCAATGCGTAGTAATCCTCCCGGACTTTTCCGACCAGTTGGAAGACTTCCCCTGCGAGTCGAAGCTTCGCCTGCTCGAACTGCTCTGCCGCAAATCGCTTGCGCAGTGGGAGCATGAAGATATCGAGGAATTCCTGGGCGAGCGAAAAGTCCGTGCTCACGACGCCGGCCGATCCCTCGGGGAACCGGACCGCGAAACCGAGCGATGGATTTCGCAGGAGGCCGGCCTGGACGAGATCCCCCTGGGCGACGCCCAGCTCTTCGTAAGTGGCCTGAAGCCCAGGGTTGTTGAGCAGCGCAATCTGCACTGCGCTGGCATCCGTTAAGTCGTTCCGAAGCAGATCGGCGACTCTTCTCTTGACCTCGGCGTCCTCCGGAGTGCCCCGGTCCCAAAATGTCTCTTGCCCGGTTCGATCGGCCACCATGCGGCCAACATCCGCGTACCCCGTCTCTTTAGGAACCGAGGCGCACCCCGAAAGCGCGGCGATGCCGACGAGCGTCCCCAGTTGTGCCGGCTTCACTTTTCGCCTCCGCGCGGAGCTGGTGTCTTGGCCCCCTCGGCATTGGGTGCTTGAGTCCCCTCGCGCCCGGGCGCTTGAGTCCCCTCCTGCCCAGGCGCTTGAGTCCCCTCGTGCCCAGGCGCTTGAGTCCCCTCCTGCCCAGGCGCCTTCATCCCCCCATGCGAATGATGATGCATCTGCTGGGGTTGAGGCGGCGACTCTTCGACTTCGGAGGCAGGCCGCACTGCCAGCGTCGGCTGAAGCGGCCTTGCCGCCGACTCTGGGGCGAGAGGATTCGATGGATCGTCCGGCGACGGACGCCGGTCGGGAAGCTGGGCTGCGCACGCCGCCAGCAAAAGGCCGGCGATGAAAAAAAGAATTCTGGGGACCAAGGCAAAGACCTCCTGTTTGGGGACCAAGGGCAGTGGACGCGAGGGGCGAGTCAGCCCGCACGAACGTCAAGCTACCGTTGGCTCAAATCAGGAGGGCTCGAATTGAAAGGTAGAGCGGAGTCGACGGTGGCGCCTGCGGTTGAGACGCCGCGATGCGCGTCGACTCTGCGATAGAAATAGGCTGCTCGGGCGCGGTTGGGAGCCCCTCGATGAGCAGTTGCTTTATCGGCGCGGGGGTGGCCACTTTCGGCCCCATTGCGCTCGGAGTGATTGGAGCCTGATGGAGGTCACAGCAGGACCGCTCGCCGACTCCAGGTCCGTCCTCGTCGGAGCCAGGCTCGTGGGGGCAGGGGCACGGCCCCGATATCCTGGTCGCATGGCGGCACACCCACGTCCTGCCACCCTCGGCGATGGCTTGCGAGGTCACGCACAGCGCGAGAAGGATGCTGGTCGTGCGGAGCATGGACGTAATCAACGTCTATCGTATATCGCGCCGTGACCTTCGGGACAGGAATTTGTTGCTCGGGCCGCTAACCGGAACATCCTGCGACAATCGTCAGGGAAGCACTTGAGGCCACCAGGTCATCGTGCAGAGGCCGTCTCCAGTCGATGAAATGGCGGTCTCATCCATCCCCACCGTGACATTTGGAAGGGGGAAGATTCGAGTTTGGTCCAAGGGCGCGGGTTGTCCCTCGCCGAACACTCCCTCCTCGTCTTTCCCGCAGAAAAAAAGAGGGGTACCCAGTATCCTCCCGCCCCACTCCTGCGTTTACCCCGCATGAACGACAAAACCATCGATACCGACAAAGAGCTCTCCGGCACCCTGAGAGGCGCGTGGCAGCGCTTCCTCGATACGTATGAGCCGCTCCGGCCCGAGCTCTACCGCTACTGCCGTTACCTGACCCGAAGCGCCTGGGACGCGGAGGACCTGGTCCAGGACGCGTTGGCGCGATCGTTCGTCACGCTCGGCTGCCTGTCCCAGCAGATACCGAACCCGCGTGCCTGGCTGTTCCGGATCGCCTCGAATCTGTGGATCGACCGGATGCGGCGAACGCGCGAGGAGCCGGGAGATGTCCCCGAGACGAGCGCATCCGTCGAGCCCCGCGCCACGCGTGAGGCGGCAGGCACGCTGATCTCCCAGTTGTCGCCGCAGGAGCGCGCTGCCGTCGTGCTCAAAGATGCATTCGACCTGTCGCTGGAGGAGATCGCCGACACGCTCTCGACGACCGTGGGCGCGGTCAAGGCCGCCCTCCATCGCGGTCGAGGCAAGCTGGTCGAGCCCGTGGGAGCGGAGTCAACCGGTCCTCGCGCGCCGGCGCCCGCGGTGCTCGACGCTTTCTGCTCCGCTTTCAATGCGCGCGACCTCGATCGCCTGACCGGACTGTTGCTCGACACCGCGAGTCTCGAGATCGTCGGCATCAACGCCGAGTACGGCCCCGAGGCAGCGAAGAAGGGCTCATTCTGGGGCGCTTTCCAGCCGCTCGGCTGGAACAACGAGCTCAATTGCGGCATCGAACCGCACCTGCTCCAGGGCTATCGCCCGTCACCTCCGCGCGCCGAGGTGCGCAGCCACCGCGGCGAGTCGATCTTTCTGTTCTGGTATCCCCAGGACGACGGCGAGGCCGTCCGCGACGTCGGACGCGCCGAGATCGCTGGCGATCGCCTCTCCCGCTGGCACAACTACTTCTTCACGCCGGACGTCATTGCCGAGATCTGCGGCGAGCTCGGCGTTCCGTTCCGCACCAACGGCTACCGATATTGGAAGGCGACCCGATGAGAAAAGTGCTCTGGCAGATGATGATGTCCCTCGATGGCATGATGGAAGGTCCGAACCGGGAGTTGGACTGGCACGTCACCGACGAAGAGTTCGGCCAGTACGTCGCCGAGATGGGCAAATCGATCGACACGTTTTTGTTCGGCCGGGTCACCTATCAAATGATGGCGCAATACTGGCCATCCTCGACGGAACCGGAAGCTGCGATGATGAACGACCTGCCCAAGCTGGTCTTTTCGAGGACGCTGGAGAAGGTCGAGTGGAAAAACTCCAGGCTGGCCAAAGGGAATATTGCCGAGGTCATCGCGAAGCTAAAGCAGCAGCCCGGCAAGGACATCGCGCTGATCGGCAGCACCGATCTCGCCTCGACCTTCATCAGACTCGGCTTGATCGATGAATATCGGATCTTCCTCAATCCCGTCGTCCTCGGCCGCGGAAATCCGATGTTCAAGAACGTCAAGGATAGAATGGCTCTGAATCTCGTGAAGGCACAGCCGTTCCGCTCGGGGAACGTCCTGCTCTACTACCAGCCTGCGTAGGGCCGCTGGTCCGAGCCAAACGAGACAGCCAGCGCGGGCTCGTTCTCAGCGCTTTTTCAAGTGCCGAGACGCCAGCGCCACTCTGCCTGTTGCATCTGGATCCATCCGGATCACATCCGCCTCTCGACCGTCCCGCGAATAAACGCGCGGTGTGGGTCCAAAAAGGCTAAAGAGGTCGAATCAATCGTCGAGCGATTGACAAAAAAGGGGGTACGATGAGGAACAAGAGTCTTTTATTTGCAGCGGTTCTTCTCTTGGCTGGACCCGGCGAGCTGTTGGCTTCGAAGGGATCGCTCCAGGAAACAAAGACCCTGATCGAGGGTGCCTACACCCTTCAGGAATGGCACGCCGGCGAGGAGATAATCCGCCCGCCCGCCGTGGATGGACGCCTCGTGTTCAGCAATGGGGTTGTGGTCACGATATTGAAGAATTCGTCGAAGTCGGACGCGAAGGTCAGCGCCGCCAACTATGGGCGATACTCCCTCGACAACTCCGGCTTCAGCTACAGCTATGAGGACGCGACCGCGGTAACGGAAACGCCGTCAGAAGCCAAGGCCTCACACAAATTGCTTTTCGAAGGAACGAGATCTTTTACGCTCAGCCGCGATGGCAACGGGGTTCGCTTGCGCAGGACCGAGGGCAACATCGAGTTCTTCTTTACGCCGGAGCTTTTGACCTACTCGGAGAACGGCAAAGTGCTGAGGGTCTGGAAGCGCGTCAAACTGGACAAGCAAAGCTAAACTCGTCACTGGCACTTAGGAGCGCGGACGCGAGCACGTCCGCAAGGTCAAACGCTGACACCGTCCCCGGCCGCGTCCGCTGGGAACGGCGCAAACCCCGCCCTAGACCTTGACTGAACGAGAGTTCAGTATCAATCTTCAGGCGCTTGAAGCTCCGGCCGATCGACAACCCCCCGAATCCGTATCTCTCGCGAGAGGTGGAGTACCTCGACGAGATCCCTGGCTGCGCGCCCGAGATCTACGAGGATCACTCGCGGGCGATCCTGGCCACCAACGACAGCCCCGACGTCGGGTTTTCGTACAGCGTCAATCCCTACCGCGGTTGCACTCACGCGTGCGCCTACTGCTACGCTCGTCCGACGCACGAGTACCTGGATTTCGGCGCGGGTACCGACTTCGATACGAAGATCGCGGTCAAGATGCACGCCCCGGAGCTGCTGCGGGCCGCGTTCGATCGGCATTCCTGGCGCGGAGAGCTGATCGCATTCAGCGGCGTCACCGACTGCTATCAGCCGCTCGAGGCCTCCTTCCGTCTGACCCGGGGCTGCCTCGAGGTTTGCGCCGAATACCGCAACCCGGTCGGAATCATCACCAAAGCGCCGCTGATCGAGCGGGACATCGACGTGCTCCAGGAAATCGCTCGCAACGCCCGGCTCTGGGTGACGGTCAGCATCCCATTCTGGCAGCAGGATCACGCGCGCGCCATCGAGCCCTACGTGTCGACGCCCCGGCGCCGGATGCAGATCATCGAGCGGCTGGCGCGTGCGGGCGTACCGGTGGGCGTCAACGTCGCGCCGGTGATACCCGGGCTCGGCGACGAGGACATCCCCTCCATCCTCGCCGCGGCCAAAGAAGCGGGCGCTTCGCACGCGGGCTATCAGCTCCTCCGTCTCCCCGGATCGGTCAAGGCGGTCTTCGAACAAAGGCTGCGGGCGATGCTGCCCGACCGGGCGGAAAGGGTGCTCCACCGCATTCGAGAAACACGCGGCGGCGAGCTCTCCGACCCGCGCTTTGGGGTCCGGGGTCGCGGCGAAGGCCTTTACGCCGAGACCATCTGGTCACTGTTCCAGACGACCGCGCGGCGCCTGGGGCTCAACGGCGAGCACGAGGATCCAGGTCCAACCCCGTTTCGCCGTCCACCAAAGCCGGGAGCGCAGCTGCCCCTTCTTTGACCCATTTCCAAGACGCCATCCTTTCGGCGCTTGACGCTGCTGCTTCTCGCGGTCAGTGTTCACCGCGTCAAAGTCCAAACAGGGGTGCGCGACAGTGAACGAGGAACAGATGAAAGCAGAGCTGGAGCGCCTGAAGGCCGAGAACGAGGCGCTGCGCAAGGGAAACGCCAAGGGGACGAGTCTCAAAGTGAGCGACAAGGGCGGCGTTTCCGTTTACGGCCTCGGGCGGTTCCCAGTGACTCTTTACAAGGAACAGTGGACGAAGCTGCTCGACATGGCGGACGACATCCGCGCCTTCATCAAAGAGAACGAGGCCAAGCTGAAAGTGAAGCAGTAGCGTCGCCCAATCCAGCGCGCCGCCGCGGGCGTGCCTGAAAGTCGAAAGCGCTACTCGCCGGCGCCGAGAAGCCCGGCCTTGAGCTGGTCGTCGGCCGCGTTTCTGCCCAGCCAGACGGAGAAGAGGGCATCGGCGAAATCCTTCCCCTCGATGACCGAGCGCTCGCCGGCGCCGGCGAGGACGGTGCCCGTTCCCGGAACATAGGTGATCACGATCGTGCTGCCTTTCTTCGCGTCGGGAATCATCGCCGACAAGCGATCGAGGCGATCCTTCAACACCGGCAGCTGCGCCTTTGAGTTCTTCTCGAAGCCTTCCCGCAGCGCGTCGGTGATCTTCCCCCTGTCGAGATCGCGCAGCATGTAAAGGGTGATCCGCTTGCCCTGATCGGAAGAGATGAGCTCGGGGGCGTTTTTCGAAGGCGCCTCGGCGTAAAAGCCCGCCACGTAGACATTGATCGTGAAGATCATCTTCTTTCGTCGAAGGCCCATCCCGTTGAGCTTGAGCTGCCTGCCTTCGACGGTGATGCTGTCCGGCATTCTCACCCCGTACTGCTCTTTGGCCTGGACGGAGCCGGTGGCAAGCAACAGCGCGAGAATGAATTTCAGCCTCATCGAGCTCATCTCCGGAAAGTGGAATGGGGGGTCAACCGTTGGCCTTAGCAAACCCTTCCATGAAGGACACCAACGTTTTGATGTTGTCGACGCTGACGGCGTTGTACGCCGAGATTCGGATTCCGCCCGCGCTGCGGTGGCCCTTCAAGCCGACCATTCCGTTTTTCTTCGCCTCGGTGACGAACTTCTCCTCCATCGCTTCCGAGGGCAAACGGAAGACGATGTTCATCAACGATCGACTCTGCTTCTCGACCGGCGCGCGATAGAAGCCGGACATCGCGTCGAGCGCGGCGTAGAGCAATCGCCCCTTCTCCCGATTCCAGGTTTCGATCTGCGAAAGTCCGCCGACTTGCTTCACCCAGGCGAGGATGTTGCGCATCAGATAGATCGCGAAGGTGGGCGGGGTGTTGTACATCGAATCGTTCTCCGCGAACGTGTCGTAGCGAAGGATCTTCGGGATGTCTTTGCGGCCTCTGGAAATCAGATCCTTGCTCGCGATCACCACCACCAGTCCCGAAGGGCCGATGTTCTTCTGCGCCCCCGCATAGACCAGCCCGAACTTGGAGACATCGAAGTTTCGCCAGATGAAGTCGGAGCTCATGTCTGCGATCAGCGGCACCGTCCCCGTCTCCGGGTAGCTCATCCACTGGGTCCCGAAAATCGTGTTGTTGCTGGTGATGTGAACGTAGGAGGCCTTGGGATCCAGCTCGAGCTCGGATTGAGCCGGAATCCGCACATAACGCTTGTCGGGCGTCACCGTGGTGCAGGCCACCCGCGGCTTCCCGACGGTTTTCGCTTCCGCCAATGCCTTTTCGGACCAAGTTCCGGTGATCACGTAGTCGGCGCTTGCCCCCGGGGGCAGAAAGTTCATCGGCACCATCGCAAATTGCAGGCTGGCCCCGCCCTGGAGGAGCAGCACATCGTGGGAGCCCGGGATTGCCAGAAGCTCCCTGAGCAGCGAAATCCCCTCCGCTTGCACCGCCTCGAACTCTTTTCCGCGGTGGCTGTGCTCCATGATCGACATCCCCGAGCCGCGATAGTCAAGCAGCTCGTCGCGCGCTCGTTCGAGCGCCGGAAGGGGCAGACCGGCCGGGCCGGCGTTGAA
>WNFC01004562.1_pt1 | contig 15095 bp, 13 predicted proteins | sample 5400541 | NCBI WGS metagenome assembly WNFC01 (sample SAMN13153342, study PRJNA577476) | soil metagenome | isolation source: 120 cm saprolite under Douglas fir tree site 2 hole 2 replicate 1 | place: USA:California | collected 2015-04-18
TCGGTCTTCCCGGCGCATGCGAACACTGGTGACCCAAATGGTCCAATCGAGGCCTGTCCGCTAATGAGAACGCACGCGCGCTGATATCCATGATGGCCCGGAGCAAATGCTCCAATCAAAGGCCGGATACATTGATGCAGGACCGCTCACCGCTAATTCGACGAAATCTTCTTGCAACGCGCGGCCGGACCATACATCTGGGTCAAACTGAGAAACACTCAGCATGAGCAGATGTCTTCCGCTCTTCCCCCAAGAACGGACGTTGGCTTAGCACGCCCAAAACGTTGCGCGGATCAAACGCAATGGAATTTCTGGAACGCTTGACGTTGACTTGCCCGAATCAGCGTATCTCAAATTCGGCTTTAAAAATCAGCGTCGATCAAGCGGAGCCGCATACGGCGCCCAGATACGGCTATGTTTCGAAACCGAGAATAAGAGTACGCAGCCTTGGGAAGCTGCCGTTCTACCATTGAACTACGCCCGCAAATCAATGACTTAGCCGATATTTGCTGGTTTTTTAGTGGCCATTTGGTGGACACAAGCGGCCGTCGAACCTGCCCTACGAATGCTCTTATACTGATTGTTTCGGCGCGATCTAGTGTGCTCGGCCACGAGTTGAAGCAGGAGCACGACCTTGCCAAGGTCGGGGTCGAGGGTTCGAATCCCTTCGCCCGCTCCAAGACTTAACCGACTTTACCATGGTCGGTAGACGCGCTCAGGGTAACACCTGGGGTAACAGCGTTAGCGCGAATGTCATTCGGTCGGTCAAGTTCGCTGATTCTATCGCATTGGGTAAGCATCAGTTTGCATCAATTCCAGTGGTCAAGGCCGATGGCTCAACTTCCATGTTGGGTTTTGATGAATCCGCCGCCATCTTCGAGCACCTCAAGACGCAAGGCTTTGTCGATGCCAACGGCAAGGTGCAAGACACATTGCGCACCGCGATCAAGGACGGGACGTTGGCGCTGCCAAAGGCGCTCGAAGCCCACCAATCCGCCGTTCGCGACGTATTGAAGAAAGTCGCTGGCAAGCTCGATATCAAGAATGCCGACGAACGGATCGTCGTGAAGACCCGGCAGGCAATCCTGGAAAGCGCCGAGTTCCAGGCGCTTTGGGATCGCATCAAACACAAAACGACCTACCGCGTTCACTTTGATAACGAAAAGCTCGTCGTCGACTGTGGTAAAGCCGTTGCCGGCCGTCGTGTCCAAGGCGCGTGTCAGGATCAGAAAAGCCGATCTTTCGATCGGGCAAGGCGGCGTCGAGGCCTCGGAACGGAGCAAAGATAGCGGAACCATCGTTACCATCGAGGAAGGCGACATCGCGCTGCCCGGCGCCTTTACTTTGTGGTTGAGACGAAAGGCAGTCTTTTTACCGACGACCTGCGCGACAACGAAGCTGCAAAGATCGCCTGCGGCAAGGCCCATTTTCAGGCGTTGGCGACGGGGCCGAATCCCGCGCGCTACATTTAGGCGACAAAGGTCGACGACATTATGGACCAGTGCTGACCATTGCCCTTCCCAAAACGGACATTAGATACGCGTCGCAGAACGATAGGATTTCTGATGGCGCTGCCACCTCTCTACAAATACCTAAACGTACAGGGAGCGAAACTCACGCTGAGAAACAGAAACTTCCGTCATGCCAAACCGTCGGACTTCAACGATGTCGAGGACATGACGATCCAGAGCATCTTTCCGGAGGAGACCGAAGCGGCGCTGAAGCGACTGTCGGAGGGGTTCACTGATGTGATCCTCGCCCATATCGACGATCCACCGACATGTGCTTCCCCGATGTGGGAGAAGCTTGCCCTCATTCAGCAGGCCTATCGCAACAATCCTAAGGCCGCAGAACTGGTGAAAGCGGAATTGGCCAAAGGGGATGCAAAGCCTCTCTACGATGTTGAGCACATGCGCGCGCGGGCCCAAACGCACATCAAGGACATAAACGATTTCATGCAGGGGTGGCGGGTGCTCTGCGTCACCACGAACAAAGACTCCGAAAAGATGTGGTTTGAGTACGCCGAGAGCCACAAGGGTATCGCCCTGCGCATTGAGCCTAACGTCGCAAAGGATTCAAAATTCCAGCGGTTTCAGCCGGTGATCTATCGCGAAAAGCGGCCGGCGCTCTACGACGACACGATGGAATTCATTGCGGGCGGATTGTTCGGCGACCAGGAAGCGCGCATACGGACGGTTATGGAGAAGATCGTCTATGCCAAGACGCTGAAGTGGCAGCATGAGTGCGAATACCGCCTTGCCATTCCGCTCGCAAAGGATGAGGAACCCTACGATACGATGTCCTATCATCCCGAAGAGATCACTGAGATGTATCTTGGCCTTGCCATGGACAAAGCGGACAAGGACGACATTGTGGCCAAGGCCAAGGCGGTCAATCCGGACATCGCTATCTTCCAGGCGAAGCGCGATGCCAAGGGCGCGATTATGTTCGACAAAGTTTAGTCCGAATATCCCCAGAAGCCTTCTGTTTGTTCGTTTGTTCTAGTGCCTTCTGCGCTTCGTGGAGCATCGTCGTCGTTATTTAGAAATCTGAAGATCAGCGTACCGGCATGATCTGGAGTCGCAGCACGTAGGGAAGGCATTCGTAACTGGTGTTGCTTGGGCGATTGGCGCTGGCAAGTATCGTAACGTCGAAGTTACCAAACTGGGTTACCTCGCCAACGTTCAGCTTGCGCGTTTCTCCACCAACTCGAACATTGACCGCCAATTGGCTTTCCGTCGAAGGGATTTGCGAACCTGAAAAGACTGGCATTCGCGACATTGAGCGAAACAGGATGTTTATTTCGAACTGAATGCGGGCGCCGCGCCCTCATCCTTTGATTTGAGTGATGCGACCTGTTCGACAGAGTCGTGAACGTTCTTTCTCTTGTACTCGACTACGGCAGATGTGTCGGCGACTGTGCTGCTCGGATCTAACCCCAGAGTTGAAATCGCCCCGCCAAAGGGTGCCTCGCTTTTTGTGAATTATGACTAATTGCAAGCCCCGGACTCAACAGAAATATCTGTTTCCCCTTGCGAAATTAGATCACTAACCTTAACCGCGCCCCGAACGTCGTCCTCTACGACACGAGAACCGTTACTTGGAGCAATCAAAAATTCCATGTCACTGAAGCGTATTCCGACGATCTTCCAAGCCGACGGCGGTCCGCTACCTATCTTTATTTCTCCAATCGACAATCTGTACCAATCGGCTGGTTCAAATCCCGACGGGCCACGAGATATACCGAATTCAGCATCTGGGTTTGCAATTCTGATGATGAGATGCTTCGAGCAGATCTTGTTATCTGCGCTCCAAAACGCCGTAAGTTTGAAGACGTTGGGATATGCTCCAAGGACCATTCCAACGGAGCGCTTAGACGTGTAAATATAATCTTCAGCGTACCAAGCACGGGGCACGCCGTTCGAGCTATCGGAAGCCGTAAAATAGTGCCCGTTGACTAAATACTTCGTCAGCGAGCTTTCGTGAAGAGCCTTGATGCTGAAGGGGTCGTTTGTACCTGGTTGACTGCAGCTCTTAGGAACGCCCGGCAGAATGCCCCAATAGAAAGTATCCGATAAGTAATTAACCGAGACGACGCCCCTAATTCTGATGCTCTGGCCGGGATCGACCCCGTCAACCGTGCATGAAAACTGAGCATCCCCGGAAGGCTTCACCGACGGCACTTGCTTTCGGACGTTGACTCCCAATTCAGCAACAAGTGGACGACCTATGAAAGGAGAATAGTCGCTTGCGCCGGCAAGAGCCTTAGCTAGAGAGCAGCCGAAAGGATAGTTGTTACTCAACGTCCCGATCACGCAGCCGGCTGCGGATTTCTTCGCAAGATAGACGGCATTGGCTTGAGTACCAACAAGGTCGTTTATGCGATCATGGGCAGTCGACGCGGTATCCGTAACGGACAAGCTCACAGTCTTCTGCGCACCCATTGTTTGCACTTTGACAGTGGCACTTTCCAACGGGCAGGAATCGAAACACCAAGAACCGCTTACTCCGTCAACATAGATGGGAGCCTGGGGGTCAGGTGCAACAAGTTTTTTAACGTTGTCTCGAATATCGTGGCCAAAGCTTTGAATAAGCTTCGTCGAATAGTCATCGAACATCTTAACGAAGGTTCGAATATAAGGCGAGCCGTGATCGTTTGGGCCGTCGTTAGGCAAAGAGTCCCTGGCAATCTGTCCGAAGCCGGCTGAGAAGAACAGAAATTCACTGTTCCTCGCTTCCGTATTGAGTTTTGCCATTCCACCTACACTGCCGATGCGCTTGCCGTTGCCTTCGAAAGGATTCTCTCTACATGCATCAATGAGCCAGACTTGAATGGCTACTTGATGCTCCTCGAGATCTTTGACTAGTTTATCCAGCGGTATAAGATAATTGATAGCGTCAGTCTCACCAGCCATGTCGCTCAGCTTCGGACTGTCTGACGGGACGAGATAGTTTGCAGAGCGGATGTCTATGCCATGTCCGGAGTAGACGATGACGATCTCGTCGTCCCTCGCCACGGATCTCAAAAAAGCAGTCCAATTTTTTCTGAAGTTTGTAAGGCCGGTATCTTCGCTCGCCGTCAGAACGGTCGTCTTGAAGCGAAATTTTTCGAGTTTTTCCTTAACTAAAGCCACGTCCCAACGCGGATTCACAAGTGGCCTCAGGGAACTATAGTCTGAGATTCCGATCAGAAGAGCTTTGCGGTCGGCCCGAAGCTCGCCACTGCTCGCCAACACAACTAAAAGCACAAGGAACGCTCGATAAAACAACGCCCCACCCTTCCTTAGGAAAGACCAGCTTCGAAGAGCTTGGCCTCAAGCTCTCGCCTGATGACCAGCCCCTTCATGGAGGGTAGGTCGGCCCAAATATGTTTCATCGCTCGAAGGTCACCAGGAATAAGATCAAACCGCTCTTGGACCATATGCAAGTGAATATCCCTCATCTCAGCATACCGGTCGGTTGTGCCTTTAAAGGTCGCTCCCCGGTTGTAAACCAGCGAAACAAGTGCTCCGAGACAATCATCGGAAAGCTTATCGCTGTTCGGGAGCGCCGACAGTGTTTCCGATATGTAAAGCGGAAGCACACGCTCGCGAAACTCCTGGTAAGCCGTCGACCAGGGAATTTTGATGGATGACAAACGCGGCAGCATGCCCTGAGCTCTTGGTCCAGGTACCTCGCAAGCAATTTCTAGCAGGCTAAGCTGGGTTGGCTCGACGAGGCCGTCCCAATCCTCGTGAAGCCAGACTTTGGTCACGTACCCGACGTCGTAGCCGATACCGATAGTGATGCCGGACTGTCCTTGAGGCCAGATTGCACCTTGGTATTTTTGTTGATACGCCTTTTGATCTGTTACTTCGAAACTTACAATGAGCTTCGCGGCTCTCTCGGAAATCGGTCGGCCGGAGCGCCCCTTTCTTGGTGCTACGCCCCTGGCTGCGTAGAACTCGAATTCATCAATCTGTCGCTCACGCAAGTCGCGCCCCATACTGATCAGGGCCTCGTTCTCGATCGTCGATTGAAGGAGTCTGTCAAATTCGGTGCCAGCGCGGCTCTGTGCATGGAGTGCTTCGGGCAAAACCTGCAGCAATAGGCCAAATCCGGTAGTTTTCAGGAAATCCCTTCGTGAAGACAATGTGACTGCTCCTTCATTCAAGCGACCAATCGCGGAAACAAGTCGTCAAAAAAATTACGACATCGGAGAACAGTTCCTTATGAGAGCTACCAACTTGCGGATGACCGCAATTTCCGTAACGATCCCGTCAAATTTATGAATTCTCACTGCTGTTTTGTTCTTGTAACAACTTCCCTCACCTCCACCCATGAACTCTAGTTAAGATTGTGCGACGATCAAGTGGGGAGCTACAGGAACGCAGATTTTTTTGGCAATCTGGGTGCTCAGAGATCAACCGCCCCAAGCTAAACCGTGCGCTCAGAACGCCCATAGGACTCAAAACAGTAACGAGACCCGCTACGGGCGCGGCGCAAGACTTACCGGATTTCAACGCGAATTTCCGCCTCCCGTACTTTCGGCCCGGATAGAGCCGGTTTGACCGGATCGACCAGCGGTTCCTTGCGGGCCTGGTTCGCCCGGTATGCCGGTCGGTCCATCTCGGCCGCCTGGACATCCCGATGCACGTTGTCCGCCAGGCCCACCGGGACCGCCGACACCGCCTTGTCCTCCTGGGCCCCCGTCGCCGCCTGTCCCGCCGGTCGCGATGAAGACAATGTCGAGTCGTGCCTTAGCGATTGCACCCCGCAGGATCAGGTATCCACCATCGCCACCCGCACCGCCACGCCCTCCTGGTCCGCCGGGTCCGCCACGGCCACCTGGCCCTCCATCACCCGCAGGCCGAATGCATCTCAAGAACAGTTTCTCGGGCGAAAAGCTTGGTTCACCAAAAGATCCGTGAACGCCTGGCAAACCGTCCATTCCAGCACCACCGTCTTGTCCCGACTCTCCGCTTAGATCGACGATGAAAGGAGACGTCGCTTTCAGACTTGAAACATTTAAGAGCACCGTACCACCCGCCCGGCCGGATAGGCCACTTTGCCCCGTCGCAGCAGGGCGCGGACTGGGTTCGTCGAACGTGACAAGCTTAGCTCCGTCCCCTACTTCGAGAACAGAAGCGTTGATGACTAGATCAATGCCGTGCGTAACAATTTTTGCTCCGTTCACTAGCGCTATACGACTCGCCGAGATCGTCTCCCCCCCCGTATAATTGTCTGAAGCGTCTAGCGTGACCTGCAGAATTGCTCCATCCAAGATTAGCTCAGGCAATCCACGGAGGTAGCCGTCGAAATCTCGCGGAGATATGGTTTGGGAACGCTTCGAATCTTGCCGCATTGCCCTCGGTAAATCGCTTGAAGAGATCACCGTTCCGGGTCCGAAAGAGACGGCGTCTCCTCCAGCCGCAGCAGGCGTTAGCAAGAGTAGCATCAATACTAAATGTGCACACACGAGCTTCATAGCTTTGGTCCGATCGTGCGAGAAACAGTTCCGATCACTACATATGCCGTATCTTTACTGGCTGCTTTTGATCGAAGGTTTCCCCCAACCGTGGGCAATTGGAAAAGTACGTCTCTATATGGATTCCAGAACGTCCACATATTGCCTGGCCCATCTTGCTCAACCAAAGCCGTTGCGGAACTCTCATCATTGCCTCTTCTATAAGTCCAGGAGTCACCTCGTTTGATAAAGAACGTCCCGATAGTGGACCTGTATTCGTATTCCGGCGGCAGAGAAGGCTGCAAACCCTTTTGAACGTTATTCGCCGCCTGAATCGCGCTTCTAACGATCGCGCTCTCGCCGACTAGCGCCGCGATTGTGGTCCCCCTATTGAATGAATTTGCATCAGCAGTGTTGCGCCCTCCTTCCAGGTGAATTCCCACTAGATTAAATCTCCCATCAAATATTGGCGCGCCAGAACTCCCAGGGTCTGTATCGCAGGTGTGATGAATGGAGTTTCCAACAACGGCAGGGTCTGCGGCTCGACAATCCATTCGAGTAAGGACCATTGAACCGGGGCCAGGATAGTGGAGTATGAATAGATCCTGCGAACCTGATATAAAGCTATCCGAGGTCTTCAAGAGTGACGCAGAAAATTCTTCAATCTTCCTCTCGCTTTCGATGACGACGAAATCATCAGGCGCATTCTCTTCTGCAAAAACGTGCTTTAAATCATACATAGACCCGGACTCTTGAGTGCGTCCGATCGAAATGCGTGCGATTAGATAGGGGACGAGGCCGCCTGTTTGAGTATAAAAACAGTGTCGCGCTGTGAGTATGTACGTATCGGAAATTGCCAAACCAGAGCAGATTTCCCTGGTAATCGTGCCGCCCGTGCCGTCTGGAACTTCCAAAATAATCTGTCCGACAGTTTTTGCGAGCGCGCTGTAGTCCGACTGAGGTAAAACGCTCTCACGACGACTCTGCGGAGGGGCTCCTTCGGTCGACCAAGACGGTGCAGCGCCAAACACGAGTGCAAGGGTGGCAAATCCGAGTAGGGCACAATGAAACATTTCCGTTTCCTGCCAGGCAAATCGGTTAATTAACTAAGCCTAGTTCGAAAAGCGCAGCCTCGGCCTCTCTGCGCCGAACAAGACCTGCTACACCGGGCCAGAGCCGTTCCATGTTCCGCATTTCACTTGGGATGAGGGAGAACTTCTTCTCGGTCATGTGCCTCTTTATATTGCGCATTTCGCTATAGCGATTTCGAGCATCGCTGCTTTCTGGTACATCAAAAGAAGGGCCACGATTGTAGACCAACGAAACCAAAGCGCCGCGACAATCTTCTGAAAGGGATGAAAAATTTGGAAGGCTTTCTTGTGTGAGAGTGACATATTTGCTCATCTCCACACCGAATTGCTCCACTGCTTTATCCCACGGGATCGCGACATTCGACAATCGCGGGACTAGAGCTTGTGCAGCAGCTCCGGTGACGCCACATGCTGGCAGAAGGATATTGGTGGCATTTTGTCCAACAAGAGACGCCCAATCGGCCTGCAACTCATCGGCTTTGACGTAACCAATGTCATATCCTACGCCAATTGTGGCGCCAGACTGCCCCCCGGGCCAAGTGGGTTTTTGATAGCGCTGCGTGTAGGTGTGTTCGCTGGACACTTCGAAGGCAACTATAAGGTCCTGGGCTCTGGTTGAAATTTTCAAAGACGATGGAGCTAATCGATTTGGAGCCCGTTCAAGTTTAAGCGCCGGAAAATCCTCTGCAAATTCGCGAAATGCATAATTGGGGGCTGACAAATCCGGAGAGTTCTGGAAGTCTTCGATCGCCTTTTGAAGTATTTCGGCCAAACCGTCTGCGCCGAAAGAACTTGTTTGAAGAAACAGGCTTGCGCCAGCTCCCGCAAATCCAATCAGGAAATGCCGGCGTTTCATTGTTCTTGGTCGCTCAGAGCTGCCCATTAGCGTCGGACTGTGTACCCTCATTGTGTTTTCCTTTCCCATCAATCTGAATAGGAGTGTGGCCTATGGTTACGATGAAGCATCAAAGATTCAAGGAGGCAGTGCTCGCCAGCTTGCCGCGGAACTCCTAATCCACGAAGAGCAAAAATCGGGCACGTACGCGCAAACACCTCCAACTTCTCAAGCTTCGAATGTCTTCTGTCGTTATGCCGATGGCTTTTGTACCACTAGGTTGCAATTCCATGAGTTGGCGTCGAGCGCAGCGGCTATCGCCGGCCGTTTCTCGATGAACGTTAGTTGCGAGATGAGTGCGCCTTTGCCGAATAGCACGCGAACGCCTAGTGCGCTGTCGAGAGTAACAGGCGACGACGCGTCCTTGGCCACCTTGAAAGCGATGAACATCGCCACGGCCCCGTCGGTGTTATTTCCGAATTTTTCTGTGATCTGGGCATAGCAGCCGAATCGAAAATAGCCCTTTCCGACCATCGCCTCGCTAAGCTTTTGAGCGTCGAGCGGCTGCATTGAATCGAATTGCGCGGCCTCGGTTTTGTCATTAATAATCACAGTCGGCGCCATCGTAGTTTTCAACTCGGCAATGTATTGTGGTGATGGCTTGCCGTTGGAATCTAAATTCTTGGCGACCCGCGATAGATCCCGTACGAAATCGTCTAGCACTCCCTCAATTCGACTGAAGTCGGGTTGGAGTGCCGGTCCGGGCAAATTCGGATCAGTAACAATGTTCGCCTCATCTTCCGTCATCCGCTTTGCCTCGGGAATCCAGGACCAGAGAATGTTGCCGAGACTCGCGGCACGCACCGCATATATCCCGAGACAGCGGAACAGGTCAGCTTTGGTCGACAACGCGCCGCTTGCAAGGTAGGTCAGCGCATAGGGAATGTCCTCATTCTGCGAGAAACCGGCTCCTTGGAGAGTGGTCGCGATCTGACCGCACATGTCCTGGAAATTTGTCGCAGGAATTTTCTGCGGAGCGGCGTCGAGCGCTGCGCGGAAATCTCGCCGTAAATCGTCGGAGATGGCCGTCACGATCGAGCCAATCTGTGATACCTGCATTGTGACCGTGCTGTATTTGGTTCTGATGATGTAACGTCCACTACCCAAACGGACTGTCGTGCCGTAATTTTGGTCGGCATTCATCTTCGCCAGAATGTTCTTGATGGGATCTTCAGTCGCCTGAACGTTGGTGATTTTTGTGGCAACGGCGGCGGGAATCGCCGCCGGATTGAAGAGCGACCAAAGCGGCGAGATCAGCTTCGAGGCCTCGTACAGTCCGGCAAGCCCTGCACCTTCCGTGAACTGGGAGGACCATGCCACTGTCGGAATCATATAAATTTTCTGGGTACCCTGAACATAGAGCGACTTCGGACACGCGCCGAAATTGTCGACGGCGCTGCGGTCCTTGATCGAAAACACCGGAACGATCGAAATCGCCTTGTCGGGAAGCTTGACCTTGCCCGGGTCGGAAGTGTCCGGCACCGCGATGTCGTTGCCGATAATGATGTATTGATTGGCCGATTCATTGCGATGAACGAAAAAATCGGCGATGACATCCACCACATTGTTCGAGTCGGCGGATAGACCCGAGCCCCGACCGCAGGTGAACTTGATCTCGTAGAGGGCGTGATCCTTCAGGGCCTGATGGGGGCCGGGCGTGTCCAAAGTATAATTTAACGGCGGCTTTGCATAAACGGACGTTGTCCAAAAACAGCACGCCAATACCAACCCCAATCCCTTCACGGCCCCCTCCTTTTGCACGACTTCTTCAAAACATGACGTATGGAAAAACAATCTTATTTTGGGTCGAAACGCGACATCCATAATCGATCTTACGGCAACGAGAACGATACGTTGAGCTCCGGTACATTGACGAATTGCGAGATCAATTTCGTCGCCGCCGCGCCGCTGGCATGAATATCGCCTTTGACGCGCAGCGAAATTTCCTTGGGAAGGTTGACATTCCCCTTCGCTTGTCCTTTCGCGCTCCCTTGGGTGTTGCCGTCGAAATTAGCGCCCTTGAACGCCGCGCTCACCCCGTCCAACGACGGGATCTTCGGCGACGCTCGAGCATCGAGGAAGATCTCAAGTGCGGTTTTGAATTCTTTTTGCGGATCGGTGCCGCCAATTTCGAGAGCAGCCCACCACGTAAAAGGAAGTTCGATCTCCGGCTGGCGCAAAACCTTCCAGCCGATGCTCTGTTTGTCCTTCAGAATAGGCGCAAGAGCGATCTTAAGCGGAACATCGCGCTCCTGGTTTACGAACCCGCCGCACGCGAGAGATAGTGTGGCCGTCGCAGCAACTCTTGCTTCGAAATCCTGAACCCCGATGTCGAGCGACGAAAGCTTGAGCAGCCTGACCGTACATTTGTTCGTCGGGATGTGATATGGCAACAAAGGCTTCACGATCTTATCGATCTGCTCCTGCAGCCCGCTCGGTGAAGCATATATCGTGATTTCGCCATCAAGATTGAACTGGCCGCCGTGCGACGTTACGTCGGCAACGCCCCTTGCGCCGAACGGAATATCCACGCCGTTGATTCTCGCCACTAGATCCAACGGGCCGATCACTTGCGCTTCGGCATGTGCGGCGGATGAACTCATTAAAAAAAATGCCACGCAGAGGAAATGTCGCAAAAATATAAGCATGAAGTGCCGTCTCCAACACAACATCGAAAATAGTAGCCGTCAGTGATCGAGAGATCGTGGCCCCTTTTAACCGCCGGTCGTTTCGTCGCCATGGCCCCCCGGCGCCGCTAAGGGCCGCTCATCACCGCGTCATAAGCAACGAGGATCGTTGAAGGCGAACAGGTTATGATTTCACACCATCTAACGCGAGGTTGCAAGCCGCTAGCGTGCTATTTGAACTCGAATTTTCAGCCAAAAAATGTTTTATCCCAGTGGGTGCCGAACCCATGGTCTCCAAAAGCGCATGCTGCGCTCACCTGAAACTCTAAAGTCAGTTGACGGGAAGGTATCTCAACGATTCTAAACCCTGTTGCGCAGGCGTCAGAATGAGATTGCTGTGGTACAAATGAGTGGTACAAGAGCGGACAGAAAGAGCGAGCAGAAGCCCATATTTATCAGCATTTCTGAGCAGGGGGGTGCGAATCCCTCCCTCTCCGCCAAGCAATCATCTCAAACCTCTGATTTAACTGCTTTATCTAAGAGAGTGTTGCGCTTAGCCCCCAAATCGGTCCCCAAGGCATGGCGATATGCTGCGTAGCTCGTAGGGAATGGACCAGTCGCGGGACCCTCTGGCGAGAAGCCGCGCCGGCGAGCCCACCAAAACCAACCAGCGCCGCGCCTGCCGAAACTTTCCAGTGCTCGGTCGGCGTAGAACACTTCGATGCGGACGCCAGTTTGAGGGGTTGATGTCGTAGAGCGGCTCACGGCGTGCGCATTGTTTGGAACTGAAAGTCACAGATGCCTCCTTGAAAGAGAGCCTGCACGCCAGCGTGTGGGCGCAGTGGCTCAGATAGGGCTCATCCTGCCGCGTCGTGCAGGCGACACCGCGAAGCGCCTCGAGGATGATCGGCGCCTCGATCGCGGGGACCGCGCGGTGCTTTACGCGGCGATTTCCGAGGGCTCGGCAAGGGCCAAACCGCGAAGGTAGTCAGCAGCCTTGGATGCCTGGCTGCAGGCTGTGAAGAATGCCCGTTTGTCGACTTTCAGAAGGTCAATCCAGGAGGCGATATAGCCCGCACTCCGAATGTCCCCGTCAAAGCCAAGTTCCGCGCACAGGAAGGCGGCGCCCAACTCGGCAACTCAGTTCCTCGGCTGCGTAATTGCGTGAGCCGAACCGGTTCTTCAAATCTCGGTCGAGGCGCGACTTATGGCCCGACCAATGCGTTAATTCGTGGAACGCCACGTTGTAGAGGTGATCGGCCCCCTTGAACCCCGCGAATGCTGGCATCGAGATAAAATCCCGGCTCGGGACATAAAATGCCTCGCCGTGGCCTTCGCGGATGTCCGCGCCAGTTGAGCGCAAGAACCCGTCGGCCAGCTCGTCGCGGGTGTCGGGATTACGAACACGAATTGGCTTCCCTGTGTTGGCGCTATCGGGAAGGTTCTCGCACTGGTCAACATTGAAAACCGTATACTCGCGCATCATCGGGATCAGGCGCGTTGAAGTACTATCGTCCGCGTCCCTGTCCTGTACCTGGAGTTGCTTCACGAAATAGACCTTCGTGCCGTGCTCGCCCTTGCGCACGTTGCCGCCCAACTCCAAAGCCTGCTTGAACGTCAAAAAACGCGGCGTGCGATAGCCGCCCGCTTGTGCCATCCACAACAGAACGACGTTGCATCCTGAGTAAGGCCGGTTGCTCACAGCATTGCACGGGGTATTCGCGCCGGGGGTTGCCGACCATGGCTTAACCCAGGGGGCAGCGCCGGCTTCTAACTCCGCAACAATGCGCGCCGATGCTTCCGCATCGAGATCGGGTTTCATAACTCGCCTCGCTGTTATGGCTGGCGCGACCACGATCGGCCCGCGTGCCATAGCCGCGTTGGGCAAGGCTTCTAAGTTTGGTCAGACTGAGGGGCCCAAAAATCTACCCCCCGGGTACCATGGACAGGCCCCCCGTCTTCGCGCGCGCGAGACGCGTGCCGCGCATATAGAACCCCAAAAAAGTAATTGTTAAGAAAGTATTAACGGTGGGGCCTCATTGTAGATTTAACCGATGCGCCGTGCAAAATTTGAACGTGTTGAGTGGGGACATCATGGACGCAAATTTCTTGAAAGCGTATGCCGACCGCTGTCGCAGCCTTGCGGAGAATGCAGATGAGTTTACCAAGCGACGATTGCTAGACCTCGCGGCAAACTACGATAAGCGGCTTAAGGTTGCTCGACCCTCAGCAGCTACGCGCACTCTGGAAGCACCGCTCAATCTGACAGAAGCGCCAACGCAAATCTGAGCGTCACTTCTCAGCCGGGCCACCTGATACAGCGCAGCGCGGTACATAACTGCGCGATCGCCGCTTCATACTGCCAACTTGCCTAACAGGCCCCCGTGTCGCGCGACAGCTGTGTTCAGTCACCTCACGAACCCTTGGCAAAAGAAAAGCCGCTCAACCTGAGCGGCTTTTCCAAGATCATACAATTGACTACTCGACAACGAGTGCGAGGGTCAATCAACACCGGTCGATCATTGACGACGGTGTAGCGATACTCGCGAACACCGTATTCCTGCGGAACGTCGTAGTAGGTGACGCCCGCTTCCGGAAGCTCAGCGCCTACCCGTACATCGCCCTGATAACGGTAGGATGGGCGGCGCTGTTCAACTACATAACTGCGGAAACGAGGTCGCTGATCCACTCCCAATATTCCCGTTACACCGCCGACGACCCCTCCGATCGTGCCGCCAACGATAGCGCCCACCGTACCTGTTGCGCGTTCACCTTCGCGGGCACCTCGTTCAACGCCTCCAGGCACACCCTGGGTCGATCTGTTGCAGCCGATGAGCAGACGCTGCAAAAATGTCGCATCGCCCGTTAATAGTATCGCTTTAGGTTGAAACCCAGATTTTATTGACCACTGTGGCCGGTCGATCCTCTATGGATCATATGGCGGAAGGCATTGAAGACATGGTCATCGAAACGGTTTTGTTTATTGCTTTCGTCGTCATCGTCGGGGCTGCCATCGTGAAGGCCTACGAGTGGCACCAGGACGTTCTGTACGGCCCGTACATCAAGGCGGGTCGATTGAAACAAAGGCCACGATGATAGCCATCAGCTTCACCCTCGGATTGCGCGAACGCCCCGTAACGACAACGACCTGGCATTTATGCACGGTCATCATCCCGAGACGCACAATTACTGGCCGGCTTGTGCGAGGACAGGTTTGGCGGCGCCACGACGGCCGCCACTGGTTGTACAAAAAATTTATCGTTTAGGGGTCGGCGTCGCGAACGAATGGTGGCGGCGTGCGATGACGAAGACCGTCGAACGCCACTAGCACCAAGAAGGTGGCAGGGAAACCGTGCGCTTCGGCGAGCGCCGTGCGGATGAGGCGCGCGTGGTCTGACGTTTTTGGACTACGCTGCGATCACCATCGAAGCGGACATTGTCGAAGGCCGACGTATCGCTTGGTACGTCTCGGGCCTGGCGCGACGTCTGACTTCAGTCCGCAAACCTCCGCATCGCGCCTTTAGCTTCCAAGCAAT
>WNFC01006136.1_pt1 | contig 15093 bp, 16 predicted proteins | sample 5400541 | NCBI WGS metagenome assembly WNFC01 (sample SAMN13153342, study PRJNA577476) | soil metagenome | isolation source: 120 cm saprolite under Douglas fir tree site 2 hole 2 replicate 1 | place: USA:California | collected 2015-04-18
GGTGGCCTGGGGGCGGCGGCGCCTGGACGCCCGCAGCCCCCGGGGTTTTTGGCTGACGTTCACAGTCGCGGCTGGCGCGCTTGCCGCCTGGGCCTTCGGCGGCCTCACCCAAGACGTGACCGGTCACGACGACGCGGCCCTAGCCGACCCGCACGTGACCGCATGGGTCATCGCCCACCGCACCGGATGGCTGACCAGCGGCCTGCAGGTCCTCACCTGGCTCGGGTCGACCGCGTTCATCATCCCCGCAGGGCTGGCCACCGGCCTGTATTTCGGCACCCGGCGCCGCGACTGGCGGTCGCTGGCGCTGCTGACAGCGGCGGTCGCCGGCGCGGTCGGCCTTTATCACATCGTCAAGTCCGTGGTCGGCCGCCCTCGGCCACCCGCCACGATCTGGATCGGACACTACACCGGTGCCGCATTCCCCTCCGGACACGCCACCCAATCCGCCGCCTTCTACGCGATGCTCGCCATCGTGTTCGGAACCAGGCTGTCTTTCCGGAGACGGGCCGCAGTGTGGAGCGCCGCCGCCCTGGTCGTACTCATCGTCGGCGCCTCCCGCATCTACCTTGGAGCCCACTGGCTGACCGACGTGCTCGCAGGCTACGCCCTAGGTGCCTCCTGGGTCGCCATCGTGGTGGCCGTCCTGCTGATCACCTCCTCAGGCACCGGCCGGGTAAGACCAGTGCGGGAGCGGGGCCAGGCACCGACACCGGGACATCAGAACAGGCAGAAGCGGCACAGTCCCGCCCCCCGGCCGGCTAAGGCGCGTTATGCCGCCACCGGGCCCAGCCAGCGGCACAGCAGCCCGAAACGAGCCCCGCCCGCGGGCGGGGCGAACCCCGTTGACCAGGAAGACCGCGCCGCGCGCCGCCGAGGCGGCGACCGCGACGAGCAGCAGTTGCGGTGGCGCGGCGAAGGACTCGCCCGGTTCCTCCCACGATGGTTCCCACTTGCGCCACCCCTGCGGGAGGCTAGGGCCGTAGGCGGCCAGCCGCCGCGCGGGCTCTTTGGCTAGACCACCCTCAGCTGCGAGGACGCTACTCGGCCCGGATCTGCTTGCGTGCCCAGTGCAGCCGCGAGCGGGCCGTGCCCGCCGGGATGCCCAGGGCCTGGCTGGCTTCGTCAGGGCTCAGACCCGCGCAGGCGACCAGCAGCAGCACGTCCCGGTCGCCTGCGGCGATCTCGGCCAGGGCCGCCACCAGCGGGGCACGGCGCGCCTGCGCGTCGACGCGCTGCGCGACCTGGTCGGCGTACTCATCACTCGCCCCATCAGCGGGGGTCCGTGCCAGCGCCCGGTATCGCCGTTCCTCGGCCCGGTGGTGTCCGGAGATCAGGTTGGAGGTGATCCCGTACAGCCAGGGCCGGGCATTCAGCCAGGACACGTCGTAGTGGTCCCGGCGTTCGAACGCGATCAGGAATGTCTCCGCCGCCACGTCATCGGCGAGGCTATGGCCCAGTCGCCGCGGCGCGTACCCGTGGATCTGGATGTAGTAACGGTCGAAGATGGCGGCGAAGCACTCCGGCTCCAGCCGCGACTGCCAGATGATCGCCGCGTCATTGTCCTCTACCACCGACGTCCATATCACCATCGTCGCCACGTCTGCATCATGCGCATGATCGCCTGCCCTCCGTCCAAGATGACTCCTCCTCCAGCGGGAGCGTCATCCCTTGTTGGCCGATGGCACCGACCGCGTTCACAGCGCGCCGGTGAACGCGGCCGCTGCGGCCGCGGAGGTAGAGAAGGTGCGCGCTGAGGTGGCCCGGCACGAGGGCCGCGACGGCAAGGCGAGGACGGCCACCCGGGTCCGCGGCCGGGCCCCTTGCAGCTACATCGCCACTCGCATCTTCCCGGGCGACCCAGGTCGTGGACCTCCACCACGCCCAGAAGGCCTGCCATGGTTGCAACGGTCACAACCAGACGGAGAATGTGCTTGTCAGGGTCATCGTCAGCCCGACGGCGGACAGTGCTGGCGCCGCATGTGGCCGCCACCTGAGGCTTCGACGACCAGTCGGTGGCCGCGGAGCCCGTCTGTAGCAACCAGCACAACCAGACACCAGTAGCCTAACCAGCCGCTGGGCGAAGATGATCTTCATCCCCTACAAATCTGTCGCGCACCCCATGCACACCGCCCATGCCCTGGACTGTCAGCGGAACGGAGGATGATGCAGGGCATGAGCGCATTGATCGGTATACGGATCGAGCTTCGAGATGTTCAGGGCAAGCTCGCCGGCGCAGTCTATTGCGAAGATCAGTTAGAGGCCGTCTCGGTCCCCCAGCGCGGCGACTTGGTGGCGCTCACCGCCATCGCCGGGCTACCCGCCCCTGACAGCTCCCTCGCAGAACTCCAGAGCATTCACGGGTTGGCGGATGCGTTTCCGTTCTTGACGGTGCACCACCTCGAGCACTATCCGACGGCTGATCACCAGGTCGGCGAGCGGCCAGGCTGCATTGTAGTTATGCACGGACGCGCGCCGTCGGACATCGATGGTTCCACGGCTCTGGTCCGGCTGTTCGGCCTGAAGGGCTGGACGATCTCCCCGACTTCCACCAGCTCAGAGTCGCCCTTCAACCGGGCTGCCTATGCGTGGTTGGCGGAGAAGGGTGAGCCGCGGGCGGAGTGATCACCGGAGGCCCTCGCTTCTGACGATGCCTCAAGGATCACCCCCAATGCCGACCGCGACCGTGCCGGTACCCCGACTCCAGGTCAAGTGGCACGGACACTACGTTGCGACGTGCCTAACGCAGCCCGAGGACTGTCATGAGTGCTTCGTCGATGCCCCATTGCTGCTGCGGGGTAACTCGGCCGACAAGCTCGCCGAGGCGGCCCGAATCGACCGCACCTACCTGCTCGACCAAGACGCGGGTGATCTCACCGAGCAACTCGATCTCCGGACGGAACGACGCGGGCCTGGCGTTGCGCGACGTCGGTGCTACCAGCACGACTGAGCGTGGCAGGAACTCGTTTGCCTGGACCACGACGCCGAACCGCCGGCCGCGCTGCTCATGCCCCTGGCCGCGAGGCATCCGGAACTCGTGGATGTCACCCCGGAGCACGCATGCTCTCCATGAGCGCCGCTACTTCCAGCATCTCCTGACGGTCGGCCTCATCGGCTTCGAGCGCCGCGACCTCTTCAGCGAGCGCTTTACGCTTCTGTAGCCGCGAAGCGCTGTCGATGATGGCCCGCCGGATTGCCTCAGACCTGCTCAGCCCGGCAGCCTCAAGCTGGTGCAGCGCCCGGAGCGCTTCATCGTCCAAGCGCAGGCTGATCGCCACCGTCATGCAGCAATTGTATCACGTTACGTCATACGCGAGACCTTGACAGGCGATCGGTGCTGGTTTACATCCGACCCGGAGCATCACTCAGCAGGCATCGGAATTCTGGAGGAGCCAATTACGGGACCCAACGCCCTCCGACTCCCCCCGGCTTGTCACGACCTCTCCAGGGCGTTTGTGCAGGTGAGAGGCTCCCCATTCGACTCCCTCAGACCACGCCAGACACCGGATTCGTGCCTGGGGGGTCAAGGGGTCGCCGGTTCAAATCCGGCCGTCCCGACCAGAAGTTTCCAGGTCAGAAGGGGGTTCCGGGTTATCACTCGGGCCCCTTTTCGATCTTCGGGAGCCAATCGGGGTCACTTGATGTCCGGTCAACGCCGGTCAACGCGCAGTCAACGCGTGTCCGGTCAACGCGCTCGACCGTGATCAGGTCGCCCTCAACGGGTGCGGGGGGGCACTCAGACGGTGGGAGTTAGTCTCGTCAGCGCCGGACCGGGCACGTTGAGGATGCGGCTTGGCGAAGCGGCAGTGCAGCGCGATGGCGCCACTGGACACGGTCCAGACGCGAGCCCCCAGTTCGCTGGTGGACAACTCGCCGACCGCGATTACGACGAATAGCGCGAGGTCCTCCGGCTGGGTTCCGGGCCCTCGGCTCGCATCGGGGCTACGGCGACCGCGACCGCGTGCTATCGGTTGGCGGCCTCTTGCAGGGCGTCGTACGGCCTTACCGGCGCAACGACCGCGGGCGCAGCTGGGCTGGAGGTCGCGAGCCGGCCCCGGCCCAGTGGGAGCGCAAATGGGAGCGCGGCCCGCTCCTGCCTGCTCGAAGCTGCTTCGTCCCGCTCACGCATGCGCGTCAGATCTCGCTTGGCCCACTGCGATTTCTTCAGGAAGATTCCGCTGGTGAGAGGCTCTCTGCTCGACTACCTCAGACCTGGGCAGACACCGGATTCGTGGCCGGCGGTCAAGGGGCCGCCGGTTCAAATCCGGCCGTCCCGACGATTTTTCGAACACTCTGGGGACCAATTGGGATCCAGGCGCGCACGATCATGGCTGGCGCTCACGGACGTGAGCGGGTGGTTCGATCGTCCCACCCGGGTCTTGCGATTTCGATTGCAGCGCGACAAGCTACTTAGTGCACGCGCCGGGCCGGACCGTAGCTAACCGTAGCAATACAACTCAGAGCGTAAGGGTCTGGTGCACGGGGGTTCCCCGAGCCCCTGACGCCAGTGCGTGGCGCGCCGACCCCGCCGGCTGATGGTAAGCCGTATGACGACCAGGATCGTGGGCCGAGGGGAAGGCGATGATTCAGAAAGTCTTTATCTCGGGAATCGCCGGCTTTCTTGGCAGCCATCTGGCCGACCGTTTCTGCGATCGCGGCTGGCGTGTATCTGGAATCGACAACCTGTCTGGCGGCAGTGAGCGCAACGTCCCAGCCGGGATCGATTTCCTCGTTGCCGACTGCTGCGACCGTGGATCATACGCGCATCTGCTATCAGGTGCCGACCTGGTCTATCACTGTGCTTCGGCCGCCTATGACGGCCTGAGCATCTTCTCCCCGTCATTCGTGTTCAAGAACACCGCGCAGGCTACGGTGGACATGGCCACCGCCAGTATCTCGGCTGGCGCCGGCCGGTTCGTCCATTGCTCGTCCATGGCACGATACGGCGCCCAGACGCCTCCCTTCACCGAGGACATGAAACCGGACCCCGTAACGCCATATGGCCTAGCCAAGCATACGTCCGAACTCATGGTCGAGAATCTGTTCAGCAGGCATGGCGGCGAGTACGCGATCGCAGTACCGCACAGCGTTATCGGCCCCCGGCAACGCTACAGCGATCCGTACCGTAACGTCGCAGCCATCATGATCAATCGCATGCTCAGTGGCAAGCAGCCGATCATCTATGGTGATGGCAGCCAGTTGCGCGGTTTCAGTTTCGTCGGCGACGTGGTGGCGTGCCTGGAGCGCATGGGTGAGGAGCCTGCGGCCGAAGGTCAAATCATAAACGTCGGGCCGGACGAGGAAACGACGTCGGTCCTGCAGCTCGCAGAAGAAATCGCTGAAATCATGTCATTCCAGCTCGATCCGATATTCGTGCCTGCCCGTCCGCTGGAAGTCAAACACGCCACCTGTAGCGCGGACAAGGCGCGAAAGCTGCTCGGCTACCAGACATCAACCTCGCTGCGCGATGGCCTCACCCGCACGGTCGAATGGATGACGGTTCAAGAGCCGATGGAATTCAGCTACGACATTGAGATCGAGATTCCGTCGGCCGGGACCCCGCAGACGTGGGTGAAAAGGCTCATCTGATGGACAGAGAAACAGGTGCGAGCGCTCCGTGTTACCGGGTCTTGCTGGTGTCAAGCAGCGGGGGCGTGCTGCTCGACCTTCTCGCGCTGAAACCCTGGTGGTCCCGGCATGATGTGTCCTGGGTCGCGGTGCACGCCGAGGATACCGCCGCGCTGCTGACGGGCCAGCGCGTGCACTGGGAGCGGGAGCAATCGGCTCACCGTCCGCTCGGCGCGCTGGGCGCGGCAATGCGCAGCCTGCGGATGCTGCGCCGTGAACGGCCCGACGTGATCATTTCCGCGGGCACAGGCGTCGCCGTCGGGGTATTCCTTGCCGCCCGGGTGCTGCGGATCCCGGCCCTGTGGCTCGAGACGTTCAACATGGTGGATGCGGCGGGGTCGGCGAGCAAGGTATGCTGCCGGCTCGCCGCCGCGGTCCTGGTCCAGCGGTCTTCCCTGGTCGGCACGCGACCGCGTGCCGTTCTCATCGGTGAGCTGTACTGATGGCGCGCATCCTGGTAACCGTGGGTATGGGCCCCTGGCCCTTCGACCGCCTGATCCGGGCCCTCGGCCCGCTGTGTGCCGAGCACGAGGTCTTCGCACAGACCGGCACGTCAGCGGTGACGCCACCCTGCCCGTACAAGCAGTTCATCCCATTCAGCGACTTGCAGGAGCTGATCCTGGCCGCTGACGTGATCATCACGCACGCCGGGAACACGGTCCGGCTGGTGCAGCGGGCAGGCAAGGTTCCGATCGCGGTAGCCAGGCGTGCCTCGCTCGGCGAGATGGGCAACGATCACCAGGTCGCCTACCTCGAGCGCGAGGAGCGTACCGGTCCCGTGGTGGCCGTATGGGAGCCGGATGACCTCCAACCCGCGGTCACGACGCACACCGCCCGGCAAGCCCAGCTGCTGCGCGAACGGCCGCTGCCTCCGGCGGCTGCCCCCGATCAGGTCATCCACACCCTTGACTCACTCTGCGCGCGACTGTGCCGCGGCGGGCGCCATGACCGGTGAGCCGAACCCGTTCGCGCGCCATCATCTGCGCCGGTACGCGTTCTGCTGGCAGCAGCTCGCCGGGCAGCACGGTCACCATCTGGACCTCGGCTGCGGTGAGGGCGAATTCCTCACGGTGCTGCACGCGACAACCCAGTTGCAGTGCACGGGCGCCGATCCGCACGCCGGGTACCTCGCTCAGGTCAGGAAAGCCAGCCCGGACATCCCCGTTCACCACATACCGGTGGATGGCGAACTATGCTTCCGCGCCGGTGAATTCACCTCTGTCTCGCTTCTCGACGTGCTCGAGCACGTTCCCGATGAAGCTCGCGTTCTCGCTGAGATCCAGCGCGTTCTCGCCCTTGGCGGCCTGCTGATCGTGACCGTGCCCGGGCGTCATGTCTTCTCCTTCCTCGACCCGGACAACGCGAAATTCAGATTCCCGCGGCTGCACCGGCTGGTATATAGCGCCCGATTCGGCCGTGAGGTCTATGCGGACAGATTCGAGAACCTCGACAACGGCCTGCGCGGAGACATGTCGGTGGGTAAGGAGGAGCACACTAACTACCGGCGGCGCGACCTGCTCGCGCTGCTTCGAGAGCAGGGCTTCGACCCAGTAAGCGTGACTGGGGCCAACTTGTTCTGGCGGTGGCTGCAGATACCGGCCTTGCTGACCGGCGGGCGGCTGCGCGAGCTGCTTGAACGGGCCATCTACCTGGATGGCGAGATCTTTACTTCGGCGAATATCTTCGTAGCTGCGAGGAAAATACAGTGAGAACCACGGAGAAGGCTCGTCTCGCCAGGTTTTTCATCCAGCTCGGAGTCAAGCGATGGATCTCGCCCAATATTCATGTCCGGCCGCTCGTCGCCGAGCTGTTCCTGACTGAGAATTGCAACCTGCGATGCATCAGCTGCGCCTGCTGGCTGGAGAATACCAGGGCCGAGCTGACGACCAAGGAATGGAAGGACGTCATAGATCAGCTCGTGCGACTGCGGATAATCAAGGCAAACTTCACCGGCGGCGAGCCGTTGATCCGCCCGGACGCTCTAGAGATTATGACCTATGCGCACGCTGCTGGCGTCCGGCATATGCATCTGAACACGAATGGAATCCGCCTGACCCCGGACGTACTCGAAGAGGTGCTTGCCGCCGGGGTCAGGAGCTTCAACATATCGGTGGACGGCCCGGACAAGCGCATCCACGATCATGTCCGCGGCCGGGCTGGCGCCTTTGACACGACGATCAGCCACCTCAGGCATCTGATCACCCAGCGGCAGCGTTTGGGGTTGAAGATCCGCATGAACTTCACCATCATGCGGGACAATGTCGAGTACCTACCTGATATCGCGCGGCTGGCGCAGCAGATTCAAGTCCGGCTTTACCTGAATCTCGCCACTGATCAGACATTTCTGTTCCGCGCCCGCGAAGTGTCGATACAAAAGCGGGTCGGTGCTGGCAAGATCGAACCCGCGCTGCGCCGCCTTGAGGACATAAAGCGGGCGGACCCGCGCTGGCTCCCCCGTTATACCGACCTCAAGTACATACCACGGCACTTCTCCGACATTGTGCAGCGCGACGTGCCGTGCGCGGAATCCCAGCTCAAGCTGATGATCCATTCCAGGGGCGAGATCGGCGGATGCTGGGCGCACGATCCAGCCTTCAACGTCCGGTCCCGTCGGATCGCGGAGGTGATCGACTCGGCCCACTATCGCGAAGAGCACGCCCGGCTGTTCCGGAAGGACTGCGTGGGCTGTGGGAGCAATTACAGCCTGAACCTGCGATGGCAGCCGACGACGTATGCGGACGACCTGCTGTGGCGGATCGGACGCCGTCATCTCGGCACGGAGACGTGAAGGCATGCAATCGAGCCAGCAGCTCTATACGGCGCTTGCCCATCGCTACCGCGAGCACTTCGAGAGCCCGCACCGGCGCGCCTACGACGCCATGGCCTGGGACCAGGTGCGGCACTTCCTGCCCGATCGCGGCCCCATCGTAGATGTCGGATGCGGGGTGGGCCGCTGGGTGGAGCCGCTGCTCGCGCTTGGCTATGAGGTCATCGGAATCGAGCCCGCACCCGGGATGATCGCCGAACTGCGGCGCGCGGATCATGGTCAGGCCTTCAAGCTCATCAGCGAACCGATGGAGACCGTGCAACTGCCCGACGGGTCGGCGGGGATGGTCCTCGCTCTTGGATCGCTGCAATACAGCACGGATCCAGAAGCGATGGTGCGGCGGTTCGCCAGCTGGGTGCGCCCCGGCGGTTCGGTCATGGTGCTCGTAGACTCGCTGGTTGCCCTGGTGATCGAGTTGTTGCGGGACGAAAAGTATGAGGAGGCGATGCAACGGCTGAGAACCCGGATCGGTGTCTGGGTCGTTGAGGATCAATCCGCCGAGATGCACCTCATGGACCGGGAGCGGTTGCGGCGGGCATTTCAGGCCGCGGGTCTGGTGGACGTTCATGTGACCGGGCTGCTCGCCACCGCGGCTCTGCTGGGGCCGGCCCGGCTCGCTGATCGCCTGGAGCGTGACTGGGACGCCCACCTGGGTATCGAGCGTGAGCTTCAGGCGCATCCCGAGCTAGCCGATATCGGAAAGCAGCTACTGGTGACCGGCCGCCGCGCCGCCGCAGGCACCAGCGACCGGGATCCCCGCGGCCTGGAAGCGGGGAGGTAGATGGAGGGCTGCATCCTGGTCGGCGGGTCGGGAGCCGTCGGCCAGTCGATCACCCAGGCGCTGCTTGAGGCCGACCGGAAGGTAACCGTGCTCGATGCGCGCCCGCCGCCGGGCAGGCTGATGGCGGCAGGGGCTCAGTGGCTGGAAGCGGACCTGCTCACCAGCGACCTGCCGCCACTGCCTGAGGGGGAGGTTGTGCTCCTACTCGGCTTGGTCGCGTCACGTCCGCGCTGGCCATGGCTCCTGCCCGTGCGTAATGCGATCTCCACAGCGCGGATCCTGCCCGCGCTGGCGGGACGAGCGGTCCTGCTGATGTCCTCCGCGGAGATCTATGGCTGCGCCTGCGCGCCAGCGAAAGAAGACACGCCGCCGGTGCTGCCGCTGGCCATCGACCAGATCGACGAGTGGTGCGACGACGCGGTAAGGCTCGCCTGCGAGCCGTGCCCGCCATGGCGGTCCGCTGCCCTCGGGCGGCGCCTGGTGGATACCGACACCCCCGGCCGCTGGGCATACGCGCTCTCCAAGCTGGCACAGGAGCGCCTGGTAGCACGGGAAGCCGATGCGGATCGCCTGACCGTCTTGCGGCTCGCGACCATCTGTGGAACCGGGCAGGACTGCGCCATCACCCGCCTCATCAGGCAGGCGCTCGCCGGGTATCCACTGCGGGTACAGCGCGCCGAGCGCAGCTTCGTGCCGGTCCGTGAACTCGCCGGAATCGCCGCGTCCGGGCTGCCCTCCGGTGTCTACAACGTGGGCGGCGAACCGCTATCGCTGCCTGCACTCGCGGCGGAGATCCGCGATATGTGCGGCTCGGCCGCCCAAATCGAGCCCAGCCCGCCCGATGCTAGTGGCGATGGCGTGGTCATGGATACGTCCCGGCTGAGGGCGGCCGGCAGGAGAATCGGGCCGCTGCGCCAGCACCTCGAGGCGATGGTGGCAGCCGTCCGCATCGAGCGCTGCCCGGCCTTCGAGCCGGTCCTTCCTGTGGTGATCCCGCCCCGCGCGGCCCGCCCTGACCAGGTCGCCGCTCGCCAGCAGGCCAGCCTGTGGCGTGGCGAGGTCAAGCACGGCAACCGATGGTCACAGGAGCTGAGCAGCCGGCTGGCAGAGGTGCTCGGCATCGGCGACGAGCACACGCTACTGGTAACGGCATCGGGAACCTCGGCGCTTCGGCTGGTGATCGCCGCCACGGTCGGCACGGCGAGGCCGGGTGATACCGCCGTCCTGCCCTCCTTCACGTTCCCGGCCACCGGTGAGGTCCTGCTACAGCTCGGCTACCGTCTCAGGTTCGCCGAGGTCAATGAGCACACCTGGACCCTCGATCCAGAGGGCCTCGGCGCGATGCTGGCGGCGGAGCCAGCCCGCGTCGTGGTCAGCGTCGACACGTTCGGCAATCCCTGTGACTACGCGGCACTGACCCGGGTCTGCGATGAGGCCGGTGTTCCGCTCATCGCCGACTCGGCTGCGTCGATCGGCAGCCGGTACCGGGACCGCCCGGTCGCCGGATTCGCCCGCGGTCACGCCTATTCGATGAGCTTCGCCAAGGTGCTGTCGGCAGCTGGCGCCGGCGGAGCGGCCGTGCTGCCCGCGGATGCGGCCGCGGCGCTGCAGAGCGGCCAGCACGGCTGGTGGCGTTCTGAGCTGATGGACGAATTGCACGCGATATATGCGCTCGATCAGCTGGACATGCTCGACGACCTGGTGCGGCGGCGCAACCGCCTCGCCGATGTCTACCGCGCGGGGCTACCGGAGCTCACCGCCCAGCAGGTGCGCGCGGGCGACACCCACTGCTACGTGCATTGGGTCGCCAGGGTGCCGCGCGTGCCGGGTCGCGATGCCCTGCAGCGGGCTCTCGGTGACTGCGGCGTGCAGACCAAGCCGTACTTCCGCGCGCTGCACATGGCGGGCTTCGGCGACGGCAAGCTGCTGCCGGTCACCGAGCGGCTGGACGGTGAGGTACTGGCCCTTCCCATGTCCTCTGAGCTCACCGAGGAAGAAGCGGAGCAGGTGGTGATCGCGGTACGGCACTGCCTGGCAGCGTCGATGCCCGGCCGGCCATGACCGCGCGCCAGTTGCCCGACCGCGTCGAGCACACCAGGGCCAACGGGCCGGGCAAACGGCTCGTCGATGTGATCCTCGCTGCAGCCGCCCTCCTCATCATCTGGCCACTGCTCGCCGTGCTTGGCCTGGTGGTCAGGGTTTCATCGGCTGGGCCCGCGCTTTTCCGTCAGGAGCGGATCGGCAGGGGAATGCGGCCGTTCACCATGCTGAAGCTGCGGACGATGGTTGTCGGTGCGGACCGGCTGGTGGCCGGGCTGCTCGATAAGACCGGCGTCGACCAGCGTTTCTACAAGTTCCAGGACGACCCCCGCATCACCAGAGCCGGCCGGTGGCTCAGACGGTGGTCGCTGGACGAGCTGCCCCAGCTCTGGAATGTGGTACGGGGAGACATGAGCCTTGTCGGGCCGCGTCCGGGGCTGGCATCGGAAGTCGAGGCCTATGAGAGCTGGCAGCTCGCCCGGCTCGCCGTGCGCCCGGGGCTTACCGGTGCCTGGCAGGCCAGCGGCCGCTCCGAGGTGGGCTTCGATGACTGCGTCCGGATGGACCTCGCCTACATCGAGAACTGGTCCCTGCGCGGTGACCTGATCATCCTCGCGAAGACGATTCCCGCGGTGCTCCGGCGGAGGGGTGCATTGTGACAAGACTCCCAAACTTCCTCCACATTGGGCCGGGCAAGTCCGGCTCCAGCTGGCTGCATGAGACGCTGGCGCTGCATCCCGAGGTCTACCTAAGCGAGGCGAAGGACCTCTACTTCTTCAGCCGGTATTACGACCGCGGCGTGGACTGGTATCGCAAGCAGTTCCGGTCGGCCCGGCCCTCGCACCGCGTCGTCGGCGAGGTATGCCCCGACTATCTGACCTGCGCCGAGGCACCACGGCGGATCCGCTCGTGCCTTGGCCCTGACGTCCGCCTGATGGTGACCTTGCGTGACCCAGCCGAGCGCGCCTTCTCCGCCTACCTGCACCGGCGCAAGCATGGCCTCACGGCCACCTTCCGCGAGGACCTGGAAACGTCCGACCTGATCGAAGAGGGGCGCTACGCCACCCAGCTACAGCGCTACCTGGACTGCTTCGACCGCCAAGCCCTGCACGTGGCGGTCTTCGACGACCTTTGCGCCGACCCGCAGGCCTTCCTCGACGGCGTCACCACCTGGCTGCAGATCGACCGCCTGATCCTGACCCCGGAACTGCTCAGCACCAGGCAGCCTGCCAGCGATGCACGGTGGCTCCCGCTGGCCACCTTCGCTAAGCGTGCCGCGGTCCTGGCCCGCAGGCACAATGGCGCCGGCGTCGTCGGCCGGGTCAAACGGTCCGCGCTTGTCCAGCGGGTGCTGTACGAGCCGCTGGGAGACAACCGGCCGGTAATGCCGCCCGCCGACGCCGCCTTCGTCCGAGAGCATCTCGAGGCTGAAGTCGCCGGAGTGGAGGAGCGATTCGGGATTCCGCTGCGGGAGCTGTGGAACTGGCCTGGAGGGCAAGATCATGGCTGAGCGTCTGCGGGCCGCTGCCGCAGGAGCCGCCGCTGCCCGCAGGATCGCATGCTGGACTGGATGAAGGTTGCCAAGGTGATGCGTACCCCGGTCGTCGTGGACACCCGTAACCTGCTCGATTCCGAGGTGCTTCGCCGGTCGGGGATTGCCTACACCAGCCTCGGCCGCGGCCTTGACGCCCGGTCAGGGATGCCGGACAGCGTATGACAGGGCGGCGGGCTATAGTTCAGCGGTGGTGGTTCCTCACCTCCACTCGGATCAGCAGCGCCTCACGGCGCACGAAGGCCGCCCTTAACGCCTTCGAGATCACCTTCGACGGCCGCCTCAGCGCGAGCAGGAAGAACAAACTAAGATCAAGTTACACCGTTAAGTTGACGGACCCATTACTGAGGGAAGCAGCCGCTGTTATGGTTGGGCGGAATGGTACCAGGGGGCGGGGAAGCTGCCGCTGTTATGGTTGGGCGGAATGGTACCAGGGGGCGATCCTAATTGGGCGACCGATACAGGCTCAAAGATGGGCGAATACTCAATCGCACCTGCGAAGTCAACATTGTCGAGCACTGCAATCTGAGGTGTCGTTCGTGCACGCACCTATCGCCGGTGCTGCCGAAGCATTTCGTCGATCCCGGTGCCCTCGCCTCGGACCTGACCACCCTGGCCAAGAGCTATCACGCGACCGTCCTGAAAATCCTGGGGGGTGAGCCGCTCCTGCACCCGAACCTCCTGGATGTCATTATGGCCGCCCGCGAGTCGCAGGTCGCGGGGAAAATGGAGATCTGGACAAATGGCCTGCTGCTTCCCCGGATGGAGCGCCGTGTCTGGGAAGCGGTGGACTCGGTCCGGATCTCCCTCTACCCGGGCCGGAGCCTGAAGCAGCACCAGCTGGATAGGTGCATCGATCTCGCCCACCAGAACAACGTGCCCATCCGGTATAAGCGGTATCAGGCATTCCAGGAATCGTATTCCGAACAGGGAACCGAGGACCCTTCGCTGGTGAAAAGGATTTACGCGACCTGCAACGAAGCACACCGGTGGAGATGTCACACGGTTGCCAATGGGTGGTTCTTCAAGTGCCCGCAGAGCTATATGATCCCGAAGGGAACGTCGCTCGGCCCGGAGGCTACATACCGCAACGGCATCAAGATCGACGATTCGCCGGAATTCCGCGACCGGCTGCTGTCCTACCTGACGTCACCCGAGCCGCTCCCTGCGTGCCGCAACTGCCTCGGATCAGCGGGCAAGTGGTTCGAGCACCAGCAGGTCCCGCGGGAGGAGTTCCGGCCGGCCCAGTGCCACGCGACCGAGGATCTCATCCATCCCCGCCTCGTGGGGACGACGCGGCTGGCCCTGGCCAGAGCGGAAAGCCTCCTCCCAAGGACCGTCGTGGACACAGCGGAGCACGTGATGAGGTCCTCCGACCCGCTCGTCGGGCTCCTCCGGAAGGTGCAGGCTTTCAACAGCAGCCGGTTCAGCGGCTGACGGGCAACGCGAGCCAACTGCTAACTGCCCGGTGCGACCAGGGAACCCGATCCGCAGTACGACCCATGGGAGCCAACCGCGGGAGCCAACGTGCTCAGACTCGTCCCGGCCCACCGCGACGCCTGCGGAACGTCACCGCAGGTGAGAGGCTCCCCGTTCGACTCCCTCAGATCAGGCCAGACACCGGATTCGTGGCTGGGGTCAAGGGGTCGCCGGTTCAAATCCGGCCGTCCCGACTGGTAGAAGGCCAGTTCCTGGAAGCGCTTGGCGGCTCCAGTTACGCGCGCTTGAGGTCATCGGGGTTCAGGTAGCGGAAAGCCAGCGCGGCTGCCGCGCCGCCGGCGAAGTCGGCCAGCAGGTAGATCCAGATGTTCGACCACGAGAATAGGCTCATCACCGAGGCGCCCAGCGCGACAGCGGGGTTGAAGGCGCCGCCGCTGATCTTTCCGACCGACGCGGCGCCGGCGAAGACGGTGAAGCCGATCGCCAGCCCGTAGAACGAGTTCCCCGGGTGATCCTTGCTCGTCGCGACGTTCAGCACCACGTAGGCGAGCGCGAAGGTGAAGATGAACTCGGCCACCAGCGCGGCCCCGATCGCGGCACAAACGGTAGAAGGCCTCGGCTTCGACCTGCTGATGATCTCCGACCACATCGCGGTGACCCCCGACGTCGCCGAGCAGTACCCGGCGCCGTTCTACGAACCGTTCACCACCCTCGCCTGGCTAGCGGGCATCACCGGAGAGATGCGGCTCGGGACGACCGTCTTGATCGTCCCGTACCGGCACCCGCTGCTAACCGCCCGGATGGCCGCCAACCTCAACGACCTCA
>WNFC01021449.1_pt1 | contig 15091 bp, 17 predicted proteins | sample 5400541 | NCBI WGS metagenome assembly WNFC01 (sample SAMN13153342, study PRJNA577476) | soil metagenome | isolation source: 120 cm saprolite under Douglas fir tree site 2 hole 2 replicate 1 | place: USA:California | collected 2015-04-18
CAGGCGCTCGGCTACACGATTTCGCTTCCGCGCGAGGACCGGTATCTGACCACGAAGCAGACGCTGATGAACCAGCTGGCGATGACGCTCGGCGGCCGCGCCGCAGAAGAGATCGTCTTCAACGAGGTGACGACCGGAGCTGCGAACGATCTCGAGAAGGTCACCCACACGGCGAAGCAGATGATCATGCGCTTCGGGATGAGCGAGAAGCTCGGCCCGCGCGTCCTCGGTCGCAACCACGACATGCCGTTCCTCGGCCGCGAGATGGGCAACGAGCCCGACTACTCAGAGGAGATCGCCCGCGAGATCGACGACGAGATCCGCCGCGTGATCGAGGAAGCGCACATGACTGCGACCGAGGTGCTCAAGACGCACAGTGACGAGCTCCACCGGATCTCGCTGATCCTCATCGAGCGCGAGACGATCGACAAGGACCAGTTCGAGCGCCTCCTCGCAGGCGAGGAAGAGGAGTCGGTCTTCGCCGAGAAGACGCCGGCGGGGAAGCCGGAGCCCGAGCCCGAAGCCGAGAAGAAGCGCAAGCCGGAGCCGAAGACGCGGCCGTTCCCGATCCCCGGGGCGACCATGCAGCCTCCGCCGCCGGAAGGCGCCAAGGGCTAGACCGGCCGGGGCCTGGTACCCCCTAGGGGTATCATGGCTCGGTGACTTCGGTCGAAACTCCCGGCCGCATCGACCTCGAGGTCGGCGGCATGACCTGCGCCTCGTGCGCGGCGCGGGTCGAGAAGAAGCTGAATCAGCTCGTCGGCGTTTCGGCGAGCGTCAACTACGCGACCGAACTCGCCTCGGTTGAGTACGACCGAGACCAGGTTCGCCTGCCGGACCTCGTGCGCGCGGTGGAGGACGCCGGCTACAAAGCTGCGGTTCCGTCGAGCCTCGACGTGGGAGCCGATCCCGTCAGGGCGCTGCGGACTCGCCTGCTCGTCTCGGTCGTTTTGACTGTCCCGCTGCTCTTGCTGGCGATGTTGCCGCCGCTCCAGTTCGACGGCTGGGAGTGGATCGCGTTAGTGCTCGCGACCCCGATCGTGCTCTGGGCGGGTCTCGCCTTCCATCGCGCCGCCTTGCTGAATGCGCGGCATCTCACCGCGACAATGGACACGCTCGTCTCGCTCGGAACGCTCGCGGCGTGGAGCTGGTCGGTGGTCGTTCTCGTCGCCGGTCTGAACGCCGACGTCTACTTCGAGGTCGCCGGCGTGATCACGACGCTGATCCTGCTGGGCCGTTTTCTCGAGGCGCGGGCGCGAAGGAGCTCGGGCGCCGCCATTCGCGCGCTGCTCGAGCTCGGTGCAAAAGAGGCGCGGGTTTTGCGAAACGGCGCGGAAGTGCTCATCCCGGTCGATCAAATGATGGTGGGCGACATGTTCGTCGTCCGGCCCGGGGAGAAGATCGCCACCGATGGCGTCGTCCTCGAGGGGGATTCCGCGGTCGATCAGTCGATGATCACCGGCGAGTCGATGCCGATCGAGGTCGAGCCCGGCGCAGAGCTCGCGGGCGCGACGATCAATACTTACGGTCGGCTGGTCGTGAGTGCGACCAAGGTTGGCGCGGAGACCGCCCTGGCGCAGATCGCGAGGCTCGTCGCCGAAGCGCAGACAGGCAAGGCGCCGATCCAGCGCCTCGTCGATCGGATCTCAGCTGTATTCGTCCCCGTCGTGCTGGTCGTTTCGCTTGGCACTCTCGTCGGCTGGCTGGCCATCGCGGGGAATGTGGGCGACGCTTTCACGGCGGCGGTCGCGGTGTTGATCATTGCCTGTCCCTGCGCGCTCGGGCTCGCGACGCCGACAGCCTTGTTGGTCGGTACCGGGCGCGGGGCGCAGCTCGGCATCCTGATCAAGGGGCCCGAAGTTCTCGAGCGGACGCGTCGCGTCGGCACCGTCATCCTCGACAAGACCGGCACTGTCACCGCCGGAAAGCTGGTGCTCGTCGAAGTCGCGCCGCTGAACGGCGCTACGCGGTTCGACGTGCTTCGGTTCGCGGGTGCTGTGGAGGCGGCCAGCGAGCACCCCATTGCTCGTGCAATCGTGGCTGCGGCGCTCCGTGAAGTGGGGAGGCTGCCGACTGTGACCGGTTTCCGAAACGTCCCCGGCGTCGGCGTGCACGGAGTTGTCGAGAGTCGCGACGTCGAGGTCGCCCGGCGCGACGGAGCGATCACCGTGTCCTGGGACGGTGAGCCGCGCGCGAGGCTCGTCGTGCAGGACACGCTCAAGCCCACGAGCCGCGAGGCCGTGCGCCAGCTGGAGGAGCTCGGGCTCAAGCCGGTTCTCCTCACCGGCGACGACGAGAGCACGGCACGGCGCATCGCGAGGGAGGTTGGGATCGAGCGTGTGCTCGCCGAGGTGCTGCCGAAGGAGAAGGCTGCCGAAGTCGAGCGGTTGCAGGCTGCGGGTGAGGTCGTTGCCATGGTCGGCGACGGCGTCAATGATGCGCCCGCGCTCGCGCAGGCCGACCTGGGCATCGCGATCGGCACCGGCACCGATGTGGCGATTCAGGCGTCCGACCTGACGCTGGTCTCCGGCGACCTGCGTGGTGCGGCAGACGCGATCCGGCTGGCGCGCCGAACGCTGCGCACGATCAAGGGGAATCTCTTCTGGGCCTTCGCCTACAACGTCGCGGCAGTCCCGCTTGCGGTCGCGGGTTATCTCAATCCGATCGTCGCTGCGGCTGCGATGGCGTTCTCGAGTGTCTTCGTCGTCACGAACTCGCTGCGGTTGCGGCGATTCCACAGTACCCGGGAGGCACGATGAAGCACGGCTACGACAAGGAGACTCTGGCCAAGCGTCTGCATCGGATCGAAGGTCAGGTGCGCGGCATCGAGCGGATGGTGGAGGACGACCGCTACTGCATCGACATCCTCACGCAGGTCGCGGCCGTGAACACCGCGCTCGAGAGCCTGGCTTTCAAGATCCTCGACGATCACGTGAACCTCTGTGTGACCGACGCGCTCGCCTCGGGAGATCCGAAGGAGGCGGCCGCGAAGAGCAAGGAGCTCATGCAGGCGGTCCAGCGCTTTGCACGCACTCGCTGAGCAGGATGGCCACGCAGTCGCGCGCGAGTACCACCACGGACACGGCCACCACTGACCCGTCGAAGCCCGGCACGGGACGTGTCCGGTCGAGGCGGGAAAACGTGCCGAGACTGCTCCGGAACCGGGTCGAAACGCGCAGCTCGCAGCGGTTCTGGACGTGGCTGCGACATGTCCGTGGGGTCAGACCCGAAAACCGATCAGCTTCGTGTCAGAAGTGAGCCGGGTTCGTGTTCCCCGATCGATGAAAGGATCCGGTGGTGCCCAAGGACCGCCCTCCGATCGAGGAAAGATTCGCACGCCCGTCGGTGATGGGCGTCCTCAACGTCACTCCCGACTCCTTTTCCGACGGCGGCGTCTACTTCCAGCTCGGAGCCGCCGCAGCGGCGGGCTGGCGGATGGTGGACGAGGGCGCTGCGCTCGTGGACGTCGGCGGCGAATCGACGCGCCCCGGCTCGGAGGGAATCTCGGTCGAGGAGGAGCTTCGCCGCGTCGTCCCCGTCCTCGAATCGCTGCACGGCGCCCCGATCTCGATCGACACGGCGAAGGCCGAGGTGGCCCGCCGCGCACTCGAGCTCGATGCCGTGCTCGTCAACGACGTCACCGCCCTCAGAGGGGATCCGGACCTTGCGGAGGTCGTCGCCGAGTCCGGCGCCTACCTCTGTCTGATGCACATGCAGGGCGAGCCGCGCACGATGCAGCAGAGACCGACCTATGACGACGTGGCCTCCGAGGTCGCCGCTTTCCTCGAGGCGCGGTTGCGCGTCGCCGTCGACGCCGGGATCAAGGAGGATCGAATCGCTCTCGATCCCGGGATCGGCTTCGGAAAGACCGTCGCGCAGAACTTCGAGCTCATCCGCCGACTCGACGTCCTGACCGCACTCGGCCGGCCGGTGCTGGTCGGGTTCTCGCGGAAGAGCTCGCTTGGCCGGATCGTCGGCGACCCGACTGCCACCACGGGCTCCCGCGCAGCGAGCATTGCAGTGGCGGTTGCCGCGTACGAGCGCGGCGCCGCGATCCTCCGCGTGCACGACGTCCGCGGGCACGTCGAGGCCCTGAAGGTCGCCGGGGCCGTGGTCGGATGATCGTCGAGGTTCACGGTCTCGAGCTCTTCGGCCGCCACGGCGTCAACGACGACGAACGTCGCGACGGCCAGGCGTTTCTCGTCGACGCGACTCTCGACATCGCCGAGCCGAGGGAGGACGACATCGATGCGACCATCGACTACCGCCTGGTGCGCGACATCGCCCGCGGGATCAATGACGCTGAGAGCTACCGCCTGCTCGAGACGCTTGCCGCTGCGATTGCTGACGCGCTCAACGCCGAGCTGCGAGTCAAGAGAGTCCGGGTGACGGTGCGCAAGCCCGGGGTTGCGTGGGCGGAATGGACGGGTGTTACGTGCGAGCGACCGTGAGGCGCAGCTTGTACTCGGCGAGTCGGACAGCCGGACGAACCTCGGCGTAGACGTACACGCCCTTACCTTTGTTCCGGTACGTTGCGACGCCGCGCTTGCCCAACGCGAGCGGGCGTTCGCGCGTCGTGCGCTCCAGCAAGCGCACGAGCACGGTGCCGGTCACCTGGGCGCGTAGCGTCCGTCCGCCCGGCGCCCACACGCGATAGAGGTCGATCGGATCCTCGCTGCGGTCGACGCGGGCCGAGATCGACCCGGTTGTGCGCCCCGGCACCGTCAGCGGCGGCGTTCCGTCCGTGAACAAGCCGTGCGGCTCGATCTGACGGGGTTTCTCGTTCGGCTCCTGCGGATCACGCGAAGGCGCCTTGAACTCGAGCGCGGCCGGGAGGTCCAGCAGCCCGTACCCAGACGCGTTGTCGAATCCCGACGCGGCGATGTCGGTCGCGGATCGGCGCATCACCTCGAACAACTGAGTGTTGTCGAGCTCAGGCCGCACCGTCCAGACCCAGGCGGCCGCCCCGGCGACCAGTGGCGACGCGAAGCTCGTCCCGTTTCCGTCGGTGCTGTATCCGCTGGGGTCCAGCGCCAGCGGCTCTGCCACGGGAATGTGCACACCGGGTGCGGCAAGATCGACGGTCGGCGACAACGACGAGAACGCGGCGACCTGGTTGCGCTCGTTCGTAGCGCCGACAGTGAGAACATGTGGATAGAACGCCGGGAAGTTCGGCGGGTTGCCGCTGAGCGCGTCATTTCCCGCGGCGGCCACAACGAGCGAGCCCGAGCGGAAGGCGAACTGGATCGCCTCCTCGAGCAGTGGGTCGTCGTCCTCGCCGCCGAAGCTGAGATTGATCACGCCGGGCCCCCGCCGTGCCGCTTCGTAGATTCCCTGGATCGCGGAGCCCTCGCTGAGAAAGCCGAAGGGGCTCGCGTCCCACACCCGGAGGACGGCATCGGGATAGACGCCGACGATCCCCACGCCGTTGTTGGGCGCGGCGATGACGGAGCTGACCTCGGTGCCATGGTCTTCGTCGACCTCGGTCGTCGTCTGGGCGTTGAGCGCGGTCGTGTTGGGCCGCGTGGCGAACTCGGGATGGGTCAGATCGACACCGGAGTCCACGACCGTCACGGGCTTGCCCGCTCCGGGCGACTCGACCTGGTCGGATCCGATCGCGGCGCGCCACCACTCCTGCGGGACGAGCGGATCGGTTGCCTGCTGCTGCACGGCGGCGAAGGTCGCAATCAGCCGCTCCGTCCTGCTCACCCGGACGACCCTGGCCCGGCGAAGCTCTCCGACCGCATACGCAGGCACCCGCCAGATCCGCAGCTCGTGCGCGAGCTCCGTTCCGCCGGCGGCGCGGGCCAATCGGGCGCCCTTGTCTGCGTGCGCCCAGTTCAGCTCCACGAGGTCTGCCCTGGCCGGAGCAGCCGCCACGAAGAAGAGGGCGAAGGCGATCAGGAGCCTGGGCGCCACGTGCACCCACAGTAGTCGCGATTACCATGGAACGGCCATGGTCCGTGCCTTCGTTGGCCTGGGAGCCAATCTCGGTGAGAGGAGGGAGACGCTGAGGGCGGCCGTCGGCCGCCTGCGAGGGCTCCCCGAAGTCGAGGTCAAAGGCGTCTCGAGCTTCCGCGACACCGATCCCGTCGACTATCTCGACCAGCCCCGTTTTCTCAACGGAGCGGTGGAGCTCGAGACGGACCTGTCCGCCCGCGCGCTCCTGGGCACCCTGCTCGAGCTGGAGCGCGCGTTCGGCCGCGACCGGAGCACGGCACCCGCACAGGGGCCGCGCACGCTCGACCTCGACCTCCTCCTCTACGGCGATGCCACGATCGACGAGCCGCTCCTCAAGGTCCCGCATCCGCGCCTGCACGAACGGCGGTTCGTGCTCGAGCCGCTCGCAGAGCTGGATCCCGACCTCGAGGTGCCCGGCCAGGGGTCGGTCCAGGCCCTCCTCGCGAGGCTAAACTCATCGGGATGAGTCACCTCGACGAGCTCGACGAGTTCGAGGCCGAGCTCGAGCTACAGCTGAAGAAGGAGTACACCGCCGTCTTCGGCCTGTTCCGCTACTGCGTTCTCACCCAGGACGCGACGTACCTGTGCAACAAGCTCGACCTCGCGCAGATCTCGCAGCCGAACTACCCGTTCTTCCATCTGAAGATGGAGGACGTGTGGGTCTGGGACAAGAACCGCCCGACCCGAATCATCCCGCGCGCCGAGGTCTGGACCTCGAGCGACGTCACGGTTGAAGAGCTCCGAACCGAGGGTGACGAGCCGAGTCTCACCGCAGAAGCGCTGGCCGAGAAGATCGGCGAGTCGCTGTCCACGGACGACGACCTCTAGTAGACCAGCGTGCTGCTAGCGGTCGACGTGGGGAACACCCAGACGGTGTTCGGCCTGTTCGACGCCGCCGAGCTGACCGAGCACTGGCGCATCGCCACCGAGCGCCACCGGAGTGGGGACGAGCTCGGCGCCCAGTACCAGAGCTTCCTCGACCTGGGTCGGGTAGACGGAATCTCGCTTGCGTCCACCGTGCCGCAGCTCAGTCGTTCCTACCAGGAGTTTGCCCGGCGCTACACCGACGCCGAGCTGCTCGAGCTCGGGCCCGGAGTCAAGACGGGGATCGTCGTGCGCTACGACGACCCTCGAGAGGTCGGGCCCGACCGGGTCGCGAACGCCGTCGCCGCGACCGAGCGCTACGGGGCGCCGTGCATCGTGGTCGACTTCGGGACGTCGACGAATTTCGACGTCGTGTCGGCGGCTGGGGAGTACGTGGGCGGCGTGCTCGCGCCGGGGATCGAGATCTCGATGGATGCGGTGAACGGGATCGTGACCGCGATCCGTCAGGAGCTCGGCACGGACGCCCGGGCTGTAGCAACGGGCGGCCTCGCCGAGCTGATCTCTCCGCATGCGAGCACGATCGAGCGCGTCGACCCGTTCCTGACGCTCGAGGGGCTGCGCCTCGTGTGGGAGCGCAACCATTAGAACTGCCGGCCGCTACCCGCCGCCGTAGACCGAGATCGGCATCGAGTCGAGCAGGATCTCGTCCGCGGGATCCGGCAAGTCCTCTTCCAGCCGCTGGGCGATCACGGCCGCGCCAGGCGAAGCGGCGAACAGGCGCGTCACCACTTCGTCTGTCGTCTCGAGCCGAACGAGCTCCTGCTTGAACGGCTTCGGAAACCGTCCGCGCCCGAGATACCAGCCGTAGAACTTCTTCAGAAAGCTCGCCGCGCGGCGTTCACCGAGCTCGCGCACCGTCTCGCGGATGAACAGGATCAACTCCGCTGCGACCTCCTCGCGCGACGGCCCCTCCGCGTCGCCGTCGACGATCTCACGCAAGGCCCAGGGGTTCCCCTGCGCGCCGCGGCCGACCATCACGGCCGCTGCCCCCGTGGTCGCGAGCACGGTCTGCGCTCGCGCACGGGACGTGATGTCGCCGGACGCGATCACCGGGACGTCGACGAGGTCGACGAGCTCCGCCGTCAGCGCGTGATCTGCCGTGCCGGTGTACATCTGCTTCGCCGACCGGGGATGCAGCGTCAGTGTCGCGGCTCCCGCCGCGACCAGCTGGGGCCCGACGGCGAGGCAGGCACGCGATCCATCCTCCAGCCCGCGCCTCAGCTTCACCGACACGGGGACGTCGACGGCCGACGTGACCGCGTCGACGATCGCGCAGGCGCGATCCGGATCCTCGAGCAGCGTCGCGCCGGCGCCGGTCTTCGTCACCTTCCGCACGGGGCAGCCGAAGTTGATGTCCACGATGTCAGCCCCCGCCGCGACCACCATCCGCGCAGCCTCCGCCATCACGCCCGGCTCCGACCCGAAGATCTGGATGGCCAGCGGATGCTCGTCCCGGCCTACGCGCAAATAGCCCAAAGTGCGCTCGTTGCGATGTTCGAGCCCCGCGCAGCTGACCATCTCCGAGCAGACGAGACCGGCGCCGTAGCGCCGCCCCTGGCGGCGAAAGGCCTGCACAGAGACACCGGCCATCGGGGCGAGCACGAGCCGCGTGGGGATCTCAACCCCACCGATCCACCAGGACTCCCGAAGATCTACCTGCACAGAGCCGAAATAGTACCCCTGGCTCCCTATTGACGACCCACGCGAGTGTCGCTACTATTCCCGCCCGCGACGGCGCCCTTGCGCCGCGCTTTTTTCATAAGAAGGGGTGCATCAGTAGTGAAGGAAGTCATCCTCACAGCCGAGGGTTACGAGAAGCTCAAGCGCGAGATCGAGGAGCTCTCGACGACAAGACGCCGCGAAGTGGCCGAGCGGATTCGGATCGCGCGGGAGTTCGGTGACATCGCGGAGAACGCGGAGTACGACGACGCCAAGAACGAGCAGATGCTGCTCGAGCACCGCATCGCGACGCTCGAGGAGCGCATGCGCGACGCGCGCGTCATCTCGAAGAAGGACGTCGCCAAGGACGTCGTCTCGGTCGGCTCGAAGGTGAAGCTCCGCGACGTCGCCGCCAAGGAGACGATCGAGTACCACATCGTCGGGTCGGCCGAGGCGAACCCGGCGGAGAACAAGCTCTCCAACGAATCGCCGGTCGGCAAAGCGATCATCGGGAAGAAGAAGGGCGAGACCGTCGAGGTCGCCGCTCCGCGTGGCAAGATGAAGTTCAAGATCATGGAGATCAAGGCAGCCTGAAGTCCGGCGCGCTGCGCGCGCCATGATGACTTCAGGCTGAGGTGTCGACTGAAGCGTCGGTGAACGGAGTCGGGCAAAGCCCGCCTCCGCGGCGACGGGTTAGCCTCTGGCGATGCCCGGCGCCTCTCGCTCGCTGGTTCTCTGTTACCACGCCGTCTCGCCGACCTGGGAGCACCGGCTTTGCATCGATCCGGATCTTTTGCTGCGACAGGTTCGCGCGCTGTCTCGCTTCTGGAGGGTGGACGCGACGTTCGACGATGCGTTTCGAAGCGCTGCAACGGTCTTCCCGGCGCTCGAGCGGCTCGGCGTGAGCGTCCAGATCTTCGTCTGCACCAGGTACGCGCGCGCGGGGGCTCCGTTGAGCATCCCCGAGCTTGCCGGCGACGATCCGGCCGAGCTTGCGACGATGAGCTGGGACGAGCTGCGGGAGCACGCCGATCGCGGCGTCCAGATCGGCTCGCACACGGTGTCGCACTCGCACCTGACTCGCCTCTCGGACGCGGAGCTTCGTCGCGAACTGGAGGCCTCGAAAGAGGAAGCCGAAGCCGAGCTCGATAGGCCGTGCCGTGAGCTCGCCTATCCATACGGCGAGCACGACGAGCGTGTTCGCGCCGCCGCGCGTGGGGCCGGTTACGAACGCGCCTTCGGGCTTCGGGGCCAGAAAGGCGACGGCTACGCTCTTCCCAGGGCCGACCTCTATCGCAGGCACACAGTCCCGAGGGCACTGATTCGCGCGCTGATGACGTGATCGATCTCCACTCGCACATCCTGCCGGGGCTCGACGACGGGGCCGCCGACCTCGCCGGCGCGCTGGAGATTGCGCGTGCCGCCGTGGCAGATGGAATCACCGCAATTGCGGCGACGCCGCACGTCCGCGAGGACTACCCGACGACCGCCGATGCGATGGAGAGTGGAGTGCGACAGCTCCGCGCCGCGCTCGAGCGGGAAGGCATCGAGCTCGAGCTCCAGCCGGGCGGCGAGGTCTCGCTCGAGCAACTCGACCGCCTCTCACACGACGAGTTGCGCCGATTCGGGCTGGGTGGGAATCCCAACTACCTCCTGATCGAGACGCCCTATTGGGATTGGCCGCCGCCGTTCAGCGAGATCGTCGGCCGCGTCCGCTCGTTGGGCATGAACCCGGTCATCGCACATCCGGAACGGAACCCGGCTGTCCAGGCCGACCTGCGAAAAGTAGCGACCCTTGTCGATGCGGGTGCGCTCATCCAGATAACGGCCGCGTCCCTCGACGGCCGCCTCGGCTCGCGCACGCGCGCCAGCGCACGCAAGCTGGTGGATGCCGGGCTCGTGCATCTGATCGGCGGCGACGCCCACAGCGCCGATATCCGCGAGGTCGGCCTCTCGGGGGCACGCAAGGTGATCGGCGACGAGCCGCTTGCGCGGTGGCTGACCGAGTCGGTGCCGGAGGCGATCCTGCGTGACGAACCATTGCCTCCAAGGCCCACGCCGACGAAGCGGCCGGGGCTCTTGGCGCGCCTGCTCGGCGGTTAGGCTCTCGCGCGTGCTACCGAAACGGTTCCCCGACCGGGAGGAGATCGCCACGGTCCGAACCGAGGCGGCCGAGCTCGAGCCCGGAGCGGAAGGCGAGCAGGAGCATCGCCTCGCTGGTCGCGTCCTCGCCCGGCGCGACCTGGGGAAGCTGATGTTCCTCGATCTGGTCGACCGCAGCGGGAGGATCCAGCTTCTCATCCGCCCCGATGAGCTCGGCAGCGTCACGGTCGACCTCGGCGACATCGTCGGCGTCAGCGGCGTCGCCACGAAGACGAAGCGGGGGGAGCCCTCTCTCGCTGTTCGCAACCTGACGCTGCTGGGAAAGATCCGCACCCCGCTGCCCGACACGTTCCACGGGCTGACGGACACCGAGGCTCGCTACCGCAGACGCTACCTCGACCTGCTCATGAACGAGGACGCGCGCAGCGACGCGCTGGTGCGCTCGCGGATGATCGCGGCGATTCGTGGGTACTTCGACGGCGAGGGCTTCGTCGAGGTCGAGACGCCGATCCTGCAGCCGCAGTACGGCGGTGCCTTCGCTGAGCCCTTCGTCACGCACTCGAACTATCTCGATCGGGATGTTTACCTCCGCATCGCGGACGAGCTCTACCTGAAGCGCCTCATCGTCGGTGGGCTCGAGAAGGTCTACGAGATCTCGAAGGACTTTCGCAACGAGAGTGTGTCCTACAAGCATTCGCCGGAGTTCACGCAGCTCGAGTGGTACGAGGCCTACGCCGACTACAACGACACGATGGAGCGCACCGAGACGATGGTGGAGCGCGCGGCGCAGGAGGCGATCGGGACCACGAACGTCCCGTTTCGCGGGCACGAGATCGACCTGGCGCGCCCGTGGCAGCGGGTGAAGTTCGTCGAGGCCCTCGACCAGCAGGGAGCGTGGTCGCGCGATCCTGACGAACTGCGGGCGAAGCTCGACGCCGCCGGTGTCGACACGAGCCACGACAAAACGTGGGCGCAGTTGGTGGATCACGCCTATTCGCATTTCGTCGAGCCCGATCTGATCCAGCCGACCTTCGTGATCGACTGGCCGATCGAGATGTCACCGTTCGCGCGCAGCACCGACGAAGATCCCGCGCTGGTCGAGCGGTTCGAGGCGGTCGTCGCCGGGATGGAGTTCGCGAACGCGTTTAGCGAGCTGAACGACAGCGAAGAGCAGGCCGAGCGCTTCGCGATGCAGGTCGCGGAGAAGGCGGCGGGCGACGCTACCGCGGAGGAAGGCGATCCCGATTACGTCGAGGCGTTGTCCTACGGGATGCCGCCTACAGGTGGCTGTGGAATCGGGATGGACCGGCTGGCAATGGTGCTCACCGGTCGCGACACGATCCGCGACGTCATCCTCTTCCCGGCGCTGCGCGAGCGCGGGTGAACCCTGTGGCTCTGGCCGCCGCACGACGCTGGTGGCCGCTGGCGCTCGGTGTCCTGCTCGGCGTGCTCGTCGGCTTGCTCGTATCGCTGCTCGCGTCCGGCGTGCGTCGCGCCCAGGCATCGGTGCTGATCTCCTCTCCGGCCGGACCGGCGGCAGTGACTCCGATGCTGCCGAACCTTCGCGAGCTCGCGGCGAGTGGGGTCGTGGCGGGGAACGTCCAGAGCACTCTTCGCCTCACGAAATCGACAGGGGAGCTCCGCCGGCAGCTTCATGCCACCGTGCGGCCGCAGTCCCAGGTGATCGCGATCTCGGCAAGCGACAAGGTCGCCGACCATGCGCGTCAGATCGCACAGGAGGCCGCCGTGGTGTTCGCGCAACTGGTTGACGTGCGCTTCGGCGCGGCCAAGCCGTCGCTGCAGGCGGCGATTTTGGATCCGGCCCACGTGTTCGGCGGCCCCGATCGACATTTCATCCGCAACGGGCTCGTCGGCGCGCTCGTCGGGCTGCTGCTCGGCTCGGCGGCCATGTTCCTGCTGGCGAGCGGCGAGCGGCAGGTCGTTGCGGGAGGCGAGGAAAGCTCGCGGCGCGCGAGCAGAAGCTCGAGACGCGTGCCGGTGAGGTCGCCGCCGCCGAGCGCGATCTAGCTGCGCGTCGCGGCGAGCTGGAAACGCTCGCCTCCGCGCAATCGCCACCTCCGCCGACGCCGGAGCCCGTGTCCCCACCGAAGGCCGAAGCCGAGCCGGCCGTGCCTACCCGGGCCGGGACCTGGAATCTCTACGGGCTACAAAGGGCGGTCGACGCTTACGCGAGCGCTACACCCGAGCAGGCGGAGAACTGGGAGACCTACCTTTACTTCCTGCGCGAGCACGCATCGTCTGATGGCTCACTGCCGCGTTCGCTCGATCCGCTGATCACCGACGTCTTCGGGGACGCTCTCGAGGGCTTCCGAGGGTCCTCGACGGAGTGAGCGGTTGTGGAGCGGCCGCCAGGCCCAGCGCGGGCGTCGCCTGATCTTCTCGGGAACCGGTAGCAAGAGCTCGGAGCCGGCCACCCCGAAGAGGTGCTGCGCGAGCTCGAGCGACAATTCCCGGATCTCGCGCGCGATCTCGAGTTGCGCCTTCCACGAACGACCGAGAGGGTCCGGCACGCCCGTGTGCTCACCCACGGCCGCCGGATCACGCCGGCGCAGGCCGTCGGCGAATGTGACCGACGTCCGGGCTCGCTCGACCGTCGTCAGGTCCGGAGCTGGAACGCAGTAGCGGGCGAGGCGCACGAGCTCGCGGAACGTGAAGGCATTCGCACGTCGGGCCCCCGCATCGACGATCGCCCGACGGACGTGCGCCTCTTCGAACCCGATCACGAGATCGGTCGTCTCTAGAGAGAGTGCCGACAGTCGTTGCGACCTGTGTCCAGACAGGTCGACGCCGCAGAGCACTGCGATCTGGCGAGCCTCGGGCAATGCCGGTGCGCCCTGTGACTCGAGCGTCCCGGCGGTGGAGATCTGGATCTGGGCGGGGAGCCCGAGCGCCAGCCGCTCCACGAACGCTTGCGCAAGCGGGCTTCGAAAACGGTTGCCGCTGCAGATGAAACAGATCGAGAAGACGCGAGTGGCCATCCAGGCGGCATTGTCGCTCGCCGCTCAGGCGGCCCGTCGAATTGGCAGCCCACGCGGATCGCGCGGGCTGCCAAAAGAGTTGGTACTAGGACCGGGCCTTTGCCTTGTCGCGCTCGCGCCTGCGGAGCGCCAGTCCCGTCACGACCATTGCGAGCCCCAGCAGCATCGTCGCGAGAAGCGAGATTCCGGTGAAGGGCAGGGTGCCGGACTGAGCTGCCTGGACGCCCTGGGCAGCCTCCGCGCCTTGCGTCTCACTCGCCGGGGCCTGGTTGTTCTGGTCTCCGCCCGGCGGCTCGTACTGGTTTGCAGCTGCCGAATGGTGAACGACGACCTTCTCGGCCTTTGCGATCTTCGTCAGCGTGTGAACTGCGCTTGTCGCGCCCGACGCTGCATAGCTGATGCCGCCGAAGGAGGCGAACATGCCAACCAGGAGCGTCGTGAAGGCTCCTGCGAAGGCCACGCGGGACCAGGCGCGCGGCGCCGTGCGCGGCTCCACGGCTCCGGCGATCGTGCGGACAAATGCCTCGTCTGCCTCCGGCCGGGCTGAACGCAGGCGCGCTTCCAGGCGGCGGTCGCTGCTGCGTCGGTTACGGGCTTCCCACATGCGAATCGATCTCCCTCTGCTGGTGGACGGACTTCTGGGCCATATACCGCTGCGGAGCCCAAAAACCTTACGCCGGCCTTTCGAGCCTCTCCTGAGCGCAGGCATTGAAAAGCCCCTACTTATGGGGGTGGAACTGCCGCGGGACGGTGCTACTCTGAGGCGGAGTTGCCGTCGGTCCACTTGCGATCTCACGGCCTCCAATACGCGCGGGGAAACCAGGGGGAGTTGCCGATGGTGGACAGACGGAGCCCATGAGCGACGCTTTTTCGAACCGGCCGACAACGCTGAACGATTATCTGGCGATTTTCCGGCGGCGGCTGTGGGTCGTGGCCCTGCCGCTCGTGCTGGTTCCCGTCGTGAGCCTGGTGCTCTCGGCAGGCCAAACCCGGGTCTACCAGGCCTCTGCTGAGATCTACGTCAAGCGTGCGGACATCGCCGCAGCCGTTGCCGGGGTGAGCGATCCGACGACTCAGATCGATCCGACAAGGTTCCTCAAGACGAAGGCCAGCGTGGTTAGGGATCCCGTGCTGGCACAGCGGGTGGTCGCGAGCGCAGGCGTCTCGGGCATCTCGAGCGGATCGTTTCTCAGCAACTCGAGCGTGACGCCAAATCCGGACGCTGATCTGCTCGAGGTCATGGTCAGAAATCCATCGCCGCAGAACGCCGTTCGACTTGTCAACACGTATGCCCACGAGATGACGTTGTTCCTCACGGAGATCGACACGGCACGGATCAACGACGCTCTCGACAACGTCAAAGCCAGGATTACGGGGCTCCGCGCGCAGGGTGTCTCCCTGGGGTCACCCGCCTACGCCACGCTGCTGCAAAACCAGACCCAGCTCGAGACGGTTGGAAAGCTGCTCGCGAACAACACCCAGGT
>WNFC01004564.1_pt1 | contig 15089 bp, 11 predicted proteins | sample 5400541 | NCBI WGS metagenome assembly WNFC01 (sample SAMN13153342, study PRJNA577476) | soil metagenome | isolation source: 120 cm saprolite under Douglas fir tree site 2 hole 2 replicate 1 | place: USA:California | collected 2015-04-18
CGCTGCTCGCGCGGAACACTGGTGGAAATCGGCGTCGTTCCAAGCGGCTCTCCAGAGTCAGCCCAGGTCACCAGGGCGCCCTGCGGTTCGGAAGTGACCTCGAGGTGAATCGCCGCGCTGGGTCCCCGGCTTTCCAGCCTCGCAGCCCTTTGCCTGTCAAAGAGGAGCGCCGGCCTTTTGCGCGACACCCATCCGGCTCCGAGCGCGGCGAAAACCACCAGGGTCAGCGCAGCATAGGTCCTCGATCGCGAGCGCTGCCTCGCCTGTTTTCGCCGGCCGGCGGGCTCTTCCTGGGCTTGTGTCTTGCCCGGGGAGTCGGCGATTTCGCGAAACGCCCCGATCCTCTGAAGCCTTTGGTCGAGGTCCAAAGGAGCCTGGCGCTGGAGGGGATCCCCAAACGGCCCGATGCTCGCAAGCCTTTCCTCGAGGTTGGTAGGATTGTGGCTCAACAGCGGAGCCCCAAACGGCCCGCTGCTCGCAAGCCTTTCTTCGAGGTTGGTAGGATTGTGGCTCAACAGCGGAGCCCCAAACGGCCCGCTGCTCGCAAGCCTTTCCTCGAGGTTGGTAGGATTGTGGAGGTTCAAAGGAACGTGGCTCAGCAGCGAGTTTCCAGGCGCTTCCAGGTCGCCCTCCGCCTCGCGCGCGAGCGCCTGTTTGAGCTCCATCGCGGTCGCAAATCGCCCCTGGCGATCGGGATGCAAACAACGCTGGAGGATCGTCGCCAGTCTTTCGCAGGAGGTCGGCAAAGACAGGGGCGCGGTGCGCTGTTTGCGCGAGACCTCGTAGGGGTCGGCGCCGGTGAACGGCGGAAAACCGGTCAACGCCTCGTAGATCAGTATCCCCATCCCGTAGATGTCTGAACGCTGGTCGATGTCTTGCCCGCCGTTGCTCTCGGGCGACTGGTACTCGGGCTGGAAAATCGCATTTCCGACCCGCCGGGTCTGACCGTCCTGAAACAGGGCGAGGTGGTAGTCGAGCAACTTCGGATGGGAGGACTGGGGCTGCGTGCTCAGGTAGACCAGATCCGGTTTTACGCCGCCGTGCACGCGGCCGGTTCGATGAAGGTAGTCGAGGGCGTCGCAAAGCGGGATCGCGAGCTGGATCACCTCCTTGACCCCCAGCGAGCCGCGAGACCAGAGCGTGGCGCTCAGACTCTCTCCAGCGACGGGTGCGGTGACCGCGAACAGGCGACCATCGGAGGTGCGGCCGGTGGCGGCGCGGCGGATCAGATTCGGATGGTCAAGCTCTTGAAGCGCCTCCGCCTCCTGAAAGAATAGCGCGCTCAGCTCCGAATCGGACTTCACCTCGGGCCGGAGGATCTCGAGGATCACCCGCTCGTCGGAGCTTTTTTGCCGGACGACAAATGCTTCTGCGGCGGAACTTTCGGCGACCTTTTTGAGAACTTCGTAATCGAGCACGATTCGGTGCGGATGATACCTCAAACGCAATCGAGCAAAACCCGGCGACGATTTGTGTTGTAGGCCGTCCTGCGGGAGTGAGAGCGCACGTCGTGAATGAAAAAATCAATGCGACAATATGATTTCAGTTTGAACCAACAATACGTGAGTTGCGACTTATCCGTTGAATACAGGCTCTAGAAGGTTCCGCGCCGTAGGACGTCACCTTTGGACACTGTTCCAAGCAGGTTGTTCTCCGCGTCCACCACCGGAAGCCGTTCCAACGAGGTCTCGGCGAACCGCGCCGCCAGCTCCGACAGGGTGAGGTCCGGGGAAGCCGGTCGAATGCCGGTGTCCATCACGTCCGCCGCCACCGTCATTCCCAGCAGCGAGTGATCGGGGAGGTGGCCTTTCAGCGATTCGAGGACGATCACACCGAGGAGCTTGCCGTCGGCGGTAGTGACGTAGAGATCGCTGCCCGGGGGAAGCTCCAGAAGCCAGACCACGATTTCGTCGAATCGCGCCGACGGAGGCACGCGCACCGCATCGGGAACCATCAGCGATTTCACGGTGGTGGTGCGCAGCCATTGAGGCTTGGGGGATTCCGGCAGCGAGATGTTTCGTCGGCGTAAGACCGAGGTGTAGAGCGACTCGGGCGAGAGGCGCCGGCTGGTCGCGGTGGAGAGAACGGAGGTGAGCATCAACGGGAGGATCACGTTGTAGTCGCCGGTGAGCTCGAAGATGATCAGCACCGAGGAGATCGACGCGTGCGTCGTTCCGGCGAGCACGCCGGCCATTCCCAAAAGCGCATAGGCGCCGGACGGCGCCGAGCCCGGCCAGACGTACAGCACCAGTTTGCCGAGCGCCCCGCCGAGCATCCCGCCGTAGAAAAGCGACGGGGTGAACAGCCCTCCCGGGACGCCCGAGCCGGCGGTGAGCGAGGTCGCGAGCAGCTTGGCCACCGGGAGCACGAGCAGCATCCACAGCGGCAGCTGGTCGAACAAGGCGAGGTTCACCGAGTCGTAGCCGTTGCCGAGCACGTGGGGCAGCCAGATCGCCGCCGCGCCAACGGTCGCCATTCCGATCACGGGTAAGAACGGCACGATCCGCTTCGGCGCGCCTTCGAGAGCGTCGGAGACCCCATTGATCGCCCGGATGAAGAGTGCCGATGCGGCTCCGAGGATCGGGCCGAAGGCGGCGCTCAAGAGGATTTCCTTGGGTGCGAGCAGCTTGAGGTCGGGAATCACATAACTCGGGTGGTCGGAGATGAGGATTCGCGAAAGGGCCGTCGCCACCACGCAGGACACGACGATCGGACCGAAGAGCTCGAGGGCGAAGCTTCCGAGGAAGACTTCGAGGCCGAAAAGCGCAGCGCCGATCGGGACATTGTAGGCGGCTGCGATGCCCGCCGCGGCCCCGCAGGCAACGAGCAGTCTGAGTTGATCGGCCGAGATCTTGAGCTGGCGGCCCATCAAGGACGCCGCTGCGGCGCCGGTTTGGAGCAGCGCTCCTTCGCGTCCGAGCGGTGCGCCCATCCCGACGGCGACGATCGACACGAAGCCTCGCGAGAGCGTGCGCAGGAACGGAATCTGGCCGGCCTTCACCCAGATCGCTTCGATCACCCCGGCGGTGCCGTGCCCGCGCAGCGGCTCGCGCATCGCGAAAGCCGCCGCGGAGACGATCACCCCGGCCAGCGCGGTCACGATCACCCGTCGCACCGGGCTCGCCGCGGTCACCGAGGCGAGCAGGGTTTCACCCGCGGGCCAGGCGATGCCCTGGACGAACTTGAGCAGTCCCAACAGCAGCGCGGCACCCACCCCGGAGGCGACCCCGGTCGCGATCACCAGGACCCAGAACCGCTGCGCGGTACCGGGGAGATCGCGGAGGAACTCGAGAACCGATCGATAGAAAAGCCTCGGAGCGGCCATCAGCCGCTCGGGAGAGCTCCACCGCTCCGTCTCCGTGCCGCGCCTGATGGCTTTCACTGCGGCTGGGTCCGGCCGGCGAGCGCCCGAATGAGCGGGCCGGGATCCTTTCTTCTCATCAGGGCCTCGCCAATCAGGGCTGCTCCCGCTCCATGCTTCTTCACTCGCTCAACGTCGCCGACGGTCTCGATGCCGCTCTCCGCCACCAGCAGGCGGCCAAGCTTACTCACCCGAGAGGAAAGCGTTTCGAAGCGCGCCGGGTCCATCTGAAGCGTCTCCAGATCTCGCGCGTTGATCCCGACCAGCGGCCATTCGCGCAAACCAAGCACGTCGATGTCGCGGGGGTAGATCAATTCGAGCAGCACGTCCAGACCCAGATTCTCCGCCACCTCGGCGAGCTCGACCAGCGCGGTGGGCGCGACCGCGGCGGCGATGAGCAGGATGCAATCGGCGCCGCAATCGGCGGCTTCGTAGATCATGTATTCGTCAACGATGAAGTCTTTCCGCAGAAGCGGAAGCGCCACCGCGGCCCGCGCGGCGCGAAGGTCTTCTAGCGAACCCCCGAACCGTCGACCCTCGGTCAGTATGCTCAAGCAACGAGCCCCTGCCTGCGCGTAGGTTCGCGCAACCTCTGCGACATCGGCGTCGGCCCTGATCGCCCCGGCCGAGGGGGATGCCCGCTTGACTTCGCAGATCAGCGGAAACCCGGCGGGGCTTTTATCGGCGAGCGCGCGCAAGAAGGCGCTCCGCGCAGGTGCGCGCCGAGCGTCGGATTTCAGCCCCGGCCGCTTCTTGCGCCGGGCGTCGCAGTCTTCGCGGGCGGCGGCGACGAGCTCGCCCAAGGCTCCCTGTGGAGGGCGCCAGGTCATCCTGCCTCCGCTTGCTCGGTGGTGACCGCGATCAGGTCGCGCAGCTTGACCAGGGCCTTACCGCTGTCGAGGACCTCGCGGGCGATCTGCGCGCCCTCTCGCATATCCGCGGCGATCTCCGAAACCCAGAGCGCGCCCGCCGAGTTGAGCACCACCGCCTCCCGGATCGGGCCTTCGGCGCCATTGAGCAGCGAGCGCAGCTGGTCGGCATTCGCCGCAGGGTCTCCCCCCTTCAGCTCCGAGAGGCGAACCAGGGGAACGCCGACCTCCTCGGGGTGGATCTCCAGCTCGCGGACGGCCCCGTTTTCGACCAGCGCCGCCCGGGTGGGTCCACAGGGAGAAATCTCGTCCAGCCCACCTTGCCCGTGCACCACCAGCGCCCGTTTGGTGCCCAGGGCGACCAGCGTCTGCGCCACCACCGGGACCAGCTCCGGGGCATAGACCCCGAGCAGTTGATGGGTCGCTCCGGCGGGGTTCGCCAAGGGGCCCATGAGGTTGAAAATGGATCGGATGCCGAGCTCGCGGCGCGGCCCGATCACGTGCTTCATCACCTCGTGGAGGTTGGGAGCGAACAAAAATCCGATGCCAATCTCCTCCAGACAGCGCTCCACCACCGCGACCGGAGCCTGGATGTTCACCCCCGCCGCGGCGAGCACATCGGCGCTGCCGCAACTGGAGGAGACCGAACGGCCTCCGTGCTTGGCCACGGTGGCTCCCGCCCCCGCGGCCACGAACGCCACCGCCGTGGAGATGTTGAAGGTGTGAGAGCCGTCGCCCCCGGTGCCGCAGGTATCGAGGACGATCCGCCCATCGGGGACGCGGATGCGCGTCACGTTTCGGCGCATCGCGTCCGCCGCCCCGGCGATCTCCACCGCGGTCTCGCCCTTCATCCGGAGCGCGACGAGAAATCCGGCGATCTGCGCCGAAGTGGTGTGTCCGGAGAAGATCTCCTCGAAGACGCCGAGGATCTCCTCCCGGTCGAGGTCACGCCTCTCCATCAGGCGCGCGATCGCTTCCTTCAACACCTTCGTCCCTCCAGGAAGTTGGCGAGGAGCTTTTTCCCCTGCGGGGTGAGCACCGATTCAGGGTGGAACTGGACGCCGATCGTGGGGTGGGTCCGGTGCGCCAGGCCCATGATCTCCCCGTCGTCCTGGGAAGACGCCGTCACCCGAAGCTCGTCCGGCAGCGATTCGCGCTCCACCACCAGCGAGTGGTAGCGGCCCCCTTCCATCGGCCCGGTGACGCCGGTGAAAACGCCGGTGCCGTCGTGGTCGATCCACGAAGTCTTGCCGTGCATCACCTGTTTGGCCCGGACGACGCGTCCCCCGAAGGCCTGCCCGATCGCCTGGTGCCCCAGACACACGCCGAGGATCGGGACCTGGCCGGAAAGCGCCTGAATCGCCGAGACGCACACTCCCGCTTCGTTGGGCGTGCAGGGCCCGGGGGAGAGCACCAGCGCCTCGGGCCGATGGCCGCGGATTCCCTCCACGTCGATCCGGTCGTTCCGGAAGACTTCGACGCTTGCGCCCAGCTCCCAGAGGTACTGAACCAGGTTGAAGGTGAAAGAGTCGTAGTTGTCGATGACGACGATCACCTGGGCCACCTCACCTGCGCGACTTTGAAGCGGCGCTGGACGATGGCTCTTCGGCTCCGAAGGCAACCAGGGCGGCCCTCAGCTTGTGAGAAGTCTCTTCGAATTCGCGCCCCGGATCGCTGTCGTGCACGATTCCGGCGCCCGCTTGGAAGCGCAGCTTCCTTCCGGCGAGCGCGATGGAGCGAATGGCGATCGCCATGTCGATCGCGCCGTCGTGCCCGATGTATCCCACCGCTCCTCCATAAGGCCCGCGGGAGACGGGTTCCAGCTCGTCGATGATCTCCATCGCCCGGACCTTGGGCGCGCCGGTGAGCGTCCCGGCGGGGAAGGCCGACGACAGCGCGTCGAGGGAGTCGAGCTCCGGCCGGAGCTTTCCCGATATCTCCGAGACCAGGTGCATCACGTGCGAGTAGCGTTCGACCACCTCGCGCTGATCGACGCGCACCGTGCCGGGCAGCGCCACGCGTCCAACGTCATTTCGTCCCAGGTCGACCAGCATCACGTGTTCGGCGAGTTCCTTGGCATCCCCCCGGAGGGACGCTTCGAGCTGCGCATCCTCCTCGCGGTTTACTCCCCGAGGGCGCGTGCCCGCAATGGGGCGGACGGTCACCGTGCCCCCTTCGCAGCGGACGAGGAGCTCCGGCGAGGCGCCGGCCAGAATCCGCTCGCCGAATCTCAGGTGGAACAGGTAGGGCGCCGGAGATGTCCCCCGAAGCAGCCGATACAGCTCGAACGGGTCTCCCGCGTAATCGGCGGTGAGGCGCCGGGAAATCACCGCCTGGAAGCAGTCGCCGGCCTTGATGTACTCGCGGATGCTTTGCACGGCGTTCAGGAACGCCGCGCGCCCCCAGGAATCCCGAATCCGCCGGGGCCGGACAGGCGCAGGAGCCGGCGGCACGGGCCTGGCGAGCGCCAGCGAGAGCTCCTCGATCTGTTCCATCGCCGAGGTGAACGCCGTTTTGGCCGAGCGATGCCGCGCCAGGTCGGCGCAGGCGACCAGACGGATCCGGTGGGTCAAGTTGTCGAAGACGATCAGGCGGTCGGTGAGCATCCATTCCCCATCGGGGAATTCGGGATCTGGTCCATGGCGCTGCGGCACCCGCGGCTCGAACCAACGGATCGACCCATAGGAGAGGTAACCCACCAGGCCTCCGACGAAGCGGGGCAGGTCGGGCGCCTTGGCCAGCTTGTGCTGGGCGAGGATCCTCCGCAGTGCATCGATCGGCGCCCCTTCCTCGACGATCGGGCGCTGGCCTTTCTCTTCGATGGTGGTTACCAGCCCCTCCTGCCTGACTTGCAGCCGCGGGCGATCTCCCAGATAGGAGTAGCGGCCCCACCGTTCGCCGCCCTCGACCGATTCGAGAAGGAAAGAGTGGGAGGGGGCAGGGAGCTTGAGAAAAGCGGAGACGGGCGTTTCGGTGTCGCCCCGGATCTCGCGATAGACCGGAACGAGATTTCCCTGGGCGGTGAGCCGGGCGAACTCGGGATACTTGAGCTCGCCGAGAGCGACGACCCGGCCCGCGCTTTTCTGGCGTTTTGGAATGGCCACGAGTGGGCCAGCCTCTCAGAAACCGCCCCACTCGCCAAGACGATCGACAACGCCCCGCTTATCCGTTCTACGATCTGATATGCGCCTTTCATGTCACCCATGCGGCTGGTCGTGCTTTCTGTCTCATGCATCGTCGCTTCCTGCGTCGCCGGACCGATTGCTTCACCCGGTGTCACCGATGCGCAAAAGCAGCGGCTTCCCATCATAGACATGCATCTGCACGCCTATCCGGCGGAATTCATCGGTAAGCAACCAGCTAACCCGGTCACTGGCCAGCCCTCAACAGCGGCGACCGATGAGGCGCTCCGGAATGAGAGTCTCGCTGGTTTGGAGCGGTACAACATCGTCCGAGCCGTCACAGGTGGTCCGCTTGAAACCGTCGGGCAGTGGAAGGCTGCAGCCCCTGAACGGGTGATGGCGTCGCTGGTATTTCCATTCCCTGGAGGCTGGCCCGACCTCGCCTCTCTTCGAGCCGCCTATAAGACCGGCAAGCTCGAAGGAATGGGTGAGCTCACCTTGCAGTACTGGGGACTCACCCTGAGCAGTCCGGAGATGGAACCGTACCTTGCTCTGGCCGAGGAACTGAGTATCCCGGTCGCAGTTCATACAGGCTATGGTCCACCTGGGATCGCATACCATGCCTGTTGCCCGAGGTTTCGCGCCTCGCTCGGCAATCCGCTGCTGATTGAAGAAGCGTTGGTACGTCATCCCAAACTGCGGATCTACATCATGCATGCTGGTTTTCCATTCCTGGAGAACACCATTGCGCTGATGCATTCCTTTCCGCAGGTGTACGCGGACCTGGCCGGGATTGATTGGATCATGTCTCGCGAGGACTTTCATGACTACCTCCGCAGGCTCTTGAGGCACAGCGACGACTGCGACCTAGCGAAGCGTTTGATGTTCGGTTCTGATCAAGTGGTGTGGCCGGAAGCCATTGGAATGGCTATTGCGAGTATAGAATCAGCCGATTTCGTGACCCCAGAACAAAAGCGAGACCTCTTCTGCCGCAACGCGGCTCGCTTTCTGCGCCTTGAGCCTGCGATTTGCGAGCAGCGGCCAGCGCAGAAACGATGACAGCACGATTGAGCGCAGGGGCACATTGCGGAGGCTCTTGCCACGGGCGCAGAAGCTGGCTGCGCGCGCTTCCGTGAGTCAATCACGCCGCCCGAACACGAATGTGCCCCCGCTTCGCTCTGGTCTGGCGGCTCACGCGGATCTCTACGTCGTTGCCGAGTGCAGCGAGGAACTCCAACAATTTCTCAACCGAATATTCTTCAAAATACCCTCGGAGCAGTTTGGAGACTCGCGGTTGGTCGATTCCCATACGCACCGCAGCCTCCGTCTGGTTCTTGAAACCGTGGGCTGTGATCGTTCGATAAATTGCGGCCACCAGATCGGACTTGATCGCCAACTCCGCGGCATCTTCGAGTCCTATGTCTTCGAAGACATTGCCGCTGCTCTCAGTGACTTTGCCCTTTTTCTTCATCGCTGCCTCTCTTCCGACTGTGCCGCAGCCCCTGTTGCGCCAAACGCAGAGCAAAGCCGAAAACCTTAGGGACAGGCCTGGACCGGTCCAAATCAGCGGCTTCAACTGAGCTACTATTCTAAGCATTATGTGGTTTTCCGCATAATTTAGCAAGCGCCGAGCCTTCGCGGCGCGGGGCTTCGTCGATCGGGCGCCCCCCGGGGGCGGATCAGGCGGGCGGTTGGCTTAGGATCTCTTGCAGAAAATGTTCCACCGCGTCGGCGCGCGCCGATTCGGTGAAGACGTGCACAACGCGGGCGCGGGCGGCGGCCCCCAGGCGCGCGCATCGATCCCGATCCGAGAGGAGTCCCCGCAGTGCCTGACCGAGGCCAGCCACATCGCCCCGATCCACCAGGATGCCGGTGACGTCGGGAAGGATCGTCTCCGCCGGCGCGCCGAAGCGGTAGGCGAGGACCGGCCTGCCGCAGGCCATGGCTTCGAGCATGGCGCGGCAGGTTCCGTCGTTGCCTTCCGCGAGAATGACCTTCGCGTCGAATGTGCGGTACGCGGCGGCGAGCTCTTCCCCGGTCCGGTACCCCGCGAACACCACCCGAGCGCGCATCTTGAGTCGGTCGACTTCCCGCTCGACCGCGGCCAGACCTTCCCCCCGCCCGACGATCACCAGTCGGGCCTCGGGCAAGTGATCGAGGACGTGACGGAAGGCGGACACCAGATCTGCGTGCAGGCGTTCGGGCTTGATTCGCGAGACGATTCCGGCGACGGGAGCATCGGCGGGAATCTGAAGCAGGTTCCGCAAGTCGGGTCCCTGCGGCGCGAAGGCGTTGGCGTTCACCGCGCCCCGAATCGCGGTCACCCGGCGCGGGTCGATGCGGAAGCGTTCGCGAAGCTCCCGCGCGTGCGACTCGCAGATCGCAATCAGTCCGTCCGTCCGTCGATGGAGCAACCCCTGAAAGCGCCTCCCGCGCAGCGATCGCTCGGAGTGCACGGTGCGCAAGACTCTTGGTCGGACCACCGATCTCCGGGCGGCGATCAGCGCGAGGAGGTGATCGTGGGAGAAGTTCGCGTGAAAAAGCTCGAACCCGCGCGCGACGTCGGCGAGCCGATGGACATCGAGCGCGATCCGCAGCGGGTAGCTCTTGGTCGACAGACCGAGCTCGTCGTGCACCGCAAATCCCATCTTCCGAAGCCGGTCGCTCAGGTCGCCGGGCCGCTGGGTATCCACCGCCATTTCCACGAAGTGCCCGCGCCGGACAAGCTCCTGGGCCACCGACGCCATCGGCTCCGCGGGCCCTGTCCAATTGGGTGAAGCGAGCAGCTCGAGGATGCGCATGCTTGCGCGCGCGGGTGTAGACCGCCCGGCGATGCTTGGCAATCGGGTGGACGATTCGCGGCGCGATCCGGACCGGGCGTGATTTTTTCCTTGGGCCTGTGGCGGCTTCTGCCTAGCTTGCGCCGATGAAATTGCGCGGACTGCAAAGAGGCGCGGTGGCGGGCGGGACGGCTCTCCTTCTGGCCATCGGAGCAAGGGGGGCGGCGGCGGAGGGTACTGCGACGCCCGAGCAAGCCAAAGCCTACGTGCAGAAGCTCAATGCCGAGCTCAAGCCGCTGGTGATCAAATCCTCGACCGCCGACTGGATCAAGGCGACCTACATCACCGACGACACCGAGCACAACGCGGCCGCGGCAAGCGACGAGCTGATGGCCTACACGGCAAAGGCGATCAAACAGTCTCTTCAATTCTCCGGGTTGAAGCTGGACCAAGACAGCGCGCGGATGATCTACCTCCTGCGCAGCGCGACCTCGCCTCCGCCGTCGCCCGACGATCCGGCCAAGCGCGCCGAGCTCGCGGCGATCGTCGCCAAGCTCGAGGGAATGTACGGCAAGGGGAAGTGGTGCGGCCCCGAAGGCGGCGGCAAATGCCGCGATCTGGAGCAGCTCACCGAGTTGATGGCGAAGAGCCGCAATTACGACGAGCTGCTCGACGCGTGGGCGGGCTGGCACAGCATCGCTCGCCCGATGAAGCAGCTCTACGCGCGATTCGTGGACCTCTCCAATGAGGGCGCCAAGGAGATCGGCTACGCCAACACCGGAGAGCTGTGGCGATCGGGCTATGACATGAAGCCGGCCGAGTTCGAGGCGGAAACCGATCGACTCTGGAACCAGGTCAAGCCGCTCTACGACGATCTCCATTGCTACGTGCGCGCCCAGCTGGCCCGCCAATACGGCGCCAAGGTCCCTCTCGATGGACCGATCCCCGCTCATCTGCTCGGCAACATGTGGGCGCAGGAATGGAACAACGTCTACGAGCTGGCCATCCCCTATCGGGGCGAGCCGAGCCTCGACGTCGATGCCGGGCTGAAGCGGCAGAAGTACGATCCGGTCAAGATGGTGCGGCGGGGAGAGGCGTTCTTCACCTCGCTCGGCCTGGATCCACTCCCGAAAACGTTCTGGGAGCGATCGATGTTCACCAAACCCCGGGATCGCGAAGTGGTGTGCCACGCCAGCGCCTGGGACGTCTCATTCAACGACGATCTGCGAATCAAGATGTGCATCAAGATTCGCGAGGAGGACCTGGTCACCATCCATCACGAGCTGGGGCACGATTACTACTTCCACGCGTATTACCAACGGCCGGTGCTCTTCCAGGCCGGCGCGAACGATGGCTTCCACGAGGCGATCGGCGATGCGCTGACCCTGTCGATCACCCCGAGCTATCTCAAGAAGCTCGGGCTGCTCAACTCGGTGCCCAAGGGCGACAAGGCGTTGATCAATCAGCAGATGAAGAGCGCGATGGAGAAGGTGGCTTTCCTACCGTTCGGAAAGATGATCGACCAATGGCGGTGGGACGTCTTCTCGGGGAAGACAACGCCGGCCAATTACAGCGCGGCCTGGTGGGCGCTGCGCCGAAAATACCAGGGGGTGGACTCTCCCATTCCCCGCACCGAGGGCGACTTCGATCCGGGCGCGAAGTACCACATTCCGGCGAACGTCCCCTACACCCGCTATTTCCTCGCCCGCATCCTCCAATTCCAGTTCCACCGCGGCCTGTGCCAGGCGGCCGGCCACCAGGGACCCATTCACGAATGCTCGATTTACGGGAACAAGGAGGCGGGAAAGAAGCTCTGGTCGATGCTGCAGCTTGGCGCGAGCAAACCCTGGCCCGAAGCCCTGGAGGTCGTCACCGGGCAGCGGACGCTCGATGCCAGCGCGCTTCTCGAGTACTACCAGCCGCTTCAAGGTTGGCTAAAGCACCAAAACGCCGGTCGGAAGTGCGGTTGGTAAGCCGTGTGTGCAGGGTTCGGGAGGACGGAGGTGGACTTTCGCTCACCACCGCACTATTGATACGGGCGTCTGCGCGAACTGCGTCAGGCGGAGCGGTGGATTTCCTCTCGCTCAAAACATGAAAGAAGAAGTGAAATGGCTACTGGTACAGTGAAATGGTTTAACGATGCGAAGGGCTATGGGTTCATTACCCAAGATGGTGGCGGCGACGATGTGTTCTGCCATCATACGGCGATTCAGGCGGATGGTTTCCGCACCTTGACCGAGGGTCAGAAGGTCCAGTTCGAGACCAGCAAGGGGCCTAAGGGTCTGCAAGCTCAGAACGTCCGACCCATCTAACGAGGGGAAGAATTGTTGCTCGGAAGGTCCGATCCTGCGAAGGCTCGGGCCTTCTGCTTTTTCAGGGGGTGGAGTTGATTCGCTCGAAATTGGCGGTGATGGCCCTGATGCTGCTGGCGACGCTTGTCGGGTGCAAATCGGCATCGCGCGCGTCTCGAGGTGAATCGCGAATGGAACAGGCACGAGAGGGCCCCGCCCTCAAGCAGGAGCTGCTCTCGAAACATGGGGACTCTCAAGGGGAACGGGTCAGCCGCGGGGTGGACCAGGTGCTCGCGCTCTGGCGTCCGACCGACGGCGACGCGGGCGAGTTCATCCGGGCCCATTTCATCGCCGACCCGAACGTGCTCGAGGCGACGTTCCAGAGGCTGGAGGCCACCTTCGAGCAACTGGATGGACATTTCCTCGAGATCGGCCGCGAGTTGCGCCGGCCCACCGACCTGGATCTTGGGCCGCTCCTGACCGTCGACCCGCTCCTCTCCGGTCTGGACGCATCCGCCCACCTCACCGAGGACCTCTTCCAGTCCAAGGTCGCCTTCGAGATCCTGCTCAACTTTCCGCTCGTTTCTCTGGAGGAGCGGCTCGCCCATGGCCGGGACTACAGCCGGCGGCAATGGGCCGAGGTTCGCCTGGCGGGTCGCTTCTCCCGAAGGATTCCGCCCGAGGTCCAGCAAGAGGCGGCGAGGGCGGGAGCCGACGCCGACCTCTACATCGCCCAGTACAACATCTGGATGCACCACCTGCTCGCCGGGGGTGAGCGGCTCTTCCCACGCGGGTTGCGCCTGATCAGCCATTGGAATCTGCGCGACGAGCTCAAGGCCGACTACGCGGACCCGCATGGACCGGAGAAGCAGAGCCAGATCCTCCGGGTGATGGAGCGGATCGTCACCCAGACGATCCCCGCCGAGGTGATCGACAACCCGCGGCTGGACTGGGATCCGGTCGCCAACTCGGTCGCGGTGGCTCCGCCGGGAGAGGTGGAAGAGGGAGCGCCAAAGCGCGAAGCGAAGGCGAGCGACGCGCCCGAGCCGAGCACGCGCTACGCGAAGCTGCTCGCCAGTTTCCAGGCGGCGAGGAAGGCAGATCCCTATTCGCCGATCGCGCCGACGGCGATCGCTCGAAGCTTTGAGGGGCGCGAGATTCCCGAAGAGCGCGTCGTATCGCTGCTCACCGAAGTTCTCACCTCTCCGGTTGTCCCCAAGGTCGCCGAGCTGATTGAAAAGCGGCTCGGCCGCAAGCTCCAGATCCAGGACCTCTGGTACAACGGCTTTCAGCCGCGCTCGAAGCATCCGGAGAAAGAGCTCGACGCGATCACCCGTAAGCGGTACCCGAATCCAGAGTCGTTCGCGAAGGACATTCCCCGCATCCTCCAGAAGCTGGGGTTTGAGAAGTCGAAGGCGGATTTCGTCGCCGCGCGCGTGGTGGTCGACCCGGCGCGCGGGGCCGGACACGCGATGCCGGCAGCCCGCCGCGGCGATTTTCCGCACCTGCGTACCCGGATCGAAAAAGATGGGATGAACTACAAGGGCTACAACGTCGCCGTCCACGAGTTGGGCCACAACGTCGAACAGGTCTTTTCGCTCTATGAGGTCGATCACACGCTGCTCCAGGGCGTTCCGAACAACGCCTTCACCGAAGCGCTGGCGTTCGTCTTCCAGGCGCGCGATCTGGAGCTGCTCGGGCTGGACAAGCCGGATGCGGAGTCGGATCGCTTTCGTGTTTTGAACGATTTCTGGCAGACCTGGGAAATCGCCGGCGTCGCCCTGGTGGACATCGCCGTTTGGCACTGGATGTACGATCACCCCGACGGCACTCCCGCTCAGCTTCGAGACGCGGTGGTCCAGATATCAAAGGACCATTGGAACAAGTTCTACGAGCCGGTCCTGGGCGGGAGGGACACTCCCTTGCTCGGAATCTACTCGCACATGATCGCCTATCCGCTCTACCTGGCGGACTACCCGCTCGGCCACCTGATCGCCTTCCAGATCGAGGAGCAGGTGAAGAAGGCGGGGGTGCTCGGTCCGGAGTTCGAGCGGATGGCGAAGTACGGCTCGGTGGTTCCCGATCTGTGGATGGTCAACGCGACCGGGTCGCCGTTGAGCGCCGGTCCGTTGTTGCGCGCGACCGAAAACGCGCTGTCGGGCAAGGGCGAGGACGCGCGGCCCACTGCGCCGCGGAAGGCGAAGCCGTAAAAGGTTGCGGCCTGACCTGCTCGACCAGCCAACGCCCCGGTCCCTCCGCACCCGCGTCGAAAGTGTCTCGACTGCCTGCTGGCTACGCAACTCGACTGATTGCTCGTAACGCAGCTTTGGCGGCGCTCTAGGCCAGAGAACTGATCAGCTCAAGCGGCGGCACAACTTTGCGGGACTCGATCGCTTTTCGGAATCCCTCCGCCGAGCGAATGGCCCGAGTCGAGCGACATCACCGGGTCGACGAATCACTCCGCTTTGGCTGCCTCGGGGTTCGCGTGAATACATCTCCGGCTGAACTTACGTTGTTTCTCCGAAGACAGTGAAAGTTACCCAAAACCGTACTTCTCGGCACGCCCGCGGTTCGAAACTGTTGTACATTTTGCCCCGTAAACCGGGCTAAAATGTACAACAGATGCGCCACAGCAGGCGCTCCGTTCGGAGTCGACAGGGCAGCGA
>WNFC01008136.1_pt1 | contig 15089 bp, 15 predicted proteins | sample 5400541 | NCBI WGS metagenome assembly WNFC01 (sample SAMN13153342, study PRJNA577476) | soil metagenome | isolation source: 120 cm saprolite under Douglas fir tree site 2 hole 2 replicate 1 | place: USA:California | collected 2015-04-18
TGCAACTCGATCGCGCGGCGCTGAGTCCGATGGGCGGCATCGAAGGCGGGCTCGGCGTCGAAGTCCTGAATCACGCCCTACGCGACATTCCCGAGGAGCAGGTGCGCTATCACCATTGCTGGGGCAGCAACAACCGGCCCCACACGACCGATACGCCGCTGGCGGAAGTGCTGCCGCAGATGCTTGCGATCAAGGCGCAGGCTTACGGCGTGGAAGCGGCAAACCCACGCCACGAGCACGAATGGATGGTCTGGCGCGACGCCAAACTACCCGATGGCAAAATCCTCATTCCGGGCTTGATCTCTCAGTCGACCAACGTCGTCGAACACCCCGAACTCGTCGCCTGGCGGATCAAGAACTTCGCCAGCGTGGTCGGCAAGGAGAACTTGATCGTCGGCGTGGATTGCGGTTTTTCGCAATATTGGGACCAGATTCGCGTACACCCGACAGTGCAGTGGGCGAAGCTGGAGGCACTAGTCGATGGGGCCAGGCTGGCCAGCCAGGAACTGTGGGGATGACGCTATGACCAGGAGTAAACGATGAGCGACCACATCGACGTGGAGTTTTACTTCGAGCCGGTGTGCGGTTGGGCGTGGCGCACGTCCATCTGGATGCGCCGCGTCGCCAAGGCCAGACCGGTCAACGTGCACTGGAAACTCCTGTCACTCGCGGCCATCAACAGCCCCGAGGACTGGACACAGGACCCCAATGAGGGCCACGTCCACGCCGCGGGCCTGAATCGCACGTTGCTGCTCGCCCGCCGTACCGGTGGGAACGAAGCGCTGGATCGGCTATTTGTGGCGTATGGCAACGCGATATTTGGCACCCACGAATTGCTGACCTGGGGCCAGCGCACCAATCGCACCCTGCAGGCCGACCCCACCAACGCCGAGTATCGCGCCTTGCAGGCGAAGTGCCTGGACGCGGCCGGCCTGCCGTCGAACCTGTACGACGAGGCGATGGCCGATCAGTCCACCCACACCGAGTGGATGGCCGAGCACGCCGAGGCGGTTGCCAGATTGGGCGCCTTTGGCACGCCCACGATCGCCCTCAAGGGCTCGGATATTGGCGTGTTTGGCCCGGTCGTCGACCCGGTGCCGGACGGCGACGACGCGCTCGCGCTGTGGGACAGCGTGTACGTCGCGCTCAAGGCGCCGTATCTGTACGAGCTGAAGCGCTCCCGTCCGCGCCGAACGAACGTCCAGTTCGCCGACTAGCGCACCTCAGGGCCACAGCTCGCGCGTAGCCAGGCGCGCGCCCTCGACCAGGGACCGCAGTTTCGCCCAGGCGATCTCCGGATGACCGACGCGGCCGCCGAGCCCGCAGTCGGTTCCGGCGATCACGTTTTCACGACCGACACCTTTGGCGAAACGCACCAACCGGTCGGCGACGGTTTGCGGGTGCTCGACATTGTCGGTCACATGCGCGACGACGCCGGGCATGAGGATCTTGCCCTCGGGTAGCTTCGTCTCACGCCACACGCGCCACTCGTACTCGTGGCGTGGGTTGGCTGCCTCGACGCCATAGCAGCCGGCGTTCACCTTGAGCACGACGTCGACGATGTCGCGCAGCGGAATGTCGTTGGCGTGCGGGCCGTGGCCGCTGCCCCAGCACGTGTGCAGTCGGACCATCTCCTCGGGGATGCCGCGTAGGGCGCGGTTCAACGCCTCGACCCGCACTTCGGCGTACGCGCGATAGTCGGCCACACTCCACCTCGGGTCCATCTGCCAGCCGTCAGGCAGATCCGGATCGTCCAGTTGGAGGACGATGCCGGCGTCAGTGATGGCTCGGTACTCCACCTTCAGGACGTCGGCGACCGCCCACAACAACGCTTCATCGTCTGGGTAGTACTCGTTCCACAACCAGTGCTCCATGGTGCCGGGCGTGATTGCGGGCAGGTAGGGCTCGACGTCCAGGCCGGCAGTGGCCGCCTTCAGATTACGGATGTCGCGCTCGAGGTGGTGCTGGCCCACATACTCGAGCGGTCCGGTACAGACGCTGTGGTACGGCGCGTTGCCGCCCGTCGCCTGCTGCGTCTGGAACCACCCGGTCCCATGCTTAAATGCGCCCGGGAATGCGCGTCGGTCGCGCCCGGTCACATCGCGCAGGGACGGGTCCTGTTCCGCGGCGGGAGCGCGTTCCTGGACGCCCGTGATGCGATCGCGTATGTAGTGAGAGAACCCGCCCCGGCCGCCCTGCTTGCTGAACTCGCCGTCGTTGACGACGTCGATGCCCAGGTCGGCCTGCTGCTGAACGATCTGCTTGATGGCCGCCGGCAGCCGTTGCTCGAAAGCCTCGGCAGCGGGCGGGCCCGCGTCGACGAGCGCGGTCAGGTCATCGGGGCGCGGCAAGGTACCGGCGTGTGAGACGAGGATCCTGTCCGTGCTGCGGCGCATCGCGCCCTCCCTTCAGATGTACACAATCGTGCACACCAGTATACTGACCCGCATTGGCTCGCTGAGGTGGTGGTGCGGATGAACCCTGAGAAGACCTCGCGCATGACGCGCCGGACGGTCTTGCAACTTGTCGTTTCGGCAACCGGACTGGGTGTTCTGGCCGCCTGTGGCACCCCGCCGGCCGCGCCGCCGGCGCCGACGCCCGCCCCGCCGGCGACCACCGTGGCAACCAAAGCCGCCGCGGCCGCCGCCCCGGCCGCGACGCAGGTTGCTGTCGTCACACCCGCCGCCAAACCCGCGACCGCGCCCAGACCCGGCGGGACGCTGCGCATCGGTCAATTGGGCGACATCGTCAACCTGGAGCCGCACTTCAATCAGAACACCACGTCCGAAAGCACCTGGCTGGCTTACGACCGCCTGACGGCGTACGACACGAACTTTACCCCGCGGCCAATGCTCGCCGAGAGCTGGGACGTCAGTGCGGATGCGAAGCGGATCAAGCTGAACCTGCGCAAAGGCGTCCAGTTCCACTCCGGTCGCGAGCTCAGCAGCGACGACGTCAAGTACACCTTCGAGCGCATCCGCGACCCGAAGGTGGGCGTCGGTCAGTTCGCACTCCAGGGTCAGTGGTTTCAGACCGTCGAGACACCCGACAAGTACACGGTCATCCTCACTGCTGACCAGCCGCGGCCGCTGGTCTTCGACCTGCTCGAGAGCCTGAACATCGTCGATCGACAGACTGTGGAGGGTCCCGACGCCGCCACGAAGTCCAACGGCACCGGGCCGTTTGCCTTTGTTGAATGGGTCCAGGGCGATCACGCCACCTGGGCCAAGAACAAGAACTACTGGCAGAGCGGCAAGCCATATCTGGACACGGTCCAGACAATGTTCTTCAAGGATTCGACCGCGATGACCCTGCAGTTGGAGTCGGGCGCGGTCGATGCGATTCGCTTTCCATCGAAGCCGGATTTTGCGCGGCTCAGCACCAATCCGAGCTTCAAGGGACTGACCTACCCCGCCAATGTCTCGGCTTACGCGGTCGGTGCGGCGGTGTACACGCCGCCCCTCGACAAGAAACGCGTCCGTCAGGCGTTGAGCTACGCGATCGACCGCAAACGGTTCGTGGATGTCATTTTGAAGGGGGTGGGCGCGCCCATGTCCCTACCGTGGGCCGAGGGCTTCCCGATGTACGAGGCGTCCAAGGCAAACCAATACACGTTCGACCTGGACAAGGCGAAGTCCCTGCTGAGCCAGGAAGGGATCACCGACCTGCGGCTGGACATGCTCCCCTCGCCGACCTACCCCGAAGGCAGCGATTTCTGTCAGATGTACCAGGCCGACCTGGCCAAGATTGGCGTCACACTCGACATCATCAATCTCGAACAGGCGACGTGGAGTGACCAGGTCAACAATCGCAAATATCGGCACCTGTACTTTGCGGCGTCAATTCTCAACCTATCACCCGGGACGATATTCAGCGTGTCGCGGCCAATCGGGCCGCGCAACAACAACGAAGGTTTCGAGACCGAGCAGTACACCAAGCTGGTCAACGATCTGACCCTGGAGGCGGACCCACAGAAGCTGAAGCAAATCTACGCGCAGTTGAATGACATCCTGCTCGACGAGAGTTTCTTCATGTTCATGTCGCCCAACGCGGTGCTGATGGTCACGCGTGCGAACGTCCAGGATGTGCTGCCCCACCTGCGCGGTGGCTGGCAGCTCACCGACACCTGGCTGGGCAGCTAGCCGAACTGCCATGGCCGCCACCGTCGCCAGCCGCACCGTCCAGACGCCGCGCCAGAGCGTGCGGCGGCGGACATTGTTCGCCGACTGGCGCCGGGAGTGGGTGACGCTCGCCCTGGTGTTGCCCGGCTTCGTGTACTTCCTCGTTTTCTACTACATCCCGCTGCTCGGCTACGTCATCGCGTTCGAGAATTACCTGCCGTTCCTCGGTTTCTTTGCGAGTCCGTGGGTCGGCTTCGAGAATTTCGGCAGTCTGGTCGGAGATCGCAACTTCTGGTCAGCCGTGCAGAACACGCTGCTGTTCGCCTTCCTCCAACTGGCGCTGTTCTTTCCCGCGCCAATCGGGCTGGCGCTGCTGCTCAACAGCGTCCTGTCCGGGCGCGTGCGGCGCTTCGTGCAAAGCATTGTGTATCTACCGCATTTCCTGTCATGGGTGATCATCGTCGCCCTGTTCCAGCAAATGCTGGGTGGCTCCGGACTGGCCGCGTCGTGGAGTCGCGGATTCGGGCTGCAGGGTCTGAACGTCATGAACGAGCCGGACCTGTTCAAGTGGCTGATCACGGGTGAGGTGATCTGGAAGGAAACCGGCTGGGGCACGATCATCTACCTGGCCGCGCTGTTGAGTATCGACGTCAGCCTGTACGAAGCGGCGGCGGTGGACGGGGCCGGATCCTGGGCGCGGATGTGGCACATTACGCTGCCGGGTCTGGTGAGCATCACCATTCTGCTCCTCATTCTCCGCCTCGGCCAGATCCTGTCCGTCGGATTCGAGCAGATCCTGCTCCAGCGCGAATTCGTCGGCGCGCCAGCCGCCGAGGTCATGGATACGTACGTCTACTTCCGCGGTGTGGTTGGTGGCCAGTGGGGGGTCACGGGCGCAGCCGGCTTGATCAAAGGCGTCGTCGGCGCGGCGATGGTGATCTCCGCCAACGAGCTGGCACATCGGTTTGGCCAGCCCGGGATCTTCAAATGACAGTGCCGGCCGAAGCGCTGCCTGTGGTTGCCGCCCAGGCGTGGTCGCGCTCGGAGCGTCCGCCATGGATGGAAAAACCAACGCCACTGCTCACATTCGTGCGCGGCGTCGTCCTGGTGTTGGTCGTGCTCATCGTGCTGGTGCCGTTCATCAGCGTGCTCATGACGAGCCTGGCCAGCGACGAGGACATCCTCCGCAGTGGTGGCCTGGTGCTCGTTCCATCGAACCTGTCGCTGAAGGCCTACCGCACCATCTTCCAGAGCGGCCTGGTCAGCCATGCGATCTGGGTGAGCGTCGGCATCACGCTGCTCGGGACGTTGGTGAGCGTGACGCTCACCACGGCGATGGCGTACGGTCTGAGCCGCCCATTCCGCGGTTCACGCGTCTTTCTGCTGACGGCGCTGTTCACGTTGCTGTTCGTGCCAGGCATCGTGCCGAGCTATCTGGTGGTCAAACAGCTTGGCTTGCTGAACAACTACGCCTCGCTGATTGCGCCGGTGGCGATCAACGCCTTCAACCTGGTCGTGCTGCGCCAGTTCTTCATGGACATTCCGCAGGAGCTGCTCGATAGCGCGCGGGTTGATGGCGCCGGTGTACTGCGCATCTTGATGTCGATCGTCCTGCCGCTGTCCAAGCCCGCCCTGGCCGTCGTGTCGCTGTTTTATGCGGTGGCGTATTGGAACGCGTTTTTCAACGCGCTGCTCTATTTGAATGAGCCATCCACCTGGCCACTGCAGCTCATCGTGCGCCTGTACGTGCTGCAAGGCATCGGCGCCGGGCAGCTCGCTGCCGAGAGCGAACCGCTCGTCGCGCTATCGGTCCAGATGGCTGTCGTCATCGTGGCGATTCTGCCAATTCTCGTCGTTTATCCGTTCTTGCAGCGCTATTTCACGAAGGGTGTTTTGACCGGAGCCATCAAGGGCTGATCCGGGTAGTCCGAGAAGGGGGAGACAAGCGTGCTCGACCGTCGATCATTCCTCAGGCGCTCCGCCGCGGTAGCGGGGCTTGTTGCTGTGCCGAGTCTGCTGAGTGCCTGCACCGCGGCGGTTCCGAGCGCGCCAGGTGGTAGTTCAGCCGCACCGGCCACTGGGGCCCAGGCCGCCGGCGGCGTCAAACTGCCAACGTACGTGCCCGCCCAGGGTGCCAAGCCGGACTACCCGGGCACCGCCGATGGCGTCGATCCGGGCTACGTCAAGTTTCCTGAGACGCTGACCAGGACCGTCGCCGAAGCACCGTCCAAGGGTGGCGAGTTTACCGGCATGATCCTGACCACCTCCGGGCCGCCGCCACCGGCCGACCACAACGGCGCCTGGCAGCAGCTCAATAGCCGACTCGGCGGCAACCTGAAAATAATCGGCATTCCCCAGGCCGACTACGCTTCGAAGTGGGCGGCCGTCACCGCCGGTGGCGATTTGCCGGACGTCATGTACGTCACGCCGGTGCCCATCCTGCCCAATATTCCGGCCTTTGCCAAGGCGACGTGCGCCGACCTCACGCCGTATTTGAGCGGTGATGCCGTCAAGGACTATCCGAACCTGGCCAACTACCCCACCGCTTCGTGGCGCATCGCCGTCAAGAACAACGGCATCGCCGGCGTCCCCGTCGTCCGCTCGCTGACAGGGCCGGTCATGTTCGTCCAGCAGAATCTGGTGGACGCGGCAGGTGTCGGCCCACTCAAGACAGCGGACGACTTCAAGCGCTTGTGCAAGGCCTTGACCAATCCACAGGCCAACCGCTGGGCAATCGGCATGACCAACGACAACACGGCCGGTCCATACGCGATGTGGTTCTTCCAGGGCATCTTCCGCGCGCCCAATAACTGGCGTTTCGAAGGCGGCAAGCTGACGAAAGACATTGAGACCGAGGAATACAAGGCTGGCCTCGGCTTCCTGCGCGACCTTGTGGCTGCCGGCTACATCTCGCCTGACGTGAAGACCAACGTGGACCTGAACAATGACCTGTACAGCGGCAAGGCGACGATGCGCGCCAATGCGTGGGCCAATTATCAGAACCAGTACTCTCAGGCGTCGGTCAAATTCAACATCAGCATCCGCGCGATCCCGGTCCTGGCGGCAGACGCGAGCAGCAAGCCGGGCCACATCCTGTCAGCTGGCAGCTTCGGGTTTACTCTGGTCAAGAACGGCTCGCCGGAGCGGATCAAGGAGATGCTGCGGGTGCTGAATTTCCTCGCCGCTCCATTTGGCAGCGAGGAGTACATGATCAACCGCTTCGGCGTGAAGGGCGCGGACTACACGCTGGACGCCAAGGGTAATCCAGCTCTGACCGAACAAGGCGCGATCAACATCCCTGGCACACCCGGTCAGAACTGGGGCTACATGGCCAGTGCGCCGAACGTTTCGTTCTCTTTGGACGCACCGGAGTTTGGGCACTTCGGGCACGACGAGCAGGCCACATACATCGCCGCCGGGATCAGCGATCCGTGTGTCGGTCAGTTCTCCGCGACCGACGAGGCCAAGGGCGCGCAGCTAAACTTGATGATCTTCGATCGCGTCTCTGCCATCGCGGCCGGTCGGGCGCAGCTGAGCGACCTGGACCAACTCGTCAAGGACTGGCGCAGCCAGGGCGGCGACCAGATCCGCACCGAGTTCCAACAAGTGCTCGGGGCCGCCTGAGTGAAAATCTCCATCGTTACTGACGAGGTGAGCAGCGATCTGGAGAGCGCGCTCGAGATCATCCGCGCGTGGGGCCTCGACGCGGTGGAGCTGCGCGGCATTGGCCTCGACCGCTATCCGGAAGTGCCCGACTACTGGCACTTGCGGGTGCCGGAGCTGGTTCGCGAAGCGGGACTATCGGTGGTGGCCATCTCGCCCGGTCTCTTCCAGATTCCACCACCAGGGCGGCCGCCAGCGAAAATGGGCTTCAGCCGTCGCGGTGACACCACCCGCGTGCGCCAGGAGCTGGCGGCGCAGGCCCAGCTCGACCATCACCTGAACCGACTCTTGCCCGCTTCGATCGAAGCGGCCCAGAAGCTCGGCGCCCAGACGATCATCTGCTTCGCGTTTGGCAGGCTGGACCACACAGAATGCGACCTCGCCTCCGAGGAGGTCGTCCAGGTCATGCGCTATGCCACCGAAAAGGTCGCCGCCGCGGGCCTGACCCTGAACATCGAGATCTCGGAGGCTGGTCAGCGCTCAGCCGACGTCTGCCGCCGCGTCAACCATCCCGCCCTCGGCATCAACTGGGATCCCGGCAACGCCTTCATCGGTGGCGAGGACCGTCCGTACCCGGTCGGCTTCGAGCTCGCCAGACCGTATATCCGCCACGTGCATTTCAAAGATGCTCAGTTCGATCCAGAGTCCGGCCAGCGCGCCTGGGTCGTCGACGGGATCATCGATTGGCCGTCGGCCATTGCGGCCCTCGAGCAGGACGGCTTCGACGGCTACATCTCCGTCGAGACGCACGTCCGCCCCAAGCTGGAGTCGACCCTGCGCTGCCTCGAGCGCCTGCGCGGCCTCATCCAGGGCGTCCAACCCCATCACACCGCAACGGACCCGCTCCAAACGGTGCGCGTGCGCGTCCCCGCCTGAAGTATCACTGGATGCGCTATCGCCAGCTAGGATCGTTCGGTCCCACGGTTTCGGTGCTTGGCCTGGGCGCCAGCCACTTCGGCCGGGTGTGCGACCTGGAGCAGACCCGTGCAATCGTCCACGCCGCCCTCGACGCGGGCATCACCTTCATCGACACGGCCGAGGCCTACGCCGGCTCCGAGGACCTGCTTGGCCAGGTGCTTCAGGAGCGTCGCCAGGACGTGATCGTCTCATCCAAGTTCGGCCACCCGTGGACCCATCCGCCGGGCAAGCGCGGCTCGCGCGAAGTCGTGCGGGCGTCGATCGAGGGCACGCTACGGCGCCTGCGGACGGACTATCTGGACCTCTACCTGATGCACTTCGATGATCCTGACGCGCCGCTCGAAGAGACGCTCGAAGCGCTGCACGAGCTGGTGCAGCGCGGCTGCGTCCGTTTCGTCGGAGCGTCCAACTTTCCGGCCTGGAAGATCGTCGATGCGCACTGGATCGCGCGCACGCAGCAGCTGACGCCGTTCGTGTGCGTGCAGTATCCGTACAACCTGCTGGACCGCCAGATCGAACGCGACGTCGTGCCCGTGTGCACGCACTACGGCCTCGGCCTCGTCGCCGCGGTGCCGCTGGCGTCGGGCCTACTGTCGGGTCGTTACCGCCGCGGCGAGCCCGTGTCGCCCGGCACCCGCCTCGCGACCAGGCCACCGCTCAGCGAGACGGTCTTCGACCAAGTGGACAAGCTCCGGGGCTTCGCTCGTGAGCGCGACGTCTCACTGCTCGAGCTGGCCATCGGCGGCCTGGCTGTGCTGCCGTGTGTCGGTCCGGTCATCACCGGCGCCACCACTCCGGAGCAGATTCGCGCGAACGCCCGGGCGGCTGATTGGGCGCCGTCCGCGGCGGACCTGGCCGCGCTGAATGCCTTGTGAGGACATGCCATTCATGAAAGTTTCAGTCGTCACCGACGAAGTGAGCTCCGATCCCGAGACCGCGCTGGAGATCCTCCACTCGTGGGGCGTGACGCATGTGGAGTTGCGCGCCATCGACGACACCCGCTTTCCGATGATTTCCGACTATTGGCAGGTCCGCTTGCCGCAGCTCCTGGACGAGTTTGGTCTGCACGTCGTCGCCATTTCGCCCGGGCTGTTCCAGGTTCCTCCGCCTGGACGCGTGCGCCCGCCCCTGTTCTTCAATCGCACCGGCGACATGCGCGCCGTGCGCGACGCGCTCCACGACGAAGCGCGTCTGGACGAGCACGTCAACAAGTTGCTGCCCGCAAGCATCGAAGCGGCCCAGCGGCTAGGCGCGCAGAGCATCATTTGCTTCGCGTTCTTCAGCCGCTCGGACCACACTGAGGCCGACCTCGTCTCCGACGCGGCGATCCAGGTCATGCGCCACGCCGCCCAAAAGGTGGCTGAGGCAGGCCTGACACTAAACATCGAGGTATCCGAGCCCAGCCAACGGACGGCGGACATCGTGCGTCGCGTCGATCACCCGGCGCTGGGCATCAACTGGGACCCGGGGGCCGCGTACCAGGGCGGTGAGGAGGTTCCTTTCCCGGACGGATTCGACCTACTTCGGCCGTATATTCGGCACGTGCACTTCAAAGACGTGACGACCGAGCCAACGGGCGCGCGCACGGTGGTCGTCGATGGCGTGATCGATTGGCGCGGCGCGTTCGCGGCCCTGCGCGCGGACAACTTTGACGGGTACATCTCGGTGGAAACGCACCGCCGCCCGAAGATCGACAGCACGTTCCGCATGCTCGAGCGGCTGCGCGCGCTTATTGCTTTGCCTGGTTAGACCGTTGCGGTCGCCCGCATGCCAGCACCCAGCCGACGGGCGTTCAGCTGCGCCTCGGTAGCCAGCCGAATCGTGAGGAAGCTCCGCTCCTGGCTGATCGACGTCTCCGTGCGATCGCGCACGTCGTCCAGGAACCGCGCGGCGAACGTCAACTGCACATCGGAAGTATCGACCAGTGACGCGCCCTTCTTGTCCATCACGAACAGGTGCTGATCGCCTCCATGGGCCGGATCGTAGTACTTGCGCGTTTCCATGTACCCGTCCGTGCCGAGGATGAACAGGCGAATGTCGCCCGGCACCTCCATGCTCAGCGGGGTGAACCAGTCTACGCGGAACCAGCCCAATCCGCCGTCGCCTTCGAGTGAGACATCGCCGTAGTCCTCGAACTCGGGCTGATCCGGGTGGCCGAAGTTGCCGGTCTGTGACGAGAGCACGCGGGCGGTGGTGGAGTTGGTGAAGTACAGGAACTGCTCGATCTGATGCGCGCCGATATCGCCGATGATGCCGCCCGAGATGGCGCGGTTGAAAAACCAGTCGGGCCGCGACGTCGCCCGCACCTTGTGCGGTCCGAAGCCCGTCGTCTGGACGACGCGCCCGATCACCCCCTGCGCCACCAGTTCGCCCGCCTTGATCGTGCAGCGCCGGTCCCAGTGCTCATTGGAGTACAGACGCCACAGTCGGCCAGTTTCACGCTGGACGCGCTCGATCTCGGCGAGCTGTTCCAGCGTCGTTACCGCCGGCTTGTCGACGAGCACGTCCTTGCCATGGCGCATGGCCGCGATGGAGATGCCCGCGCGTTCCGCGGGCATGGCGGACCCGCCGATGACCTGAATGGACTCGTCGTCCAGAATCGCCTGCATAGACGGCGCAAGGGCCACGTCGGGATAGAACTGGTGGAATTCGGCGGTCAGCTCGGGCTTGTCGGTGTAGTAGGTCGCCAGCTGGGCGCCCGCGTCGCGCAAGATGCGCGCGTGGTTGCGCCAGTGATTGTGATCGACGCCGACGATGGCGAATCTGATGGGCTGTGCTGGCATTAGCGTTCCTTCTCACTCGATCGTCGCGATCGCGGGATACCATTGTATACGCTCGTGTACCATCCAGTTCACGCGAGCGCGATCGGACAATGGATGGCCCGGAGATCTCGGGTGCAGGCAACTTAGCGAGAATGTAAGCAGCTTTTAGTCATCTCATTTACTAGATGTAAACCAGAACAATTTATTCTACTGAATAATAAATGCCGTGAAATACACGTTGACGACCTTCTCTTCGTCGCGTAGCGCGTGGTTCACGTTCGAGATCAGATCTGACTTGAGCAGTTCTTTGCCATCGGGTTTCAGGAGATCACCCGACGCGCGCGACGAGAGCGTGGTCACCAGGGCGTCGTCGATGATCGCGCTGTAGGGGCTCATCTCGGCCGCAAAGTCGGTCTGCTGCGTGGTGACGGCGGCGCCTTTGGGCGGATCCTTGAGCTTGTTGTCGATGAATTCGAGCGTCAAGCTGACCTTCAGGTACTTGGCGGCCGACTTGTCCGTCAGGTTCACGACCCGCTCCTTGGTCGGGTACATGACCGTTACCGGCGGCTTGGCCTTCTCGGCCAGCGCGCGCGCTTCAGCCAGTGGCCCGAACGGGACGGGGATGACGCCCATGACGATGGCCGCGGCAACTCCTGCTCCGAGCACGAGCGCTCCAATAACAATTCCAACGATCTTGATCATGGTTCGATGTGCTCCGTAGAAGGTACTTGGGGCTGAGGAGTGGGGCTGGTGGCCTGCACCGGCGTGTTCGTCGTCGAGAGCAGGTGGATTTCAACGCGGCGATTCATCGCACGGTGCTCGCGCGAATCGTTCGGGAAAAGTGGTCGAAACTCGCCGAAGCCGGCCGCCATGAGCCGGCTCGACGGTAGGCCGTCGGCCTCGGTCAGATAGCGGGTCACGGCCAGGGCGCGGGCAGTCGACAGCTCCCAGTTGGTCGGGTAGCGTGGCGAGTCGATCGGCGTCGAGTCGGTATGACCGTCGATGCGGATGTCATTGGCCTGCAGCCGCAGCTCGGCCGAGACCGCATCAAGGATGGTCAATGAGTTCGGCTTCAGCTCCGCCCGACCTGAGTCGAACAGATACGAGCCAGATAGCCGAATCACGACGCCTTCTTTGTCGACGCTGACGCTGACGTCGGGCGACTGGGCCACCCCGTCGACGACTGCCTGGATCTTGCTCTCCAGACGCGAGACGGTGGGCACCTGGGAGTCGTTGATCAGGTTGTCCACGGGCGGAGACGGCGGCGCCGCGGCTGCATCGCCAATAGACGTCGCCGCCTGACCCTTGAGCACGTCGAGGTTGAAGGCTTGCTGGAGGGCCATGCTGATGGCTTTGAACTTCGTGCTGTCAGCCGACGACATCGAATAGAGCACCACGAAGAAGACCATGAGCAGCGTGATCAGGTCGGCATAGGTCAGGAGCCAGCGTTCGGCGTTCTCGTGGCCGCCGTCGCCGTGGCCCTTGTGCCTGCGTCCCTTCGACATCGGGCGCTACGCCGCGGCGGCAGCCGCCGCGGCCCCACCGGCCGCCGCTTCTTCGGTCTGCTCATCCTCACCGCGCAAAGCGAGAGGCAAGAAGGCCTCGAGCTTCTCGCGAACGACGCGCGGGTTGTCGCCTGCCTGAACGGCCATGACGCCTTCGACGGCCAGCGTGCGGCGGCCAACTTCTTCCTTGTTGCGCTGCTTCAGGCGCTCGCCGATCGGCAGCCAGAACACGTTCGCGCTGAGCACGCCGTAGAGCGTGGCGATGAACGCGGTGGCAATGCTCTTGCCCAGCTCATCGGGCTTGTCGAGATGGCTGAGCACGTTGACCAGGCCCATGACGGTACCGATGATGCCCATGGTCGGGGCGAAGCCACCACCGGCGGCAAACATGGCGAAGTTGCCTTCGTGCCGCTCGGACATGGCGGCGACGTCGGCCTCCATGATCTCGCGCACCAGCTCAGGATCGGTACCGTCGACGACCAGCAGCACACCTTTTTTGATCGAGCTGTCCTCGATCGTCTGCGCTTCGGTCTCCAGCGCCAGCAAGCCTTCGCGGCGGGCGCGTTCGGCCAGACGCACGAACAGGCTGACCAGCTCGCGATCTGAGGTGGCTTCCTGGCGGAAGGCGACGCCGAGGACTTTGCCGAGTTTGGTCACGCGCTCCAGAGGAAAGGCGACGATGATCGTGCCGATCGTGCCGCCGAAGACGATCATCGCCGACGGCAGGTTGAGCAGGGCGAACAGAATGCCGATGCTGCCGGCTTCGACGACAGCCGCGCCAAGAATCGAGATCAGCGCCAGGCCGAGGCCGATGGCTGTACCGCGATCCATACTTACTCAGTCCCCCACGGGCGAATCGGCGTCGGATGCGGCCCGTGTACGACCGCGGCGGCCGAGCCAAGCGGCGGCGTATCGACCAGGCGCAGCGGCCCGCGGGCAATCAGCTGGCGGTACCCGATGACGCGCTCGACGACGTCGTCGACCAGGGTCTTGACGACGAGCTTTTTGCCGTCGAGGAGGGTGATGACGGTATCTGCCGTGTGCTCGACCGTTTCGATCAGGTCAGCGTTCACGACGAGCTGCGAGCCATCCAGGCGCGTCACATAGATCACAAGACGTCCAGTCCTTTGGGGGTCTTCCCGGGTTTTCCGATTCTCCCGATCCGGGACGACCGGCCCACGGGTCGTTGGTCGCATTCCAGGCAACCAGAGGTCCCGACCGACCGGGACTATTCGTCCGCGGTTACGCGGCGGCCTTGAGCACGACGTGGATTTCGAGCGGTCCGACGTCCGTTTCCAGCGGCATCACCAGGCGCACCAGGTCGAGCGTGGTGATCATCGTGCCCTCGCCAATGACCAGCGCGGGCGGCGTGATGTTGGACGGATAGCCTGCTTCCGACAGCAGGACACTGGCACGCCCGGTAATCACGTTGCCCAGCTCGCCGATGCCGCTCTGGGCGAGCGCGTCGAACTCGCTCGGCGTCCAGCACTTCGCTGGCCGCTTCGAGGAAGGGGTTGACGAACTCTACTTTCATGGTCGTCGGCCTAGAACTCCTCGACCAGGGCCAGGTTGTCGAGGAAGCTCTGGATCTGTTCAGACGTCGCACCGAGGGCGCTGGCGGCGTCGGGCTCCCAGCTCGGCTGCGGACATGCCCCGCCACCGCCGACCGCGCCGACCGCGTGGGCCGCCGCATCGGCCAGGTAAACGACTGTTGCCAGCGGGTTGGACGTCAGCTCGCGCTGATGATGAAAGGCGACCGCGTCGACGACCGAGTCCGGCAAGCCCCACGAGCGCAGCAGGGCACCGCCCACTTCACCGTGATGGAATCCGAGCACCAGCACTTCGGCTTGCCACACCGGCAGGTGGCGGCTGCGCGCGATCGACACCGCCTCGGCGGCGGCTTCCGGGACGACTGAGGTCAGGACCATCTTGCCCACGTCGTGCAGCAGGCCGGCCACACCAGCGCCTTCGCCACCGGCTGATCGCAGTAATTTGGCCAGCGCCGCCGAGGCGACCGAAGCGGTCGCGGCATGTCGCCAGGCGACTCGGCGGGGCAGCGCATAGGGCGGCAGGCCGCGGTCGAGCAGTGGTCCGGCGCAGGCGCGCAGCAGGACGTCGCT
>WNFC01004565.1_pt1 | contig 15088 bp, 8 predicted proteins | sample 5400541 | NCBI WGS metagenome assembly WNFC01 (sample SAMN13153342, study PRJNA577476) | soil metagenome | isolation source: 120 cm saprolite under Douglas fir tree site 2 hole 2 replicate 1 | place: USA:California | collected 2015-04-18
CCGGTCTGCAGGGTCACGATCCCGTTCAGTTGCCATCCGCCCAGCCAGCGGCTCGTTGCGTTTTGCGCAGACAGGAAACGCTTCCCCTGCCCGAAAGGCAAATCCCAGATGAAATTCCCCACAAAACGACTGCGAATGTCGAGATTGGAGTTGCTCATCTCCGCACCGTAGTTATAGGAGTTTTGCGGTAGCGGGGCGGCTGTAAGGTTATCCCCGAAATTGGCAAGCCCATGGCTAAAGGTGTAACCCAAGGAGTAGCCCAACCCCTTGGACATTTTCCGTCGCAAGGAGAGTTCCAGGGAGTTGTAATCGGTACTGCCATCGTTGCTGGCGTACTCAAGGAATGCGTGCTGCCCGGTAGTATTGCATCCGGTGGCCGTAAAGGTGTCGATGGTTGATACGGTATTCAGGTTGGCGTACGGATACTGAAGAATGGGACAGCCCGTGTCGAAGCCCGTTACTCTGGGCATGTTGTAATCGCGCAAGCGGTTCATCTTGCGACCCCAATTCCCCACATAGGTGCCGGCAAGCACGGTGTCATTGGTGACCTGAATTTCCGGACCAAGGCTTACTTGCTCCACGTAACTCGAGCGCTGGTTGGGATCCTGCGCGCGCAGTTGCAGTTGCGTCAGATCAAATCCGGCGCCGGTAATGGTGCTCAACGGAAACCCATTCTTCAGCTGAAAAACAGTATTCGCTCCGCTTTGATTTAACTGCACGTCAAGCAGCGCGGGCGGGTTCAACTGAATGAGGCTTTCCGAGCCAATCCGGTTGCTGTGCTGATAAAAAACGCCGTAGCCGCCGCGCCACACGACGCGGTTCGTCATCTGGTAAGCAAAACCAAGGCGCGGGGCGAAATCATTGAGGTCCGGATGAATCAGCGAACGGTCAAACCAGCCGGAGGCGTTACTAGCTGCGGTTACAATTCCGCCGCCGTTCGCGGGCGTAAAGTTGGTGGTGTTGTTCTTTCGCTCCATGATCGGCGCGAACAGTTCATAGCGCAGGCCATAGGTTAGTGTCAGTTTCGAAGTGGTCTTCCAGGTGTCCATGGCATAAAACGAGTGACCCGGCTGGTAGTAATGAACCACCAGTGGCGTTGTGAAGTGCACGCCATCCACGTCGCCAAGCAAGAAATCCGGCACGCCGAACGCACCGCCGGCGGTGTAAACACCGTCGGTTTGCAATTCCCCTTGCGGTGCTCGAAGATCAAGGAAGTTGTCGGTTCGCTTGAGAAATTGATAGCCGAATTTAAAGCTATGGCTTCCCTTCAGCCAGCTGAGGTTGTCGATGATGTTCCAGCCTTGCGAAATCTGGTACTGAGGCCGCCACGGCGACGTTCCAATGCGCGTCAGGCCGTTAATTTCAATAGGTGGCAATCCGCCGGAGCCGGGTCCATCCGGGATTCCGGTCAAGCCAATCAGAGAGCTGGCTTCCGAAGTACCGAGGGTTACTCCTATGGGATCGCTATGGGCATAATCGCGGCTGAATCCGAATCGCGCATCGTTGACCAATGCGCTCGAGAGAGTGCGTGTCCAACCCAGCGCGAGTGACTGCGTGTGGATTCGATATTGCGTCGCGAAGTTGCCGCTGCCGATCGCGCCGTTGCTGGTCCAAGGGGGATCTTGACGGCTTAAGTGACGATAGCTATAACTGCCAAACAGTCGATTGGTTTGGTTCAGATTGTGATCCACGCGAGCGTCCAAGGAATAGACGTCGTCGGGCACCCCTGCGGTGAACAGATAATTCGGTTGATCGGTCCAGCTTCCCGGCGTCCCCTGCAAGGCTACGAGGGCACCTCTGTTCGGGTCGGGAAGCAAAGTCATCAGCTTCGCAGCAACGGGATCAAGACATGTTTGGCCAGTCGTGCTTGTCGACTGCAGGACATTGCCGGTATAGCAGCCCGACTGTCCAGGGACGGACGAATTATTCAACGCGAAAGGTAATTCCGTGAAATTCCCGGTCTTCATTAGCGGTGTGGGAACCGTGCTGGTGATCGTCGTGGACTGCCGGCTGCTAAAACGTTCGAAATCCCCAAAGAAAAATGTTTTGTCCTTAATGATCGGACCGCCAAACGTGCCCCCGAACTGGTTTTGAACAAATCGTCCCTTGGGGATGGCCTTCCCGTTGATCGGGCTTGCGTTGTTAATCCAGGAATTGGCGTCCAACACTGAATTCCGCAAATATTCAAACAGATTTCCGTGATATTGGTTGGTACCGGATTTGATGGTCGCGTTGATTACCGCTCCAGCGGAGTTGCCGAATTCCGAGGAGTACGTCCTGGTCTGTACTCGAAATTCCTGAATGGCGTCGGGCGGGGGTTGCACCACCTGCACCGAGAACTCCTGCAGGTTTTCCGACCAGGAGTTATTGTCCACGCCATTTAAAAGAAAATTGTTCTGTAGTTCAAGATTCCCGTTGACGCTGAACCGGTCCGGCGCTGGGTTATTAGCGGCGTAAAACTTTTGCACGCCGGGCTCCAACAGCGCCAAATCCGCATAACGGCGCCCGTTAAGAGGAAGGTCATTGATGCGCTGTTCGTCAACGACATTTCCTACATCGGCGGTCTGCGTCTGGAGCAGGGGTTCACCTGCACCGACCACTACCTGCTGATTGACGGACCCGACCTTCAAGACAAAATCCACAGACAGGCGATCCTGCACGTGCACGTTAATGTCATCTCGCAGAGCACTTTCGAAGCCGTCGGCGCTCACCTTTACGGAATAGGTGCCCGGTATCAATGCGAGAACCTGATATTCTCCAGCTTCATTAACAGGAGTAGTAACGGCAACTCCCGTGGCTTTATTAGTGACGGTCACAGACGCCTTCGCCACGGCGCCCCCCGAAGAGTCCAGAACACGCCCTTCAATGGCTCCTCGATCGACTTGTCCGAACGCCGGCAATGCATAAATCGAGAACGTCGCCACAAATAGCACTGACCAGTCAAGGAATCTCCGAGTTCCCATCCTTCGATTCATTACAGCCTCCACTTTTCAGATTCGAAGAGCAGTCCCTCAACTCTTGACGCTGTTCGGTTAAAATCACTCAGGCAGCTGCCGCTCGCTTTGGAATTTATGAGGAATCTCTGCGTTCTGGACATAACCCCCTGGGCTACAAAGCCAATTCGCAGGCACGTCCAATTAACCGGATGACTGGCCTCTCCGACTCACTCATGCAAGCTCTCTGCGCCTGGCACCCATCCAAACCACATCGTCACGGAGAGGGCAGGGAAGACAAACCAAATGAGGCCACTCCAAAGTTCCCCTGTGCACAGTCACCGCCCCGGCCGTGCCGAAACGATTCGGTTTCCGTGCGTCGACATGTAACACCCTCAAAAATCGTTGTCAAGCGTATTTTTGAACAATGCCTTTTCTGTCGCCGCGTGTTTCCCTGTTTCAAGACTATGCTGTGCTTCGGAATCGCTTGCCCCGATTGATGCCAAAACGTTTTGGGATTTCTGTTGACAACGCCCTTTACGAACGTACAATGCCGTTACTTCGGGCGAAAAATATGCCGCGATTCCGGAAGTTCGAAGATTGTGACCCACAATACGCGCAGCCACGGAATATTTCGCTAGATACTCGGAACACGCCAAGGAGGGAGAATGACATCACGATCCAGCAAGATACTTCCCATAGTTGTCCTAGCGGCGGCGTGCGTACCGCTTCTTTTTCGATCCGTCTCCGTGAGCGCCCAATCCCCAACCGCTGTTAGTTCCAAACCCCTCTCGGCCGCACAACCGTTGCCCTTTGACCGTGGCGCCGCCGCACTTTCGCAGAGTCTGCAGAAACTCCACACCCGCGCGAGCGTCCTGATGGTCACGGCCCATCCCGACGATGAAGATGGAGGGATGCTGACCTACGAGTCGCGCGGGCAAGGGAGTCGCGTCACGCTGCTGACGCTAAACCGCGGTGAAGGTGGCGCCAACGTCATGTCTTCGGACTACTTTGACGCTCTGGGCCTGGTCCGCTCGGAAGAGCTTCTGGCGGCTGATCGTTACTACGGCACACAACAGTTTTGGACAAGGGTCTGCGACTATGGTTTCTCCAAGACAAAAGAAGAGGCTCTCGACTTGTGGGGACACGACCGAGCGCTGGCGGACGTTGTGCGTGTGGTGCGCATGACGCGTCCTCTGATCATCACCTCGGTCTTTGTCGGAGGGCGCACGGACGGCCACGGCAATCACCAGGTCGCCGGCCAAATGGCGCAAGAGGCCTTCAACGCAGCGGGTGACCCTACAAAGTTCCCGGAACAGATCAAAGAAGGGCTGCACCCGTGGAAGCCGCTCAAGGATTACGCCCGCGTTCCGTTCTCGCCCATCACCGACAAAGGTATCTATGACTATGCCGACGGCAAATTTTATCCCGCTGAATTCCATAACTACGCCGACGGAACTGTTATCAAGGGCGCGCTCTCTGCTTCCGTCGAGATTCCCGAGGGCGAGTACAACCCGTTCCTGGGCTTAACCTATGCGCAGATTTCAAGCTTGGGCCTGGGCCACCAGAAGTCGCAGAGTGGTGGCACTGGCTTGAGCCCTGCCGAAGAAGAGATGAGTCCCTATCATCGGTTTGCCTCGCGAGTCTCCGTCTCCGATAAAGAGTCCTCCTTCTTTGACGGCATTGACGTCTCGCTCCCCGGCATCGCCGGCCTGGCAACCAGCGGCGACACTGCTTTCCTGAAGGATGGTCTATTCCGTATCAATTCTCTCGTCGAAAAAGCCATGAACGATTTTTCCGCCCAACACCCCGAAGCCATCGCCTCCACTCTGGCATCGGGCCTAAAAGCCACGAACGAGTTGATTGAAAAAGTCGGCGGCAGCGCCCTAAGCGCCGACTCCAAGTATGACGTGACCCATGAGCTAGAGATCAAGCAAGCCCAATTCGAAAATGCTCTCGCCGAATCATTGGGCCTTTCCGTGCTCGCCACGGTTGCTCCGGAGAAGGAGCCGACCGGGCCTTTTGCCCGCTTCTTCAGAAATCCGCCGACATTTCAAACGGCCATCCCCGGGCAGGAATTTTGGGTGAAAGTTCATGCCACGAATCCAACGAATCTTTCCGTGCAACTCGAGAGCGTCGTTCTGGAAGCGCCCAAGGGCGAGCAATGGACAATCAATCCGGTCACGAAATCGGGCGGCACGCTCAAAGGGAACCAGTCTTTGGATGTGCGGTTCACCGTCCGCGCTGCTCCCAGCGCAGGCTTCACGCGACCCTATTTCTCGCGTCCGGATATCGAACAGGCCTACTACAACATCCAGGAATCCAAGTACCTCAATCTACCTGTAGCTCCCTATCCGCTTTCCGCGAGACTGCGCTTTACTTTTGACGCTGTGCCGTTTGAAGTTTCCCAGGTGGTTCAATCCGTGAAGCGCGTCACGGGACCAGGAACGGTGCTCGAACCGCTCATCATCGCACCAGCCATTTCCGTTTCTATCGCGCCGCAGGCGGGTATTGTTCCCCTGGGCTCCAAGGCCTTCGATCTGACGGTCGCGATTCGCAGCAATGCCAAGGGCCCCGCAAAGGGAATCGTGAAACTTGAGCTGCCGGAGGGCTGGAAGGCGCGCCAGGAAGAATTTTCGACGGCCAAGGACGGCGACGATCAGACTCTCAACTTCCACATAACCCCCGCGAACCTCGCGGAAAAACCCTACGCGATCACCGCCGTGGCCACCTACGATGGCCACGAGTACAAAGAGGGCTACCACGCGGTCGGCTACGCCGGCTTGCGTCCCTACAATCTTTACCGCGCATCCACCTATCGCACGACCGGTGTGGATGTGAAGGTTGCTCCCGGCTTGAACGTGGGCTATATCGTGGGAGCTGGCGACGATCTGCCTCAGTCTCTTGAGAATCTGGGCATCAAGGTTCATTTCCTCTCGTCTGAAGACCTGGCCAACGGAAACCTCTCAAAGTTCGACACCATCATTTTGGGCGTGCGCACCTACGCTGTGCGGGAAGATCTCAAAACCTACAACGGACGCATCCTCGACTTCGTGAAGAACGGTGGCGTCCTAATCGTTCAATACAACACGCCGGAGTTCGATCATAACTACGGTCCTTATCCCTACAAAATGGGATCCAACCCGGAAGAGGTTACCGATGAGCATTCCCAGGTTGAAATCCTCGCCCCAGCAAATCCCGTTTTCACCTGGCCCAACAAAATCACCAGCAAAGATTTTGAAGCGTGGGTCGAAGAGCGCGGCTCGAAGTTTCTGGAAAGTTGGGACGCCAACTATGAGCCGCTGCTGGAAGCGCACGACCCGGGCCAGGCCCCGCAAAAGGGTGGCTTGGTCTACGCAAAATACGGGAAGGGCGTTTACATCTACAACGCTTACGCCTTCTACCGCCAAATGCCTGAAGGCGTTCCCGGCGCGTACCGCATTTTCGCCAACATCGTGAGTCTTGCGAAAAATCCTCAACTGATTCGATCTCGCTAGGCGAACAAAACCCGCACCCCGGGTAAGAACTCCACTCCTTGACCTGCTTACGGGAATAGAGTGCGACTTGTTTGACGTCGGACCATATTTACTTATGGTCCGGTGCCTCCTTCTGGATCGTGTACAGAAACGTTTTCATCGTTTCATCGCGCCGGGCGTTTTCATCCGCTGCGCGCTTGGAGGTCTCGGCATACAGCTCCATTTCCTGTTGCGACCGTTCCCTTTGTCCCAGATGCTGGTAAATTTGTGCCAGGCGGTAGTGCGCTTCCGCGGAGTCCGGGTCCATGCGAGCGCAGGTTTCCGATTCGCGAAGAGCCTCTTGCCATTGTTCCAGCCACCGATAAACTTTCCCAAGCTGGCAATGCGGCGAGGCCTCTTTCGGGAGTAGGCCTGTTGCCGCGTGCAGTCGCTGCAGCATTTCGTCAGCGTGCGCCTTGTCCCCAGAGAGATTATTTCTGCGGAATAGCAGCGCGCCACAGTAGTACTGCAAGGTGCCATTCTTCGGATGGCGATCTGAATACCCACACAACTGGGTCAGTGCCGCGAGATCAGGTGCGGATACCAGGTCCATCTGAATGTCGCCCACGTACTTCAACGCAACCTCCGGCTCTGGCGCCAGGTCCGCCGCATGCACCAGGATTCGGATGGCTTCCGCGTCGCTTCCCGCAAAGTACTCCAGCAAGCCCAGCGTCAGTTGAATTCGCCACGATTTCGGGTGCAACTCCGCTGCCTGTGTGAGCACCACCTTGGCCGCCTCGAAACTCTTGTGCCGCATCAATTCGACCGCGAGCGAGAGCCGATACTTTTCTTGGCCCGGATCAAGCGTCACTGCTTCTTGATAACTCCGTACCGCGGCCAGGCTGTCGCCGCTTGCTTCCTGTATGTCGCCGAGCAGATCCTCGAGCTCCGCGTTATCCCCAAGCGCCTTGCACTTGTCTGCGCTCTCCAACGCCTCGTCCAGGCGGCCCCCCTTGAACTGTGCCAGAGCAAGATTGAAACGCAGATCAGTACGATTCGCATCCAGCTCCACCACTTTCTTCAGCTCCTCAATGGATTCTGAGAATTCACTGTGTGCGATCAGGACTTCTGCTAGATGCTGCCGGAATGCAAGCTCCTCGGCGAGCGTCAATTTGCGCGAGCGAAGCAACTCCAGCGTCCGGCGAAAATCTCCGTGCATTCCCAATTGTGCTTCGAGAAGTATCAGTCCGACCTCGGAATCCTGAGTGCGGGGGAAAACAGCCTCAGTCAGACTTGCGGCCCGCTGCCAATTTTTGGCTTGTAGCTGCGCCACTGCCGTCGCCACTACCAGCCCCTTGTCATCCGGCTTCAGGACCAGAGTCTTTTCCATCTCCGACGCAGCCTCCGCGGCATTGCCGAGGCCTGAGGCTATGGAGGCTTTCAGCCGGTGAAACCCGATTCGCTCCTCGCGGCCGGCGGGTGGTGATAAGCCTGCCAAAGCGCCTTGCGCTTCCTTGTATCTGTGTAGGCGCACCAGGACGACCGCCCACTCCGAACGAATTCCGGCGGCGCCGTGGCTCAGACTTGCGGCGCGCGCCAGCATTGGCTCGGCCTTTTCGAGCTGGCCCGCTCGCTCATAGATGTCGCCCAATGCTGCCAACGCGGCGTAATTGTCAGGCGCAATTCGCATAACAGCGAGGAACTCTTCCTCCGCGCGGTCGCTATGCCCGGCGGTGGCATAGGCTTGGCCGAGCACCAGCCGCGCTGCAGCGTCCTTGGGCCGCGACTGAAGATAATTCGAGAGAATCCGTATCGCTTCCTGAGGATCTCCGTGCGCCAGAGAGGATTGCGCTTCCGCCAGCGGTCCCGGCGATTGCGTTCGGCTCGCTGGTCCCGAAGACTGAACCTGCGTCGCGCTAAACGTGGACGTTAAGCACAGCAGCATCGACGCGCAGGTACCCAAGATCCATCGCCCAAAATTCCCACACCCAGTCACAGTGCTCCGCACCCTCGATTTCGTCTGATGCGAAAATCAGCTCTCAGTTTTTTGCCCAGTTTACCAACTACCGGGAGCATCGTTGTGTTTCAGCCAATTCTCGACGAGCTTTACAATTCCATCTTCGCTGATTTGTACCAACCTGCTCCCCTTTTCCGCGGAAGCCTCGCTCACCTTCCCGGAATATCCTGGCCAGTCCGTTGTTTTGGACTTCTGCAGAAAATACGGAACTCCCCCGGAGAGGTCCGGCGGTTCTGGCAGATCCCGCGACTCATCCAGATGAATCAAATCGGGGCGAAAGGCCGCTACGGCAGAAGTCTCCAGCGGTCCGCCATGGCCGTGCCCTCCGTTGGCCTGATGAAACATTCCCAACGTCTTCATCATTTCACTGGAGAGAAATTCCCACCAGCTCGCGAATAACAAAGCCGCATCCTTCGTCTCGTCCGCGACTTGGGCGATCGCACCGCGCCCAGGCCCGATGTTGCCGTCATGCCCGTTCAGAATGAATATCTTGCGAAAGCCAAGGTGCAGGATATTCCGAAGGATGTCCGCGAAATACATGGTCATTATCTCCGGACGCACGGAGATCGTGCCACGAAAGTTCGCCGTGTGAGCCGGACACTGGGTGAACGCTACCGTAGGAAATAAAAGACCATTGGTGCGCGCCGCCACGCGCTCGGCAATCCCAGAAATAATAATGGCGTCTGACCCCAAAGGGTTGTGAGGTCCGTGAAACTCCAGGCTGCCCAGCGGCAGAATCGCCAGCGCGTGCCCGGCAACCGTCTCTTCCACCTCGAATCCAGCAACCTCCTCGAATCGTTTCGGCTTCTTGCGGTCCTCGCCGCTTGGCACGTTTGTGTACGCCGCCCCGAAGATCCCAGGCAACGCAAGACCCGCCAGCAGGACCTCTCTTCTGGTGATGTTGGCCATGTTCCTCCATCTGCAAAAGCGCTCGCAGGTTAGCGCAAGGTTTCCGAGGTTGTCCACGACCATTTCCATCAAAAGGTTCCGTCTGACCTGCTGCTCCGCTCATCCCCAACCAAAGGCTCGAATACCGCATCGTTTCGATAGTTTCCTTTTCTTGTTCTTTCGGTTTTGGTCGTCGCTGTTCTTTATCTGTTGATGAGCGTGGTAATCATCGAGACCATCGCGTGGCGCGACGCGGCCGTCTCCCACGCCGTGGTTTCGGAATTCATCGGCAAGCTCCGCGGTTCGCGCGCGGCTTCCTTGAGTGAGACTGGTCGAATAGCGGCTCTTCGCAGCTTGGTTCCTCGTGACCTCCGCGCGCGTCAACGCGCTTGCCGCTTTTTTGGCGGGCAGCAGGAATCGCGGACGACCAGTTGTGTCGCGAGCAGCGCCGGAGTAGGAATGCTCGAACGTCCCTCGATGTGATCGATCAGCATTCGCGCCGCGATCATTCCCACTTCTCGTGCTGGCTGACGAACCACCGTCAGTCTTGGCCGCAGCAGCGTCGCCCAGTAAAAATCGTCGAACCCCAGCAGGCTTATTTCCTCAGGGCACGCCAGCCCGATCTCTTGTATGGCGGCGAGTGCTCCCAAAGCCATCATGTTGTTCGTGCAGAAAATCGCCGTGGGCCGCTGAAACCCCGTTAGAAGCTGCATCGCATGAAAGTGTCCGCTTTCCATGTCATTGTGACCCCGGTGAATCATAGAGGGGTCCAGGCGGACTCTGGCGCTTCGCAGCGCTTGTCTGAATCCCTCTAGCCGGTCGACCGATGTTCCGCTGGAAGCGTCACCCGTGATGATCCCGATGTCTCGGTGTCCCAAACTCAGGAGATAACGCGTCGCGCTGTCCGCCGCACGGCGGTTGTCCACACCGACTCTTCCGACATAAGAATCGCGCTCCAGCGGGTAGCGGTCGGCGTACACAACGGGTAGATTGCCCAGGACTACTTTGGCTTTTCCTCCCCGCGCATCGATTGCCGGAACCCGGACGACTCCGTCCACGCGCCGCCGGTGGAAGGAGTCCAAATAATTGCGCTCCTCATCCCAGCTTTCCCTCGAATCGCCGATGAGCACCGTATAGTTCGCCGACGAGGAGTAGTCCTTCGCTCCCCGTACGACCTCGATATAAAAATTATTCGACAGATCAGGAACAACGATCGCAATGGAATGCGTTTTCTGCAGCCGCAGCCCGCGTGCCAGATCGTTGGGCCGATACCTGAGCTCCTTGATCGCTCCTTCAATTCGCCTCCGCATCTCCGCACTGACGTAGTCGGAATTGTTCAGCGCCGCGGAAATCGTTGACACCGAAGCCCCCGCCGCTTCCGCTACCTCTCGAATCGTAACGTGCCGCCTTACTCGCTTTGCTTTTGGCGTCAACGTGCTTCCCTCATCTCGCTGTTCTTGAAGAATCCCATGCCGTTCCGCGCTTTCCGTTGACCCTCCCAAGCAATGCTTGGGGCGGCGGCATTTCCCAAGTGCGCCTTTCGCCGAAGCATTTCGATAGCGTTCGATAGATTGCTAAGCGCAGCATCATAATACCGCCGGCTCGAATTACCTAGCGCGGCTGAATCCCACTTTTTCGCAAGGTTTTCATCGCCTGCGCCATGCTAGAAATCTATCAAAATGCCAATGCGAAACGTTTCGGGACCCCGCCTTTCTCCAGAATTATAGGTGTATACTCACTCCCGGCGCTTGCCGAAACTCGGGGCGCTTCCCCGGCCCGCTGGCGCGGGCGCAGACCACATCCACTTGAGGAGGGGAATCTTTATGAAGCCACTCGTAACGTACAAGAGTTTGCTGCACGAGATGACTCAGACCACTCCTACTTGCCTCTGGAATGATTCAGCTTCCCTTCAGGAACTCTCCTACTCGCTCGAACAGGGTGCCGTCGGGGCCACCTGCAATCCCGTCATCGTGGCGGAAGTCCTGAAAAAGGAGATGCACCTGTGGAAGGGCCGTATCCGTGACCTCATTGATGAGATGCCCTTCGCCACCGAGGATCAGATCGCTTGGAAGGTGGTGGAGGAAATCTCGATCAAAGCGGCCGAACTCCTCAAACCCATCTTTGAGCAGTTTCGCGGGTTCAACGGACGCCTTTCCATTCAAACCGATCCTCGCTTCTATCGGGATTCGAAAACCATTCTTGCGCAAGCGCTACACTTCAACGATTTGGCGCCGAATATCATCGTCAAGATTCCTGTCACCCAAGCCGGGATTCCAGCGATCGAAGAAGCGACCTACCGGGGAATCAGCATTAACGCGACCGTTTGCTTTACGCTTCCCCAATGTATCGCCGTGGCGGAAGCGGCGGAGCGCGGCCTGCAACGGCGAGAAAAAGAAGGGAAGGATATCTCTGCCATGGGGCCCGTTTGCACCATCATGGTCGGCAGACTGGATGACTGGTTGAAGGTACAAGCCGAGCTCGAAAACATCACCATCGACCCCGGATATCTCGAATGGGCCGGCGTCGCCGTATTCAAGAAGACCTACAAGGTCTTTCGCCAACGCGGATACCGCATCCGCCTGCTTTCGGCGGCCTTCCGCAATCACATGCAGTGGAGCGAATTCATCGGCGGAGACGTCGTGATCTCTCCCCCACACAAATGGCAGGTCCGCTTCAACGCAAGCGACGTCGAGGTAGTTCCCCGCATCGACAACCCCGTCGATCCGGAAATCGTGGATGCGTTGCTGCTAAAATTCCCGGATTTTCAGCGCGCACACACCGAAAACGGCCTTTCGATCCGTGACTTCGACTCTTTTCCTCCGACGCTGCGCACGCTTCGCCAATTCATTGCCGCCTGCCACGATCTTCCTGCAATCATTCGTGATCAGATGCTCCCTAGTCCTGATCTGCGATAAGCTGATGGTTCGCGACCAGCAAGGCAGTCGTCTTGTTCCGTTTGTTCCGGTTGGCTGGTAGGCGGCCGCAGCGCATAGAGAGCACAAGCCTTATTCAGTTACTTGTCCTTTCGATTCCCACCGCCCCTACCATAAGTCCCGTTGTGTCGTACATTGAAACGATGCGGCGCTTCGCAGCAATCTCGGTCACCTTCTTGGCTGCCATCAGTGCCGTGCTTTGCTGTATTCTTTCCGGCGCGCCCTTTCCACTCCGAGCCAAGGCCCAAGATTCCCCAACTCGCACGTACTTGGGCTTCGATCTCAACACCTACCCCGGCGACAACGCTCTCCCCGTCCTGCGCAGGACTTTCTCCTTCGCTGGCTATTGGCTTAGCGCTCCGCCTGGGGCAAAGCAAAACTCCTGGGCGGGAAAGCGCGAATTGCTGCGCACGCAGGGATTCGGCTTTCTGCTTCTGTACCGCGGTCCGCAAAGCGGTGAGCTGAAGTCTGAAACGCAAGCCGCGCGGAAGGGGACCGGCGACGCCCGCAACTCCGCCGCGGCCGCGAAAAACGAAGGTTTCCCTCCACACACCATCATTTTTCTGGATATCGAAGAGGGCGGGCGATTGCCCGCGAAATACCACTCCTACTTGCATGCGTGGATAAGTGAACTCGAACGCTCTGGATACCGCGCCGGAGTGTATTGCTCAGGTATGCTCGTGAACGAAGGCGGCGGTGTTACCGTCGTCACTTCGGACGACATTCGCCGTCATCTGGACGCGCGCACTCTCGTTTTCTGGGTTTACAACGATGCTTGTCCGCCCTCGCCCGGATGCGCCGTGCCGCGGAATCCGCCGCCGCCCTCCGCCAGCGGCATCCCCTATGCCGCCGTCTGGCAATTCGCGCAGTCTCCGCGTCGCAAGGAATTCACCTCGCGTTGTGCCGCCACCTATCACACCGACGGCAATTGCTACGTCCGAGGTGACACCGGCCACGCCTGGTTTCTCGATGTCAACACCGCCACCACTTCCGACCCCTCCAACGCGCGCACTGAAAAAAAGTAGGGGCGCAGCATGCTGCGCCCCATTTCCACAAAGTGTTAGCCCTTAAATCGCTTAGATCTGTGCGAATCCGCCGTCGACCGGTATCTCCGCCCCCGTTATGTATGAGGCATCCGACGACGCCAGGAACGCCACTGCTCCCGCGATTTCATCTGGTTGCCCGATGCGCTTCATGGGCACCTGGCTCACGATCATGTTCTTAAATTCCTCCATCGCTTCTTTCGACAGTCCCGTCCGCGCAAAGCCTTCCGGTGTGTTGATCGGTCCCGGGCTCACCGCGTTCACCCGAATTCCGCGCTCTACGAGTTCCGCGGCAATCGATCTTGTGAAGGACCGCAATGCGGCCTTCGTTGCAGCGTAGACCGTGCCGTTGACGACCCCTGATTCGCCGGCTACGGAAGTATTCAAGATGATGGATGCGCCATCGTTTAGAAACGGGAGCGCCTTCTGGATCGTGAAGTACGCGCCCTTGGTGTTGATATCAAAGATCTCGTCGTAAAAGCTTTCGGTGGACGCCGCCAGCGGTGCAAACTTGTAGATTCCCGCGTTGACAAAGAGCACATCGATCTTCCCGAACTGTTTGGACACCGCGGCGTACAGCTTGTCCAGGTCCGCGGCCTTGGCCACGTCGGACTGCACCGCCAGCACTCCATTTCCGATGCTCTTTGCCGCGTCTTCCAGCGTCTTCGCGTTTCGCCCGGTAATCGTTACCCGTGCGCCCTCTTCCTGCAGCCGCTTCGCGGTCGCCAATCCGATCCCGCTGTTCCCTCCGGTCACCACCGCCACTTTCCCTTCCAGTCGCTTCATGTTCTTTCTCCTCGCATTATGCGTCTTGAAATTTGTTTCCCGCGGAATGCCCGCGTTGCCCGCTCGCAACCTGGGGACGGGTCTCCGCCTTTTCTGGGTCTTCGATACTTAGATGAACATCTAAATATCTGGTTGCATGTTTTTTCGGAGCAGGATGGCGCCCCTTTCCGGCACTATACGAGCCTGGAGAGTCTTCGCTAGACTGGATCGAGCTATGGACCGCGCCCGCATCGAAAAGATTTCAAAAGCCTTGGCTGACCAAACCCGCCTCAAAATTTTCGAGGCCATCTCCGCCCGCGAGGAAATGAACTGCGGCGAAATCGTGGCCTTGCGCGGCGTTACCCCAGCCACCGTTTCGCACCATCTCAAAGTCCTCGCCGACGCCGGCTTGATCCAGTGCCGCCGTCACGGTCAGTTCGTCCACAATTGCGCTATCCCTGAAACCATAGCCAAGTATTCACAAGCCCTGACCCGCCTGGCCCGTGGTGGGAGAACTGCCAGGCGCTGACTCCAAAGGGGTCGAGCAGGTGTTCTGCCCATTGTTTCGCCCAGCATTCGCCCAACCTGGTTCCCGGCTATCTCCTTCTGACGCTTACGTTTCCGAGCCCAAGCCACTCTCCTGTAACGCTTTACACCCAATTCGCATCTAAGAGAATGCTCACAAAACATTCACGCTTTATACGCATAGAAACCATTAAAATAATTCGTGGGGTCAATACAAACAGCTACGGGTAAGGTGTAAGAGTAGCTTAAGAACGGGGGAGTACTAGAACATGGTAAAGCATTACCTTCTGGCCAGCGATTTCGACCAGACGCTCAGCTTCAACGACTCGGGAGTCGTTCTGAGCGAACTTATCGGCTTTCACGGCTTCCATGACAAGGTTGCCGGACTATCGCAAATGAACTTGGTCCAGCAGGGCGCGGAGCTCAGCTATCTGATCCTGCACGACCCGGAATTTCGCCGCGTGCGCCGCGACGACCTCATCGAAACTGGCAAGCGCATCCGCCTCAAGCACGACGTCGCTCTGTTTGC
>WNFC01011060.1_pt1 | contig 15086 bp, 10 predicted proteins | sample 5400541 | NCBI WGS metagenome assembly WNFC01 (sample SAMN13153342, study PRJNA577476) | soil metagenome | isolation source: 120 cm saprolite under Douglas fir tree site 2 hole 2 replicate 1 | place: USA:California | collected 2015-04-18
GAGCGGCCCCTCCGGCAGAACGGCTTGCGCGGCTTGCCGCGCCGCGGGCGTTGCCTCGAGCTCTCCGCTGCCGTCGGCCCTCGCCCCGAGCGCCGCTTGCGCCAAGCTCAACGCGCGCTCGCCGATGTGCCGCGGGCGCGCGAACCGGCGCGGCGGGCGCGCGCCGCTGAGAAAATAGCCCGGCAGGCAGCAGAAGAATTTCTCGTGCGCGAGGATGTGGCGCGCCAGCCAAACGTTGGCGATCCGGCTGCGCGTGTCGAAGATGAGCGAAAAGCCCGGATATTCCCGCAGCCTGCGCGCGGCCGCGCGCAGCGGCTTACCCAGTGCCGCGTGCTCTCTCACGACGGCGAGTTCTCCCGGCATGAACGGCCGCAGCGGCCCGGCCATATCGGTCTGATGGGTCGAGATCCACCAGATCGGACACCAGATCGGATAGTTCGGAAAACCCCGCGCGATCGCCCGCAGCAGCGGCAGCTTCAACAGCACGTCGCCGAGGCCTTCGCGCTCGACCAGGACCGCGATCGGGCGTGCTGGCATGCCGGCTGACGAAGTCATGATCGCGTCACTGCGTCCATCGACGGTCAGCTCCGATCCGGGACATCGAGGACCGATCGGTAGAGCGCAACCCGGTCGCCCAGCAGTGCGGCCTCGAGCCGACCCGCCTGCTCGGACCAGCCGATGCCCTGCTGGTGGCGCAGTGCCGCCTCGTGCTGGCGCCGCCACAGCGCATCGTCGGTCAGAATGGAAACCGCCGCGTCGGCGAAGCGCTCGGGATCGCTGTGATGGGATCCGGTGACCCCGTCGATCACCCGTTCCGGCAGCACGGCGACGGGCGCGATCACGGCCGGCAGCCTCAGCGCCTGCGCCTCCGCGAGCGAGAGGCAGAACGCCTCCACCTTGTGCCCGAGGTAGAGCATCACCCGGGAGGATCGAAACGCATCGATCAGTTCCTGCCGGCTGCCGGCCGGGTGCACGTGAACGGAGCGTTTGGCCGTGGGTGAAACGTTTTTCGGAAGCAGCGAGCCTTGCCACAGGCTCCAAGCATCCTCGCCGGGCCCGATGCCGTGCAGCCCGTAAACGTCGAGCACCGTATCGGGCACCCGCGGCAGGATGCGCTCCACCCAAATTTCGACCAGCTCGCGGAGCTTGCGCCGGGGGTTCGAGGCAAAAATCGCGCGCCGCGGCGGCGTGGCCGGCAAGGCGGGATGGCCCCGCACGTCGTCGGGCAGGCCATGGGGGATGACGATGTGCGGATCGCGCTTGGGCAGGAACGGCGAATAGATGCGCACCTGATGCAGGCTGATCAGCATCGGAATCGGACGGAACCACCACACGCGCCAGATCTGCTTGCAGTGCTTGAGATGATTCGGCTGCCACGCCACCCAGATCGCGCGCCGTTTCGGCTTGCGCACGAAGCCCAGCAGCCTGGGGTGCTGGACGGCAACGTAAAGATCACAACCTGCGGGCGGCGTGCCGGACAAGGGCCGCCATTGCACGCCTTCATGTTCGATCGGACCGTCGCAATTGGTGTAGACCGTGACGTGATGCCGGCGCCGGGCGAGTTCGCGAGCCATGCGGATGACCGATGATTCCGTCCTGCCCAGAGGCCGTGCTTCGAGGTCCCTGCCGTCGTAATGCTCGGTGTTGTCCGCGATGATGATGCTTGCCATCGAGCCTTCCGGTGCCGTCGCGACGTTTGCTGAAGCTCGCAATCAGAATTCCGAACCTTCCAGCCTATTGCGCGTCGAGCCGGCCGACCGCGATGCGCTGCTAGAATTGCGGCGGGACCGTGATGATCGAATAGCGTTCCGGCTTGCCCGCAACGCCGAAATAGTTCCGCGCGAGTTCGATCTCGCTGCGCTTGCCACGAGAGAGCCCAGACGCGAGCACAGCGACGGCATTCATGCAATCAGTCTCCTCGACCGCGCACACGAGCGCGATGCCTTGCCGCACGATGCGGGCCTCATTCGCCCACGGCGTCCCCGACGGATGGAGCACGTCGAGGGTCGAAGGCCGGTCCGACAGATAGAACGCCACGCCGTTGCCCAGATTGGTGTCGCTGCCGACGAGGCCCATCGGCTGCGTGGTCGTCGCGCGCCAGACTCGGTCGACCGCTTCGGCGACCAATCGATACTGCTGGGCATGGTGGGGAACGCCGTTGCGGTGGATGACATAGGCGATCGCCGGAGCAGCCAGGGTGGCCAGCACCGGCACCGCGATCGCGACGCCGAACAGCAACGGCAAGGCGCCGCGGCGCATGCCGACGAGCGGCGAGGACAGCAGCACGATCGGCAACAGAGTGAACATCGACATTGTCCATAAAGGCGTGATTAGGATCTTAGCTGCAAGCGCAACTGACACCGCGATTGCCATCGGAGCCCAGAACGCCATCACGGCGAGTCTGCGTTGAGGGTTGCTTGGCCACAGCGTGTCGTACAGGGCGGCAGGACTAGGCTGCACAGAGATGAACGCGAGTATCAGGGGAACGGCGACGTAGGCCATTGCCCCGGCGATGAACTTGACGTCAGCCATGGCGGCTGCCCAAAGCGAACCCGTCGTGTGCAAGGCAGCCGCATAGTCGAATGGCTCGAAATGATGCGTGAGCAGCCAGGCGAGATGCGGGGCGAGCGCGAGCGCGCCCGCCGCCACGGTGACCCAGGGTGCGGGCGAGCGGAAATAGCCGCTCCGGCGCGCATCGCCGAGTGCCGCGATCGCGAGTCCGCCCAGCAGCACGATCGACCAATATTTGCCCAGCATCGCCGCCGCCGCCGCGACGCCCGCGAGCGCCGCCGAGAGCAGGTCGCGCGTTTCGAACGAGCGCAAAAACCACAGCGTCGTTGCCGCCCACAGCGGGATCAGCACCGTGTTCGCGTTGAATTTCAGCGCATGGAAATTGAAGAACGGCACCAGCGTGAGCAGCGCGAGCCCGGCCGCCCGTTTCTCGGCCTCGAGCCACCGCGCCGACAGGATCCAGGCGATCCACAACGCCAGCCCGGCCAGCACCATGGCGAGCAGATAATAGGCCCAATCGGCCAGCGGGAAGATCGTGAACCAGGCTCTCACCACCCAGGCCGAGAGCGGCGGATGCTTGCTGTAGCCGAACGCCGGCTCGCGCGACCAGGCGACCGCCTCGCCCATGTCGAAATGCACGTCCTGACTGCCCTTGGCGAGCACGCCGTAGAGCGTCCACACCGCGACGTAGCCGATCAGCAATCGCACCGCGGTGCGCTCGCGGCGGCTCGGATCGACCAATGCGGCGGCGAGGCGGTCGAGCGGGCCGAGCACGGCGCCGGCAAGATCGGCAACGGTCGTCATCGGCCGCCCCACGCGATCACGTCATCCGGAATCTTGCTCATGATCGCCCTTCCCCGGCCCGCCATACTTCAAGGCATACGTGCCGCCAGCGGCAACGGGTACGAGCCGAGGTAATCGGTCGCGTAATAGACTCGCAGGTTCAGCACCGCCCTGCCGCCGCGGTGGATATCGACTCCGTCGAGAGCCTCGATGGTCCGGAAATATTTGCCGTACTCCCGCTCGACGTCGGGAATGTGCTCCTGCGTGCCGACGATCAGCGCGTCCCAGCCGGAAAATTTACGAGGATCCCATCCGAACGCGGCGTCGCGAGGATCGAGGCACAAGCAAACGACCGGCAGGAACTTGCCGAGCTCGACGTCGACCTTGCCGATCTCGACGCGGTGCGAAGTCACCACGAACAGTCGCGGCTTTTCGAGCCAGCCGCGCGCCGTCGCTACGGTTCGCAGCTCCTTCCACTCCAGGCCCTTCAGCGTGGGATCGGCCTCGGCTCGGAACGAAGGCCGAAGCAGCAGGTGCACCCATCCGGTCGCCGCTTCGGCGCCGATCACGCCGACGATCAGAAACATCGCCGCGGTCGATGCCAGCAACCAGCGCTTCGCGACAATGTCGCCGTTCTCGAGCTTCTGCGCGACGAGCTTGCCGAGCAGGGCAAACAGCATCAGATATCCGGGTGCCTGCCAATGATAATGACCGCCGGTCGGCACCCAAAGCGCGACCGAGGTGAACAGCACGATCGGAACGCTGGCGACGCACAGGATGAGCCAGCTCCTGGGATCCGCGCGACCCACGCGCACGGCCTGTACGCACGCGAGCAGCATCGGGATCCAGATCCATGGACCGATCAACGCCGCTTGCCCCAGAATGCTGTCCATGAACCATCGCAGCTGGATGCCGCGGTGTTCCACGACGCGCTCGCCTTGAAATCCGAAGGAAATCCAATCGTTCTGCCAGTTCCAAATCAGCACCGGGCTGAACAGAAGGATCGCGATCGCGCACGCGATATAGGGACCCGGTTCCCGGAACCAGCGCCGATGTTCGCGGCTCGTCAAGGCGAACAGCACGACGCCGGCCGGCAGCAGCACGGCGTAATATTTCGACAGCAACGCAAGTCCGAGCCAAAAGCCGGCGTGCGCCCAGACGAGATTTGGATGCTCGAGTTTGCCGTCATAGGCCAGCCGCACGATGCAGTAGGTCGCCGCAAGGACGCACAGGATCAGCGGACCGTCGGGCTGAACCCAAGCCCCGAGACTGATGGCGAACAGCGGTGAGATGTTGAGCAGCAGCGCTGCGAATGCCCCCGCCGTTTCCCCGAACAGGAATGCGGTCAGGCGGAACAGGAGCCAGGTGGTCGCAACGAACATCAAGATGAACGGCGCCCGGACGACGAGGACGGCATCCGAGCCCGTCAGCTTCATGGCCGCCCAGGCGATCCAGAACGAGAGCGGCGGATGATCGTAATAGCTGAGCGCGAAATGCCGCGCAGCGGCGATGTAATAGGCCTCGCTATGGCCGAGGTCGATCACGGTGGCGGCGAACAGCAAGCGGATGCCGGTTCCGAGGCAAATCGTCCAAGCGACGAGCGCCGCCGGCGAGCCGAATCCGATGCCGGCGAGCCGGTCGGGCGCCCGGGCGAATACGCTCGCGCTCGTGCGCATCATCGGCTGCGCCAGACGAACACGGACGTGACCACGTAATTCCACACCACGCCCATGATCGCTCCTCCCAGCCCGGCGAGCCACCAGGCCCCGTTCGACGCGAACAGCCAATTGCCCACGCCGATGTTGGAAACGGCGCCGATCAGCGACACGACGTAGAACCGCAGGAGACCGGTGGCGAATCTCCGCCCGGTCAGACGCCGGTCGCGGTAGGTGACGAGATTGTTCAGGACGAAATTGGCGGCGATGGCCGCAAGCGTAGCGCTCGTCTGTGCGGCCGCGAACGACAATCCGAGCCACTCGAAGCTCGCGGCCAGCACCAAGAAATGCGCGCCGAGCCCGATCAGGCCCATCAGAGCGAACAGGACGAAGCGGATTCCCAAGAGGTCGTTGGTGGCCTTGGCGAGCAGCAGCCCGACAAATTCCAGCAGGACGCGCGAGTCGAGCTTGCTCGTTCCGTGCAATCGCGGACGGAAGCGATAGGGCAGTTCCGCGACCCGCAGCCGGCCGCGCGCGGTCAGCACGATGTCGAGCAGAATCTTGAAGCCTTGGGTGGAGAGCTGCGGCGCCAGATCCTCGACGACCTCGCGCCGCGCCATGAAATAGCCGCTCATCGGGTCGCTCAGCTCGGTCCCGAGCAGGGAACCGGTGATCGCGGTCGCCCAGCGGCTGGTGCGCAACCGCGATTGGGTCAGGGCATCGGCCGAGCCCCCGGCCCGGTAGCGGCTGCCCACCACGACGTCGGTGTCGCCGCTGCGAAGGGCGGCGACCATGGGCGCGAGCAGCGCCTCGTCGTGCTGCAGATCGCCGTCGATCACCGCGACGTAGCGCGCCTGGCTGGCGAGCATGCCCTCGAGGCACGCGCCGGAAAGACCGCGCCGGCCGATGCGGCGGATGCAGCGGATGCGGGCATCCGAACCGCCCATGGCCTTGGCGATCGCGGCGGTGCCATCGGGAGAATCGTCGTCGACGAACATCAGCTCCCAATCGATACCGGGAAGAGCCGCGCCGATCCGCTCGACGAGGTCGGGCACATTGTCGCGTTCGTTCAAGGTCGGCACGACGATCGTGAGCTCGGGAGCGGCGCGAAATTCCGCGGCCGCCCGGATCGCGGGCCTCCCCGCCGGCGCCTCCCCCGCACGCAGCCGCACGCCGCCGGTCATCGCGGTCCACGCCCCTGCGATCGGTCGACCAGCGCGCTGGTGCTGTGTCCGGGAACGCTGGCGACGATGACCACCTCGCCGCCGTCGGCTTCCACGACTTCCCTGCCGACGACCTCCTCGCGGCGGTAATCCCCGCCCTTGACCAGCACCATCGGGCGCACCTTTCGGATCAGCGCGAGCGGGGTGTCCTCGTCGAAGATGACCACCAGATCGACGGCCTCGAGCGCGGCGAGCACTTCGGCGCGCGCCTTCTCGTTCTGGATCGGCCGGCCGTCGCCTTTGAGCCGCGCGGCGGATGCATCGCCGTTGAGCCCGACCACGAGCCGATCGCAGGCGGCACGCGCCTCGACGAGCACGCGGACGTGGCCGGGATGCAGGAGATCGAAGCAGCCGTTGGTGAACCCCACGCGCAAGCCGTGCCGCCGCCATTCGCCGAGCCGCTCGTCGAGCAGCGACCAGTCGAATACGATCTTCTCTTCCGACGCGAGCGAGGCGGCGGGAAGGATGCGGGAACGCAGCTCCGCGGCGGAAACCGTCGCGGTGCCGCGCTTGCCGACCACGACGGCGGCGCCGGCGTTGGCGGCGCGCGCCGCCGATTCGAACCCGGCGCCGAGCGCCAGCAGACACGCCAGCACCGCCACCACGGTGTCGCCCGCGCCGGATACGTCGCGGATCTTGACCGGATAGGCCGGCACATGGACCGGCGCCGCACCCTCGACGACCAGCGTCATGCCCGCCTCGCTGCGCGTCACCAGCACGGCCTGGCTTTCGAGCGTACGGCAAAGCTCCGCCGCCGCCGCGGCGATGTCTTCCTCCTCCACCGCGGCGCGGCGCGTCGCGTCGGCAAGCTCCTTGCGATTGGGCGTGATCACGGTCGCGCCGCGATAGATGCTGAAATCGCTGCCCTTGGGGTCGACCACGAGCGGCTTGCCCTGCTGCCTTGCGGCATCGATCAATGCGCGGATGACCCGCGGGGTAAGAGCGCCCTTGGCGTAATCCGAAAGCACGACCGCGCCCGCGCGCGGCATCGCCGCCAGCGCGTGGCCGATGAGCGCCTGCTCGCTGTCGCGATCGACCGGCTTGGCCAGCTCCCAATCCGCGCGCAGCAAGTGCGTCGAAAAGTGCTCCGAGACGAACCGCACCTTGCGCGTGGTGGGGCGCGAGCGATCGGTGACCAGATAGGCCTCGATCCTGGGCTCGCCGAGCAAGGCATTCATCAGCCGCCGCCCCGCCTCGTCCTCGCCCACCACGCCCACGAACAGACATCGGGCTCCGAGCGCGGCGATGTTGCGCGCCACGTTACCGGCGCCGCCGATCACCACTTCCTCGCGTCCCACCGCGATCACCGGCGCCGGGGCCTCCGGAGAGATCCGCAGCACTTCGCCGTAGACGAAATCGTCGAGCATGAGGTCGCCGATGCAGAGCACGGTCTGGCTCGCAAGCTCGGGCAACCGGTGCTCGAAATCGAACATCATGGGCTATGACCGTCGCTCATCGATAGCGGTCGCCGGCATCGAGATAGTTCGTCACATAATCCCGCACCGATTGCTCCAGGGGGGCGAACTGCCCGGGGTATCCGGCGCGGCGCAGGTTCTCGACCGGCGCTTGGGTGAAATATTGGTAGCTCGCCTGGATCGCCGGCGGCATTTCCACGTAGTCGATGTTCGGCGCCCGGCCCAGCGCCTCGAACATGGCGACCATCATCTCGCGAAAGCTGCGCGCGGTCCCGCTGCCCACATTGTAAATCCCGCAGACCGCGGGCGTCTCGAGCAGCCAATCGACCACGCCGACGGCATCCTTCACGTAGATGAAGTCGCGCCGCTGCTCGCCGTCGCCGACGCCTTCCCGGTACGACTTGAACAGCTGCACCGGGCGGCCGCGCTTGGCCTCGTCGAACACTTTGGCAAGCACGCTCATCATCGCGCCCTTGTGATACTCGTTCGGACCGAACACGTTGAAGAATTTCAGGCCCGCCCATTGCGGCGGCAGCTTGTGACCCTTGCTGAAGCGGTCGACCACCGCAAGGTCGAACAGATGCTTGCTGAAGCCGTAGAGATTCATCGGCCGCAGCCGTTTGAGCGCCGCGAGCGAGCAATCGTCGGAAAACCCCGCCGCTCCGTCGCCGTAGGTCGCGGCCGAGGACGCGTAGAGGAACGGCGTGCGGCTCGCCGTGCACCAATCCAGCAGTCGCAGCGACAGCCCGAAATTGGTGGCGATGACGAGGTCGCCGTCGCTCGCGGTCGTATCGGAAATGGCGCCCAGATGAATGACGGCGTCGAGCTTGCGCCCGGCGAGCCATTTTTCGAGATCGATGGGCGCGACCACATCCGCGAGCTGGCGTTTCTGCAGGTTGCGCCACTTGCTCCCGCTCTCGAGCCGGTCGCTGATGGCGATGTCGGTGCGCCCCCGGTCATTGAGGTTCGCAACCACGTTCGACCCGATGAATCCGGCCCCGCCGGTTACCAGCAGCATCGGCCCCCTTCACGCGGCTTGTCGTTTTCTAAAGACCGCGCCCTCCTTTGCCCCAGTCCGCACGCCCGCGCAATATCGGCCGGCGGGCCGCTCCCGACGCAATCCCGACACAATCCGGGGCGCCCGATTCTGCGATGAACAGCGACCTTCGAGCCGCCTATTCGGGCTGGACAGTGTTCGCCGCTCCGGGTACCGCCTGCCCGGTATGAGCACGCTTTCCCAGGCCGCGGACAGCCCGATCCTGATCGTCCCCTACATGTGGATCGGCGATTTCGTGCGCTGTCATTCCGTGGTGAAGCTGTTGAAGGCGCGCTTCCCCGCGCGTCCCGTCGACCTGCTCGCCACCCATTTGTGCGCGCCGCTGCTCGATTACATGCCGGGCGTGCGCCAGGGCATCGTCTGGGACCTGCCGCGGGGACGGCTTGCCGTCGCCCGGCACCACGCGCTCGCGCGACGGCTGCGCGCCGAGCACTACGGCACGGCCTTGATCATGCCGCGCACCTGGAAATCGGCGCTGGCGCCGTTCCTCGCCGGCATCCCGGAACGCATCGGCTTTTTCGGAGAGTTCCGGCTCGGCCTGCTGAGCGACGTGCGCTGGGGCGAGCGCGCGCTTCCCCGCATGGTCGACCGCTGTGCCTCGCTCGCATTGCCGCGCGGCGCACCGGCACCGGACCGATGGCCCGAGCCCAAGCTCGCGGTACCCGACGCCGAGCTTGCCGACTGGCGGCGCAGGTCCGGCTTTCTGCCGGCCGAGCCTTTGGTGGCGTTGGCGCCCGGCGCGGTCGGGCCCTCGAAACGCTGGCCAATTGCTTCTTACGCGATATTGGCGCGGCGATTGGCGGAGCAAGGATTTACGCTCGTGGTCGTGGGCGGTCCCGACGAGAAGCCGCTGGCGGCCGAGATCGCGGCAAGCGCCGGCGACAAAGTGCGCGACCTTACCGGGCCCGACTTGCGCAACGCGATCCTGGCGCTCGCGGCCGCGAAGGCGGCGGTGTCGAACGATTCCGGGCTGCTGCACGTCGCCGCCGCGCTCGGCACGCCCACGATCGGGATTTTCGGGCCGACCAGCCCCTGGCACTGGGCCCCGCTCAATCCGCTTGCCGCCACCATCGAGACCGCAACCGAGCTCGACTGCCGTCCCTGCCACAAGCCGACCTGCCGGGTCGGCCACCACCGCTGCATGCGCGACATCGATCCCGAGCAAGTGTTCGCGGCGGCGCGCGCCGCACTGGCGCCGGCACCCGTCCGGCCGCCTAGTCCCGCTTTTCCAAATAATTGATCGATCGCAACGGTCCAGGAGCGTACCCCGCCAAGAGTGTGACGGCTGCCGAAACGCCGTGTAGGATGGCCATCGCGGCGCTGCGGCGCCGCACACCGGGTGACCAAAATCCACGCTCGTGGGAGGCAGGCATGGCATTTCCGCTGAAATCGTGGCTGCAGAGGTGACGGTGACTCGCGGGATGAGGGAGGCTCGCGGGCGCGAAATCGCCGTGTATTTGCAGCGTTCGCGCGACGCCTTCGAGCGCGCGATCGCGGACCGTGGATTTCTCTCGGCCGTAGCCGCGATCGCCGAGGTCATTGCCGCTGCCTACCGCAACGGCGGCAAGCTGCTCATCGCCGGCAACGGCGGCAGCGCGGGGGATGCCCAGCACATCGCCGCCGAGTTCCTGTCGCGTTATCTCCTGGACCGGCAGCCGCTGCCGGCGATTGCGCTCACCACCGATAACGCGTGTTCGAGCGCCAGGTCCGCGGGCTCGGCCGGCGCGGCGACGTGTTCCTGGCCATCTCGACCTCGGGACGCTCCGCGAACGTGCTCGCGGCATTGCGGGCGGCGCGCGAGATCGGCTTGGTCACCGTCGGCTTCACCGGATCCGGCGCGAACGAGATGCGCGGACATTGCGACCACATTCTCTCAGCGCCCTCCGAGGAGACCGCGGTCGTTCAACAGATCTATCTCGTGGCCGCGCACGCCATTTGCGGCGTCGTCGAGCGCGAATTGTTCGCCCCTTCCGGAGCCTGAGCCGATGCCGGGTCTGAGCTCCACCGCGCTGCGCACCGCCGAGTTCCGGAAAATCCTGCTGATCAAGTTCTCGGCGCTCGGCGACGTCGTGCACAGCATCCCGGTGCTGAACAAGCTGCGGCGCCGCTATCCGTCGGCCGAGATCGATTGGCTCGTCCGCCCGGCGTTTGCCGAGCTCATCGCCCACCATCCCGCCGTGAGCCATGCGATCCCCTTTCCGCGCCGACGCTGGGCCGGGTCGTTGCGCGAGCAAGGGCCGCGGCTCACCGCCCTGGCGCGGCTGCTCTTGCAGCTGCGCTCGCGCCGCTACGATCTCGTGATCGATCTGCAGGGCCAATTGCGCAGCGCCATCCTCGCGCTCGCAACCGGCGCGGACGTACGCATCGGCTTCGATCGCCCGCGGCCGGAAATCCGCCGCACGTCCCCGCGCGAGCTACCCGCGGAAGCCTGGAAACATTGCTGGCAGGGCGCCCGCGAAGGCGCATGGCTGGCGTATTCGCATCACATCGCGCTGCCCACGATCGACCTGCACGCGGTCGATCGCTATCTCTGCCTCGGCCCGATGCTGGGGCTCGACCTGGACCCCCCGGATTTTTCCTTCGTCATTCCCGCCGCCGCGCTCGCCCGGGTCGAGCCGTTGCTGTCGGGCGACGGCGCCCGCGGGCCGCTCGAGCAATCCGCGCCGATCGTGCTCGCGCCGAGCACGCGTTGGGAAACCAAGCATTGGCGCCGCGAAGGTTTTTGCGAGGTCGCGCGGCACTTCGTGGCGAAGGGCCGCGCGGTCGCGTTGATCGGCTCGGCCGAAGAGCGCATCGCCTGCGATGCGATCGCGGCGGCCGCGCCCGGCACGTTGAACCTCGCCGGCCGGACCAGCGTGCCCGAGCTGGCGGCTCTGCTGCGGTGCTGTGCCGTCTGCGTGACCAACGATTCGGGTCCCATGCACCTTGCCGTCGCGCTCGACCGGCCGGTGGTGAGCCTGTTCGGACCTTCCGACCCGCTGTGGATCGGCCCCTACCGCCGACCGGACGCGGTCATCCGCGTCAACCTGCCCTGCTCGCCGTGCTATTTGCGCGAGCTCTCCCGCTGCCCGTATGACCATGCCTGCATGCGGCAAATCTCCGGCGCAACCGTGATCGAGCGCATCGAGGCGACCCTTGCCGCCGCCGATCCCTTGACCGTGTTGCCCGCCGCGGCAGCCCGCTAAGGAGATCTTCACCGCGATGCGCCAGGCCAAGCGGCTAGCTACGCGATCGGGGCGGCAAAACGCATGACCATCCTCGTCACCGGCGGCGCCGGCTATATCGGAAGCCAGATGGCGTACCAGCTCGTCGATTCCGGCGAGCGGGTGGTCGTGCTGGACAATCTGTCGACCGGCTTCGATTGGGCGATCCCTCCCGGAGTGCCGGCGGTCGCGGGCGACGTCGGCGACGCGCGTCTCCTCGACGCGCTCATGGCCGAGCACCACGTCCGCGCCATCCTGCATTTCGCCGCCTCGGTCGTGGTTCCCGAATCGGTCGCCGACCCGCTGCGTTATTACCGCAACAACACGGTGAACTCCCGCAGCTTGATCGAGGCCGCCGTCCGCGGCGGGGTCGAGCATTTCATCTTTTCCTCGACCGCGGCCGTCTATGGCGAGCCGAGCAAAATCCCGATTGACGAAGACGCCCCGGCCCGGCCGATGTCGCCCTACGGCTCCTCCAAGCTGATGGCCGAGATCATGCTGCGCGACGCCGCACAGGCGCACGGTTTCCGCTATATGATCTTGCGGTATTTCAACGTGGCCGGCGCCGATCCGCGGCTGCGTACCGGCCAATCGACGCGCGGTGCGACGCATCTCATCAAGGTCGCGGTCGAGACCGCGCTCGGCCTGCGGCCCAAGCTGGAAATATTCGGTACGGATTACCCGACGCCGGACGGTACCTGCATCCGCGACTATACCCATGTCGGCGATCTCGCCGCCGCGCATTCCGACGCGCTCCGATACCTGCGGGACGGGGGAGAGTCGCTCACGCTCAATTGCGGCTACGGCCGCGGTTTTTCCGTTCTCGAGGTGATCGATGCGGTCAAGCGCGCGTCTGGCGTCGATTTTCGCGTGGATTTTGCCGCGCGCCGCCCGGGCGATCCCGCCCGTATCGTCGCCGCGGCGGATAAAGCGCGGGCCCTGCTCGGCTGGCAGCCGCGGCTGGGCGATCTCTCGACCATCGTCGCGCATGCGCTGGCGTGGGAGCGCAAACGCATGGCGCTCGGGAGCGGGCAGGCGCACGCCGGCTGATTTCCCCTTGAAAAATCCGCCCGCGAGGGGCAAGGAACGGGGCTCGGCGAGGCCGGTCCGGCGTTCGCGATTCGCGGACTTTCGGCGGCGGTGGAAGGCGGATGTTCAAGTCGAAGCTCGCGTCCTTGTTTGCCGATCCTTACGGCGCGCCTGCCCTGGTGCGGCGGCTGTTGACGGAGCAGGGGCTCGACAATTGGCGGCGCTACGCCGTGTCGTTCGCCCTGATGGGCATCGCCGCCGGCTGCACGGCGTTCTCCGCCTATCTGATCGGGCAGCTGGTCAACCAGGCCTACGTCCAGAAGGATTTCCCCGGCATCGTCGGGCTCGGCATCCTCACCGTCGTGCTGTTCGCGGTGAAGGGAGCGAGCACCTACGGCAACGTCCTGGTGCTGTCGCGGATCAGCAATCGCATCGTCGCGCAAAATCAGCGCAAGGTATTCGACAAGCTGCTCAACGAGAGCATCGGCTTCATCACTGCGCGGCATTCCTCCGAGTTCATTGCCCGAATGTCGGCCGGAGCTTCCGCGGCGAGTGCGGTGCTCAACATGCTGATCACGGCGGCGGGTCGCGATTTCCTGTCCCTGGTCGGCCTCACCGCGGTGATGGTGATCCAGGATCCGGTGATGTCGATCGCGAGCTTCATCGTCGCGCCGCCCGCCATGCTGGTGCTGCGCAAGCTGATCCGCCGCATCCATAGCGTCGCCAGGAACCGCTACACCGGCGGCGCGCAGATGCTGGAGGCGATGCAGGAGGCGATCCAGGGCATCCGCATCGTCAAGGCGTTCACGCTGGAAGAGGCGATGCTGCAGCGGCTCGATCGCACCGTCGACGCGGTCGAGCATGAATCCAACGTGATGGCGCGGGTGATGAACCGCACCACTCCGGTGATGGAGACGCTCGGCGGCATCGCCGTGGCCTTCGCGGTGGTCTACAGCGGCTATCGCGTGATCATGACCGGGGCGACCCCCGGCGAGTTCTTCTCGTTCATCGCCGCCTTCCTGCTCGCCTACGAGCCCGCCAAGCGCCTGGCGCGGCTCAATCTCGACCTGCACAGCAATCTGTTCGGCGTGAAGATCCTGTTCGAGCTGATCGACGGCACGCCGACGGAGCCGATCGAGGACGGCAAGCCGCCGCTGCGCCTGCAGCGGGCGCGCATCGAGTTCGCCGCCGTGCGCTTCGCCTATCGTCCCGACGAGCCGGTCATGCGCGACATGAGCTTCGGGGCCGATCCGGGAAAGATCACGGCCCTGGTCGGCCCCTCGGGCGGCGGCAAGTCGACGGTGCTGGCGCTGCTGCTGCGCTTCTATGAGCCGCAGGGCGGCAGCATCTTGATCGACGGGCAGGACATCCTGGCGGTATCGCGGCGCTCGCTGCGCCGCCAGATCGGCTACGTCGGCCAGGACGTGCATCTGTTCGGCGGCTCGATCCGCGACAATATCGCGTTCGGCCGGCTCGGCGCGCCGGAAGAGGCGATTCTCGCCGCCGCCAAGGCCGCCCACGCCCACGACTTCGTCATGAGCTTTCCGCAAGGCTACGACACGCCGGTCGGCGAGCACGGGCTGCAGCTTTCCGGCGGCCAGCGCCAGCGCATCGCGATCGCGCGCGCCTTGATCAAGGATGCGCCCATCATCCTGCTCGACGAGGCGACCGCATCGCTCGACAGCGAATCCGAGCGCCAAGTCCAGGATGCCATGGGCCGTTTGTGCCAAGGGCGCACCACGCTGGTGGTGGCCCATCGTCTGGCCACGATCATGCACGCCGACCGCATTCTCGTGGTCGAGGCCGGCGCCGTCGTCGAGTCCGGCCGGCATGAGGAACTGCTGCGCAAGGGCGGCCGCTACGCCTCGTTCTATCGCCTCCAGCTCAAAGATCAGGCGCCACCGCCCGAGCCGATCGCGCTGGGCGCCGCGTCGGCTTGAAGATCCGGCCGCGCGGATTTGACAAGGAAGCCAGCTCGATGAGCGCGGACCGACGCTATGTGATCGATCCCCCGCCGCAGCCTGCGCTCGCGGTCGCCGGGTCGGATCGGCTGTTTCCGGTCCGCCGCGTGTGGTGCGTGGGGCGAAATTACGTCGAGCACATAAGGGAAATGGGCCAAGACGAGCGCGCTCCGCCGTTCTTCTTCGCCAAGCCCGCCGACGCGCTGGTGCCCGACGGGTCGAGCATCCCCTACCCTGCCCTGACCAAGG